>Ga0193743_1002174_pt1 | contig 14071 bp, 15 predicted proteins | sample L2c2metaG_FD_143038 | JGI IMG/M metagenome (GOLD analysis project Ga0193743, IMG submission 143038) | Soil microbial communities from a riparian zone of the East river system, Colorado, United States - L2c2 | ecosystem: Environmental > Terrestrial > Soil > Riparian zone | place: USA: East River... | reverse complement strand
TGATCTTCATGCTCAACTGGCCAAGAACAACCTTGCGATGACCAACGTTGGTTCCATCTCCGAGCAATCCTTGGCTGGCGTCATAACAACAGCCACTCATGGTTCAGGCATAGGTTATGGGGTACTTTCAACTCAAGTGAGAGCCCTATCCTTGCTTTTGGCCGATGGGTCCCGGGCGTCTTGTTCGCGGACCGAACGCCCGGACCTTTTCCTAGCATCGATCTGCGGGTTAGGTACGACTGGTATCATCCTGAACATTCAATTGGACGTCGAACCCGCCTTTCGCTTGGAGGAAATTCAACAATCCTTATCATTCGACGAGGTTGTCCAGAATTTCGATAAACATGTCCATTCAGCGGAACATGTCAGGTTCTGGTGGTTCCCCACAATGGACATTATGAGGTGCAGTTATTCCAATCGCACGAATGAGGTAATTCTTTCCTTCTCCCTTATTTGTACTAGTACTCAATTGTCAAATATTTTTAGGCAACAAGCCCCGCAGGGAGCTGGTTATGGCATTCGTTTATGGGCTACCACGTTATCCAATTTCTTTTGTTCCTCGGACGTTATTTCCTATTCCTCAACACCTATGTCGCCAATTTGGCTTGCTGGCTTGTAAGCGGAGATAGCTTGGGCATAGACGACAGCTTTAAGATTTTCAACGTCGATTGTCGGGTAAGCCTGAGATATTGGCAAAGCACCTTGAATCTTACGACCCCTTTACACGTAACAGTACCCACAGCATACCACGGAGTGGGCAGTTCCCTATAAAAACTCCCAGGCCTGCCTTTGCGAATTCCGTGAATACTTGCAGAAAGAGCAGCGGAATCCTCATGGCATACGGCCTCATTTTCCTGTAGAGATCAGGTTCTCCTCCCCCGATGACATTTGGTTGAGTCCTAGCTATGCTCAGCAAACTTGCTGGATTGGGATTGTGCAATACAAGTGGGTTGTCATTGAGTAAAATTCATCACGACTAACTCTTCTCTAGGCCGTATGGTTTCAACGTACCCTACCGTAAATTATTCCAAGCATTCGAGGAAATAGTTCGTCGGCACCAAGGGCGACCTCATTGGGCCAAACCTCATCAGCTGCGGCCTGCTGAATTTCGGGCATTATATCCCTGTTTCGAAGACTTCACACGAGTTCTCGACAACGTTGATCCGAATGGTATTTTTCGCAATGAATATATACAGCGCCATATTATGGGGAAGCCGATAGACCCAAGAGTCTTCAAGTCAATTCCATAGTCTGATGCATTGGTTGACAGGAAACAAGAATATCTACTTACCGGGTTACATCTCTAATCTTCAAAGCTTTATGGCCTATTCGGAATGAATGCTAGTGTACAATTTGTTATATCCATTTATAGCCCTAATTGTTCCATAATAGATGCTCGCACGATTCGTTCATATTCCTCCCGGTTGTCTCGATATAATTTACAACAATCAATGTTGGCGCCACTCTCTAGGTTCGGTTCTACGCGGCCTGATCGGCCATACGATCAGGTACTTGAATATAAGTACTCACCTGCAAGCATTGAAATCACACTAAGAATGACCTTCTCAACGCTCTGAACGGGACTCCAGCGTTCGGAAGCTTGTTCATACATCGTAGGGTCGTCTCCGGGAGTGTGTAGGATCGATATGCAGACATTGCCGTCGGCATAAACTGTAAGGCAAAATCAACACGTAAGTGCTTCCCCACAGATGGGCTGTCACGCACTATTTGGATGGAACAAGGGGGGGTCGAATTTCATCTTGAAAGGTGACAGTGGATAATCAGTTGGCTTGGATATTTTGAGTCAAGTGTCATCAGCAGGTAGGGCCAAAAAATCGTACAAATGTCAGCTTGGCAGCGAATACGCCACCTTCCTAAGTTTGTAGATGTAAATGGATAGGAGAATATGGGTTAATTAGTTCATATAACATACAAAAGGTGTATCTTTCGGACCGCAAATTAGTGCCTCCCAAGTGAAGAAATCAGACTCGGAGATTGGACCTTGAGAGATTTCAATATTTCAATAGGAAACTAGATGATAAACGGCTATTGATACTGACCAGCAGTGAACATTCCATCGGGTGAACCTGCGGGGGCATAACCTACGTCAAAACAAAGCGATGTCAATGTCAGAAATAACCGTTCACCTCCTGCAGTCAGCTGTTTGTATTCTGTCATTAAACGTCGAAGCGCAGTCGCACTATTAGTGGGCCTGGTTGTCATCTTCTGTGTAAAGGACAAGGTCACGATGCCTTGTTTACGGCTCCGACGCATAAATAGTAATATAAACTCCGCAACATTTTCAGCGGCACCGCGGCCACGGCATTTCTCGAACATGTTAAACCAGTTACATCGAAGCTGTGGAATGTATATTGTTTTTTTTTTTTAGAAATAAATAAATAACATAGATAGATATAAGGCTTTCTCGTCTCCGCCGACAGAACATCTAATGGTCAAGCAAAGAAGGCTAGTCGACACTAGTTCTTTCCGAATGCACGGGTTGGGGTGTACAAAATGCCTTCCGCGATAGGATTCTTGGACAGTCGAACCCTCATGATCCGGCAGAATTGTTTAGAGCTTCGCAGTTTGAAAAGAAGATCCTCGCGTTTGCTCTCACCTATGCACTAGTCTGCAATAAGCGATTTGAGATGACGGCAAGTAAAATGCCCGTAAATAGAAAGATAAGAAGCCTCAGATTATGCATCATCGAGTACTAAGCGGGGTACCACATTCATGGCCATCAACTGCAGAATGAGGTGAGTATGCGTGAAACGCCTCGTGTGCCGAAGGACACACCTCCTGGAATAACAACTTTGCCGCGTACGGTATTGTTAACTGGGCCATTTTCTTTGAACTCTTGCAATAGGTACACCATCCATTGTAACCCATCAGTCCGCACTCCTGGCAGGCATTGACTTCAAATTTATCCGAAGATATCATCAGCCGTTCAAGTAGGAGCTGTGTCGCCCCATAGCCGATAAGACAATCTCGTTCCATCTCGCCCAGCCGCAGTCCCCCTTCTCGGGACCGACCTTCTGTCGGCTGGCGGGTAAGAGTTGCACGAGGTCCTCTGTGTAAGTTCAGCCCCCATCCGTCGGAAGTAATTTGACAAACCTACCTTGCACGAGCGTGCATTTTATCCATAACCATGTGTTCTAATAGTGTCTTAGGCTATTGACCATATGAGGAGTCAAGTTCAAGGCTTACTCAGTTTCTAAGATGTATATATTAAAATTCGAGGTGTTAAGAGGCAAAAAACGGGCGGCGTACTTGGTAATAGATGGGCCCAAAATACACATATGCTTCAAGAGGTTCCCCAGTGATACCACTTGTGAGCATATCTTTCCCTGCATAGCTGAATCCGTTTTCAACTAGGATTCGGCTCATGTCTTCAACCTGATCTGTGTGAATATACATATATATATCACCTGAGCGGAAAGAATCTACCTTGGATCCACCAAAAGCAGTGCCGTATTGCAATTTGCCTGTCAAGACGCCGGCCTGAGCACCCGTGGTTAAGACATCGTAGATACCTCAATGCATGGAGGCGAACCTTGCCCGCTAGCAGTTCGATCATCTTTCCAACAGTCATCCGAGAAGGAAATCCGTGCGGGTTCATAATTGTATCTGTATACACCAGTGTCAGGAATGTCGCATTGACACAGTCAAGGACGTTTACCAGGATTAATGCCCTGATCATTGAAAGGCATATCTTCTTGGTTCACAATCAAACCGCAGACGCCTTTTTGCCCATGGCGTGAAGAGAACTTGTCCCCTAGCTCAGGTCTGCGAGTTTGACGGATGAGAACTTTTATGAGAGTTTGGTCATTTTCGGTGTCGCTGATCAACACTTTGTCAATGTTTCCTGCCACAGGAGATTTGTACGTGAGCGGGGTGTTCTTATAAGGTACTGAAGCAGCTTGGCCCGTGAAAGTGTTATCTGTGGCATTGGAAGGCGATTGTTTGTTAACGTAGACATCTCCGGGGTCAACGCGTTCTCCAACACCAGCAAGTCCGTCCAATTGGATGATATCGTACTTTTTGGCGATCTGGCCATTTTCATCCAAAGGTGCATCAGCCAAGCGGTCAAATCTGTACAAAAATATTTTACAATAGCGATGATCACTAAACATAAAAAACTTACGTCCCATTGGGGTATTTTCGGATTAGAGTTGCATTCTTTCGCAAAACTTGACACCTGCCATATCCACGATCTAAACTCGCCTGTCATCAAAGGTAAATTGGCGTGCAATGAAGATACAAAAGGAATTCTTCACCCGGTTGAGAATGAGAGCATCTTCAATATCGTACCCGGAGTAACTCATGACAGCGACCGTCGCATTTTGACCAGCCGGTAATTTATCATAACCGACTAGCTCGATGGTCTTTGTTTTCACCATGGGTTGCTGAGGGTAAACCGACAGATATAGGAGTGTGTCAATACGGTTAAGCTGGTTATACGCAATAGCGCCGATCGCTTGTTTACCCATGGCACATTGGTAAGTATTTCGAGGTGACTGATTGTGGTGAGGATAGGGAATTAGACCGGCCACCGCACCTAAAAGTGTAAACGGTTCGATTTCGAGATGTGTAGTCGTAGGAGTGATATCACTCTCATACAGAGCAATATAGGTGTCGTTTTCTTCATTAACGTCGAGATATTCGACAAGCCCCTTTCGAAGAAAATCATCGAAGGTGACTGCTTTTTTCTTGAGAAGCTATATGAAAGTCGTTAAGTGACTTGCTATATTGATTTGGCGAAAGCATATCTTACAATAATATGTGCTGATGTGACTCTGGGCCGTCCATTTTCGACAATAATGGCTGGCCTACAGATACGCCCCCCATCGCTCGCGATATGAACGGCCCGATGGTGATGATTGATGTAAATACTGACGAATTCACTAAAGCGTCGAGCTCTTCGGAGCTTGCGAAAGTGTGTGACAAATCGGGTGGGATACCGTGTGAGGCCAATGATGGTACCATTGACATTCACCACAAATGTATGAGGGCTGTATATCTCCGTACCGGTACTTAAGTTGATATCTAGATAATGCCTCATAAGATCAATCGAAACCGAGTGTGTGGGAATTAACAAACCTTCAACGCCTAACATGAAGGCGAGGCGGATGATGGGCTCCTCTTCAACATCAGTTGTGATATGTGTCATTAGTGCCAGATTTTTCACAAGACCGCATGCTTCTCCCTCAGGCGTATCACTGGGACAGAGAACGCCCCATTGACTTGGTTGGAGCGCTCGAGGACCGCTAACCTTCCGAGTTTTTTCAAATTGAGAAGAGATACGCGTCATCATTCCCAGAGCGGAAATAAAGCTCAGGCGACTGAGAACATGTGTGACGCCTGCGCGCTCCATTCTGAAACGTTTTAGGGACCAGTTCCCTGTAGAGATGGCTCGCACAAAGCCGGAAGTAAGGTGATCTCCTTGCATCCGCATCGTGTTGAAAGCATCAAATTCGCTTGTGCGTGACGGTTTCTTGAGAACTTTATCGATAGCGATCTTGAGGTTGGAATTGTAGGTTTTGAACAAATCCTCGAATAAAAGTGCTAGTAATTGACCTGCGCTGGAAGAAAATAAGGTCTGGGCCTGTGTATCAAGATCTCAAAAACACCTACAGTTCTAATCGTTTGTTTCCGACGTAGTCGCGATCGTCGACCATGTTTTCATCGTCTATTGCCATTAGAACACGACGGGTCATTGTCGCAACAAATATAGCCTTCGATCTAAAGTCGAGTCCATTGACAGGAACATGAGCCAAAACAATTGTTGCCAGCGCTTCTAGTGCTTCTTCCCAAGCAGGTCTGCGAGGACCCATCACACGCCGGTTTACTTTAACCCTGGTTCCAATATACTCTAAGGCTTGCTGTCGGGTGAAAACGCCGAGCTTGGCTGCATCCTCAATATTTGCCGAAAAAACCGTTTTGTACGATTCGGTATTCCCGGCTGTAAGGAGCAGGATTTCCTTGTCGGATTGTATACCTAGGGCTTTGAGAGCAATGACTATGGGGACGTCTTCGTGGATTGAATTGTGCCGGAGATAGATTCTCCCTTTCTTTGTGGCAACGTAAGTTTTCGATTTCAATCCTCCATGTGTAGACCTATGATAAAACTAAGTCATTCAAAGCACATGTCAGAGAGAAAAGCATTATGAAAGGCATACGAAGTACAGGAGGCTTGAACAATGCCCTTAACCTTGTCTGTTTCCACGATGATCCGATTCTTGCTCAATTGTTCTTGCACCAAGATAACCTTTTCCGTTCCTTTCACAACAAAGTATCCGCCAGGATCTAGAGGACATTCAATCATGCGAGCTAGCTCAGCCTCTGTACGCCCGGTCAAAACGCACTTGCTACTTCTTAGCATGATTGGAAGTCGTCCAATGTTGACATTCCTTTGAACGATGTTCTTGCCCCGAGTGTATTGAATAGTGACAACAATCGGCGCACTGTATGTAATGTCGCGTAGTCGACATTCATTCGGGGTAACATTTTTGTCGATGGCTGCATCCTCATTGCGGTCAGGAAAGCCGACGTTGATATCGGTATATTTCAGCCAGAAACGAGGGTCCACATCGGATGTTACTTTGTTATTTGCTTTGACAATATTTTTTATATCAACATCCACAAAGTAATTGAAGGAGTCAATATGTTGCTTGACAAGACCCTTTACTTGAAGGAAAGCGGGTAGAAGAAGCCATTTGTCCTGAAATGTTGCTATGAATTACAGTTTTCAACGTGAAAGCAGGGAGCGCACCTCAACGCTCTTTATCGGATCTGTTAAACCCAATCCACGCCAGTTCGTGCGATTGAGATGGTCCCATTCACTTTCTTCATCAACGGCCATCCTTCACAAGGCCTAGAATGAGACCCGATAACTTCACACAGTTATCCAAGTCAGGGAGGACAAGTCTGATTGCATAATAAAACTTACAAAATTGATTGTCATTTGTTTATATAATATTTATACTTATCACGATTGGAAAGATGTATTTACTTGCAACATCCCTGAACTCTTGCTAACACGAAAAACGAACGAGCAACGAGGCTTTGAGGGCCTTCTACCAGAAATGCGGTAGCAAACCTACTACTAACCCACCTTATTCAACGAAGCCATCGACTTGAGTCAATACCAACAAGATACGGTAACTCCAACACAGAAAAAGCTGAGATTTGGTTATATACCTATGCCCAAGAAAGACGAAGCCTGCGACCGACTTGAGCCACGATTTGACAATCGATAATGTCCAAGTCGTGGGTTTTACGTGTTAGTAGAAATTCCAGTTTAGAAATCGGATCCCCTAGACAGTACCGAGTCTTGTTACCGACTGAGAACTCGGTCGATGTTGGGGCCGACAATTTAGAGCATACGCTAGTATTCGTTTTGAACCTTAAGAAGGTCAGTATGAAGGGACCAGTGAACACTCTGAAGAGCCAAAAAGCCTGCACCAGCCTCCATAGCATCATTCCAAACTATCGCCTGCCGTGGATATCCGACTCGCACAAGTGGCATTCGGATGTGACAAGGGGGAGGGCTTGAAAGAACAGCTGAAGAAGATTAGCTGCATAGGAGTGCGCGGTAAGCGCTAGGCTCTCAGCTGTAGTGTCAATAATTGACGCAATTAAAGTCAAATAGGTCACGTGCTGATCTACTATAAAGGGGTCTCCGAGATTGCAAGGAAACACTCTTGGCTTGAACCACACCTTACGAGTCTAACTAATCTACCTTCATCATGTCTCATACGGCTTCCAATACGCTCCTTCTGAGGAGGCAATTACAAGAACTCATGAAGCACCCTGTTGAAGGGTTCTCAGCAGGTGAGATTCCATCTTACCTTTTCATCTTGATTGAGGCGTGATATCGTCTTAGGACTTGTCAATGAGGATAATCTCTATGAATGGGAAATTTTGATCATCGGGTGAGTCCATGAGCTCATCGTTTGTTCTTCATGGCTCTGATCGCGTTGTCGCATGCAGACCACCTGATACTGTCTAGTACGTTTCGGCGATCTCGTCTCCCAGTTCAGGAGTTTTATCCATTTTCTTTTACTAGCGAAGGAGGGTTCTTTCAGGCTATACTTTCGTTCCCACCCGAGTTTCCTCTGCTACCACCGAAGTTGCGATTCAAAACGCCGATGTGGCATCCAAACAGTGAGTATGTAAACTGTTATCATCAAGGCTTACATGTTTATATTTATGTCTACAGTATATGAAGATGGCGCTGTGTGCATATCGATTCTGGTGAGATTACATCTATTTTATGACCTCTAACAATTTATTTATCACATCGCGATGCACCCAGCATGCACCGGGAGACGACCAGTATGGGTATGAGGATGCTGGTGAGCGCTGGATGCCTGTCCATACCGTGGAATCCATTGTGAGAGTTTAATATCTCTTTTCGAATATTGGCTGATTAACTGTCCACAGCTCCTCAGTGTAATCTCCCTTCTGTCGTCAGATACGCCAAACCTTGACAGTCCGGCAAACGTTGATGCTGCGAAGGAAGTCCGCACGGACCTAGCAGGTCAGTTATATCCGAACTCTTCTATTGTTGCGTTAATCACTATGGAATATAGCTTACAAGAAGAAAGTCCGGCGATTGGTGAGGCAGAGCGCGGAAAGTTTCTAGGTCGAATATATCTTGTATTTTCTCTACTTTCGGTCATTATCATTGAAGCTTTAGTTCTTGAATTTTCGTTCTTAGGCCACTGTTGCGCGATACCCACATATTGTATTGTAATAGTCATGATTCCATGACTCGGGACACCATCTCGTGAGACTAATTAGAGCGTGGGAAAGAATTTTATGGACGTGTAGGCCTCCTGCAACACATTTGTCCTTCCAAACTGTACTGTCGTTGCTGAACATATAAATATCAACTGCTTCAAAATCAAAGTGTTGTGTTTGTGGCATGAACCCTCAAGACCTACAATATTTGCATCGTTCAACGTGAAGCCTCTGCTCAAGCCTCAACCTTCAGGAGTCAACTATTTCCAGCCAACCAATTATATCCCAATTTCAGAATGTCTCAATCGAAGAATGCATACATAAAACGTTGTTAATCTTATCTTGAACCGTCTTCAAACTGACTTTTGGTGTTGTTAGGCAACTCGACTTCAATACCGGCACCTCTAGGTTTGTGTATCTCTACCAGAACTTGTCAAATTGCTACAACGTACACCACAGAGGTGGACTCGGATTCAGATTTTGCACCGGGCGCGTTTGTTCCTGAACCTACTAAGAAGAAGAAAAAAGTAAGGACTTCTCCGGCAGGACCTGCACGGAAGAAACGACGTTTGGATATCCTAGAGAACTTCCCGAGGCCTGAGAATCGCAGCAGAAGTGCGTCTTCAAGTATCATCTTTGCTCAAAGCCTCTTATACGACAAATTTTCTCCTTGCTAGAGTCTCGTTCCGAGGGCTCCACGCAACATAACCCCCTCCGGGAATATTTCGGTAAGTATATTGCCATCCTAACAACTTTGCAATTGGCGTGAATTTCTTGAAGAAGAGGACCTCGAACTCCATTCAGCATCTGAGAGTGAAGAAGCGCTTGATTTTACCGAAGAGCACGAACCCGGGAGAACGGGGTCGGGCTCTGAAGATGACGAGGACGCGCTTGTCGAATTGAAAACGTGGACTGGCTTCGTTGGCCGAACATCAGCTAAAACTTCGAATTCACCGGGTTCCTCCAAAGTAAAGTCAATGGTTATCTCCGATGACTCTGCCACAGGTGCTTGTCTAGATCCATGCGTATAAGCTTGACAGCTGAAAGTGGTCTTACTATAGAGTCTGATTCGGGACGGGAATTAGTAGGACCAATCGGCACATCTACACAGGCCAAGGCCGCTAACATTGGTCCGTTTCATTGTGGGTAGGTCTTGCGACATCAGCTCTGACTCGTTCTCGACAGATCCCGACTCGGAGACAGAATCTGATTCGGAGGTCGATGCGCCTCCAGCACCGAACATCAATCTTGTTAAAGCTCGTGAGCAGTCTCATTTTTAAGCAACACGGGTCATCTAATTCGAGTTTCACTAGCCGTTAATCCGACGCAGCCTGATGCCTCAGATTCTGAAACGGAGTCTGATTCGGAAGTAGAATCAGATATTGCTCCTGTGGGTCATCATTACCATGCCGTAAAAGATTCAATCTAATCTTGGGTTCCAGCGATTAAAACCTCGACCTGGGTTACCTCTGCGTCCCGGACAAGTACCCGCCAAGGCTTTGGTCCTTGATGCAGAGAAAGGAATAAAGATTCCAGCCCCCATAAATACATATCTCCGTGATTATCAACGAGACGGTGTTAAATTCCTCTGGCGACAGTATTCAGAAGGACGCGGAGGACTTCTTGGAGATGACATGGGATTAGTAAGTCGTTGACACTATTTTCTACGTTTGGGCAATGCATAACCCCTTACGCCTCCACAGGGTCAGTTTATCATTGAAAGTCGTTTCCTGCGAATTTACTATCCTTTGATCGAACACAGGCAAAACTATCCAGATTATATCATTCCTTTCGGCTGTTATGAAGAAACAAGGCATTGTAACTGACAAAAATCGTCGGCGCAAACACATCTCTAAATTGCAAGATCGCAAAGCATGGCGCGAGCGAAAAGAACTACCACCTGCCGACGCAACTTGGCCAACGTGCCTTATCATCGCCCCAAGTACTGTTGTCCATAATTGGGAACGAGAATTCAAAATTGTCCGTCTCGACACCATCTCCGATTCATTGCTTTTCTGATTGAAGGTATAGTGGGGTTATTTCGAAGTCGGTATGTACAATGGAACCCCGACGGAACGCGAGGCCGTTCTACATGACTTCAAAATGGGACGTTTCGATGTCGGTTAGTAGTCCTGACTATCATGATACACGGCTTTTATTGATTTTCTTGAGCTCCCTCAGTCCTGACATCTTTTGATCTCGCTCGTCGCGAAATTGAAGCCCTTGATACGCTTCCGTGGAGCTGCATAATTGTCGACGAAGTTCACAGAGTCAAAAATGAAACGGCCAAAATCACTGTGGCATATCATCAGTTCATTTGTCTGCGTCGCTTTGGACTTACTGGCACGACAATTCAGAATTCTTATAAGGAGATGTGGACGATTCTTGATTGGACAAATCCCGATAGATTAGGGACTTCAAGACAATGGCACGGGTTTGTTGTGAAACCGCTGACGACTGGACAATCGGCTGGAGCTACGGAGGAAGAAAGGGCAAAAGCACTGGTGCGATATGGCTGACCATAGATTCTTGGATTCTTATTCACGACGATTCCTGTAGGTTGTAGCTCTGGTTCTTAGAGACAAGCTTCTGCCTAATTTTTTCTTGCGGAGGTACAGGACATCATTGATTTTGATAGTTCTCCATATCTTAGACATATATTTAGAACCAAGGACATTATAAAGGACCAGGCATGTATCTATTCACCGTCCATCTTTCTCGATTAACTAGGCCCATGAATCCAGTTGCCTCAAAAGACAGATCAAGTTGTCTTCTGTCCACTGACAGAGTGCCAAGTGGCAGCGTACAAGCATCTTCTCAACACGCCTCCATTGCGGAATCTTATACACCGAGATGATCCTTGTTCATGTGGTTCCCAAAAATCGTAACTTGCCTCCTTGCTATAGTTGAAAAAGCCCTATGTACTGACGACTATGCGTTGATCAGGACTAAGAATTGTTGCCATCCGTTTGTGGCTGGCGATGTTTTTCGGTTTATGTCGATCCTTATCAAACTCTCGAATCATCTTGGGTTGATTCTACCAGGTGCACACGTTGTGATGTGATGTTTTTACAGATGATCCTAACCTTGTGATAATATAGGTCCTAACGATACACCTGAACAAGTAATTCTCTGAACTTCTCGTCCAACAATTCACTCTAATGCACTCTTTATCATATAGACTGCCAGAAATAGAACTCTTGCCGAAATGGCTTTCCCTGAAGGAAATATACCCAAGTACGGAACTGCGATGATGCAACCTAAATATTGTGGTAAATGGGCGGTAAGCAATATGAATTATTTTTTCTTTCTTCCTTTGCTGAAAGCCCAGTTAGGCTTTGGAAGTCCTTCTCAAGGAGTGGAGGAAAGATCGAACAAACAAAGTTCTGATCTTCACGAAATCAGTCAAACTCCTGGAGATGCTAGAGTTTCACCTGAGTAGCAAAAGTAAGACGGTATATCTTTCCGAAGTTTAGATACGCATTTTTGAACCCGGTTGTTCTATAGGTTATGGCTTTTTGAAGCTTGAAGGAGGTACCAAACAAACAGATCGTATGTTTCCCTTTTTCCAGTAATTTCCTCTTTATGGGATGAGGACCCTGACGATCCTGGATTATGTAGGCATGCCCATGATTGATAAATTCAATAATTCACCTGATATATTCATATTTTTGATTTCGACACTTGCTGGTGGAACGGGACTTAACCTTACAGGTGCCAACAAAGTAGTTATCTTTGGTAAGCTGCTTTTTTTCACGCGATGCCATTATAAGCTGGGACTGATTTTCGTTCGTAGATCCAAATTGGAGTGAGTGATATGACGTTCATCTCCGTCTCTTGCTACACCCTATTCATGAAAAAAATTCCATCATAGATCCTGCACATGATTTGCAAGCAATGGACAGGTTAGTCAATGTTGTAGAACTTTACCCTTCTGACCCTAACCAATTAATCACCGTAGAGCTTTTCGTTTTGGCCAAACTCGAGATGTCTCCGTTTATCGATTACTTGCAGCTGCTTCTGTAGAAGAGTTGATATATGCTCGACAGATTTACAAGCAGCAACAAATGGCGATCGGATATGAAGCCAGTGTTCAGACCAGGTATGTTGTTGCATCTCGATTTAAAAAAAAAAAAAAAAAAAACGTTGAAAAACGAATGTTCTCCTCGATAGATATTTCGAAGGTATTCAAGGCGATAATGCGAAAAAAGGAGAATTGTTTGGGATCAATAATATTTTCAAATTGCATGAAGATAAACTGGCGACTAAGATGGCTGTAAGTTGCTTTTTTCCCCCCTGGATTGTACATGCGTGTTTCTCATCCTTCTTTTTTTTTTAGATCGAGAAGGCGAATTTGGCAGAATTGGATTGGGCGTTGGCCAATATGGATGGGCAGAGGGGTAGGAAGGGAGCGAAGCCTTCAAATGAACTGGTAGAAGCGGATGCGAAGGCTGTAAATTCGAAAGAAGAGGTTTTTTTTTCATTTTATTCATCACCCTTGATTGTGTTTAGTATTGAAACTAATTCATACCTCCTTCAGCTAAACTTGAAAGGACTAGGAGCGTTATTATTCGACGATGGTGAGTTATAGTTATACGGGCTTCTTCTTTCAAATGTGGAATTCAGACTTTTGTGATCCTTTTTTGTTTGTTTGATATATCCAGCTCCTCCATCCGCCCTGCCTCGGAGAGAACAAGATATGATTCAAAAAACTTTGAATGCTATTGGAGTGACGTATAGTCATATGAACGATGACATATTAGTGCCGAGTAGGATTGAAGCAGAGAGGACGAAACAGAGTCTTATCGTGCGTGGCGTCTTCTTTCTATCGGATCTGGAGGCTCTTTCTTGATTATCTTACATAAGAAAACTCGAAAGAGGAAGAGTCAAGCGAAGGAGAAAGAAGGCGGGAATGAAACATTGCCTACAATGCAGTGGCCACCGAAGAGGAAGCATCATAAACCGCCACCTAAACCTGCCGATCAGTGCGTTTTCCAGTTCTTTTTGTTTTGAGAGGGGGGGAGGAGGAGAACTCGAATTGACTGGGAACAAAATTTAGGCTTGCTTCTCGTCATCAAGCATTGGTACAACTGGGGATGATCAATAGTCGTAGCGATGTTCCTGCTTTTGCACGTGATTTGTAAGCTGTGTTGTTCCCCCCCTGTTTTATAAAAAATAATCCTTTTGGGACCTATTAGTGCGCGTCAATCTGAAGAAGCTCAACGAGAGATCTTGGCAGAGTTGGATAGATGGGCGGAGATGCAGGGTGATTTGGATGATTCGGATTCGGATTGATATTTTTTGAGGCCCATTTATTTGTTTGATT
>Ga0193743_1002173_pt1 | contig 14071 bp, 8 predicted proteins | sample L2c2metaG_FD_143038 | JGI IMG/M metagenome (GOLD analysis project Ga0193743, IMG submission 143038) | Soil microbial communities from a riparian zone of the East river system, Colorado, United States - L2c2 | ecosystem: Environmental > Terrestrial > Soil > Riparian zone | place: USA: East River... | reverse complement strand
TCTTGAGCGGCAGAAGGCCGGCGGAGCTGTAGCGGAAAAGTTCGAGGTAGCTTATCTGCGGTCGTTCGATTTCAGCGATCCGCCGCGCGCCGAAGTCGAGACGATATATGCCAGATGGGTTGGGCACGGTGAGCCCGATGCCGCAGAATACAAACTACTGCAGGATTTCTTGTTTCGCTATATCGCGATGGAGTGCGGGCGTCTGGAGATGGCGATCCATCTCCATGGGATGGCCGGAGCGGGTAGCTATTTCTCCATAACTGGTGTGAACCCTCTGCTACTGGAATCTCTATTCAATGACCCGCGACTGCGAAAGACAAACTTCGTGTTACTGCACGGCGGATGGCCTTATGTGCGCGAGATTGGAGCGCTGTTACAGAAGCCGAACGTCTATCTGGACATCTCGTCACAGGACCTCATGCTTCCTCCGCACACTGAGGCGCAATGGTTGCGCGAGTGGCTGGAGTTTGAGCCCGAGAAGGTATTGTTCGGAACCGATGGGTATCCGTACTCCGATGAACTCGGCTGGCCGGAATCGACATGGATTGCGAACAGGAATGCGCGCCAGGGACTAGGAATCGCACTGACCGGAATGCTTCGTGATGGCGAGATAAGCCGCAAGCGGGCCGGCGAACTGGCGCATATGGTGCTGCGAGGCAATGCCGAGGCGCTTTACAAATTCTGATGACGACTTCGCCACCCTCTGTCGCAGGTGATGGCGTGCTATTGCCGCCACCGGGTTCAACTGTATTCGCGTCGATATCAACATTTCGCTTCATGGGCAATTCTTAGATTCTTTCAGGCAGTGAGCAAGGGAGACGGATCGAATGAACCGGCGAGAGATGCTGATTGGCGCAGGCAAGCTTGCCCCGGGCCTGGTTACGGGTGCAGCGGCCGTGAAGGCGGTTGCTCAAACTACCGCTGCTTCGGCAGAGCCGTCGCGCAAGTTGAAAATCATCGTTACCGGCGGACATCCGGGAGATCCCGAGTATGGTTGCGGTGGCACCGTTTGCGTGGTTCACGGCGCTTGAGAGAGCGCCGGCAGCAGCTACTTGTGTCGGAAATCACCGCCTCACGGTCACCCGATCTCAGGAAGCCGCCGGTATACCGATCCGTTACGTTGCAGTACATCGCCGGGCACGATAACATCTAGGCGACTATGAGGAAGTGGTGAAATTGGCAGACACACCATCTGCCCTGACGCTGCCACCCTCCCCCGCTAAATCATTGACAGTACGAGCTAAAGCTCATGTCTTGAGTCGTTTACAATTCATTTGCCCGTCACCGGCAGTAAGCACCAGTAATCGCCAGATGCAGGCAGTCGGTGCAAAATCCGGTGCAGTCCAGCCATGTCATGATTCGGAAGATCGTTCACGTGGATATGGATGCGTTCTATGCCTCGGTGGAACAGCGTGACGATCCCGGGCTGCGCGGAAAGCCGGTCGTGGTGGCTTGGCGGGGCAACCGATCCGTCGTCTGTGCCGCCTCCTATGAGGCAAGACGCTTCGGAGTCCGTTCTGCCATGCCGGCCATCCGGGCCGAGCGTCTGTGTCCAGAAGCGATCTTCGTCCCTCCTGACTTCGTTCGCTACCGGGCCGTCTCCCAAGCGGCACGAGAGATCTTTCAACGGCACACGGACCTGATCGAGCCTCTCTCGCTGGACGAAGCGTATCTGGATGTGACGGAGAACAAGACGGGCCTGCCAACAGCGACGCGGGTAGCGAAAGCCATTCGTCAGCAGATTCGAGACGAGCTGCAACTCACCGCATCGGCGGGCGTGGCGCCAAACAAATTCCTGGCCAAGATCGCCTCCGACTGGCGCAAACCGGATGGCCTCTTCGTCATTCAGCGAGCGAAGTGAATGCGTTTCTCGCTTCCCTTCCAATCGGTCGTATCCCTGGTGTCGGCAAGGTGACGGAATCGCGATTGAAAGAGATCGGGGCAACGACAGTCGGTCGACTTCAGTGCATCGACCAGTCACTTCTCGAAGCGAGGTTCGGCCGACATGGGCGTCGTCTTTACGACTTGGCGCGCGGAATCGATCATAATCCTGTCGTTGCCAACCGGCCGACAAAGTCGAGCTCGGCCGAAGATACGCTGGAACGCGATGTGTCCTTGTCGGAAACAGACGGTTGGATCCAAGGGGATAATCGACCTCTGTGCTTGCCGCATAGCAACACTGTAGTCGCGCTGAAACTGCGTTTCATCCGCGGAGGGTCGGAAACACCGGTGGCAGACTAAAGAGAAAAAGAGCTTGTAAAGCGAGAGAGAATCTCTGCGGGTCGTTCCCTCCCGCAACGCCCTCCCAGTTAATCAGGCACGCTGCCGCGTGCAAAGCACGGAAGACAAGCCTGGCTAAGTCTGTATGTCTTTTCTAGAGCCGTCGGCAGCCGCCATCGGTTCTCCTGTACACAGGGAGGAAGAGACAGATGCAGACCACCAGATCATTCGTCGGGATGGACGTCGACAAGACGTCCATTGCCATCAGCATTGCAGAAGCCGGCAGGAATGGCTTTGTCCGGTTTCTCGGAGTGATCCCGAACGCGCCCGAGATGTGATTTCAAGAGACGAGACCTGCTTGCTATTGGCAGAACGAAAGTATGGCGGAAGCCAGCTCGACTGGCTTCTCTAGAAAGATCAAGTGGCCCGAATTGAGTTCAAGGTCTTCGCGTCAGGAACCAGATTCTCAGAGTAAGCTGGTGGCACGATCTGATCGTGCTTTGCAGTAATCAGCAGCGGGGCAGGATCGACGGTTTCAAATTCGTCTGCGGCGATAGCTTCGTATGAGCCCACCCAGGTGTCCACTTCCCATGCAGGTACACCGAGTTTGCTGCGCCACGACCATTAACCAGAATAAATTGAAGGGATTCACGACCGTAATGGTGATTGCAGGCGATTCTGTGGCGACACCAGCGTCCGCCAACTCCCCTGAGAAGCGAGCCTACAACCTCTTTCTATTGCTCGTGGCGGGGCTGGGTGGTTTGCTCTTTGGGATAGACCTAGGCATCATTGGCGGCGCACTGCCCTATCTTGAGGCGACTTCCGGCCTGACCACTGCGCAGCTTTCCGCCGTTGTGGCAGCGGTGCTGCTGGGCAGTGTGTTCTCTGCGCTGTTCGCTGGGCTGCTGGCCGACTGGATGGGCCGCAAGCCACTCATGATTCTCAGCGGGCTTGCCTTCATCGTGAGCATACCTGTGATCGCTCTTTCGCACGGCTACGCTCCGCTGTTCTTCGGCAGGCTCTTGCAGGGCATCTGCGGCGGGCTCGTCGGCGTGGTGGTGCCGCTGTATCTTGCCGAGTGCTTGGCTGCATCCAACCGCGGCAAGGGAACCGGAGTCTTTCAGTGGCTGCTCACCCTTGGTATCGTTGTGGCGGCGCTAGTGGGCACCTACTTCAGCTATCGCGTCGAAGCGGTGGCCAAAGTCGCCAATGCCGCCGCCCTCTTCAATTTCAAGGACCACGCATGGCGGCGGATCTTCTGGGTTTCGCTGCCGCCCGGCGTGCTGTTTGTGATCGGCAGCCTGCTGGTCAGTGAGTCGCCCCGGTGGCTTTTCAGACGGGGCAAAAAGGAGCAGGCTTATGCCTCCCTGCTGCGCTCGCGTACACCGGAACAGGCCGATGTGGAGTTGCGGGAGATGGAGGAGACGGCGCACGCCGCATCTCGCCGTGCCACGGGCCAAGCAATCAGAGATCCTCTGCTGCGACGAAAATATGTCATTCCCTTCCTGCTGGCCTGCATCATCCTCTTCTGCAACACGGCCACGGGCATCAACTCCATCATCGGGTATAACACGAGCATTCTTCTGCAAAGCGGACTGTCTGACCTGCATGCGCACTGGGGCTACGTCATCTTCACCGTCGTGAATTTCCTCATGACCATTGTGGGGATGGTGCTGGTCGACCGTAGCGGCCGCAAGTTCCTGCTGATTCTCGGCACCAGTGGCATCATCGTCTCGCTGATTGCGGTCGGTGTGATGTTTCTCGGAACCGAAAAGAAAAGCGTGGATTGCCGCGCTCTGCTACAGGCCAGCGTTGGCGCGGACCAGGAACTGACCGTGCGCTTCGGCCAGGCCGAAGCCAACCGGCTGCTGGCCGCCGCGGGCCGTACCGGCGGCGAGATTCGCGCTGGTCGAGCATCCCTCGCCATTATCTATTCGTATGGAGATTTCACCGCGACGACCAGATTTGTCCGCTCCGATGAACCCGTCGCCGCGCCCATTCAAATCACGCGCGCAAGCTGCGTCCCCTCGAACAAGGTAGAAGCCTTCTTCAAGAATCCGTTTGGCGATCTGGATGCCGCCCGGTCCGCGCCGCTTAAGATCAACAAGGCTCTGATTGGCCAGGTGCCAGATGCCAGCCACGGCTGGCGGGTGGCCCTCGGCCTGTACGCTTTCATGGCATTCTTCGCGCTCGGCCCCGGTCTATGTGTATGGCTGGCCCTGTCGGAGTTGATGCCCACTCGCATCCGGTCCGTTGGCATGAGCATCGCCCTGTTCATCAACCAGTTGGTATCTACCACGCTGGCCGGAATCTTTCTGCCCTTCGTCAGCAAGTACGGCTACTCATCGATCTTCTTCCTCTTCGCTGGATTCACGGTCATCTACTTTCTCACCGCCGCATTTCTACTGCCGGAGACCAAGGGCAAGACGCTAGAAGAGATCGAAGCATACTTCGAGGCACGAGCTCTTGTGGAGGTTCAAGAGGTCGTTCCGATTCCGGTCGGAACGGGAAAGCGGAGAGTTTAGGCTATGGCTAGCTTGAGACCGGTAGAGCGCAGCGTGAAGTCGTCGTGGAGTCCTTCTTAGGAAACTCGCGGGCGTTGCACGACCGGTGTAGAAGACGCCCATAAAACCCATTTCGAGGTGCGATATCGCTGCACTCTAGCATGGGGGAGCAAGTGTGCGTTGAAGCCGAAGCGCAACGCGACGAGGACGACTTTTTGCTTGCGTGCGTGACGAACTGAATTGGTCTGCGGTCCTGGAGATTCCCGGGTGCAGCTTCGACTGCGGATTGTGCGGTCGAATAAAGCAGGCCAGTACATCTAGGTCCGGATGATGAACGAACATTCTGCAGAAGGGACCTCGCTCCAGCAAATAAGCCGTGCGGGCGATGAGTGAGAAGATTCTCGTGTCCAGCGCCTGGAGCGCAACGCCATACTCATACCTTATGTGCGCCACTCCTCGCCTTAGTCCCGAATAGTCAACAACTTCACACATACCGACTGGCCTACTTCTACTCCGCCCCAGTCGCTTGGTTTGCACCACTCTTGACAGTCATTCTTATCGGCCGATGTTTACGAAGGATGGGGTCAAGCAGAACATCCTGGTTATGAGCGAAGACCTCAATGCCGCCGATCTGCTACTGAGTTCTGGTAGCCTGCACGAGTTTCTCTACAGAAGGCGCAACCATAAGCAGCAGTACTGCCTGCGGCCTTTCGGAGGATTTCACAAATTCGATGTTTCGCTGTCGCACATCGGCGCTCACGAGACGACTTTCCTTCAGATCATCCAAAGCCTGCAAGCCGATTTCTGCAACCTGAGACAAGTCGCGTGAGACCGGAGCCAGATCCTGGGTCAGGAACGATCGCGTCAGCAGCGGCTGAAGTTTCGCATCGTTGTCCCGCCAGAGGACCAGCCATTGCTGGGCCTGTTGCCAGTCTTCCGAAGTTGCTTTGCCGGAAGCGATCCGCTTGGCAATTCCATCGAATTCACGCGCGGTCTCGCTTTCTGGCGGCACCGCATCATCGAGGCGATTGAGCGGCGTAAAGTCAGTGAAGGTTCGAAGCTCTTGACGCTCATACAGCTTGGGCGGTTGTACTACGTCCGCAAGGATCTTCAGCGCAACCGGATTCGAGTCGCCGGTCATGCGCTCAAGCATTTCCTCCGTGATGAGCCGGTGGCGCAGGCCATAGCATTCGAGCTTTGACGAAACAACCGCCAGCCGCTGGTACATCGAGTCAACGTCCTGTATCTCTTTGGGGGACCACAGGCGCTCGGCGATTGCCGCTGTACGGGGCCATATCCGGTTGTCAAGGTTTTCATCTGAAACAATATCGGTCCACATGGTCGCCTCGCCCCCAAGAACGCGGGCCTTCTGCTCTGGCGTAAGGGTGGCGGCACTCGGGTCTCCTAAGGGATCGACGAGGTAATGTTCTGCCGCGGACTGGTTCAAATCGATGTAGTAGCCCGAAGAGAGCACACCCCGATTGCCATTTCGAGCAGCATCTGCCAGAGATTTTGGACCACGCCACGATTGAATGACGACATCTTTGGGTGTGCCGGGCTGCAGTACCTCGTCCCAGCCCATCATGATTCTTTTATGGTCACTAACGATCTTTTGGATCCTCGCAGTAAAGAGTGCCTGCAGGGCCGCGCCGTCTTTAATCCCATGTGTGCGCATGTATTGCTGGATGCGGGGATTCGATTCCCACTCGTGAAAGTCGCATTCGTCTCCGCCCGTGTGAAAGTAGGCATCAGGGAAAAGCGTCGTCATCTCCTCAATCAATCCGCTGAGAGACTTGTAGGTGCTTTCGCGTGTCGGATCTATTGCCCTACTTCGAGATGGATCTTTAGCGCTGCCCAGATCCGGATAGCCTGGGAACCAGGATCCCGTGTGACAGGGCATATCAAACTCCGGCACCACGCGAATGCCACGATCGCGCGCGTAGGCAACGATCTCCTTGACTTCACTCTGCGAGTAATAGAAACCGCCAGAAGCCTTCTCCTGTAAAAGGGGGAATCGCTTGCTTTCGATATGGAAGCCCAGGTCATCCGCAAAACGCCAATGAAATACGTTCAGTTTGACCGCCTCCATGCCATCGAGATTCCGCTTGATGACGGGAAGACGAACGAAACGATGGCCAGCGTCGATGAGCAGTCCGCGCCAGGGAAAGCGGGACGTGTCGTCGATGGAAACGACGGGAACCGTAAAGCCTTTCGGTGTAACCCTGACTAACTGTAGAAATGTCTGCAGCCCGTGCATGACCCCGAGGGGATTCGCTGCCGTCAATTGAACATCGGTGGGGGAGATTATAAGCCGGTAGGATTCATCTTCGCCAAGTTGCTGGATTGGCAGACTTGGCCCCGCGGTGTGAATCGTGAAGTGTGGTTGATTGACCGCAGCTTCGCGCCAGAGCGGTATCCCTGTTTCCCGCGAAAGCGTATCCAGGAATCGCTGCCGCGCTCGCTCCAGGCGGGGTTCTGTATAGCCCTTTAAAACAATGCCGAATGTCCCGTCGATAAAGAATTCACCTTTCCCCTGGATTGCGTGTGCAGGCAAAGGCATAACCGATAGCGTTTTTGTTTCCTGGGCGGGACCGTTCAATGGAAGGTACAGCAAGCAGACGATAAGCACTGCAAACCCCGAGGAACACACTGGACGAACGTTTGCCACGATTGAATCTCCAAAATGGATCAGGTTGATGGATCAACTGAATGTCTTAAACGAGACGGCATTGTCGCACCGCGGCACGCCCACGACTTTTCCTATGACAGTGTCGGCTCGGACGCAGTTTCGGGGTGCTCACGATAAGCTCCAAACTCCGCTAGATCGTCTTCTCCAAGCCAGGAAGGATACTCGACCGGATCCAGACCAAGCATGGATTCAACACGCCTCCACAGACGCGTTCGCTCATATCTCTGGTGCACGAGTTGAAAGTGGGTGCTCCTGAGCACGTCGCAAGCTGACTGTGCATCGCCGCGATCCAAAAACAAACTTGCGCGACGCTCAGCGAGCCACTCGTCCTCCAGGGCGGACACAGCATTCAGCCAAAGCATGCGCTCGTTAGCAGTTTCAATGCCCAGAGCAGCAAGCGCCTTGTCCCGCTCGATCACAACCTGAGGATGAAGTGCAAGAGCTGGAGACTCGATGGCGCGGAAACACTTTGCCGCGGCAGCTGCGTCATGTTTGTGGACCAGCAGAAGGCGTCCCAGGAGCGCGCGTGCGCGATCATCTCCCGATCGCTTCAGAACTTCGAGCGCAGCGTTCGTTTCACCGCGGCCGGAGAGCCATGCGCCTTGTTGAAACAACCATGTGTCGCGCTCGCTGCCCGCTGTGAACGAAGCCGCCCACGACAACGCATCGCCCAACTCGGCGATTCCGCTCACTGCCCAGCGGTTGCAATCGAGATCGAGCGCCTTTGGAATTTGGCGAGTATCACCGGATTCATGTGCCGCAACGAGTTGTAGCCAGTCACGGACTTCTTCATTCCTCGCCCAGCTGAAAAGTGGGACCTCGTGCAGCGGCCTCATCTGCGGAGAAGGAAGCGAGATTTCTCGGAGATCACGCCGGGTGTCACAGGGAATCCAGAATTCGACGTGGTGGCGCAGTTCCCCGGGCTCGAGCACATCCTTTAAAGATTGATCGATGAGCGGACCAGCCTGAATCTCGAGGCATTGCTCACTATCCAGCGTGTATTGGCTCACCCACGCTTCATCGCGTCCGATGCCGTCGCTCCACAGCTTGATTCCTGGAACCTGGGACGGATCGGCCACATGATAAAGACCCGCTCCCAAACTTGGAGTGAAGGCTCCAAACGCACAACAGTCTGGTCTCTGCCAGAAGAACCCGGTCATCCGATGCACTTCAGCCTGGATTCTCGGACCGTCTGTCTTCCAGTCGACGGTCCGGATACGCGAGTCGTGAACAAGAACAGGGCCATCAGGGAAAGTGAACTCTGTATCAGCTCGGGCGGGGACGCCCGCGTTTGACCACGACATCCAGGAGTGGGCATCCGCATCCGGGTTGAAAAATACGGTCCGTTGCGCCAGGAATGAATCTCTCTCTCCAAGTGAGTACTCAACGGTCCAATGCATTCCGAATCTGAGTTCTCTCTCTCCGCAGGAGACATAGATTCTGTCCCGATCGCGCGATATGTCATAGAGAACGGGAACAATCTCAACCGGACTGTGCGAGATCGGAAAGCTCAACTCGATTCCGCCCCCGGTAAAAGATTGTCGAGGCAGAATGCGCACGGGCCTGATCACAGGTGGAAAGAAAAGCGTTTCTACACGGCTCCGTTTGAGAAAAAGCGAACAGACTCGCCCTCCGAGATCGGGACAGATCTTTACATGAATCTCCTCGTTTTCGATCGAGACCATGCGGTACTTCCGAATCTCAGGCCTTTTGCTGGTCTCGCAGAAGCTCTCATACGGATAAATGCCATCGGGATCGTGCGTGGTGGGGATCGGACCTGTTGGAACCAGCGAATGGGTTAACAGAAACTCATTCGTTTCAGCGGCTTGAAGCATATTTTGACTGCTCCTTCCCGTTATCTCGTCCTGTCTGCTTTTGAGTTCAAGGCGAAGCACAAACAGTCCTGCACGGAGTCTCGCTTCAGGACGTTCCGGAAACCTCTGGTGGAAGGCATGGAAACCTGGAATCCCCAAGAAGTGAAATGTTTGGGAACGATAATAGCAACAAAGCGAAATATTATTCAACCTAATGTAAATACGAAGGCGCAATGGAAATCAATGCTGTCGCCGAAGGGATCACTCGCCAATGAAATCCTTTATCTAACTGAAAAAACAGGATATTTGATTTAATGCCCGGCCAAGAATTTGTCGACGGCATCCCTCGGGCTGCCGGTGTTCTGATGAGAGGCTGCAGCTCCGTAACCGCATTTGATGACAAAATCAGAAGCAATCATGCTTACTGTTATTTCTCTTTAATTCTCATTGGTTATGTTTTTGCTTGACATGCTTTTGCAGTTGGCAGTACTACTGATCCACCTAAAACCCTTCCCAGATTTGCTGGCCTGTTTACGCGGTTGGAATTCGCCGGGTTGCCGGTACCGCGGGCGTGACCATCGGGCGGGGCTGGAGGGGAGCTGAAATTGGGGGCGCAGGACGGTGAATAGAATCAGTCGAAATGAACGTCGGAGTCGTTTGAGCCGAGCAGTTGCCGGCGTATTGGTGATCTTCGGAGTGCTGGTCTTCATGGGTCCCGCGGCTATGGCCCAGACGGGGTTTTCAGGTTTGCGGGGGAACATTACAGACGCATCAGGCGGTGTTCTGCCGGGCGTACAAGTCGTCCTCACGCAACCGGACACGGGAACAGAAGTTCGCACTGCTGTATCAGACCAGCAGGGCAACTTTGAGTTCCCAAATTTGATTCCGGGAACTTATCAGGTGAAATCCGAGATGAAGGGCTACAAGGCCTTCATCGCTGAAGGTGTTGTGTTGGACGCCGGTCAGATCCGGCGGTTGGATATTCGGCTTGCTGTGGGTAGCGAACAGCAAACGGTCGAAGTACACGCTGGCGTAGCGCTCATTAATACTGAGGGGGGAAGCATCAGCGGTCAATTCGACAAGGCCAAAGTCGCAGATACACCAGTGATCGACAGTTATCCTTCCCCATACGCTTTGATCGCCACACTGCCCGGAGTTCAGGGCAATGGCTTTGATTTGAAGATTTCAGGTCAGGATACCTCTCAGCAATCCTTTCAAGCGGACGGCGTGAGCAACGATCGTGCCGGCGAACAAAGCAACAACATGCACTTCTTTGATGAAGCCACCGTGGCAACGGTGAACGCGCCGGCTGACAGTTCGCGCGTGGTTGCGTACAACTTGACTTCCAAGCGTGGCCAGAACCAATTCCATGGCATGGTCTACTACGAGCATTTCAATGCTGGTCTGAATGCCACCCCACATCCCCAGTCCCCAAAGACCGCATACATTGAACATGATTGGCAAGCCGAACTGTCCGGTCCTATTTGGAAGGACCATACCTTCTTCTACGGCTCCTGGTTTGAGCAATTGGTTCCATTGGGCTCATACAATCTCGCCACCATTCCGACGCAAGCGATGTGGAATGGCGACTTTACTGGATTTTCCGCGATCATTGATCCGCTGACCGGACAACCGTTCCCGAACAACAAGATTCCGGCAAGTCGAATTAGCTCGGTATCAGCTGCCGTCCAGAAGTATTATCCGCTGCCAAACCGCGGCGATCCAACGGTATTTGCCTCTAACAATTATGCTTGGCACCATCCTTACAGTTCTTCCAATTACCGGGGAGACTGGCCGTTTGTCCGCATCGATCACAATTTCAGTTCGCACAACTCAATCTATGTGAGATGGCTGCAGCGAAAAACCCCATTTGTGCTGCCCGGCGGATTGCCGAGCACCTTCTGGACCAGGATGCGTGACGACCGCCAGACAGCCGTCGCGGATACCCATGTCTTTTCCCCCAAAGTGGTTAATATTTTTCGCTTTGGCTATAGCACTGATTGGCTCGAAGACGGCGCTCCTGAAAACGGCCAACGTCCGCTCGACGGCGGCGATGTGATATCGGCAATCGGTCTTCAAGGTGTGAATCCCAGCCATTACAACGTGGCGGGGACGCCAATGATGTCCATTGATTCCCTAACAGGCTTGAGTCCGGTTAACGGTGGTGTGAAAAACGACGACAGGACTTTTTCCTACGAAGACAGCTTGACGTGGGAAAAGGGACGACACGTTTGGAAGTTCGGTGGCGAGTTATCAGCCTTCAACTTTCATAGTGGCGTGGTTCCCGACTATGGCAGCTTTTCTTTCAACGGAGGGTTTACTGGCGGTGCATTGGGCAGCAGTTTTGCCGATTTCCTGCTAGGTCTCCCGCACAGCAGTGAAAGATCCGATCCTTTTGTAAATCGAACAGAGACCAATAAGGAAATTGGACTCTACGCTATGGACACTTTTAAAGTGACGCCGCGGTTAACTCTGGATTACGGGCTGCGGTGGGACTATTATGCGTTGCCGACATACACCGATGGTCTGATGTACAACTTCGACCTTACAACCGGCACGGTCCTCGTTCCTAAAGATAAACTCTCGTTTGTCAATCCGCTCTACCCGAGCAATATTCCCATTGCCGCCGGGCAGGTCGTTCCCGATGCCAGCCTGGGAAACTTCCGTCCACGAGTTGCAGCGGCTTACCTCTTGGGCAAAGGCTTTGTCGTTCGCGGCGGCTATGGACAGTTCACCCAACGCTTTAGCCGCTATTATTCCGATTTGGCGGATAACCAAGGCCCCGGTCCCTTTGCTCATCTTGCGGAGGCCTATACAAATAATATTGTCTCTGGACAGCCGCTGTTCTCTTTCCCGAATCCATTTCCGAGCGGGGGGCTGGCAAATCCGGCTCCGAGTCAAACTGTGCTTGCGCTCCCACGGAAGTGGAACAATGGCGTGATTCACCAGTTCAACCTTACCTTCGAGAAGGAAATCGCGAAGATGGGTCTGCGCGCCTCCTACATTGGGTCACGCAGCCTGGGGCAGAACTTCATTGGGAGCCCCATCACTGGATCGTGGCTTAATGTGAACATAGCGCCGGCGAGCCTAACACCCTTCGATACAAGCCGACAGCCGTATCCGAACTTATCTACGGTTTACATGTACCGGAATGATGGCGAGGCCAAGTACGATTCACTCCAACTCGAAGCCTCGCGTAGACAGGGATGGGCCACCTTTGACGTGCATTACACTTGGGCATCGAGTTTGAATAACGAGCTTAATACGGACAATTACTCCCAACCCACAAAAGTCTGGGCCATGGACAATACTTTGCGGAGAAACCTGCTCGCAATTACGTCCGTCTGGAAACTTCCCTTTGGCAGGGGAGGTCAGTACCTCAACCAAGCCCCCCGAGTCGTAGATGGATTACTGAGTGGATGGGCGATCCAGACCATTAGTTATTTTGGCTCTGGTGACCACATGACACCGTATTTCTACGGGTATGATGTCGCAAACAACAACTACAATTCCTATCTCCCGGACGTGATCTCAGGTAGAGTTCCCAATCTGTCACCGGATAAGCGCACCGAGAACAGATGGTTCAATACTTCGGTCTACCACCAAGCTCCGGGCACTGGAACGTTCATTTATGACGAAATTGGAGCTTTCAAAGTGCCGGGTTGCACGGATAGTGACCCGTTGTGCTTGAACACGCAACCAACCAACGTGGGCCGATTCGGGAACTCCAGGGTCAGCAGCCTGCTAGGCCCTCGCCTGGATGTGAACCATCTCAGTTTGGCCAAGACCTTCCCTGTAACCGAACGGGTCCGCACGACGTTCACTACGGCGATCACGAATATCTTCAACCATCCGCTCTTCACTGATCCCGATACCTACATCAACGCGCCAGATGTGGGGCAACTGATCTATGCGCGCGCTGATACTGATCCCGAGGAAGCGGGGCACCGTCAAATCGCGTTCAAGCTGAGGATTGAATTCTAAACGCTTGAGCCATACCGGGTGTGAGGGAGGCTCTCTCACACCCGGTAGATGGCTGGTAAGCCTCAATATTAATCGGACAATGCTTTCTGATGCTTCATAGCATGGCCGTCGCTGGATTTGATTGTGGCCGAAAGCGGGCTTATCAAATAAAGCGGCTGCTGGGTGTGGCTGGAAAGACGCAATGCGACATTCTCAATTGTCAATAAATCACCTTCGTACGCAGTGAATGGGCCACATGAAGTCCCGATTTTCCAGGTCGCTGCCGATGAGCGGCAACCAGAGACTGAACTTCCCTTTTCTTGTCGCACTCAGGTTTGGTCTACGGCACTTTATCGCACCAGCATTTGGGGCAGCGTTCTGGAAGCGTGAGCGAGCCCGTATACTGTCACACAACTTCTGGTCAAATCGGGATTTTGTCGCATCAGTTCTGGTACCTAGTCGCAGCAGGTTCTGGTAGCGGCCAACCGATTTCCCGATTCCGCTGTCTGCGACGGCTCGTTTCAATAATCCGCTGGCGAGTCGTGACGCGATGAGGTAATCAACGCTAGAGGCTCCTGCAGACTGACCCCAAATCGTTACGCGATGGGAGTTGGCCTCTTCAACATGGTTGGCGGAGCAGTTGCCCGTCTTGAGCATCTGTCCTGCCGATGGTGCTGGTCTGCTTCAACATCGCTTCGCTCCTCGGCCAGCATGCAGCGCGACGCCGTCGCGAAGTTGCCATCCGCCCCGCATTGGGCGCCACGCCAGCTCGTATCGCGGCGCAGGTTTTGGCTGAGACCGGATTGCTGGCGCTTGCCGGCGCGCTGGGCTGCCAGCATTCGGCATGGCGCGTGGGCTCTACGTACTTCTACCCAATTTCG
>Ga0193743_1002172_pt1 | contig 14084 bp, 13 predicted proteins | sample L2c2metaG_FD_143038 | JGI IMG/M metagenome (GOLD analysis project Ga0193743, IMG submission 143038) | Soil microbial communities from a riparian zone of the East river system, Colorado, United States - L2c2 | ecosystem: Environmental > Terrestrial > Soil > Riparian zone | place: USA: East River... | reverse complement strand
CGGACAAGAAGCAATCCTGCGGGTATTTCGCGTCTGCGGACTGACAAACGATCAGGATCGCGCCTCTCTGAATAGAGTAGGCGAATTCATTTACAGTTTTTTCTGTCATTTTCAGGGCGGTTCGCAACACCTCGAGGAGGCGTGTATGTGTAGTGCTTCGAGCCTCGAACTGCTGTGCGCTGACTGCTACGCCTCGCGCGAAACTCCGGCCCTTCAAGAGACATGCTGAAGAGCGAAGGGAGCATCAGGTAGGCGAATGCGGGGTGTGTGGCAACGATTCGCGACAAACTGGCCACGGCAACCATAACCATATGGTTCTAAAGTAGTACCGAATCGTTGCTATATCCTTTAACTGCAAGATTCGCGGTCTGACACAAATTTTGCCTTTGAAATAAGTGCCTCGCGAGGCAGATCCTCAACCGCAGCTCCACTGTCCCATTTCGCTAGTGCTACTTGTTCTACGATGAGCAATCTGCGCGCGGATGTTTCCACGAGGGACTGAAGCCGGTCGATTGCGGTCTGTCCGCGCGCCGCACTGGTCCCGATGATCGTGAAAGCAATTAAGCCCGCAGCTTTGATCTTTATCGCGATATGACTCGGCAATGGGGCGGGCAAGACAACCTCTTGGATTCTTAGCGCTTTCTTCGGGCTTCCGAACCGTTCTAACCACTACTGCTTCATTCGTAACCTTTCTTCAACTCGTGTAAATAAAATCTCTTAGGGAGGAACACATAAGATCCGCTTCTACTCCCTTACAAAAAGGAGGGCTACACTCCTCGTCCATGTTGGGTAGGCGTATCGGCGAGAACTGGGATACTTGAGGTGACCTCGGAAGGGCGATCCTCTGTTTACCGCTGGAGTCATTCCGGCGGTACGAGGGTTTAACACAATAGAAGTGATTATCGGCCGTGAGTCGCTCGCAAGTAGCAATGAACGAAGCTTTGCGCGTGCCCTCGCTAAACGTGACATAACTGTACCGATAGGGCAGTCCAGGACGCTCGCCATCTCCTGATACGAGGATGACGTTGCAGAAAGATTCGCGGATGACGCGGGCGGTGCGTGTTTCGCTCGGGATCCTACGGGCCTACTTGATTTTGATGACGTTGATGCTCGGCTACCACGTCATCGATCTCTCTGGTCTTCTGCACAGCATTCGCTAACTGTTTGCACTACGAAGGAGGAGCAATGGACGACCCGGTTCCAAGTGAGCCTCCGCATAGCCGGAGGCTGGCGGCTACCCTTCGCTGCGCGTGACATCGCATGATGCCCTCCGCTCGCAGCAGGGGAATTCCCGCCCAATGCGCGAGCTTTTTGAACAAGCTCCGTAAAAACTGAGTGCCCGCTTAAGGACAGACGCGGACGAAAGACTCACTGGCGAACCGGATAGCGGCTCCGCCCAGAACAGTAGACGTGTGCCTGCATCAATGGCTGGACACGCTACATCGGAGGCTACGATGAACCACCGCAAACTGATTAACGATGCCTGGACGTATAACGCAAATATCCGCGCTGAGGATGGGCCGCAGCCGCCTCGTGGGTGGAGATCTCTGCTGGATACCCTGCTCATCCCATTCGGCTTCATTCTTGCTTTAGTTCTATTTTCCATGCTGATGAGCCATTCTGCTCTTGCTCAAACAGGAAGCGGAAGGATAGCTGGATCGGTGAAGGATACGACCGGCGCTCTTATCTCCGGCAGCAACGTGGCTCTGATCAACACGGCGACTGGCGTAACGCAGAAGACGACCAGCAAAGGAGAGGGAGTATTCACCTTTCCCGTAGTCCCAGTCGGCCAGTACGAACTTGACGTCACGGCGTCCGGATTCACGCCGTACAAGCAGACGAGCAAGATCAAGATCGACGTGAACACGGCGCTGACAATCGACGTTCCTCTGCAGGTTGCACAGGCATCTTCGGAGATCACGGTCACCGAGAACACCGCCGAGGTCCGCACCACTGACACGCAGATAGGACAGACCATCGAGAGCAACCAGGTGGTCGACATTCCGCTCAATGGACGGAGCTACACGGACCTGCTCGCGGTACAGGCGGGTGTCTCTCCGGTGACGACCAGTGGCGCAGCCAATACCAGCTCCGGTGGCGGCTTCGGAACGGTGCCCGCCGCGGGCCAGACCAACACAGGCCAGTTCTCAATCCATGGCCAGCGTGAGTCCGACAACGCCTATTACCTCAACGGAGCGAGCGTTCAGGAGACTATCGGCCAGCAGGCCGGGATCATCCCGAACCTTGATTCGATTGCTGAGTTCCGTATTCTATCGAGCAACGTGGATGCAGAGTACGGGAGCTTCACTGGCGGCATCATCAACGTGGTTACGAAGTCTGGGTCAAATGCCTTTCATGGGAATGTCTTCGAGTTCTTCCGCAACACGCATCTGGACGCGCGAAACTACTTTTCGCCTGAGCGTGCAACCTTCCATCAAAACCAGTATGGCGGCACTATTGGAGGGCCGATCCGCAAGGACAAGATCTTCTTTTTCGGCGACTATCAGGGGCAACGCTCCATCCAGGGCATTGAGACCGGCTCCGTCAGCGTTCCCACGAACGCGAATCGCAATGGAGACTTCACGGGTTCCGCAGACAGCCTCACCGGTACTGTGAACGGACCTTACCTTGCGCAGACTCTGACCCAGCGCCTCGGCTATCAGGTCAGGCTGAACGAACCCTTCTATATAAACGGCTGCACAACTTCGAGTCAATGCGTCTTCCCAGGCGCGATCATACCTATGAGCGCCTGGGGTGCCGCACCGAAGCACATGCTGCAGTACATTCCCACGGGCAACATCGCGGATGGAACGTTCTCATCCGGTGCCTATAAACGCCGCATCAACGACAACAAGTTCGGTGGCCGTCTCGACTTCAACTCCAATCGATTCGGGACATCCTCTATCTACTACTTCAACGACCGCTATAACCTCGACGATCCATATCCCAGCGGCCTTGGAGGTGCCACTCTCCCCGGCAACGGCTTCGCTTACGATGCGACCTCGGTAGGCGTAGACCAGACTGTCATCTTTAGCAACATCCATACCTTCGGTGTGAATACCGTCAATGAGGCCCGGTTCGGCATCACGCGTCTTGACAACCACATTGGAACACCCAAGGGCGGAGTCGGCGTCACGCTTGCCGATCAGGGCATTCAGGCGCGCGGGCAGGGTATCATCCAGGGCTTCCCGCAGCAGGCAGGTGTGGAACCGATGTTCTTCAACAGCTTTTCGGTAGGAACGAATCCGTTCTCCATTGCTCAGGTGAACACCACATACGATCTGGGAGACAGTCTCTCGCGGACCATCGGAAACCATACCCTCAAAATGGGTGGACGCTACATCTGGTACATGGTTAAACAGAACCCCAACCTGGTCTCGAACGGGACGTTCTCTTTCTTTGGCACCGGCAACCAGACAACTGGAAACGGCTTCGCCGACTTCCTGCTGGGTACGCCCGACTTCTATTCGCAGCAGTCCACGCCGGTGTTTTACGAGAGTGCGGCCGATGGTAACTTGTTTGCCCAGGACAGCTTCCGTATCCGCCGGAACCTTACCCTCAACTACGGCATACGCTGGGATTATGTAACTCCCTGGGCAGAGAAATATCATCAGACGACGACCTTCGTGGCGGGCGTACAGTCGGTTACGTTCCCGGGGGCACCGCTGGGCTACCTCGTGCCGGGAGATCCGCTTCCAGGCGGGGGCAAGATCCCGAACGCGATTGCGCCCACACCGCTCAACAACTTTTCTCCACGATTCGGACTCGCCTACTCCCCGAACTTCTCGAATGGGCTGATCGGTAAATTGACAGGTGGCCCAGGCAAGACCAGCATCCGGTTCGGAGGCGGCCGTTTCTTCACTTCGCCTCAGGGGCTCACTGTCGCCTACCCAACCGGGAATCCTCCTTACGGCCTGACCTACACCAGCCCGGAGTCGCCGGTCATGGAGACGCCCTTCATCGGCGCTCTCTCGGGCACGCAATACCTCCAACAGTTTCCTGTAAAAGTGCCTTCGTACAATGTGTCAACCACCAATCCCGACAACTCTGTCGATTGGAGCCGCTACTACCCCATCAGCGGAGCCGGCAGTGTGTATTACAAGAACAAGACCAGCTACTCGATGCAGTACACCCTCTCCATCGACCGGCAGATGAGTGCAAACACCCTGTTCAGCGTTGCCTACGTCGGTTCGCTTGGGAGGCACCTGTTGACAGTACATGGAGCCAATCCCGGCAAACCTGGCCTCTGCCTCAGCCTGAGTCACCCATCGGAGGTTGCGCCCGGTTCGCCGACCTGTGGACCGCTTGGAGAGAATCTCGTCTACACGTGAGCGGATGGCACAGTGGTCAATGGGACGCGCGGACCCTTCCCAAATCAGATCGGGACCGATGCGTACTACGAGAACATGGGGAACTCGCACTATAACGGGCTTGAACTGACCCTCAAGCGGACCGCTGGGCCACTGTCCTTGCTCGCTAGTTACACCTACTCCAAGTCCTACGATCAGACCTCAAGCATCCAGGAGCAAGTCGATCCGTATGACTATCACCGGTTGGATGGAATATCCGCCTTCGATCTGAAGCATAACTTCGTCGTCAGCTACAACTATGACCTGCCTGTCGCTCGTCTGTGGCGTCCGAACCGGCTCGCCAGCGGATGGGCACTCTCCGGCATTACTCGTTTCGCTACTGGCGTGCTGGTGACGTTTGCGAGCTTCGGTGACAACTACCTGGTGCAGGTGCAGAACAACGGCGTGAATGCGACGAGCATCGACATGCCGAACTACGACGGCACCGGCTACAAGATCAATCGCGACCCACGGAGCGGCAAGCCGTTTTTCAACAATCTGGCCTTCACCCCAAATGCTCTCGGAACGCAGGGTAACTCCAAACGCCGCGACTTCTACGGCCCCGGCATCGACAACTTCGACATGGCTCTCCACAAGGTGACGAATCTCACCGAGGCCCGCTCGTTGGAGCTTCGTTTGGAGATGTTCAATGTCTTCACCGACATGGTCCTCCGACCACTGGCCTATCGACTTCACCCCGTCCTTCCCGTCATGTTGCATTCCATCCATGGGGACCAGAACGACACGAACGAGCAAACCCACATCCGGGCTGAGATAACGACCGCAGGCCGGAACAACGAAGCTATTGAACAGGTGGTGATGCGCCTCTCTATCGAAGATGACGTCTCAACCCTGAGCTGGTCGATCATTGAATCGGCAATGGAGTAACCGAATGAAGATCATGCCTACCACAATAGAGAGACGTAATGAGCGCATCACCGCACGGCTGCGACGCATTCAGGGACAGATCGCCGCCATTGAGCGTTCCCTGGCTGAAGATCCCGATGGCGCAATCCTTCTTCAAAGAGTAGCGGCCGCTCGCGGAGCGATGAGTAGCCTCATGACCTACCTCATTGAAGACAAATTGCGCGCTCTGCCCTTGGCTGGCGACGGCGACGACGTCATTGAAGACATGATCGAGATCGTTCACCGTTATATGGCTTAAGTCTCGAAAGCTTTTGTTGGCAGAACTCGAACAGGAGGCGAGTTTTGGCACAAGTCGAAAGATTGAGAAAGAGCTTGTCCCAGCCCGGCTTCCTTGCTTTACGTGCCGCGCTGCTCTTTGGCAGCGGCACACCTCTCGCTAAACTGCTGCTTGCGGACGTGAGTCCGTGCTCATCGCGGTTCTCCTCTATCTTGGTTCTGGAATCAGACTCACGCTATACAGGCTGCTCCAAAAGGCTCCCCCAGTCCACCTTTCGCGCGGGAAGTGGCCCTGCTCACAATTCTGTTGCTTGAGACTGCTGGCGGCCCAGCTCCACATCCCGAAGCGGCGGGGCTCCAAAGAGACGGCTGTATTCACGGGTGAATTGTGAGCGGCTCGCATAACCAACGTGATACGCCGCAGCAGACGCATCCATCGCCTCGACCAACATGAGCCGTCGAGCCTCCTGCAAGCGAAGGTGCTTTTGATATTGAAGGGGGGTCATGTTGGTGAGTGTCTTGAAATGGTGGTGTAGTCCAGAAGGACTCATGTTCGTTTCCTGGGCGATGAGTTTTATCGAAAACGGCTTGTCGAAGTTCTCTTTCAGCCAGAGGACGGCTTTCGCGACACCGCTGGCAGTGCCATCCGATTGTGCCATTCGCTCAAGTTGCTCACCTTGCTCGCTACGCCACAAGCGGTAGAGAATTTCCCGGTGCAACAGAGGTGCGAGTACAGGACTGTCCTCCGGCTTTCCGAGGAGCCTGAGCAACCGGAGTACCGGATCTAGTAATTCCGGGGTCATTCTGCAGAGGAAAACACCGCGATCAGGCTTCGTCGCTCGTTGGATCTTGCCGGAGGTCCGAAGCGACGGTATCTGTTTTACGTCGAGGTCCAAGCTCATCCCGAGGAATGGCTTTGCTTTCGAGGCGGCCGTGACTCTTCCAGAGACCGGTAGATCGAGTGAAACCACCAGGTAGTGACCGGGGTCGTAGGTGAAAGCCTCGTCGCCTAACATGAGGTGCTTGCTTCCCTGGGCGACGATGGCGAGAGTTGGACACTGCACACCCTTACCCGGCTGCGTAGGCGACGAATAGCGAGACAGATGCAAGCCAGGAATTGAAGTAGGAAAGGAACAACCGTCGATTCGCGTATTTGCCTCGATCAAAGATGCGAGCTCGGATGACATTGCACCTCTCCCTCAGTACATGTTCTCAGAATAGAGCGCGTGAACCCTTGATTGGGGCTCGATATTTGGAGGATCAGGCAAAAAGTTTGCAGGATCAGGTACCCCAGGCAAGCCCCTGCTGGAATCTTATAGAGGTAAGTCAGGAGTGCAAGGATGCCCATGAATAGTTGTAAGGTGTCGCTGTCAACATTGCATCGCCTGCGAGGGAGAGACCATGCCTGAGCTTTCGCACATCGATCCCGGGAGTGCCGCACTGCTGGTGATGGACTATCAGGTCGATGCCCTTACCAAGTTCATGACGGCTGAGCAGTCCGCCGATGCGATCTCGTGCGTGCCTGATCTGATCGCGATGGCACGAGACGCGGGCATGATGGTGATTCATGTCGTTGTCGCATTCCGGCCCGGTCATCCCGAGGTCAGCCCCCGTAACCTCCTGTTCAGCGCGGTCAAGGCAAACGGAATGCTGGTGGCGGGGAGTGAAGGCGCCGCGATCCATCCGGCCGCAGCGGCACGAGATGGGGAACCGATCGTGGTCAAGCACCGCATCAGCCCGTTCGTTGCCACCGACCTGGAGATGCTGCTGCGCGCCAACGGCATCGACACGCTGGTGCTCGCCGGTGTCCACACCAGCGGCGTGGTGCTGTCGACCGTTCGCCAGGCCGTCGATCTGGATTATCGGTTGATCGTCGTCCGCGATTGCTGCGCCGACCCAGATGCAGAGCTGCATGCGATGCTGCTCAACATGGTCATCGCGAAGCAGGCGGCCGTCGTCACCACGGCGGAGCTCGCCGGCGCCCTGCCTGGAATCTCATAAAGGCAAGTCATCAGACAAAGCTATCAGGAGCAAAGTATGCCATTGAATTCGTACGCAACACTCGGAAGATCAGGACTTCGCGTCAGCCCGTTTTGCCTTGGAGCCATGACGTTTGGGGAAGACTGGGGCTGGGGAGCAACGCCGGAAGACTCCTCAAAGATTCTTGGCGCCTTTCTCGAGCGCGGCGGCAACTTTGTCGATACCGCGAACTTCTATACCAAGGGCCACTCTGAGAAGATCATCGGCGACTTTATCGCCCAGGACCGCGCCCGCCGCGAGCGAATGGTGCTGGCCACGAAGTTTTTCGGCAACCTATACCCTGGTGAACCAAATGGAGGTGGCGCTGGTCGTAAGGCGATCCTTGCACAGTGCGAGCAGTCGCTTCGTCGCCTCCAGACCGATTACATTGACCTCTACTGGCTCCATCTGAACGACCGCTTTACTCCGATCGAAGAGACCCTTCGTACTCTCGATGACCTTGTTGCTTCAGGCAAGGTGCGCTATATCGGCTTCTCCGATACCCCAGCGTGGAGGGTCGCGCAAGCGCAGACGATTGCCTATTTCCGTGGCTGGACTCCCCTGATTTCCCTTCAGATCGAATACTCATTGCTTGAACGCACCGTGGAAGGGGAGTTGATCCCCATGGCTCAGGACATGGGGCTTGGAGTCACACCCTGGGGGCCACTGAAGGGCGGAGCCCTTTCAGGAAAATATACCCGGGAAAACAGGGGTGAGATGAAGTCCGACCGAGGCGATCATGTAACAGGCTCTCTCACCGACCAGGCTTTCGATCTTCTTGATGAGTTGCAGAAGATCGCAAAAGAGTTGAGCAGCACGGTAGCCGCCGTTTCGCTCGCTTGGGTCCAAAGCCGTCCCGGTGTGACCTCGACGATCATCGGAGCGCGCACAATGAAGCAGCTTGACTCGAACCTTGCTGCCTTGGACCTGCCTCTCTCGACAGACCACATAGAGCGCCTCGACATGTTGTCCGAACCCAAACTCAACTTTCCTGCTCAGTACCTGAAGATTGCTCCCAGCTTCTCGAATGCGGGTGCAACGGTGAACGGGATCGAATCAACGCGCTTGCCGTTTGCTCCTAAGGACCTCGAAGACCATTACTAGAGGCTGTTATGAACTTTGCGAACTGGCCTGCGCCTCAACCATTATGCCTTTTGCTGTTGACGCAGTGGTTGTCCTCTGCCCCTGAGCCCCGCTCCCTGTTTTCCCTGTCAAGCCCCTGGCAGCGAAACTAAGACGCATCTCCGCACGCAAATGAAACAAAAACAAAGCCTTAGCCTCCGAAAATAATCTTCCGCAAAGTCGCCTATTAGTTTTACTCAATCGGCTATAGTTAATACAGAGTCAGAAAAAGCCCCGGCCAACACCGGGGCTTTTCTCTTTAAACTAATAAACCTTTTAGAAAGACGAATTTAGCCGTAACCAGTTTAGAATGACGACTTTGCAGCGAGATATTCGTTTAAGTCGCTGAATTCAGATAACTTGCAGTAAGTTACCCCCCCGGGGGGGAGGGGGGCCTAAGGGAAGCAGTGTTCCACCGGCTCTGCTCACGCGATGAAAACCATCCAGTCCGGTTCTTAGGTAAGGGAGCGGCAGCAATGCCGTTCCCTTACCCGACGCAACGTAGGTAGGAAACACCTTATCAAAGCGACCCAATGATACTAATGCGATCTTGTGCATCTAACTGCATAGAGCACCTTCTCTGCGCGCGGTCCTGTTGATCGGCGGCGGTCATCTGTGAGCGGACCTTTTTAAAGTGGCGACTGCGTAGAATTGCAGGGCGGCAATGACCAGTGGCCCAAAGATTTTTCCGGGATCGTGCTGCACGATGCCCACCATGCAGTCCAGCACCTGGATGACACCCGCGAGAGTACCCAGGATGAGCAATCCCGCTGCCGAACGTTTGAAAATCGCTAATAGGGTAATTACAGCCAGCGGAATGGTGCGTGCCGCCGCGTACATGGCGAATACGGAGAAGGCCTCCGTGGGATTGCAGTGCGCGGGCAGTATTAAAGCGGGAGAAATCAGCCCCGCGATGGAAAATCCGCCCGCAACCATGACGTTGACGGCCGTAATCACGGACGCGATACGCATAGCTTTGGGTGAGGAAGAATGTGTTGTCATGGGTCGTGACTCCTCCGGGATGAAAATGGATGGCCGCACGTCCTCCAGGCACAAAGGTGATGCCCGCGTCTGGACTCCGGCAGCTCTTCTGCGAGAAGTGTGACGAATCCGAAGTGTCCCGGATAGTAAGAATCGGACAAACGAAAACGCCATCGCATCGCTGTGTCAGAGACCCCTGATGAACGCTGTGGGATTCGCGTCGGCGAGATCAAGAAAGTCCTTGTCCAGATGGGCCTGATCGAAATAGCCGGATTCCTGTGCTATCTCGGCCCAGCTCATGCTGGGGTTGGCGGCCTTCGCCGCGATGGCCGCATTCAGACGGAGCACGCGGGCGTAGGTTTTGGGCGGCATTCCCACACGTTCCTTGAACAGACGGCTGAATTGCCTGGGCGAGAAGCCCGACGAGGTAGCCAGTTGATCCACAAGGGTACCTCCCGAGGTTGACCGGAGCATTGCTGCCGCTGCGGCAATAGGGTCCCGTGGACGCGCCTTCACGCGGTTCAGAAGTTGCGCTTCCATGATGCGCGCGCGCTTCGTCAGGGTGCTTTCCGCCGCCAGGCGCTCGTATAGCTCGCGCGCAAGCGCCGGTCCGAAAAGGTTCTCAGCGCTGAATGCCACATCGATCACCTCGGGCATCGCCATCCCAAAGAGGGCATGTAGCCCCGTGGGTTCAAACTCAACGCTGAAGACATCGATACGACCGGAAACCAGAACATCAACCCGCCGGTAGGTTTGCGGTCCAATCACGACGGCTACCGGCGGAACGTCGCGGAAGCCGGTGAGGCGCTCTTCGATGACGGTGGAGCGCGTGAAATAGAAATCCAGCGTGAGATCGGGCCGGGCGGGTAATGGAATGCGTGTGCCGGTGTCGCTGAAATCCGTCCTGCGTAACTGGTAGGTCCGCACCAAGCCATTTAAGCGCGGATCTGGGGTGAGCCGAGTGGATATAGTCATCAATTCCGATAATGGTTTTTATCGTGTTAGACGTCAAGGAGAGAGTGACACCGATTTGAGGTCGCAGACGCTGGCGAGATAACGAGCTTTATGCATCGATCTTGGTACAGAAATACTGATCCGATCCGGCTTCTCGGAGATATGGCAAATAAATAACTCAACATCACTTAACTCCTGGCTTGTCGGCAATCCTTCCGTGATCTGAGATAGCTTACGAGTGGCCCGTGACTCGATCAAGTGAACCGTTCCTCATCGGCCATGATGAAGCACTACACACAAGCATCGATGAGAAAGCGGGCGGGACACGAACTTCCGTTAGAGCGCCCGCGCTCATCTCAGAACTTCAAATCGGGTAGCCCCTTCACGTCCTGAGCGTCGGTTGAAACGCTGATATCACGCCATGCCTTGGCGTCGGAATCCCGCTTTTCCTCGGCAAGCTGTACCGCAAACTCGGGCGAGGCCGCCGAGGTCAACGCTATGCGAGAGTCCGGAGTCCACGACGCCGTCGCTCGCGCGGCCGCACATAGGGCGGCCGCTCCTTCGCATAGATCGTCACCCGCAAGCCCGCACGCTGCGCCGCCGTCAGCCCCAGAGCCCCGCAGCCGACGACTGCCACACATCCCGGCTCCCATTCGCAGCCTCAAGAGCCTTGCGTACGACAACATCCGTCAATCCCCACGACAGCGACCATCCACTCCCACTATGGCCATGGTTATGCACCACAATCCCATCGCCGACCCGCTCCACATCCATCCGCGGTCCCGCCGGGCGAAAGGGCCTCAGACAGACCGTAATCCGGAAGATGCGATCGACATGCGCCCGGATCGGAATAATCGGCCCCACCGCATCGTAGAAAGGCAGGGACGGCGCGCCGCCGGCAACATTGGGAGCCGACACGCGCCGCGAGCAACCCGCCAGACCCATTGCGCTCAATCCAGCAAACGCAGTCGAGTTCTGCAAAAAGAACGACGATCCATCCTGCATCTCCTTCAACGGAAGAGGTGTGGTGCACACATAGCACTATTCAAATGGCGGGAGTAACTCTATCAACAGTTATAACCCGGAACACATCTCTATAGCGAAACTCTGCCATCGCGGCATCCCTCTGCACAATAGAGACGAAGGCCGCAGCGACCTCAATGATCCAGCCCTCATCTCGAATTCAAAACCCTGTAGTAAGATCGGCAACAATTTAAGGGTCCAGACTGCCTTCGCTGTCGAGCACGGAAATCCTACCGGCCCAATCTCTACCAATGAGGAACATTGAGATGAAGAAGCCTGCAACCAAAAAAACCACCACCAAAGAATCCGCCTCGACCAAGTCTAGCGAACCCCTCCGCTTCGCTCATCCCTTCTTCACCACCACCCCGGCCTCCCAGCGCACCGCCGTGCCCGGCGTCGGAACTCAACTGCTGGACTACATTCAGGGAAACCTCCAGGCCATCCCAACGCCCACACGCACCACCCCCTTCACCCTCGCTCAGATCATCGGTACACAGGGAGCCCAGCAGATTGAAGCCTCCGGCTCCATCCGCTTTCACACCACTGGAGATACCGGCCACGGCTCCAACACCGCCCAGGGAGCCGTCGCCGATGCCATGCAGACCGACTTCCACATCACCACTCCCGAAGCTTCGCCTGCCTTCTTCTTCCATCTCGGCGACGTCATCTACGGCCCCAACAAAGACCAGGACTACCGCCCCGAGTTCTACGAGCCCTACGTCCACTACCCCGGCAAGATTGTCGCCATCGCCGGCAACCACGACGGCGAAGTCTTCCCCACCACCGACCCCGTCACCCTCCGCGCCTTCCTGGCCAACTTCTGCGCCGCCTCGCAGGTCGTCCCACCCATCGCCGGAACCATCTTCCGCCAGACCATGAACCAGCCTGGCGTCTACTACCTCCTCGACGCCCCCTTCATGCAGATCGTCGCCCTCTACTCAAACGCCGCCGAAAACCCCGGCTTCATCTCCGGCCCCATCGCCGGCCAGGCCCAGAAGACATGGCTCCTCAAGACGCTCAAGGCCATAGCCGCCCAACGTAAGGCTGGCACCCGCAAGGCGCTCATCTTCGCCACCCATCACCCGCCTTTCACCGCCGGCGGCCACTCTCCCAGCACCGACATGCTCTCCGAGATCGACTCCGTCTGCCAGCAGGCCGGCATCCTGCCCGACCTCTTCCTCTCCGGCCACGCCCACAGCTACCAGCGCTACACCCGCGAGCTCACCGCCAACGGCAAGACACTCCAGGTCCCCTACCTCGTCGCCGGAACCGGAGGCATCGGCTCCCAACCCGTCCCCGCCGCCACCGGACAGAAAACCGGAGATCACACCTTCGTCAAGTCCCTCAAAGGCTACGGCTATCTCCTCATCGAGGTCTCGGCTACCACCATCAAGGGGATCATGTTCGCCGTCGATCCCAACACCCACGCCAAATCAACCTTCGACACCTTCACCGTCGATCTCACTCACAATACCGTCGCCTGATCTGACTCGCGGATTGATATGGTTTTGATATAGAGCTAGAGCCTGTTATGAACTACGATCACTGCTTCCCTTAGGGGGTACCCCCCCCGGGGTACCCTAATGCAAGTCCTCTGAATTCAGCGACTTAAACAAATCTCTCGCTGCAAAGTATTCATTCTAAACTGGTTACGGCTAAATTCTTCTTTCTAAAAGGTTTATTGGTTTAAAGAGAAAAGCCCCGGTGTTGGCCGGGGCTTTTTCTGACTCTGTATTAACTATAGCCGGTTGAGTAAAACTAATAGGCGACTTTGCGGAAGATTATTTTCGGAGGCTAAGGCTTTGTTTTTGTTTCATTTGCGTGCGGAGATGCGTCTTAGTTTCGGCTGCCAGGGGCTTGACAGGAAAAACAGGGAGCAAGGCTCAAGGGCAGAGGACGACCACTGCGTCAACAGCAAAAGGCATAATGGTTGAGGCACAGGCCAGTTCGCAAAGTTCATAACAGCCTCTCGAGTACGGATTTTCGTGGGAATCACAGCCTGCTCAAGCAGGAGCCAAAAGAGTTACGCGAATACCGACGCGCGCATCTAGTAGGGAGGAGGTGCCGAATGCCAGCAACGAGTCCCGAGCAAATCTGCCATCTTTTCCAACAGTACATGGCGGAGGGTGATATTGAGGCGCTGCTCAGTATCTATGATCCGGAGGCGGTCTTTCTGAATAGTTCAGGCGAAATTAAGCACGGCAGGCAAGGACTGAGAGGAGAGTTGGCCCCTTTTGCCTCAGCGAAAGCTACCTTTGACTTTCGCGTCAAGCAGATCATTCAGTCTGGTGATATCGCATTGATGCACACCCAGTGGACGGTATCCTCGCCTCAGCCACTTTCCGTGTATGCGATCGAGGTTGCACGTCGCCAGCCGGACGGGACATGGTGCTGGCTTATAGGCGACCCCTTTACGGTTGGTAGGCAGACTGCTGCCTGAAGCGAAGGCCTAACCCAGGATAAGGATCAGTAGCATTAGCGCGATTGTGGTCC
>Ga0193743_1002171_pt1 | contig 14091 bp, 12 predicted proteins | sample L2c2metaG_FD_143038 | JGI IMG/M metagenome (GOLD analysis project Ga0193743, IMG submission 143038) | Soil microbial communities from a riparian zone of the East river system, Colorado, United States - L2c2 | ecosystem: Environmental > Terrestrial > Soil > Riparian zone | place: USA: East River... | reverse complement strand
GTCGGTGTTCGAAGCGGATTTGTCTGCAGTGCTGTCGGATCGTGCAACGCGCAAGGCTAAGAACGGAGACGAAGCTGTTCCGAGCGTTACGGCTTACATAATCCAGGCTGCACTGAAAGCTATTCACGTCGTGCCCGAGGTGAACAGCAAATGGCATGATGATTACCTCGAAGTCTTCGATTGGGTTAACTTTGGCATCGGAACAGCGCTCGAGAGCGGTGGTCTGGTCGTTCCCGTGATCCGAGGCGCGCAGGCTATGGATTTGCTTGCGCTATCGCAAAGGCTGCGGGAGATGACGCAAAAGGCCCGCGGCGGAAAGCTGACACAGGATGATATGAGCGGGGGAACATTTACGCTCTCCAACCATGGTGTGAGCGGCAGTCTTCTGGCAGCTCCAATCATCCTCCCGCATGGGCAGGCTGCGATCCTGGGGGCCGGTAAGATGCAGCGCCGCGTGATCGTCTGCGAAACCGGCGGCCGCGAACTCTTTCGAATCCGTCCCATGATGTACGTCACCCTGACGATCGACCATCGTGTACTTGATGGTCAGCAGACGAACCTGTTCCTCACGAAGTTTGTAGCGGCACTTGAGGCTTCGAATGCCGAAGCGTGAGTTCGGCATCGGCGTCGCTTCGTGGATACATTCGACCGCACCACCACTTTGCTCAACAAGATAGGGGCGCATGAAACATACAATTCAACCACCGACCACGAACAAACACTTGATTCGGTGGGTAGAAAAGATGGCCGCTCTATGCCAGCCGAGTGCGATTCACTGGCTCGACGGGTCGCAGGCTGAGTATGAAAGCCTTTGCCTGCAGCTCGTCGGTGCCGGGACCTTCACCCGGCTCTCTAACGAGAAGTGGCCCGGTTGTTTTTATGCCCGATCTCACCCGAACGATGTCGCACGCGTCGAGGACCGCACCTATATATGCTCGTTGTCGAAGGAGAACGCGGGGCCGACGAATAACTGGGCCGATCCGTTTGTCATGCGGAAGACTCTGAAGGATGTCTTCCGCGGTTCGATGCGTGGACGAACAATGTACGTGATGCCATTCTCGATGGGACCGATCGGCTCCCCTATGAGCCAGATCGGTGTGCAACTCACCGACTCCGCATATGCGGTCGTAAACATGAGAATCATGGCGCGCATCGGTACGCCCGTTTACAGAGAAATTGAGAAAGACGAAAAGCGCGTCGTGCCGTGTCTTCATTCCGTTGGAGCGCCGTTGCGACCTGGCGAGCCGGATGTGCCGTGGCCGCAGAACGATACCAAGTACATCGTTCACTTCCCGGAGACCCGTGAGATCTGGTCCTACGGGTCTGGTTACGGGGGCAACGCATTGCTGGGCAAGAAGTGCTTCGCGCTTCGTATCGCATCCAACATAGCCCGCGATGAAGGATGGATGGCCGAGCACATGCTGATCGTCGGCGTCGAGTCTCCTACGCACGAGAAGACCTACGTGGCTGCTGCCTTTCCGTCTGCATGTGGGAAGACCAATTTTGCGATGTTGATTCCTCCCTCAGGCTTCGAGGGGTGGAAGGTGTGGACGGTAGGCGACGATATCGCCTGGATTAAACCAGATGCCTCCGGTCAACTGCGAGCGATCAATCCCGAGTCCGGCTTCTTTGGAGTGGCACCTGGTACAAGCGAAAAGACGAATCCGAACGCTATGGCAACTCTGCGCGCACATACTATCTTTACCAACGTTGCGCTCGTAACCGAGCACGGAGTGCCTAACGGGGATATCTGGTGGGAGGGCATGACCGACGCCCCGCCTGCTGAAGCCCTGGACTGGCGTGGCCAGCCATGGACTCCCAAATCGCCTTCACCTGCAGCTCACCCGAATGGCCGCTTCACCGCGCCCGCCGTGCAGTGCCCCACAATCGATCCCTCATGGGAAGACCCGAATGGTGTTCCGATCTCAGCGATTGTGTTTGGCGGGCGTCGACCTGCAACAATGCCGCTTGTCTTCCAGGCATTCAACTGGTCCTCCGGCGTTTACATCGGCGCTACCATGGGCTCGGAGACGACGGCTGCCGCCAGAGGCAAGGTGGGCACGGTCCGTCGCGATCCGATGGCCATGTTGCCATTCTGCGGATACCACATGGGAGACTACTTTCGTAACTGGCTCAAGATGCAGCGCAAACTCAGCATCACGCCGCGAGTCTTTCACGTGAATTGGTTTCGCAAGGATACGGACGGCAGGTTTCTGTGGCCGGGCTACAGCGAAAATATGCGCGTGCTCAAGTGGATCGTCGATCGCGTGCATGGCCGTGTCCGGGGTAAGGAGACACCGATCGGCTGGACGCCGCATTACAACGACATGGAGTGGGAGGGCCTGGACTTCTCCCGGCAGACGTTCTACGAGATTCAGACGGTCGACCGGACTGCGTGGAAGCGGGAGGTTATGGACCACGAAGAGCTATTCATCGCGCTACACGATCATCTGCCTTCAGAAATGATCTATGAACGAGAGTTGCTGATCTGCCGCTTGTAGGAGCTGGCTTAGGTAATACGACAGAGGAGAGATCGCCAGAGCGACAGGCAAGGCTGAGAGGGAGATTGGGCCGGATGACACCACAAGAAACATCTTTTTTGGAGAGACTTCGCCTCGACTCTGACCTCATTCTGCGTCGAAGATTCATGGTCATCGACGAGCCGGTAAAGGCGAATATCCGGGTCGGCCTGTTGCTGGAAGAATTGGACAAACTGGCCGAGGAGACGGCGCTGCGATATGTGCGCCTGTTTTATCCAACTGCTCGTGTCGTCACAGCCTCGATGGATAACCTCGATGTGCTGAACGCGCCTGATATCGAAAAGGAGATTGTTCTTCGCGCGCAGATTAACTATGTCGGGAACACCTCCATGGAGGTGGGCGTTCGTATAGAGCAGGGAGGGGAAGTAACGGTGCACCTTGCCTCTTGCTACTTCACGATGGTTGCTCGAAGCGTCGACGGCGGCGAACAAAGCTTACGACTCCCACCTCTGGAGTACGTCAGTGAGGACGAAATTCGCCGTTCACGAAGGGCGCAGGAGAGCCGGAGTTTACGCAAACGTTCTGGAGAGCCAGAGTACCCGACCACCTCCGAATACGCGATTCTGCATGATCTGCATTTGTCGGTGGACCGATCCACGCGCGATCTGTTACTGGCCCGCGATCTGGTGACAAGCGGCTGGGAACGAACATATCCGGAACACGAAAATGTGCCCCAAAAGATCTTCGGGGGCTTCGTTGCGCACCGCGCCTATATGTACGCGCATATCTGCGCCGAAATGGTAGCCGATCAAAGGGCTCTGCTGATCGCGAGTAAGCGAATCGACTTTTACCAGCCAGTACGAATGGGAGACAAGCTCCATTTTGTGAGCAGAGTGGCATATACGGGCAAGACATCCCTGGTGGTTGAAACCGCAATCACTCGCGTGAGCCGGGACAGAAGTATGACGGCGCTCAGTAATAACTGTCTCTTCACATTCGTAAACGTCGATGCGGAGCTGCGGCTAATGCCGGTTCCGCAAGTGTATCCGACCACCTATTCGGAAGATGCGCGGTACCTTGCCGGATATCGACAGCAGCGCATCCACGAACAGCGCAAGGCCGGCCACGAATGATGCATGTCTCGTCCTGATTTGTCGCGATCTCGTTGCCGTGGTCTGTCTCAGGCACGTAAGGTCCCCAATCCCACGAGTTCACCTCTGCGGATCAGATTCTTCGAGGACACGAACACAACCGGAATGCTCAAGAGCGAGCATCACAGAGTTAAACCCTGTCTCACCAAGTATTTCGATCGGAGCAGCACTGCCGGTTCCCGCTTCCGAAGGAATTTCGTCCCTATCGAGCAAGGCAGGGTAGAGAATTCTTAGGCTGAGAGTTGATGTTTTTCTTGTTGCTCAATTCACAATGTCTCAAAGTCACCTGTTGACTATGACACCTGCCACGCGTATAGTGATGCGGTCTCCGATTTTGACCATCTGGGAAGTTTTGGAATCGGATATTGCACCTCGGGAGGGTGGCCACATGTTTCAGCTTCAATCATGCAATTCTTTGATTCCCGAATTTCTTCGCGATCCGCAAGTGGGGCGAACGTTCAGTCAATCCGTTCACTCCCTTAGCTACCGTCAACTCCGCCGCTGGCGGCATCTTGAGCCCAAGCAACACCTCGCGGGAGATTCAGGTCGCGGCGAAGGTCCTGGCTTAGCACTCCCGCATGTTCTGCCTTCGCAATGCTCCAAGAAGTGCTTCCGTAACTTTGCAAATGGAGATCTCGCTATGAAGGCGTTGAATGGACTCATATTGACTGCGGCAATTGCGACCGGCTGCTGTACGATGTCGTCTGCGCAGACGGCGAACACGGGGGCTTTGAGCGGTATTGTCGCTGACCAGACTCAAGCGGTTGTTCCAAATGCAAGAATCAAAGTTACGAGTGGAGCTACGGGGCAAGAGCGCTTGAGCGTCTCCAGCGCTACGGGCGCTTACGTCGTTCCCTTACTGCCGCCGGGCTCATACGCTGTAGAAGTTAGTGCCGATGGCTTCAAAACCGCCTTGTACCCAAGCGTTACGGTTGGCGTTGCCGAAACACAAACCTTTAATGTGCCGCTTGCTCTGGGCCCTGCCAGTGAAGTCATCACGGTGAGCAGTAGTGGGGAACAGATTCAGATGAACACCAACGCTCTAGGGAGGGTGATCGAGAGCCCTGTCGTGGAGGGCCTTCCTCTGGTGACGCGGAATTTTACGCAAATCGTTGGACTCTCCGCTGGGGTGATACAGCCGGTGAATAATGCCGCCGCGCTTGGAAGGGGCAACGGTGGAATTAGCTTTACCGGCGGTTTTAATGTGAATGGATCACGGAACTATGACAACAACTTTCAGCTTGATGGAATCGGAGCGAACGATATGTTCGCAACCAATAATGGCGGTATTGCCATACCCAATCCCGACGCAATCGAGCAGTTTAAGGTGCAAACTGGCCAGTACGATGCATCTTTTGGCCGAAACGCTGGCGCCAATGTGGACATCGTAACCAAGAGCGGGAGCAACCGATTTCATGGATCCCTGTTCGAGTTCTTTCGCAATGACGATCTGAATGCAAACGACTTCTTCTTCAAGCGGGCCGGTCTTCCCAGGGGCAAGTTGAAGCAGAACCAGTTTGGCGGGACAATCGGCGGCCCTCTCAAAAAAGACAAACTGCTGTTCTTCGGCTCGTATCAGGGGACAATTCAGCGCAACGGTGTGACTACAGGATGTTCGTCGACATTTTTCGGACCACCGTTAACGAACGATAGGTCGGCTGCTGGTATCGGGGCTCTATTTGCCGGACAGTCCGGTTTCTATGGTGGCACTGCCGTTCTGCCTAACGGATCGAACATAAATCCGGTTGCTCTGAGAATCCTGCAACTCAAGCTTCCGAATGGTCAGTATGTAATTCCCACGCCGGTGAGCATCAATCCATCGAAGTCGTTTGCCACCCAAGGCCAGTACGTGCAGACCGGAGTCTGCAGTTTCAAAGAAAACCAATATATGGGCAACGGAGACTATCTTCAATCGCCCAAGAGCAAATTCTCTTCGCGGTTCTTCGACGCTCAATCCAACACTGTAGTTCCGTTTACCGGGGGCTCCACGCTTTCAAATCCGACGCTTGGCACGAATAGCTTCGTCAACTATTCACTGACCCATACCTATATTTTAAATGCCACCCTCGTGAATGAAGCGGAGTTCGGGTTCCATTCGATTCATTCGTCCCAAATCCTCACTCCGCCTTATTCGTATTCCAGTGTGGGTGCGACGGTCCCCCCGCAGGACAATGCTTATCCTGCGCTGGTCATCAGCGGCTTCACGTCAGTAACCGGTACATCGACGAACACCCCACAGAAGTATTACGAGCTTCGGGATTCGGTTACCTACTCTCGCGGCCAACATTCCATCCGTGCCGGAGTGAGTGCTGAGAATGTGTCTATGGATATCCATGACTTTTCGTCCGTCGCTGCGCAGCGCTTTCTGAGCTTTCCGGACTTCCTGATCGGTCTGCCTGCAGGGCCGATTACGTCGGGTGGGAACGGCACATTCATTGGGAATGTTTATGCCTCGATTGATCTAGTTGGCTTGTTGGACCGCGATTACCGTGCCTGGAACGGGTCAGCGTATGTGACCGACGAATACCGTATTATGCGCAATCTGACACTCAACCTGGGGCTTCGTTATGAGCGCATGGGGGACATCTACGACGCATTGGGGCGCAATGCCTCAATCAATCCTGCAGGCATCGATTTGACTCCCCCTTCAAGCGGCACGCTGGCAGGATACACTGTGCCTTCAAACTTTCAAGGGACGGTGCCGGCCGGCGTAACACTAACCGGCAATAAGTTCGGAATCACCGGAGTTGGCCAAAATCAGCTAGAGCCGCGTATTGGTTTTTCGTGGAACCTGTTTCCGCAATCAAACAATATCGTCCTGCGCGGAGGATATGGCATCTATCACAGCCGTCTGGTTGGCCAGCAGTATCTCGGGTTGATTGCTGCGCCACCATTCTCGCAGCTAAGGCAGTCTGTGGGAACTGCGAATAACGCAGCCAGCGAACAGAATCCATTTGCCACTCTGCCTGCGTTTCCCTCGTTCCTCCCGTATAGTCCGACAACTGCACTGACACCGCGCATTCTGGCTGCAAACTACCGTCCGGCACAGACGCAACAGTACAGCTTGAACACGCAGGTCGGGATGCCAAAGAGCATCTTGTTTGAGCTTGGATATGTTGGGGCGCGCGCCGTAGGCCTGGTTCGAGATCGCGGCATCAATCAAGCGCAGTTGGCAAGCCCTACCAATCCGATCAATGGAGTCACCACGAACACAGTTGCGAATGTTCAGGCGCGAGTGCCGTATCAAGGCTTCTCTGCCAGCGGGTTCCAGGCAGTGGAATCCGAGGGCGCATCCTGGTACAACTCCCTGCAGGCGACGCTGAGTAAGCGCCTCAGCAAAGGCTCACAGTTCATCGCTGCTTATACTTGGTCACGACTGCTGGATACGGACGGTGGCAATGCCACTGAGACATCCGCAGGAAACGTGGTTATGTTAGGGAATCAGAACGGACAACACTCGCGGTATGGTCCGTCGAATGGGAACCTGGAGCAGCGTTTCGTGATCAGCTACGTAGCGGCGCTTCCGAACCTACTTCGACATGATGACGGCTTTGGTGTGCTAACCAGCGGATGGTCCGTGTCGGGGGTGACGATCATTCAATCGGGAAATCGTCTGACGATTTCCGGGACAAACGCCACGAATGTGACCGGTACGACCACCGATCGAGCACAGCTTGCTGCAGGATGTTCTAATGCGCAGGTTCGTTTGGCCGGATCATCAGAAAGCAAGCTCACTCACTTCTTCAATACCGCTTGCGTCACCAAGACGTATCCCATCGTCGGCGACGATCATGTGGCTACGGGATTTGGCAACAGTGGCGTAGGGATCGTGACCGGCCCGGGGCAGCAGAATTTTGACATCTCCCTCGCGAAACGAACGCCTTTGCACCATTTGGGGGACGCCGGGACCTTAGAATTCCGCACGGAGTTCTTCAACGCGTTGAATCATGCGCAGTTTGCAAATCCAGATAGCAACGTCTCAGATCCGACGTTTGGACAGATCACTGCAACGTCGGTTAATCCCAGGGTCGTACAGTTTGCGCTGAAGCTGAAGTTTTGAGCTCGGCGATACGTATCACCGCTGTCTGTTTGGTAGAGAGGGGCACGATCAGTAGTCAAGCGCCGTTCACAGTCTCCGTACTACTCGCCTTTGTTAGAAGTTTTGTCGCACAAATTAGATACTCGAGGCATTACCTTGAAGAAAACTGTTCTCATTGCCCGCATCCTGTTCGGTCTTTTGTTCCTGGTCTCCGGCTTCAACCACGTCCATCACCTGCCATTCATGCCGATGAAGCTGAAGACTGGCGACGCCGGAGTCTTCGCCGCGCTGCTGACCTCCACCAACTACATGACTGTCGTCGGGGTGCTCGAGTTTATTGGCGGACTACTGCTGCTTATAGGCCGGTATGTGCCTCTCGGCCTCACAATTCTTGGACCAATCATCGTCAACATTTTGATGTACCAACTACTGGTCGCCAAAGGCGGAGCGGGTTTAGGACTCGCACTCGCCTCGATTGAGCTGTTCTTGATCTGGGCGAATCGACACGGCTTTCGCGGTCTCTTCGAAGCGGCATCTGGACCCTGCTGAAAGTCCTGGTATTTTAGGATCCGCTCGCCGTTTACTTACGGATTGCCGGTGCTGCCCTTCGCCCGGAGGTAGCAGGGGACGTTGGTACGGGAATGATGTCATCGCGCTCGAGGTGCTGGGGGAAGGCCTCGGCTGGCGCAAAGATGGCCGTGTGTTACCTCGAGATCCGGCAGGATGAGACGCCGCCGGTCGGCTTATCGGCGACCTAGTGAAGCAAGCCACTGAGTCCTCGGTTTGGACGACAACATCGCGATATCGGTGACTGTCCCGGTGACCGTCCCTGAGTGCGGATAGGGGGCGGAGGTCAGTTAAGCGGACGCACGGATAGCTGCAACACAAAGGGCGAAGGAAATGAAGACTTGGTTGACGCGGATAGGGAGAAATCTCCTCTAGAGGAGGCGCCCCGTCTAGCGTTGACGGTGTTTGCTCTCAACATTTATCGACACGGGGGATGGGTTCAAAATCCTGATCCTGCTCCCATCGCGGATGGTTTTATGAATTCCTATGCCCGTCAACGCGCTTGTTTACTTGCGTTACATTGGTTCCGACTGCACTTCGAAGAGGAGCCAGGAAGTTCACTGTCGAGCGCATGACGATCACGTCGTGCTGGTTGTAAGCAAGAGTGCGAGTCCGAACGACGCCATAGTTCGGCCGCGAGTTCGATAACCGAGCCCCGATGACCTCAATTACCGTGCGGATTGAATCGCCCGGCCGAACTGGTTCGGTCCAACGTAACTCCTCAACTCCAGCGCCGATGGTCCCGCCAGACACTTTGATCGTTTCTATTCGCATTCGCATGACGATAGCCGCAGTTAGCCAGCCGGATGCTGCCAGCCCCTTGAAAAAGGACCCTTCGCCCGCCGCCTCGTCCAGGTGAAATGGCTGCGGGTCGTACTGGTTGCCAAACTCCTTGATCTCCTCGGCTGTTACCTGGGCGCTTCGAACCGAATGGATGGTCAATCCAACGTAGAAGTCCTCGAAGTACAAATCCTCCGTCATGCTTCTCCTCACTTTGCGATTTCTAGGCCTTCCCCAACAGCGTTGCCATCGTCTCCCCGATGTGCGCAGGTGACGTCACGACATGGATGCCCGCATCAGCCATTGCCATCATCTTCGTCTCCGCTGTACCCTCGCCACCAGAGATGATCGCGCCTGCGTGGCCCATCCGCCGCCCGGGAGGTGCCGTCTGCCCCGCGATGAAACCGACTACCGGCTTCTTTACATTGGCCTTGATGAACTCAGCTGCCTTCTCTTCATTCGTGCCGCCGATCTCTCCAATCATGATGATCGCTTCGGTCTCTGGGTCGTCGTTCAGCAGACGCAGCGCGTCGATGTGGTTGGTGCCGACGATTGGATCGCCGCCAATCCCGATTGCGGTTGACTGTCCAATTCCGCGCATGGTGAGTTGGTATACCGCTTCGTACGTCAGCGTTCCGGAACGAGAGACGATCCCCACAGAACCCTCCTTGTGGATTCGATCTGGCATGATGCCGATCTTCGCCTTGCCCGGCGAGATAACACCCGGACAGTTCGGTCCGATCAACCGTGACTTCGACCTCTTCACGATCTCCCAGGTCTTCACCATGTCGAGTATCGGGATGCCCTCGGTGATACAGATGACCAAAGGCACCTCAGATGCAACAGCCTCGAGTATGCCGTCAGCGGCAAAAGGCGGAGGGACGAAGATTACCGTGGCATTTGCCCCGGTCTCTTTCACGGCTTCTTCGACGGTGTTAAAAACCGGCCATCCTTCATGAGTTGTGCCGCCCTTGCCCGGTGTCACACCGCCCACGACCCTGGTGCCATATTCTGCGCAACCCTTCGCATGAAAGGTGCCCTCCCGACCGGTAATGCCCTGGACGATGAGACGTGTGTTGTTATCGACCAAAACCGCCATTACTTGCCCCCTTTCGCTGCCGCGACTGCAAGATCTGCCGCTTCCTTCATGGTTGTGCCCACCTGGAAATTCAGGCCTGAATTCTTCAATATCTTCCGGCCCTCTTCAACATTGGTGCCTTCGAGTCGGAGCACGATTGGCAGGGCCACATTCAGCTTGTTTGCTGCAGAGACCACGCCATTTGCCAGAGTATCGACGCGCAGAATGCCGCCGAAGATGTTGATGAAGATCGCCTTAACATGCGGGTCGCTCAAGAGGATGCCGAAGGCATTCTCGATCTGCTCTTGGTTTGCCCCACCCCCCACGTCCAGGAAATTCGCTGCCGAGCCGCCAGCGTACTGAATGATGTCCATTGTCGCCATCGCCAGGCCGGCGCCGTTCACCATGCAGGCGATCGAGCCGTCCAGCTTGATATAGTTCAGGGCATACTTTGAGGCCTCGACCTCAAGCGGGTCCTCCTCGGCAAAGTCGCGCAGTTCTTTCAGGGCTTTGTGGCGGAACATTGCGTTGTCGTCAAGGTTGATCTTGCAGTCGAGCGCCATCAGCTTGTCGTCCTTGGTCGTGATGAACGGGTTAATCTCCATCAGCGTCGAGTCGGTCTCAATGAAAGCCTTATATAGGCCGATCATGAACCGGACTGCTTCGGCGATCTGGCTCGGCTTCAGGCCCAAGGCGAACGCGAGTCTACGCGCCTGATAGGGCTCGAACCCTGTGGCCGGTTCGATGTACTCTTTGTAGATCAGCTCCGGGGTTGCGTGCGCGACCTCTTCGATCTCCATCCCGCCCGACTGCGACGCCATGAAAACGACCTTTGCGGTAGCGCGGTCAAGCACCAGGCCGAGGTATAGCTCACGATCGATTGCCGAGCCTTGTTCAATCAACAACTGCCGCACCCTTTGACCTTGAGGTCCGGTCTGGTGGGTCACCAATTGCATCCCCAGAATCGCCTTCGAGGCTGCCACGGCGTCTTCGAGAGACTTTACAACCTTCACGCCCCCGCCCTTGCCCCGGCCTCCCGCATGGATCTGCGCTTTGACTACAACGACTTTGCTCCCTGCTGAAAACAGGGTCTTTGCTGCTGTCTCTGCCTCTTCGAGCGTGGTCACAGTCTCGCCGTCCGGTACCGAAACGCCATACTTGCGAAGGATCTCTTTCGCCTGATACTCGTGAATCTTCATGAGGGCTGCTCTCTTTCTGGAGGATGCCTGGTAACCCAGTGCGTTAACGAATTGATGACCTGGAAATCCTGGACATGATCTCCAATCGAAATGAAACATCAGTGGAGCGTCGTTCTATTGCATCGTGAGGTGTTCATCAGTATAGTAAATCACTATGTCACCTGGTGACTAGAAAGATCAAGTTGTCTTGCACTTCCAACTCGCTCCCGCTGAGACGAGGAATGTGTAAGCCTAACCTTCTGAGGTGTCCATGGAACTGCTTACCCTGAGGCAAGCTTCTGGGATCGTCGACGCTGCTCTCGATAAAGCGCGTGAGATCAACTGCAAGCCCATGACTGTTGCGGTGCTCGATGCGGGCGGCCATTTACTTTCATTCAAGCGGGAAGATGGCAGCAGCATTATGCGGCCGCAGATCGCTCATGCAAAGGCCTGGGGAGCTCTGGGGATGGGAATTGGGGGCCGTGCCCTTGCGGCTCGAGCTGAGAGCCACCCAGCCTTCTTCGCCGCTTTAACGGACATCTCCGGTGGCCGCATTGCTCCGGTTCCGGGAGGGATACTGATCCGGGATGCCGACCAAAACGTGCTTGGCGCGGTTGGTCTCAGCGGAGATCTCCCGGACCAGGATGAGGCATGCGGCATTCATGGAGTACAGAAAGTTGGGCTCGTCGCGGACGGCGGCTAAGTTCGGTATGCTCGTGGGCGTCGTTGCGGGAGCCGTGATTGCCATGGGGTTCGCTTTCGGTGCGGTTGGCAATCTGTTGATAGGTCTAGGTGCCGAGACTGATCTGGCGATGGATGCGTCGGCTTACGAATCGCCAAGTCCCGTCGGCATCTCTTTGTAGAGTGTCGACGAGATCGCTTACCCGCAACTGCGGGGCCTTGTCCACCCCGTTCTGCTCAAAGGTCATCTGGATTGCGGCCGTATGGAACGTGGAACCCTCTTGCTGTTCCAACCGCAGATTCGACCACGTGTGTCGGGTCTTCCGATTAGGATCGGCACATCTCGCATTGACAAACTCGGCTATATTCTGGCGGCCCCGCAATTCGTTGTTGCCCATCTCAAGCATCCCGTCGGAAACGAACAAATCCGAAAGAGCAGCCCCGTCTCCTCGGTCCGCACATGTGCCAAACGCGGTGTAAAGTCCTTCGACCCTCCACTTTTCTAAATCGAACATGCCCGCTCCCTTGTAAAATGACTAATAGGTCAGGTCACTCAGTGACTTCCTAATGCAGTATACTCGTGTCTATTGCGAAGTGAAGAGAGAGTGTATGGACATTTTGCCCGTCACGAATTGGGAACCTTCGAAGCAGCTGTTCCGCGGCAACGCGGCGGAACAGCTGCTGGACGATCTAAGAGAGCAGATCGTTAGCGGAAAAATAGCCCGTGGCGCAAAGTTGCCCACGGAAAAGGAGTTAGCCGCAGCGTACGGGGTAAGTGGCGCGACTGTTCGCGAGGCGATTCGGGGATTGGCGGCTTCGCGGTTGGTCGAAGTGCGGCACGGGAGCGGTGCTTACGTGACTGCGCAAGTGGATGAACTCGTCGCGGTTTCGCTTTCTTCCATGATCCAGATGGAGCGGATCACTATAGCGCAGGTGCTCGCGGTCTACGGCGCCATCAATGCTGTTACGGCAGAGTTGGCGGCGAAGAATGCGACCAAGGCAGACCTGACGACGATGCAAGAGGCACTCGACGATATGGACCGTGCCACGACTCTCGAGGCAATCTCCGATGGATTAACCCGGTTTCTGGATGTTCTCGCGCGGTCATCGGGAAATCCGCTGCTCGCTGCCTTGTGCAGATTCCTCGCAGGAGTACAAATTGGCCTTGCTACGGAGCTGTCAGGCGGATCGTTTGCCGTACGGAGGAAGGCCGGCATGAAACTTGCGAAGGAACGCCAGGGCCTCGTTGACGCGATCAAATCGAAAGACCCTGAAGCGGCTCGCCTGGCGGCCCGCCTCTACCACGAGCGCGCCGCAACCGTGCTGGCGGCTTTGCCACACGCCAAGACCATACATGTCGCAAATCCTGCTCTCTCAAAGCTCTTGGCGACCTTGCTTCATCGGCAGGCAGTGTAGAACCATCTCTCCCGAAGAGACGAGCGGGGCCCACTTAGGGCCCGCATGACGCGTTTAATCTTCAAATGCTCGTCTCGATGCGGGGTCCCAACCCCGTTCTTCAGACATCGAGCCCCTGCCTTGACTACCTTGGCACCGTGTTTCTGGACGAAACTTACCTGCCTCCCCGATTTTTCCGTCCTGGCCGCTCCTCATAGCTTTATTCCCTGAGATTTTTGTATAGCCGGTGAAGTTCATGCCATTCCTCCAATCAACCTGATATGATTGCTGACCAAGTGACTAGGTGACCTTGTAGCAAGTCTTTTGCGTTTTCTTTGGTCGACAGGGACGCGGTCGGACGAAGGCAATGATCGTAGCGGGGAGAAACTGGTGGCCATAAAACTGAAGGAATTCGCAAGCCCACGCACTGCCACTTCGGTTCAGGGTTGGGTGCTGGTCTCGAACGCATGGCTGGCAGTGATGGCGAGCGCTGTAATAGCACCGGTACTGCCTAGAATGGCGGCACACTTCCAGAACACCCCCCATGCACCCCTGATGATCTCTTTGGTCGCCACATTGCCCGCGCTGTTTATCGCGCTACTGGCCGCACCGTTCGGACTCTTGGCGGATCGCGTCGGTCGCCGACTCTTGTTGCTCATCGGACTCGCAGTTTACGGGGTATTGGGTGTTGCACCGTACTGGCTAAACTCATTGCAATGGATCGTGGCTTCTCGCGCCGGGG
>Ga0193743_1002170_pt1 | contig 14092 bp, 12 predicted proteins | sample L2c2metaG_FD_143038 | JGI IMG/M metagenome (GOLD analysis project Ga0193743, IMG submission 143038) | Soil microbial communities from a riparian zone of the East river system, Colorado, United States - L2c2 | ecosystem: Environmental > Terrestrial > Soil > Riparian zone | place: USA: East River... | reverse complement strand
CTCGGTCTACGTTCTACGCCGCACGCTACCCAACGCCGTGCGGCCGTATCGGGTGTGGGGTTATCCCGTAGTGCCGGCGCTCTTTCTCCTTGCAACGGCTTACCTCATGATCAACACGCTGCTCGCAACGCCAGGGCGAGCGCTCGCTGGCCTCGGCATCGTCGCGCTCGGCCTACCGCTCTATGCCTACTACGCGCGGCGCCTACCACCTAGTCGCCCTGAAGATTGGCTCATGGAAAGCGAAGCCTCCGCAACCCATGCAGGAGGATAATGCCGAGGTCATCGGCGCCACTGTCAACGAGAGGCTAATAGACCTGGGAGTTGGTTCCAACCCAAAACACAAGCTGACTGCACAGACATTTCCCCTGATGCGTGGCCTGGTGCCTTATTCGCTCGTGCTACGCAGCTCGTGGCCGCAAATCTTTGCACCCGAACCTCATCGTAAGCGTCCGGCTCCGCCGGCTCCGGCCCTATCCTGTTCGTGGTCAAATGTGACGGATATCGCATTTAGGTGCGGGTCGAGGCTTTGGGCTATTCTGTTTGCGGATGAAATCCCTTGAGACTGGTTGCCAGTGCAGTTGAGTATCTTGAACCGAACGTACTGGGAAAGGATGTGCCATTACGACCTCCGATGAGGAGATCATGGCCGCACTTTCTTCAGGTGTCATCGTCAACATTGATGCCTGGAAAGCATCGACACGGTACATTCGCGAAGGGTATGGAATCTTCGAGTATCTAGAGGAATCAGAGAAGCGGAAATCTTGCGACTTTTCCCTCGCGACATTCGGTCGCGTGCCTCCTTTTTTACATGTTCGAGGGATGGGGGTCCCGCGATCGTTTAGAAGACGATCTTCCCTGCGAGTTGAATCGACCGTGGCGTGTAGAAGGTGCTGGTGGTGGTTACAGAACCGAAGTTGCTTGTTGCGACTGCGTTGCTCGGATCGAATCCCTGCTCGATCTCCGAGTTGGGATTTCCAGCGCTGGGATGGTTGAAGAGGTTCCCGGCTTCTGCGCGGAACTGGAACTTCAGGTTCTCCCAGAGATTGAAGCTCTTGAAGAGAGAAAAGTTCACGTTGCTGTATCCGGGACCGTGGATGGAGTTTCTCCGCGATGTGCCGTAGGTGCCCAGGGCGGGAATCGCAAACGCGGTTGCATCAATGCAGGATGTTCCGCCGTTCGTGTAGCCGCCGTTCCGGATGTAATCATGCAGACCGCAGTGCGCACTCGGCTTGTGAACCCAGTTGGGGCGCTGCACATTGCCTCGCGGCAGACCGACGTTCGCCTGGTCGAAACCCAGAGTGACGTTGAAGGGTTCACCAGTTTGAAGCGTGACAATCGTATTTGCCTGCCATCCGCCCAATGCCTGCCTGACGAAGGCGTTGGCATGAGGGATGTTCGGCAGCTCGTATGTCGCTGTGCCCACAAACCGATTGCGAATATCCCAGTTGGAATCACCGTAGTCTCGACCGATGTCGTACTGGTCCATGGTTGTGGTGGAACCGTTTGAGTTGTCGGTTATATCCAGATCATGGCTCCAGGTGTAGCTGAGCATGCCGGAAAGGCCATGACTTGCGCGCTGACGAAGAATGGCGGTGAAGCCGTTGTAGTGCGAGTATTCATCGTTCTGGATGCGGCGGATCGTACCGAAGAGCTGGTTTGGCCTGCGGCTGTTGATGTCCCGGTCTGTCGAAGGCTGCGGCTGGTTGTCGTAGAAATCGCGATCTAGGTGAATCGCATGGGAGCCCAGGTACTGGAACTCAGCGCCGGCGCCTCTCCAGAGCTCCTGGCCGGCGGAGAGATTCCACTGATACAGAGTCTGGGTCGGGAGATATGGGCCCATGGTTACGGCGCTTACATATGTCCCGGGAATACCCGCCTGAGGAGAGCCGGATCCCGCACCTGGGCTTGGATTGGAAAGCGAAAGTAGATTCCCGGCAGTCGTGAAGTAATTCACCGAGGCAGAGAGGGGATAGTTCTGCGCGGTGAGCGTGTAGGTGTTGAGCTGATTTGCGTTGTAGTACATGCCGAAGCCTCCGCGCAGCGTTGTGTGTTCCGTGGCGCGGTAAGCAAAGCCGACGCGGGGAGCCCAGTCATCGTGGTTTGGGCCATTGAATTTGAAACCTGGCGTGGGCGTGAAGTCTGCAGCAACGAGGGCATTTGATGCGGGGATGAGCGCCGTCTCATTCGCATTCAGAATGCGCGCGTAGCCGTTGAGGCTGTAGGGAACGGTCGGCAATTCATAACGAAGGCCGTAGTTCAGCGTAAGTCTGCTGAATGGCTGCCAGTTATCGATAACAAAGAAACCATCACGCCACTCACCGATGGAGCCCTTTACAGGAAGCACGGGAGTTTGCGAATTCTGCGCGAGGCCGAGCACAAAATCCGCGGCACCATAGCCTGTGCTGGTATAGCCCGCGTCGGTGGGCGCGGCGCCGGCGAAGGTAAACGAGCCACGAGGATCGTTCGTAGCCTGCCGCCCGATGGTGAGCCGCCGCAGCTCGGCACCGGCCATGATCGTGTGCTTGCCGTGCGTCCAGCTCAACTGATCGTAACCATCAACCGTGCGATCATCCTGATACCAATTGGACGCGTCGTTGCCCGCTTCATGATAGGTGTCGAAATTGATCGAAGGAATTCCGGGATTTTTGTAAACCGAGTCCGAGTTGAATCCCGGAATGCCGAGTGTTGTTCCAGCATCCGTCAGATTATTTACGGCGAAGTAGTTCAGGTTGTTCGATGTGACCGTGTTCAGGCCGATACGAAAATCATTGATGAGGTTGGAAGTGATGATGTGCGTATAGCCAATGGCGAGGTTACGCGAATTGGTCGGCCCGTATGAGGCATCGGTAGGGAACGGATCACCTCCGACGATGGTCAGGTTCTGCCAATGGTAGCGAACAAACAGCCGAACATGGTCGCCAATGTTTTCGTCGATCCGATCGAGCGTCTGCGTGATGAAGAGATTGCTCGGATAATTCACGTTCAGATTGTTTGTGCTGCCGGGAAGGTTCGGCGCTGGGATGTATTGCTCGATTCTCTTAGAGATCTGCGCTGCCGGGTTGCTCAATTCCGACGCAGGGATCCGGTTGTTGGGATAAGTCTGTCCGGTGTAGGGATCGATCAGCTGCTGGCTGCCGTTGAGGAATGAGAAGTCGCCAGATTCCATCGCGGGCGTGAGCGTGGAGACCGGCCCCTGGTTGGCCTGCTGCACCTGGTTGATCTTTTCCCAGGAGGCAAAGAAGAAGGTCCTATTGCGGCCGTTGTAGACCTTTGGGAGATATACGGGGCCGCCGAGGTCGAAGCCGTACTGGTTATAGTGCTGAATCGGCTTCGGTGTCCCGACGGGATTCAGGAACGGGCTGGCGTTCAGTGCGGTGTTCTGAATGTAGTCGTATGCAGCGCCGTGCAGATCGTTTGTTCCCGACTTACTCACCAAGTTGATGTGAAGACCGAGATATGACCCGTACTGAGCGGAGTAGTTGCCGCTCTGCATCTGGACTTCGGAGATCATGTCAGAACTGGGACGCGCGGGAGCAAGGCTGATGAGATTGTTCATGATGGAGACGCCATCGAGATTCAGGCTGTTCTGAATTTCGCGCTGCCCGGCTCCAATAAAGTCTTCTCCCGGAGGAACACCCGAATAGTTGCTTGTCGGGCCGATGATCACGTTGGACGCCGTCGCAGCAACCTCCAAAGCGTTATGACCGATCAGCGGCAGATCCTCAACGGCCTTGGTGTTGAACGTCTCGCCCAGCGTTGCATCGTCGGTCGCAATGGGCGGTGAAGAGGCGGAGACGGTGACGGATTCCGATGTCGAACCGATCGCAAGTTTGAAGTCGGTTCGCTGGGCCTGATCAACCACCACAATGCGACCCGTCTGCGTGACCTTCGTAAAACCTGGCTGCTCTGCGGTGATGTCGTAGGTCCCCGGAGCAATGAAGGTAATCGAATAGTACCCTTCCGCATTCGTCCCGCCGGAGTAGATTACATGGGTGGCCTCATTCACCGCGGTAACTTTTGCCCCGGCAACGGGTGCACCGGATTGGTCTACGACGGCGCCTACGAGGGAAGTGTTGTTGGCGACCTGGGCTTGTGATGCCAACCCGCTCAAAATGATTCCAGCGACCGCCACCGGCCGGATACAGGCTACGAGAGTGCATTTCATGCTCGCTGTACTCCTTCCATCGACTAGTGAGCCTTGACCGCTGGAGTCGCGGGCCAGCTGGTACACGACTGCGCTCGCACCGATCGAGGGCTGCGCAGCTGAATTTGACTGGCTTGCGGGGTTGGCTCTTACTTCTTATGGATTGGATGGATTGAATAACGGCCAGCACGATCTGTCATCAGGCTGTATCACTGTTTTTATGCAGGACATTTGTCCTACCTGAACGGAAGCTATGGCGTGAACAGGTCAGGCTCGGTGCACGTGAGTTGTTCTCACGACGCCATTTGTATTGAGCGTTCTGCAGAGTCAGCTACGTACCGACGAGCGCACTCTGCGACGATCTGCCGGTACTGACGCGCCATTTGCGTGATTCTCTCCGTTTTTCCTTCGGCGACAGCAGAGGTATCGCAGAGATCTGCACCGACGCCGAGCGCAAATGCTCCGGCCTTAAGGAAATCCGGTGATGTCGCGAGCGAGAGGCCGCCGGTTGGAATGAGTTCAATCTGCGGTAACGGCGCCTTGATGCTTTTCAAATAAGCTGCGCCGCCGACTGCAGACACAGGGAAGACTTTGATCACGTCTCCTCCGGCATTCCAAGCGGTCACGATTTCGGTTGGGGTGAGCGCGCCGGGAAAAATCGGCACGCCATGCTCGCGACATCTCTCGATGGTGGCGAGATTCAGCGCCGGACTCACGATGAATTGCGCGCCTTCGAGAATGCAGGTGCGGGCTGTCTCCGGATCGAGTACGGTGCCCCCACCGATGAGCAGGTCGGGATGTTCTTTTCTCAATTGCCGAATGATCTCGAGGGCGCCGGGAACGGTCATGGTGACTTCCAGAACATTGATGCCGCCTGCAAGTATCGCGTCGGCGATGACGACTGCGGCGTGCCTGGAGGGCGCCCGTAAGACGGGAACGATTCCGATCTGCTGAATCTGAGAGAGAAGCTGTTCTTTTCTGCAACTGTGCTCTACTCCGTTACCAGTTCACCGCCGGACCTGGGCACCAGCGCCGGCCATCAATCCCGCTACTTCTGCAAACGTAGCAAATGAGTTGTCTCCCGGCGTCGTCATGACGAGCGCGCCGTGAGCCAACCCGCAGCTGAGCGCCCAGTCCAGTTCGCGCCCGGTGAGCAGCCCGAAGATGAAGCCCGAGGCGAACGCGTCTCCGCTGCCCACGCGATCGAGCACCTCCAGATTTTGAATTGTCGTGGCGCTATGGACTTCCCGGAAGGCGTAGGCGAAGGCACCCCAATCATTGCGGTTGGCCGTCGGGGTACTTCTTATCGGCATCGCAATGACTTTCAATCCACTGGCGATGTCTGTAAGCCGCGCTGCCATCGCGCCGAAGGTTTCGGCTTCGTACGACGGCGGCTTCGTCGCGCTGTCCGTCTCCGCCAGGAAATCTCCTTCATGCCCGAACAGCACGTCAATGAAGGGCAGTAACTCGCGATTCATGCGAGCCGCAGCCGGACGTCCGCCGGAGGCCTTCCATAAGGAAGGCCGGTAGTTGCAATCGAAGGAGACAACGGTTCCATATTTCGTGCGGTCTCCATGGCCATACGGGCCGTCTGAGGGAGTTTCTCAGACAAAGAACAGAAGATACCGCCGGTATGAAACCACCGAACACCCTCGGCTCCAAAGATGTGATCCCAATCGATATCGGCGGGCTGCAACTGGGAAATGGCAGTGTGGCCGCGATCCATCATGCCGAGAGCGTTGCGAACGCCGAAGCCGCGTTCCAAAAAATAGATGCCGTTGCGAACATCCCGGCCCGTTCCATCGTCTTCCCGCCATAGCACATGAGAAACATCGACACCGCCGGACAACATCAGGCTCTCAACTAACCGGCCTATAGGATTATCAACAAGCGCCGTCACCACCGTCGCGCGCTGACCAAAGCAACGGCTCAACCCGCGCGCTACGTTGTACTCGCCTCCGCCCTCCCACACATCAAAACTACGCGCCTGCACGATGCGCTTTTCACCGGGATCGAAGCGCAGCATGACCTCGCCGAGCGAAAGAACGTCCCAGCGACAGTCCTGTTTAGGCTTGATTCGCAGAGCATGTTCAGGCATCACGGAGTCTCATGAGCGTCGCAACCAGTATTGGCTGGAACAGCGGACGGCCGTCAAATTTCACTGCTTCTGCACCCGAAAGGCTTTCCACGGAACGCTGCCATATTCACCCATATCAGCCATGCCAGCCATCTGGTCGCCGGTGCTGGTGCCCTGGAAGCTCCAGCGCACCTCGTATCCGCTGGTTTGCATTGTGCCCTTCAGGCTGATCTGATTGCCTTGCACCTTTCCGCTCAGAGCAGCTCTGTAGATTTCACCGTACAAGGTACTACTGATCTCCTGGTTATTTTGCCTGAGTTCGAAGCGCTGCATACCAGTACCGCATAGATAGTCAATGAGCACCGTCCAGGTGCCGCCAACTTGCGCGGTCTCCCCCTGTGGAATTACAGGGTTTTGGTAGCTGCCCGGTTTGGTGAAGCCCTCATAGATCGCGTCCGCGACCATCTCCGCCTCGCCCGGAGCCATCATGTAGGGCATGATCGTAACCGCACTGGCCATGTGGTCAGGCCTTGTGCCTGTGGCCTCGCCGATTAAAATCCGCGGGGTACCCGCATCGAGCTTCGCTTCGAGTTCCCGGCCCGTGATCTTGAGGACATTGGCGTCCCAGTGCACGCGAAGCTGCGGACTGCGGTTCGAGAGGTCTTCGGGCTGAAGGATCTCTGTGGTAACGGAGGGCAGGCCCTTCACACGATTTGCAATTGTGTCCAGCCAGCTCTGCCACTGCTTCCATTCGGCTGCGTGGTCGCGCTTGTACCACTGTCTGACTGCGGCCAGCATGCCCATGATCTCTTCTTTGCCGACCTTGTAGCCTCGACCGTAGTTGTGATGAGGTGCGGCCTGGAACCACGCTGCCTGGATCAGATCTGACTTACCCAGAAGGACGCCCGCTGCCTGCGGGCCGCGAATACATTTGCCCCCCGAATAGCCAACCAGCGACGCGCCGGCCTGGATGTGGATGTTGGGCGACAGAGGCTCTTCCGCGGCGGCATCGACAAACACCGGTACGTCCTTCGATTGGGCGATGCGGCAGATATTAGCGATCGACAGGGGACCCTTTGCAGCAGCAGGGCTCGACATGACGTATACCATTGCGACCTGCGACGTCAGAGAATCTTCCAACTGCTCTGCCGTTTGCACCTCAACAACTTCCGCTCCCGTGGTGCGCACTCCGAAGTCGTAGGGATTGCGGGAGTGCTTCGGAATGATGACCTTGGTCTTTTCGCGGACATAGGGAAGAGCCTGACATTTCTCGATATCTGCGCCTGCGGTGCACGCCAGCGTGGCCAGGACGATGGCAGCTTCGCAGCCGGTTGTGACCATCGCGCTAGGGGCGCCCATCAGCGAGGCTATCTCTTTTCCAACCGCAGCCATCAGCTCATCCAACTGAACGAAATAAAATGATGCCTCGTACATGGCGCGCTTGACTTCGGGGAGCGAGCAGGAGCCCGTGATGATGGTATAAGTGCCACGCGCATTCAAAATGGGGCGGACACCAATCTCGGTAAAGAGATTGGTTGTTTCATGCCCGTTGAGTTGCGGGAAACCAGCCGGAGCCTTGAAGCCCTCTATGCCCGAGGAAACTAACGGCAGAGCAGCCGCTGCCGGAATCGCAGTGGAGGCAAGGCCGAAGGCGGAAAGTGCCCCGGAAGTCTGCAGCATCCTGCGACGTGTGATCTGGATTGATTGGCTAAGCGGCTGCATATTTCTCCTTTTCAAATCGTGCCCGAAATCATGCATGCGTCTGCCGCTGGCCAGGCAGACGCGCAAAATGCGTCAGATATAAGCAATCACATCGATCTCTACGAGGGAATTTCCGGGAACACCGCCTGCAGGAGCGACAGTAGTGCGCACGGGCGGTGTGTCGCCAAAGCGGCCCTTGTATGCCTCATTCATGCCTGCATAGTCCTTGAGGTCGTTGAGAAAAACGCTGACTTTCAGCACCTTGTCCATGGATGAACCCGCTGATTTGAGGTTTTGCTCAATTTCGTCGAGCACGGCCTTGGTCGCCTCCTGAATTGTTCCGGGCTTGTGATAGCCGACTCCGGCGAGAAAGAGCAGGTTGCCATACGAGACCGCGGCATTGAAAAGCGGTGGCGCTGCGCCGGGCTTGCGGTTTGCACCGTAGCCATAGGCTTTCTTCTCAGGCTTAGCGGGTTTCTTTGCGACAGCGTCTGCCGCCGCCATGGTTGCTGCACCGGCCGCGATAGCGGCACCCTTCAGCATGGATCGTCGAGTCTGCTTTTCCATTCGTATTACCCTCGCTTTCTACGATTGTTAGTAGAGGTGTGAAACGCCCGCCCCTTCATCAATACGCCGCGCAGTCTTGCTGCCACCGTGTGCTCCTCTCCCTCTTCAAGCATCCAGGTGGAGAGAATGATGGAGTTCGGCGTGCCGGTGAGGCCTCGTCCGTCCGTTCCGGTTGCCGGGTTCAATTCGATGGATGGCGTGCCATTGCGCAACTCCTCGGCGACCTGCAGCGGCGTTATCCCGGTGTGCTCTGGGTCGATATCGATGATGAGGTGTGGGACATGATTAGCAATTGGCGGTGTGAAGACGCGAGTAGTGATCGACGGAATGGATGACATCGCTCTTTGGATAACGGCAGTGCGCCGCAGATACTCTGCTTCCAACTTGTCGTCACTTTGTTCGAGCAACCAATCGATTGCCGCGACCATGCCGACGATCTGTTCCTTGGCGACCTTCATGCCGCGGCCGACGGCATCGCTGTTTGGATTATCGTTCTGCGCAGCGAGTTCGATGAGGTCCTTTCGGCCCAGGAGAAGACCCGCATTCTGTGGACCACGAATGCCTTTGCCGCCCGAAAAGCAGACCAGGTCGAAGCCCATCCCGGTGTACTTCCAAAGGTTTTCGATGGGAGGAATATCTGCAGCAGCATCCAGGTGACACGGCACGCCACGCTCGTGCGCCACGTGAATCCATGCTTCACGCCCGATCTCGCCGCCTTCGGCCGCATTGAAGAAGTTCGTCATCACAGTGTGATTGCTGAGTGCGGCGCGGTAGTCATTGAGACTGACCACCTCCTTGATGACAACGTTGCAGAGCTGCATGGCATGGTCGTACTCGTAGCGGTGGGCCTTCTGCACCACAATCTCATTCTTATGCCCGGGGACGCCGCCAGGGATTGCCTCAGGGGGCAGGCCATTCGCCTTCGCGATGCAGGCTGCGGTTGCCAGCGTCAGAGCGGCCGATGCTCCGGAGCTAACCAACGCGGCTTCGCAGCGAAGTTTGCGCGCCAAGTATTCGCCGGCGGATGTTTGCAGATCCTTGAGCCGCACGGGATGGTAAGCGGCCCGTTCGACAGCCCGGCGCACGGAGGGCGGCATTACGGCCGCAGTCAAAAAGGTATATGTGCCGGCGGCGTTAATAATCGGCTGCACACCGAGCTTTGCGTAATAGTCTTCGCCGGCCGGTGCTGCGACTTGCGATGCACCGAGCTGCGTGGCCGTACCCAATGCGGCGGCGGGACCGCACCCCAGGAACCGGCGGCGCGTTATAGCGAAATCCATTTTGACAGCCATCGGCATACTCCTTTCTGTCCTTGGAGCGCAGCCCATCACACCGGACTGCTTCGAGCAGGAGATCAGATCCTGCCGAATTTCTGGACAGCTTCCACAATTGAGCGATATTTCTCGATGAACGGATACATCGAATGCTCGGAGTTATCGAGCGCCTGCGCCTTTATCAGAATGTCAGCAGCATGAGCTTTGGGCACGACGACGACGCCGTCCTGGTCCGCAACGATGACATCTCCGGGCTCGACCTGTACTCCATCGCACACGATCGGAATATTCGCTCCGGCGAAGCGGTAGTGCCCGACTGATGTGGAAGGCACAGGCCCAAGTGCATAGACCGGGAACTGCACGCGCTTCAGCTGTGGAATATCGCGCACGCCTCCATCCACGACGGCTCCTGCATAGCCCCGCGCCGACATCGCGGTTCCCATCAGGCCGCCCATTCCGGCAATATCGGCCCCGCCTTCGACGGTCATGACATAGACGGAGCCGCTTCCACCGCTGTCGATTGCCTGGAGCATGCCGGTGAGGGCGTTGGGATCATGATTCTCTTCCTGCTTGAGAAGGACGGTGACAGCGGTGCCAGCAAACTTTGTGGGGAAGATGGCCTGCATGCGATGCGACATATACCGCTTCTGGTGGAGCAACTGCTCGATCGCGTCGGAAACCGAAGCGGCCTCGACATGGCGATATGCCTCCAGCATCTGCTGCGGGTGAGCGTTGTATTCGGCCGCACTCATGGGCATATCGGCCCTGCTGGCTATGCCAATCGCGCCGGCTATCGCGACGCAGATCGTCAAGAAGAGCTGTTTGCTGCGTCTAGGTGTCACCGTTTTCCTCGCTCTATCTGAACGCATTTGACTGCGAAAAGATTATGCCGTAGCGGTCTGCAATGCACGTACAAAGGCCGAGGCCGGTGTAGAATTTCGATGCTTGCCGGTATCGAATGCTGTTGGCTGTGTCGCGAACGGAGCAATGCGCCCATTCGAAAACAAGCGACGGAAATTGTCATCGGGCAAAACTCCTGCTTTGTTCTAGGACATGTGGCCTAGCGTGCGTATGCAGGGCTCAGTCAAGATGCACCAGACCTCTCTGCAGCGCAAAGATGGTGGCCTGTGTCCGGTCTCGTGCCCCCATTTTCTCGAGCACAGCGCTGACATGGATCCTCACAGTCTTTTCCGAGATGTGCAACTGTTCCGCGATCTCCCGATTGGATCGGCCTTGCGTAATGCACGTTAGCACCTCGGTCTCCCGGGGTGTGAGGTCGGTGGCCGAGGTGCGTTCCGCGAGCCGGTCTAACGCGGTGCGAGGCAGATAGCGAAAATCCCTGTGTACCGTGGTAATTGCATCGATCAACTCCTGCCCGCTTGCATCCTTAGTCAGGTAGCCCGCTGCCCCGCTGCGCACCGCACGATAGACATCTTCGCTGCCCTGGTAGTTCGACAACACCACGACGCGTGCATCGGGAAACTCACGTCGGAGCCGAGTCAACACGTCGAATCCACTTGTGCCGGGGAGGCGCAGGTCGAGCAACATGACGTCGGGACGTAACGTGCGGTACATCAGGAGTCCCTGCTCTCCGTCAGCCGCTTCTCCGATGACGCAGATTTGCGAGTGGCCGGCGAGGACGGAGCGCAAAGCTATCCTAGCTAAAAAGTGGTCCTCCACCAGCAGGACAGTGATGCTGTCTACAGGCCGATCCATTGCACTACCTCTTTTTCTTTAACGTCTCCACTGGTATTGCGGGTCAGGTAGATGGCATCGTAGGGAACGGTGGCTTCCACCTCCGTACCGGAGCTGCCGCTGTGCAGGCGGAGCGTACCACCCATTTTTCGTGCACGTTCCTGCATCACCGCGATGCCGAAATGGCCGGTGCGTGCCGCCGCTTCATCGAGCTGGAACCCGTGACCATCGTCCCGAACCAGCAGGCGCAGCAGATCCGCTTCGTAGATCAGCTGGATGGAGATCGATTTGGCCTGGGCATGTCGCAATGCGTTGCGCACAGCCTCCTGCGCAATTCGTGCCAGATGATGTACGGAGCCGGGCGATAAAGAAACTTCTTCGCCTTCCATATCGAAATGAAGCGAGGAGCCTGCGCTGTGATGATTCTCTTCAAGCATTCGCAAGAGGGCCTTCGAGAGAGAGCTGGTGACCTCCTCCGTCTCGCGCAGGTCATAGATGATCCTTCGAGCTTCTGCCTGGCAGAGGAGAACCATGCTGCGGGCCAGTTCGCAGGATTTGGCAGCAGGGCTCTGGACTTCGTTGCCGTCGCGAAAGAGATTCATGGTCGCTTCGAGCTGCCACGAGATCGCGGAGAATCCGGCCATCAGAGTGTCATGGCATTCCTGCGCGATGCGATTTCGTTCTTCCAGCACAATGCCCATGCTGCCTTTGGCCTTTTGCATCCGGCGCCGCTGGGGCGCACGCGCGAGAATACCGATCAGGATGCCGATCGACAAACAACCGAACGCGACAGCCCACGAGGTCTGAAGAAAAACCGGATCCCAGATGAGCGCGAACTTTTGTGGCGAAAACTTGGCATGTGGAACGACCAGCGCAGAAAAGCCAGCCGCGAAGTGGCCAACGAGGTCAGGATTCGGGAGAAGGCCAGAATTACCGACTGACGAGAACGCTCGCTGCGCAGGCTGAGCAGCAACGCACGCAGCATTCAGGATGATGTACAGAAGCAGGCCCAGTGAGAGGCACCTGCGGATTCCGGCTGGAACCAAATGAATCTTTGATCCTTGAATCGAAGTTGCCATACGGCTCAGATCTCGTCGGCTCCATTCGTTTCAAGTTGCAGCGGCTGTTCAGGATGGACGAAGAGCCAGCATATTGCAGCCACGACAGCGAACAAAGCAGCGAGATTGAATGAACTGGGCCAACCTGCCCGCTTGGCGATCCACGGGGTGAGAGACGCCGTGACAGCACCGCCGATCTGACCGCCCATATTGACGATGCTAGAAAACAGGCCGGAGGATCGCCCTGCGAGGTCAACGGAAACGGACCAGAACGAACTTTGTGACAGATATAGAGCGCCTGCACCCGCTGCCAGGATGACGCCGGCCGCGCCCGCGCTATGCGCCTGCGAGCCAAGAACCAGAAAAGCAGCCGTTGCCGCAAGCGCCACACCGGCCAAACCGCAGCGGCCTGCACGAAGTCCCCAACGAGCCGCGATCCAGTCGCTGAGCGCGCCACCCACGAGGCAGCAGGTTGTCATCGAGAGAAAAGGCAACATTGTAAAGACCGCGCTTGTTTTGAGGTTCAAGCCGCGCACCTGCGAGAGATAGACAAAGAACCAGCTAAAAAATATCCATGCGATATAGCCGAAACTGAAGTAGCCGACCATCAGGGCAACGAGGTCTCGCCGCTGAAAGAGCCGAACGCCGGATATGCGCCCCCGCTTGGCAGCACCCGCCACGGGCTTCACGGCATTCTGCAGCTTGCCTACCTGTCGAACGGGAGTGCCGCGGATCTCTGTTAATTCGCTGTCGGGAACCGATGGGTGGTCTTCGGGAAGATCGCGCGCCATGAACCACCACGCGATGCCAACGGCAATGCCCAGCCCGGCGCTAAACCAGAACGCGGCTCTCCATCCATAGTCCGTGATCAGCCAGTTCAAGAGCGGCGGCGTGAGTCCGCTACCAGCGCCCACACCGGCAAAGATCAGGCCGTTGATAAAACCGCGTTCTCGAAATGGTATCCACTGGGCAACGAATTGATTCGCTGCCGGATAGACAACAGCCTCGCCTGCCCCCAGAAGAAAGCGAATGCTTATCAGCCACTCCATGGCATAGGCCACGGTTGAAGGCAGTGCGGCGGTAAAGGCTGTTGTGACGCCCCACCAGATTGCACCGAGCGTGAGCGAACGTCGCGGACCCCAGCGGGTTGCCAGCCAACCGGCTGGTACCTGAAAGATCGCGTAGCCAAGAAGAAACGCGCTGAAGACACCGCCGAGCCTCTGGTTGTCCAAACCGTACTCTTGACTGAGCTGCAGGCCGGCGATGGCGATGTTAGTGCGATCGAGAAATGCGACGCCGCTGAGCACGAAGAGCCAAAATGCCAAAAGGTAGCGCACGCGGAACCAGCGAGGAGGTGTCGGGATTTCAGCCCCTCGCTGGTGACGTGCTGTTTGCAGGCTTATACGGCTCACTTCGGGTGCTCCGTGGATGGATGTTCTCACATGCTATGAGCAAGCTCGGTTTCGCGCCAGACCTACTCTTCTCTAGGGCAAATAGCCTAGAACAAATTTAGTTAAACTGCAGATGTTTCGCGCTGCCATGGGTACTGTCTCAGTTGCGTCGTGTGTACAGCAGC
>Ga0193743_1002169_pt1 | contig 14094 bp, 10 predicted proteins | sample L2c2metaG_FD_143038 | JGI IMG/M metagenome (GOLD analysis project Ga0193743, IMG submission 143038) | Soil microbial communities from a riparian zone of the East river system, Colorado, United States - L2c2 | ecosystem: Environmental > Terrestrial > Soil > Riparian zone | place: USA: East River... | reverse complement strand
TACTACCATATGCTCTTCACGTTAACTCCTTATATGTTTATGTTTTGTCTCTATATAAATACTCCAGTTTGTTGTATGTATTTTGCTAGTTCGAATATCAACTTAGCAACCTACTTCTCCTTAACTCACTCTCGTCTTTCTTAAGCTTCTTCTCGGATTGACTCCGGACTCTCCTACTCCATCCGGACCTCTGAAATTCGAGGCATCCATTAAGAGAGCAGGCCCAACCAACAAGTTGAAGCCAACACCTCGCATGACTTCAGACCCGACATCTCCGTCCGAATTCCGAGCTTAACAGAAATACATACAACAGACTGGAGTATTTATACAGATAAAGACATGAACATATAAGGAGATAGTTAGGAGAGCATATGGTTTTAGAATGGAACATATAACCAAAAGACTTGTACTCTGAAGGGTGCCAAAGGATGCTGACTCAAATCCTTGCAAGTCCTTGTGGTGACCGAGACCCATGACCTCGAGAACTGGTGCATGTGCAATATGATTGGTCTGAGACATGGAACGTGTGTGGAGTGTGGTGGGGCTCTGGTTGTGCTGTGGTAGATGGCACATGGTGCTGGTTGGTAATGGAAATGATAAGAATGTAGGTTTGTTGGTGGTATTGGAGTAGAGGAAGTATTCCGATGGAGCTCCGATATAAGTCTGACGAGGGTGGCCAGTGGTAAAGGTGGCACTGAACAATGGTGAGGTGGCCATCATCGGAGCCATCCTTTGATTGTTCTTCAGAAAGAACGTGACCAAGCACGGACCATGACACCAGGGCCCATAACCTGTTGAGATATTTCGCAGCTAGAATAAACAGGTAAGTCTCAACTTTGATATGAAGATCATATTATTAACTATGTACCTAGAATAAACAGGTAACTAGGTACTATTAGTATAATGAGTAAATGTATAATATATGTACTCACATCTCAACTTCGATACAAAGATGAGACATCTAAATAACAACCCAAAACAAATGAATGTGTGAGATTATATAATAAAAGAAAACAATTAAATGAATGATAGACTTAGCAAAAGATAAGTCATACTCGATATATTTCCACAAACCAAACTGAACTGAACTTTGGCATCCCTATTGACATATTCCATCTGAGCTTCCTATGTGCAACTAATATTCCAACAACTGAAGTAGAATGTTGACTTCTAAGTTCTTATAAATGTTGACTGGAAGCAAGTTCATGGTTGGATGCAAAATGAGGACAGATGACAAAGAGATAGTGAGGGTCCTCGACTGCATGGCATGCAAAGCGGGTTGAATACACTGCCCAGCTCGCCACACGTGAGACTAAAGTGCACGTGGTTGTGAGCTTGCTCGATCATGTGCTTTCGTGACGGTATGTGACTAGAGCTCGCGAGTGTGACTGGCTCGAAGTCTACCCAACACAGACAAACAAATGATTTTCGATTAACTCGTGACTAATCCACTTGATTTCTACTGAGTTTGACGGAGCCTATGCAACACATGTCCTGTGGTAAAGGGCATTTTTGAGTTTTAAAATGCCTACCTGTGGGCCTGGGGTTTATCCTTTTTTCTTTCGCCCTCTTCCCTTTCCCTCCTCCTTGGCCCTTTCTCTCTCTCAGAGACTTTCAAGTTTATCCGCGGAACAGCGTTTTCAACATCTTAACTTGGACTCATCGATATCAATAACACTCGTCTAGCCTGTTGCAGGGTGCGCAGTCGGAACTTGGAATGCAGTGTGATTGGTTGGAGAACGATACTTATCCGAAGCCGATCATCCTTACCTTGCAGCTCCACTACTGTTGTCCATTTTACTCTTTTGTCTGTTGTCAATCGACTTGGGATGGTCCGACAGCTCCAGATCTATGGTAAGAACAAACCGGTCTACCCAGATTTGAAAAAGTTCAATTTTTTGCTCTGCTTCCTGTCCACGACTTCTGTCAGCTGGTCCATAGCTATATACCCATGAGTACCATCTTTTTTCATGACTGGGATTTTTTTAACCGTTTGATACTCTGAGGTCAATCAGTAAAGGTTATATAGGGCCTCGTTTTCCGGTAAGCCTTTCTTCCGTTATAATCTCGGTCAACATATACAGAAACTATCCAGTCAGATTTTCGTCGTCTCCCCAGGCCTGTACTGAGTCGGGGGACTTATATTTTCACGGCATTACTTATCTTCATTCTACCTTCGGTTCTTATCCCTTGCCAAAACCCTTAAATTGTCATGTTTTGATATGATTGCACCTTCATTTCGGCCGTGTTTTGTTCGGCCCTGATCTCCTTGGCCTTATCATGGAACGCGACCCCTCGGGCAGGATTCAATAACTTCGTGTGAGATCTTATCGCCTTTTTATCTACCCCCAAAAGCTCATTGAACCCCAACACGAGTCTAGTTATATGGATGTATGCGTCGAGTTCTGTCAAGTACACCGATATGGATGGGAGGCTATCAAACTTATCTGTGGAAGAGCTTTGAGCTTCTTATTGCGCAAGCTTTATTTGCATGTATGGTAAACTGGATTTTGCACCGCTGTTTCTTAAGGTGCATTTTCATTCTCCTTTGTCCTCTCCCACGTTTTCTAGGCTTTCTTGGTCACAGGGAATAACCGTTTTGAAGTATTTCAATGTGCCCGACTCGTTCTATCTTCAGATCCATCGTCTCTTGCGTTTGCATCGACCGGCCTCTCAGTCTCTAGGCTTCTTCTTTCCTTCTGTCCGGCTCTAGTGCGTTCTCAGCGAATCTATCACAAACACCGCTGGATCGGACTGGATATCCTTTTGTCAATACCTTTACCACAATTTGATCGAGTTTTGTGTATGGCTGCTTACCTGACTTCTACGAGCATCTGGCTGGTCAAAGATATAGAACACATTGTAATCAGTGGAGAAGAAAGCTAGCTTGGCAGCCGAACCCTTCCTCGATAAGACATGGCCTTCCTTACTGTGCAACGAAGTTATCTTGTCTTATTCAGGGGTTTCCGATTGAACCCTCTTATGTTGGTTTTTTTTTGAAATGCAATTGGAAATGTGAACACGACTTGGGGTGATTGTTTTTTTCCCCGGAGTTCTTTAGAACAAAAAAGCTCTTGTGATTCGTCCTTCGCTCCTTCCGTTTCCATGTTATTCTTTTGTCTGAACGATCAGACTTTGGCCAAGGGGTGGTGATGGATTGTTAGCGGAATGGCGTTGTACTGGCTTCCCCGCCTCGGTTTACTACGCAAAGAAAAGGCTTTACATATCCCATCTCTGGACTCGGATTTTGATCAGAACCATGATGTGTCCTGTTTAGTCTGTTTGGCTGATTTTTTTTAGAGAAAGGGTCTCCAAAGTGTACAGACCAATATTGATGCCGGGTCTCGTAATTGCTCCCCATCGATATCGATAACAAGTTCGTGAAAAACGATTGGGAAATTGTATAGACTTAAGAGGCTCTGTGCAACTGATAAATGGAAGCCGGGTGATGCCAGATCTATCGGATCAAGATCCGCACTCCGCCTGGCTCCGCTCCTATAAAGTCTCTGAACAACGCCTTGCTTACCGTCCCTTACCTATCCATTGATAGTTCAATCATCAAATTCACATCATGGTCAGTACTCGTTCCCCTTTCATTCGAAATATATATCTCATCATCGTCTTCAAGGGTGTTTCCATTGAAACTCTTCTTCCAGGAGACGGTGTCAATTTCCCCAAGAAAGGCGGTACGTGCAGCAGCATATCGTCCCCCCCCCCCTTCCTTCATTGACGATCTAACGATTATTGTCGTTAGACAAGGTCAAAATTCATTACATCGGGACTTTGACAACTGGCGACAAGTTCGATTCCAGTCGGGATCGGTGAGCATCAACTCTCTGATTAGAACGGCAGATGGCTGATCGCGTGCCGGCGTTTTCTAGTGGAGCCCCCTTTGAAACGGAAATCGGAGTAGGGAAGGTCATCAAAGGTTGGGATGAGGGTGAGTTGATATTTCAACGCGACAACGTCGCGTGCTTTCTCGATGCATTTCGATTTGCTGACGATCATCGATGAGATCAGGCGTGATACAACTGTCGCTGGGTCAAAAAGCCATTTTGACGGCTACACCAGACTTTGTGCGCACTTTATCGCCCTTAATGGTTTTGTTCATATCTCTGACTGCCTCTCATTTCTATCAGGCATATGGCTCTCGCGGCTTCCCACCCGTAATACCTCCCAACGCCACACTCAAATTCGAGGTGGAACTCTTGGAAATCAAGAAGTGATCCTTTTACCTGTACACTGTGACTGCTTGGGTTCGGGCGTGCCGTCCGTCTGTTTTGTAACTACATTTGTTTTTTTCATATATGAACCTCCGCATTAGTGTATGATAGTTTGTATTCTGAGTCATTTCATCTCGCATCCCCCTCATGGAGTGAATGAACCATCTGAATTGCAGAATCGACAGCTTTTTCTAATGATCATTTCGATTAGAATAACTGTTGGGGCCAATAAAATGCTGCTACCCCCGTTTTTCGAGTACAGATTGGATCAATCCTAGATATAAATGTGGATATAGTCAACTGACTTTGATCGATATCTGTGGGAGCACTTGATCCAAAAATATCAGCGGTCATAAATCCTTAGCTTGATATACACACACACTTGTTAAATTTATGCACACGATGTCAATCGTATATCTAAGCGCTGTCTCCCTAGAGGACTGTTGTTCCCGGAACACACGCGGAGGAACGACTTGCACAAGACTCAAGATAGCGCCTCCCACGATTCAAAATGGGTTTGTTATCTGTGTTTCTGCTTCAAAAACCATGCATTCGTGACGTAGTAAATCCGATCCCTCATCGCTCAAAAAGAAATGTAACGAGCTGCTTGAAATAGCAGCTCCAGGGGAAGCAGTGAACATATTGACATTTCTCGGATCGATCCCTGATTTTTCTTTGCTAATGATCCTCTGAGGAAGTCCACTATGGTCAACTGGCAGGTCAACTGTTCATCTAGATGTTTTTCACCGACGCAACACTGACGTGAGAACGGGCTTTAGTTGCGAAGACGGGCAAGAGGCATATATTTTCGGACCATCTATATATCGTCTACCTTTGATATCATCGGTTAGTCCCTTAGACCCCAATATAGTAACCGTATGGGCTCTTTCAGTGGTCGCCTTGAGGAAGGGTGAACAGATCGGAAGCAAAGGGACGCCGCAGCGAGAATGCAGTGATAAACACAGAATTCGTTTTAGTAGAACCTTCGTCAGCCGTCTGTAGTATAACATCAGCGTTTGAAAGAGTTGAAGCAGTAACCTGGGGACGACATGGGTTATGAACGACACTCAATGTCGGTAACCGTGTTAAGGAGCTCGGGTGCTGGTCATTGGTCAAGCGCAATGACTATCTCTCTTTTCAATCAGCGCGCCTCTCTCTGCTCCTCGTCTTCCTTTCACGATTATAATCCCTATGTCTCGACGAGTCCTTATACGTCGAATGACGGTAAAGGAGACTTTGAGCGTGTCCTACGCCGCTTCCGTGAATAGTCCTGGTCCCGGCTACGGCTAGATCTGCTCGCTCGGTGTGACGTCATGACCCAATCCGGGGTACAGCGGCCGCAGCTTACAGAATATAGTCGAACTTCTTGGTTACTTTGTTAAGCTCGCTCGTTTCGACCCAACTAACATTTTGTCTCAATGCCCGACGTTATTTCTACAGCTTCGTTTAGGACCGGCTCCCATATTCGAAGCTGTTGAATGGTAGTGCCTAGTCACAGTGGATTGGCTGTCATAACGGTATCGATGAGTCATTTCCAGCCCGCAAAACTAAATCGTCCTTTGTTTTCGGACCTTGGGTGATGTTAGTTGACTACGAAGTGCGAGCTAGAAGGCTCTATGTTAGGTTCTGACAATGATGTACTCATAAATTTACCCAAATACGTCGGATCATCGTCAACCAATACATTTTGCATCTTGAAGTATGCCTAAACCTTTACATAAATGAGTAATGTCTTTTCTCAAGAAAAAGTGAATCATAACTCACCTGTTCAGCATCTGCTCGTTTACCATATTCAATGAAGGTATACTGGAGAGAATCGCCAGTCCTTTGTCTCCAATGAGATGATCCATTTCCCGATCCTTGAAACCTCCATCGTCGCCCACACGCCCACCGGACAAGTCCAAACAGATTGCCGAAGATGAAGACCCTCTGGCCACTCTTCCAGATGAAGAGGAAGAAGCGCATTCGACGAGAAAAGGCAACAGCGGCATCTTGCTCTCACTATTGAGAAGGTTGGCGATCTTCCATTTTGCTAATGTTCGACCCAGAGAACATGTTTGTTTGCAAACTTATTTGATCCTGTGACAAGAAATGAGCTAATTTTTTCGCGGTTTGGTCTCATCTTTGAGCTGTGTATTTTCGGAGCGAATTGAGTCTTCCCAAGAAAAGTGAGCGAATAGGTTGGTCGTAAAATAGATGCCTTTATCTGAAACCATCTGTATTGGTTTTCTAGACATACAACACCCTCTTCGGCTCTTATCACTACTGTGTTATGTCTCCTCTGCTATGTACGCGGCGAAGTTTCTAAGGGTGCCTTTGAGCGGTCTGCGCCAGAGGAAAAGACTGTGCATATTGTTGTAGATCATGGTGTGTTGCAGCTGCCTAGTGTACTCAAGTGAATCCTCACAAATTCCATAGATGCCCTTGAACTGCTCTGCTACGTGAAAGGCGAGCCTTATCACTAGGCTTATGATGCTGTAATAGGAAGGGAAAACTTTGTTGCAAACCTCAAGCGCGCCATAAAGGAGGAACAGAAATACAAATTCAATCATATCCCTGCCAGCTCCCTTGTCCTTACCACAAGCAAACGAGCTACAGATTCCAGCCATCGCGGGTATCTTCTTTGCTATCCTTTGCAATGATTTTGTAGTCAGGTCTGACTTCCACTCCAAAGATGGAGACGTGCTTCAGGAGTGCTTTCAGAATGGTTAGCTCCCTACTGACAGGGTCCACCAGTCAGATGAAGTCGGTTATTTTTTCTCGACTTCTCTCCACCGTTGGTATGTAGAGTGGATGCTGTGTGACACCCTCCATCGAGTTTCGCTTGATGCAGACAATATATTGAAGCATGTCGTTGGCGTTATATCCAAATTCTCTGAACACAATCTCTCAACACAAAGAAGAATAGGCACGGATCATATTTCAACGAACATCAGAAGCCCAATATCAGGACCAGTTCTACCGTTGCTGTCATGGGTATTCACAAGGCTCACTTGTCACATCTCCTGGATTTAGAATGGCGAAGGGCCGGGTTGATTTCTATATCCCTGACCAGGCATGGGGCCTTGAGCTTCTGCATGATGGTGATAAGCTCGCGCAACATTCTGGTCGGTTTTCACAGTCGGAGTCGTATGCAACTCTCCCTCTGGATGATTACATTATCCTGGACTGTCGTACCACGCATCCTATGCAAGCGCATAGAGGTATGTTGTATTTGTTCCTCGCTTATAGTTTCACATATTCAGATTTGCCTACCTTGTATATTCCAAAATTGTACCATGTGGTATTTTCCAACAACTTTAGGAATGTGTCTATACTGGACAATACGCTGAAAGTTGTTGATGGTGGAGAATTTGTACTGTTGGCATCGTCTTGATCAGATCTCGATTGGTTCAAATTAAGTTGTATGACTGTGTACTATGGACTATGTTATCAAGGTTTTCTCTACTTTGCTGCCAGTGAAGCTACTGTTAGACAACTATTACAAAAGAATTGCGACGGGAACTGGTCAAACATCCACAGACATAGCATTGATACGCCCTGATATTACCCTTTTTTCTTAGATACCAGAACCCCCCGCAACTTCCAGAGTGTGCCCAGAGACATACGAAGCGAGAGGTGAGGCCAGGCTATGGACAATATTGGAATCAGTGACACTTTTCTTCATTTACGACTAAGACACAGTAAAGGAGAAACATACAAGAGAACACCTCCGGCAGCATCTTCTGGAGTTCCACCACGTCTCAAAGGAATAAAAGGATAGTCTTCCGGTGCTGGGGAGGTGATTTGGCGTTGCGCGCCAGGAATGCCAAGAGCGACCTTTTTGCCGTCAATTTCGATGGTGGCGCCAGCATCTTTCGATGCTGTCAGACTGGAGAAGAGATATATACATGAATTGGAATACGAAGTGGAGAAAGCAGAACATATACGCACCGGGTGTGAATTAAACCGAATGCAATGACGTTAGCGCGGACACCAAAGGGACCCCATTCCTTCGCGATAGTTTTGGTTAAGCCTAGTACAGCAGCTTTGGCAGCGGAATAGTTGGCTTGACCAACGTTTCCGTGCAGACCCGAAACAGAGGATACATTGATAATTGAGCGGTTTTCACGCTGTTCAGGCTAGGTTCGTACAGCAAGATAAGTATGAACATGAGGGTGATATAAGAATGAGACCGAAGACAAATCAGTTTACTAGCACATACCTTAAGACGGAAGTAGGGAGCAGCTTGACGGATGAGACGGAATGGAGCTCGGACATGTATCTTCAAGATAATATCAAAACTGTCATCTGGCGTGGTGTGGATCATCTTGTCGAATGTGAACCCGGCGTTATTCACGATGTGGTTAATTTTGCCCCATTTTCTATATGAAAAGGGCTATGTAGGTTCATTTGTAGTGAATGGGTGTGAGATACGCACTGGACTGTAGCATCCACTATTTTCTTTGGGAAATCATCGGCTCCAACGTCACCTGCGACGGAGAGAGATTCTCCTCCTTGAGCTTTGATTTCTTCTTCAACAGCTTCTAGACGTTTGGCGTCAATGCTGTTAAAGCTCAAGATTAATGGTGATATTGAAGGTAGAGAATGCTAGCACTCACTCGCTGATGACGACCTTGGCTCCCTCCTTGGAGAAGAGGAGGGCTACTGCACGACCAATACCCTGCACAGAAGTTTGATAAAGCGTCCTTCACAGCAAGTTAAAGAGAGAATATACCTGGCCGGCACCTGAGAAGATAAAAAACAACTTGTTAGCGTACACCATAGAGAAAATGAAATGATAGGCCGCCTATAGTACAGCAATTGGCGTTTATAACCAGCATGTTATTCAAACGGAATATCACAGGCATTACAAAGCTACAATATGCCATACAACACCATGCTCACCAGTAATGATCGCCACCTCTCCAGCGAGTAGCCCACGCCCATAGGTGTTGGTAACGTGTCCGGATACTTGAGCAAGGCGATTAGACATATTTGCAATTGGCTTAGGAATGAAGAAGGTACCAAGTTGCACCCTATTTATGTAATAAGAGCCGGGTTATCGTGTGTCCGTGCCGGTGATTCAGAATCACACGGTAAACCTTTTTCGGCCGCCTTGAACACACAATGACTTTGAGTGATGCGGATGCAGGACCTACCTTGACATCGTCCCCTTCAACGCTAGCCGTGCACAGTCTAGTACATCGCGCGGAGACCACTGTCGAACATGAATTCTCCAGCAACACGTTGATCACTGGCGGTAGCTTTGTCACGGTGGAGGAAGGCGGCGTCTTCCAAACCCATACGCATTTCACAACTGGTACTGAAGGACGAAAGGGTAAGTATTTGGCAATCTAATGGACAAGAATGTTCTAAATACCTCAGGTATGCGCAAGCTTGGAAAAATGATTGCCCCAGGTGCTTTTCACAACTCAGCAGAACGATATGACCCCCCGAAATGCCACCCAAAGACTCGCGAAACAGTCCTTAAGGAAATCATGGATTGGGTATACGGGCTTGAAGGATTGGACAGACGCTGTTATTTCATGTGGCTCTACGGCCCAGCTGGTGCAGGAAAATCTGCTATCGCCCAGACCATTGCCGAGCTATGTTATGAATTGAAGCTTCTTGCGGCTAGCTTTTTCTTTTCCAGGACAGCAACAGGTCGCAGTGATGATTCTCGTCTTATTGCTACGCTTACATATCAGCTTTGTCTGTCCATCCCCGAAATTCGGACCTACGTCGAGGATGCTGTAGAACTTGATCCGAATATCTTCTCCCTTTCTCCAGAGCACCAGCTTCAGAAAATGATCATCGAACCGTTGTCTCACTTGCGGGATAACGCCAACCAGGATCGCGGTCGCATATACCCAAGGCTCATCGTTATCGACGGTCTCGATGAATGTGCTCCAGCAACCTACGTTCAACGTTACGTGTTGCAGATTCTTGCTGAGAAGCTCCCAATTCCTATGCTTTTCCTTGTTGCAAGTCGTCCTGAGCCGCATATACGTGCATTTTTTACGGCAGAGCCGATGGCTTCAATAACAGCCACCCTTGACCTCGATGATTCCTACTTACCCGACGCTGATATCAAAGTATTTCTAAAAGCGAAGTTCGATGCCATTAAACGAGGCCACCCACTACGATGCGAATTGCCCGAATCATGGCCATCAGCAGCCAACTTTGACCACCTTGTTCGTAAATCATCTGGCCAATTTATCTATGCTTCCACGGTTATGAAGTACATTGAATCTCCTCGGCATTGACCTACGGATCGATTAGAGATCATATTTGGGATTATGAATCGTGGAAACGACACTCCATTTGCTGAACTTGATGCATTATACACCCACATATTTTCTTCGGTGGAAGACATCAATAAGGTATTAGAAGTCTTTAGTGTTCTTCTCCTTGTGAAGACATCAAGAGTTCGAAAGAGTGTGGCCTTCATCGAAGACCTTCTGGGTCTACGAAATGGTGACTTGAACGTGACATTGGTTGATTTGCATTCGATTTTGGATATCCCAGCGAAAGCGGAACCAGGCGAGATACGGGTTCTACACGCCTCTCTTGGAGACTTTCTGTTGGATCAAGCACGTTCTGGGAAGTATCATGTTCATCAAGGACATTCCCATGCCGGCCTGGCGCGACATCTTATCAGGTGTATTTCCCAGCAGGTTACAGGCTGCCGTAGTATGTTACCTTTTTTTCAAGCGTCATTGGTTCTGACAACATTCGCCACGCTTCATCATTCAGAAACCGCCACGTTAGACAATATTTTATCTGTCCTTTTCCCCGTACACTGTACACAGTCATACCCTACAGCGGAACTCTTGGAGGCACTCTGGAGCTTCAACATATCGGCTTTTTGGCCACCCTATTTTTCAGACATCTATGTTCGTATTACGCCCAAAAGATCTCGAGCTTCTCAGTTGTCGGACTTCTTTCTTTGGTTGAAAATTAATGTACGTCATTCCTTTGTCACATATACTGGACCCACTCAGGTAAATCCGTCTTGTTTCTAGGGATCTAGCAAGGGAGGAAGACACTTGTATTCTTATTATCTTCTCACTTGGGACCAGTACATTCTACAGTCTCTAGCGCAATTGACTGTCGTACGGCCCCAGAGCCAACACACAGAGCACGTATCTCTCCGACCGCTCGAGTTCCAATATATTGTCTTCTTTATTCTGCCACAATTTCGCAACACCTGTCGAGCACAAACTTTTTTCACTTGGGAGACGTGTGGAGCAGAATATCAATCGCTATTGAATGTTTCTCAAACCCTTGCATGCCACGATGGTGATTCAAGGTATGACCACTTGCTGAGAGAATTCTTTAATGATCCCAGCCGTTCTGGTCCATTCTATCTGGATGGTGATAAATATGCAAGTTTTGCCATAACATTTACAAAGTATCTCATTAATTGGTGCGTATATATGAATCCGTAAATATATCTTTTTTTCTCGCTCTTACTCACTTATAAATGCAGCGAAACATATTGGTATCACTATCTGTCCGACCTCCCCATTCTATTGTCAAAGGCATCCTATTCGAAAGAACTCGCAGGTCTCCTGAACTTGTTATTGATTCAGGTTCAGGGCGCCTTCTTAGGAGACGCAGTCGATACTATAAAGACGTACTGTAACAGAGTGGGTTACCTCTTATCCCTACACTTTTTTTAACTATGAAATTGATTATTTACGCAGGAAAGAAACCCCAGTGGAAGACTTTGTCGATGGCTATGGTCAATTTTCTTTGATTCATGACACTTTCATGACACTCTCATGACTGTCTCTGTTCCTCCGAAACTTGGGGTACGACAAATGGTGCATGACCTACACAAATATATATGCAGCATGTAACATATCCACGAGGAGGTTCTCTTCCGTTTTCTGTATAATTCGTTGTTTCTTCCCTGCAATCCCAACTCACGTCTCCCACCTACTGTCCCTTTTATTGACACTTTTAACATTTCTTTTATTTCTCTAATTGACTCACATCTTCTACGCGATTCTTCTCCTCCTTTCGTTCCAAGTACTAAATGGCGGTCCGTGGTGCAATATGTATTCCAACTATCCTATTTATTATCTATCCATTTGTCTACAGGCCTCTCCTCTCCACCTTTTTTTGACGCCTAGCAAAGGCGGGCTCGTCGAGATAGACATTGAGCTTCATTCGAAGGCTTAGCACACTGTCACAGTAATAGCGAAAGAATTGGAATTCAGTGTTCGTTGTGCAGTAGCAGGTCAACAGCATAGCTCAATAACGCAACGAAACCACTGATGAAGGAGACAATGAAGAACCGGCTGCCACTGCAAGCTCTGGACAGAGCGCTTCGGAACCAGTCCCAATGAGCATCTCATCAGGTAGTAAGTACTCACGACGATCACAGCAGTACATATCATGTTCAGACTTGTTGAGGGCGGTGCTTATAATGATTCCTTACAATCTAGCTCTAGAAGCAATTAAATTGGTCGCAATAAATCAAATACTTTACCATGGATGCAATCCCGTCTTGTCGATGTCGACGCCGCCGAACTCGTGACATGGCAGAAATGTTTGTCTGCATCTGTGGACTTCGGGTCGAGGAACAGTAACGGGTTATGAACTCAAAGACTGCCCTCCGTTGTGGGTGCGATGACTATGAGACCATCCTGGGACCACCACCATCTATCTGAATCTGAAGTTGGTGACGTGGGCGCAATGGTGAGAGCGGCTGGTGGGACTGGAGAGACGAAGCCCTAGGGAAAGAACTCATCAGTGAACATATTTTTGTCGAGAATGAGAAAAATGAAAGCAGCAGGGTTGCTGGATAAAAGAAGGTAACCAACCGTACATCCTCCTGTCAACGTATCAAAACCACGCATAATCAAAGCGTCAAGAGGTTTATGCTCCAAGCTGTCAATTTTAGGATGCAGAATATCAAATCCATATACTTAATTACAAGATAATTCTGCCGCTTGATGTCTGGTTCAATCCACATGAAATTAGCTAATTGGATGATTCGCGTCGCTCCATATGCCTGACAAAGTATGGAGGGAAATAATTTAGTACAAGATGAAACCTTTTCCATGGCGGACCGGACGGAGGACGTGAACGAGGTTTGGTGGCGAATGTTCCGAGATGAGGGGAGACCTCCAGTGATTTCTGCATTGATGAGGGGCATATTTGGGTCTTGATCAGAGGGATAATAAAAACAATATCTAGACTTACCGAAAACATCTGCGAAAGCACACTACCAACCTGTGCTTCGTGGGCAAAGTCAAATGGGGCACTGTGTGATTACCCAGAGGACATCGCTGATAAAATTATGTTGTCTTGCCATATCAGATGTCCGGGGTGGGCCAGGGTTAAGTGGGCACCCAATCACGATCAGATGACATGTAATAATTATGAGTCGTTGCAGTATCCCCCGCGTTAACATCGCCGGAATCCTATTTCCAGTTCCGAGTAACCATTGGTCAAGAAGCAGAGGGCCTTCATGTTTAGTACCGGAGCTACAAACTTTTCTTTCCTAGCTGTTGTGTGACAAGTGGATAAACAATCTAACTTTGGATACCTGGCCCAAATGCAAAGGCCTTCTTTTTCGTTGCAGTTCTCATGCCAACCCAAAACCACTGAAGGTGCCAGTCAATTTTGACCCAAGGCATTGCGTTGCTGACCAAAGCAAAGCTGTGTGCGTCCAACGTTGGTAAAGTAGTTTGCGGCTGTGATGCTTGCACTTGCTGAGCGCTGAGCTAGCTCAACTTCCTCCCCTTCTACAGTGTACACTACCCATGCAGAGTTCAGCGGGTCCTGCAATGGCAACTCACGCAGAGACCACTGTCGAGCTTGAATTTTCCAGCAACACGTTGATCACTGGTGGTAGCTTCGTGAGGGTGGAGGA
>Ga0193743_1002168_pt1 | contig 14095 bp, 12 predicted proteins | sample L2c2metaG_FD_143038 | JGI IMG/M metagenome (GOLD analysis project Ga0193743, IMG submission 143038) | Soil microbial communities from a riparian zone of the East river system, Colorado, United States - L2c2 | ecosystem: Environmental > Terrestrial > Soil > Riparian zone | place: USA: East River... | reverse complement strand
AGCTACCCACCAGACACAACACCAGCACCACCGCCGGCACCGCAATCAAAAGTCTCCGCAAATCCTTCATCTACCAACCCTAAACCCTCTTCGCCCCTCCCAAAGCCCTCCGCCGCCCGAAAAAAAACATTCGAAGTTTTGATCAATTAAAAGAGCTTTACCCACAAATACTTAGCGTTTTATGAAAACTTGTTTTTCTTGGATCCACTCTTCCCTCGCCCGTTTACCTCCCCTCTCCCAATCCTCTTCTCCCCAAAGGCTCCCCCAGCCAATTCACCGGATCATTCCTCCTCCTGCATCCCCCAAAAGTCACACCCACACCGCGCACAAAAATCCCCGAACCCATCTAAACTCTGTTCATGTGCGGAATTGTTGGATACATAGGACCTCAGCCCGTCGTCCCAGTCATCATTGAAGGCCTGCGCCGCCTCGAGTACCGCGGCTACGACTCCGCCGGCATCGCCGTAGCGGGCAACTCCAGCGGTCCCGAAGGCAAAGGAACATTGGAGCTCCGCCGCGCCCCCGGCAAGCTCCGCAACCTCGAGACCGTCATCGCCGACAATCCCATCCACGGCACCTTCGGCATCGGCCACACCCGCTGGGCCACTCACGGCCGCCCCAGCGAGGAGAACGCGCACCCCCACCGTGACGGCTCCGGCACCCTCGTCGTCGTCCACAACGGCATCGTCGAGAACTACATCGCCCTCAAGCGCGAGCTCACCGCCGCCGGCCACAAGTTCGCCTCCGAGACCGATACCGAGATCATCGCCCACCTCATCGAGCGCGAGCTCAAGAACGCCGACCAGAAGATCCCCCTCGAGGAAGCCGTCCGCCGCGCCGTCCACCGCCTTACCGGAGCCTTCGCCATCGGCGTCCTCTCCGCCAACGAGCCCGACAAGCTCGTCGCCGCCCGCATGGGCCCACCCGCCGTCATCGGCATCGGCGAAGGCGAATTCTTCCTCGCCTCCGACGTCCCCGGCATCCTCCACCACACCCGCAACATCCACTTCCTCGCCGACGGCGAACTAGCCGTCCTCACCCGCGAAGGCGTAACCCTCTCCGACTTCGACGGCAAGCCCCTGCCCCTGAAGATCCAGCGCATCACCTGGGACCCCATCATGGCCGAGAAGGCCGGCTACAAGCACTTCATGCTCAAGGAGATCAACGAGCAGCCTCGCGCCATCCGCGACACCACCCTCGGCCGCGTCTCCCTCGAAACCGGCCACGTCTTCCTCGACAATCTCGACATCACCGACGCCGAGCTCCGCTCTGCCAGCCAGATCACCATCGCCGCCTGCGGAACCTCCTGGCACGCTGGCCTTGCCGGCAAGTTCATGATCGAGCGCCTCGCCCGCCTCCCCGTCGACGTCGACTACGCCAGCGAGTACCGCTACCGCGACCCCATCTCCGACCCCCACGCCATCGGCCTCCTCATCACCCAGTCCGGCGAAACCGCCGACACCATCGCCGCCCAGTCCGAGCTCATCGCCAAAGGCTCCAAGACCATCGCCATCTGCAACGTCGTCGGAGCCGCCGTCACCCGCAGAGCCCAGGGCACCATCACCACCAACGCCGGCCCCGAGATCGGCGTCGCCTCCACCAAGGCCTTCACCGCCCAGCTCACCGCCCTCTTCGTCCTCGCGCTCCATCTCGCCCAGGTCCGCGGAACCATCACCGACGCCGAATCCCTCCGCCTCGTCGACGAGCTCTCCAAGGTCCCCGGCAAGGTCGAGGACATCCTCCGCTCCGTCGATGCGCAGTGCTTCGAGCTCGCCAAGGTCTTCCACACCGTCAACGACTTCCTCTTCCTCGGCCGCGGCATCCACTACCCCATCGCTCTCGAGGGAGCCCTCAAGCTCAAGGAGATCTCCTACATCCACGCCGAAGGCTACCCCGCCGGCGAGATGAAGCACGGCCCCAACGCCCTCATCGACGAGTCCCTCCCCGTCGTCTGCATCGCCACCAAGGACCCCAACGACCCCAGCAGCGTCCTCAAGTACGAGAAGACCCTGAGCAACATTCAGGAAGTCACCGCCCGCAGCGGCCGCGTCATCGCCATCGCCATCGAAGGCGACGAAGAGATCAAGCACCTAGTCGAACACACCATCCAAATCTCCCAGGCCCCCGAACTCCTCCTACCCATCCTAGAAGTTGTCCCCCTCCAACTCCTCGCCTACCACATAGCCGTCCGCCGAGGCTGCGACGTAGACCAACCCAGAAACCTCGCCAAATCCGTCACCGTCGAATAAGGCCACAGACCAACCGATTCAGCTCGACAAGGCGTGATAGCATCTTGGCGTGCTAAATCGATTTGATTGGGTTACGATTTGTTCGCCAATCCTCTTGGCCGTTCTGGGTGCTTGGATCTCGGTTCGCCCTCCTGCAAAAAAATATCACCTCCACACAGCGATCGCGTTGATCCTTCTGGGCGCACTGGCTGGCGGCTCCGCACTCTATCAAATTCGCCAAACTCGAAAATCGGACGAGACGACCAGAGCCACGGAGAGGTCCGACAAAGAAGGTTTACAGGTTACGATCACCGGATTGAGAAACCAAATAACCGTGTTGTCTGAGACAAGCATTCCGACGCTTATAGGTGATGTGAGAGGTCTCCAACCGCATAAAGCAGTACCCGCGAATCTCTCATTGCGATTTGTGTATCCGAATGAAGTCTCGCTCATCGTCGATAATGCGCAGGGTGCTGGCCTCGCGGATCGGCCCAAATATTGGGCTCAACTCATTGATCTGGATAACATTCACGGCAATTACTTGCAGATTCCCGTCTCAATGGGCGATTACATACGATCCGGTGATTTTTTGGGACCCGCGCAATTCATGGGACTTCCCGCAGTCAAAAGCCTAGTGAAACCCGGCGATCGAGTATTTGGCAGCGTGTCTGTGTCATGCCCTACATGTATAAAGACACGGACGTATTGGCTTTATGTAAAAGTTGGCGAAGGTGGTTGGTATGAAGAACAGCAAGGTTCGGGCAAGACGATAGGTAGCTTGCAAGCGGCGGAAACAATCGCACCGAACTTCGATGCTTATGCCGCCATTTTCGCTCCGCCTGATAAACGAATATCAATTCAGTAGACACTGGATTCGCCGAAGTGATGGTGCCGGGTGCCCCACCCTACCACTCTCAACCAACCACAAAAAGCTCGGGTGCCCCATCCTTCGCAGCACTTGGCGAAGGGTGGGATGTAAACTGCTCGTACCGCCATGCCAACCGGCCTGAAACGCTTCCAGCAGACCAGGCAATTCCACTTCATCACCTTCAGCTGCTACAAGCGCCAACCCTTCCTCCACACCGCCTCAGCAAAAGACACAGTCCAACAAATCCTCGAACAATCCCGCAAACAACAAGACCTCCGCATAGCCGCCTACGTCCTCATGCCCGAGCACGTCCATCTCCTCACCAACGAACCCGCAAAGAACACCCTCGACACCTTCCTCCAAATCTTCAAACAGCTAACCTCCCGCCAACTAAAATCCCCCGACCAGAAACAGTTCTGGCAACGCCGCTACCACGACTTCAACGTCTCCAGCATGGAGAAGTACATCGAAAAGCTCCAATACATCCACCGCAACCCGGTCAAACGCGGCCTCGTTCCCAGACCGGAAGACTACCACTGGAGCAGCTTCAACCACTACGCCACCGGCGAACCCGGCCCCCTCGAAATCGAATCCGAGTGGACATGGAACCGGCGTGAAAGGGAGAGAAGCAACCTCACCATCGCGATAGGGCCGCGATGAATGGGGCGGCACTACTCCGTGCTGTCCACGTGGAGCACATCCAGTTTCTGAGCTTCGTTGTGGCTGATCTCGAAGGAGCAGCACCAATCCGGGTTTGCATCTTCGGGAATGGGATCGAAGCGGTTTCTACCGATTCCGGCTTGAGAGAGAGCCTTCGCAGCTTGCGACTCGCTAACGAACTCTCTCTGATGAGTCTCGTACCCATGGTCTTCGCCCATGACGGTGCAAGTACCGATGAGCCGGTGGGTCATATCCTTGCGGGAAAGCTTGAAGACGAAGACTGCCATAAAACCTCCAGATCAGCTCATGCGTCGGTCTCTCGATGAGTCCCCGATCCGTCCCGACACATCCCACTCTGTACCCTTGTACTCGACATGGACGGTCGTCGGTTCCTTGCCCGGTGTCCCAGACGAGTTCAATGAGACTGCGAGACAAGGCGAGCTGCGCCTCCGTTATATACCCGTCAGGTGCATACATTCCAGCCACCCTCGTGTTTCCATAGGACGGGTGGCCCACAATAAACTGACCTCACTTTGGGTGCCCCATTCATGCGGTCTCATCGCATGAGTGGGCATTCGCGCTACGCGCGAACCGTCTTCCCTCCCCCAACGATAAAATCCCCCAACCGGCCTGCGCCTCAACCATTGCCTTTTGCTCATTGTGCCTTTCGCTGTTGACGCAGTTGTTGTCCTATGCCCCCGAGCCCCGCTCCCTGTTTTTCCTGTCAAGCCCCTGGCAGCCGAAACGAAGACGCATCTCCGTACGCAAATCAAACAAAAACAAGATCTTAGCCTCCGAAAAATAATCTCCCGCAAAGTCGCCTGTTAGTTTTACTCAATCGGCTATAGTTAATACAGAGTCAGAAAAAGCCCCGGCCACCACCGGGGCTTTTCTCTTTAAACCAATAAACCTTTTAGAAAGACGAATTTAGCCGTAACCAGTTTAGAATGACTACTTTGCCGCAATAGATTTGTTTAAGTCGCTGAATTCAGATGACTTGCAGTAGGGTACCCCCCGGGGGGGTACCCCCTAAGGGAAGCAGTGATCGTAGTTCATAACAGTCCCCCACCAGTGCAGGTGCGCACGTGTAACCGGTTCTCGGATGCCGCCGCAGACGTGGTCAACGCCCGCATCTATGAGGGAACCCACTTCCGCTTTGCGGACGTGCAGGCGCGGAAGCAGGGGCGCCACGTAGCCCAGTGGGTCTTCTCCCATTTCCTGCGCTCTTATCTTGTCACTCGAGTGCCTTGAAGTAGTACGGTTTCGATTTGAATTCCCGTCTCCCGCTCCCAAGTAAAGCGGATAAGGTCCCCAGGGAATCCGACCTGAAGCTTGCCTGCGCGGCCCACAAAGCGTGCGGGATTTTGAGTCGCAAGCTGTAGGGATTCACCCAATGAAAGATACGTGTTGGCCAGGCGCGCTACAGCATCTTTGAGCGGAATCACTGAGCCTGCGAGAAAGCGCGTTCCAGGCAGGCTGAGGCGGCCGTCGCCGGTTAGTTCGACGAGTCCGCCTACCGCGGTCTCGTAGAGACCGGGCGGCATGCCGGCGAGAGCCACCGTGTCAGATATCAGGATCGCCCGGTCCAGGCCCTTCGCTCGCAGCATGACCTTGAGAGTGTCTTCAGGCAGGTGGTGACCGTCGGCGATCAACGTTGCCGTCAGGCGGTCTTCGGCGAGTTGTGTCCAAAGCAGGTTGGGGTGGCGGGGGAGCGGATCGCTTACACCATTGCCGAGATGAGTTGAGAGCGTTGCTCCCGCATCGACGGCTGCGCGGATTTGCTCGACGGAGGCGTGCGTGTGGCCAATGGAGACCAGGATGCCTCGCTCGCGGAGCGCTGCAATGTAGCTTAGCGCTTCATCAAAGTGGGGAGATAGTGTGACCAGTTTCAGGAGACCGCCACAGGCTTGCTGCCATCGGTCAAACTCGGCTATCGACGGCGGGCGAATATGTTCGCGGGTATGGGCGCCGCGAGGACCGTCTTCAGGAGAGAGGTGCGGGCCTTCAACGTGGACACCGGGAATCATGTGCTGGAGCGCCGGGGTGAGTTGCCGCGCAGCGGCGATCGCGCGGAGGCAGGCGATGATCTTCTCTTCCGATGCTGTGATGATGGTCGGGAGAAAAGTGGTCACTCCTGTGGCGAGTACGTTGCGGGAGAGTTCGATGACTGTGTCAGCGGTCAGATCGTCGGCGTTGAGATCAAATCCGTTATAGCCGTTGATCTGGAGGTCGATGAGACCCGGGGAAAGCCAGACGGGATCGGCCGATGGCACGTCGCTAATTGCAGCGATGATCCCGTCGCGTATGACGACTTCAACATTGCGGCCGGTGTGAGGGTTGCGGCCACTGATGGTGGTCATAGCACCTCGGCACTGGCTAGATCTGCTGCTGAATCCTGGTCAAGGTAGAGCAACCAGTTGGGATGGGTCCGGAGCGCTGTGGCAGGGACTAAACCGCTGATTGGGTCCTGCAGCGTGCGGCGGACGGCCGTCTTCTTAAGCGCGCCGGGAACACAGCAGAAGATGCGGTCGGCCGCGAGGAGACGTGGAACGGTAAGAGTGAGGGCGTGGGTCGGGACGTCGTCAAAGCGGTCGAAACAGCGGTCGTCGACCTGTTGCTGACGGCAGGCGGAATCTAATTGCACCACCTTCACGTCAGCGGGTTCGTTCAGGTCGGCAGGTGGATCGTTGAAGGCCAGGTGGCCGTTCGCGCCTATTCCGGCGCAGACGATATCGATCGCCGCAGCCGCCAGTTTGTCTGCGTATGCCACTGCGGCGGACTCGGGATCGGTCCCGGGATCGAGCAGGTGGAACGCGGCGAACGGCAGGTGGTCAAATATGGCGCTGCGCAGCCATAAGCCGAAGCGCTGAGGAGCATCAGGGGCCAGGCCAAGATACTCATCCATGTGAAAGGCCGTGACGCGTGACCAGTCGATGCCAGGCATGAGGATGAGCGCGGAGAGCATCTCGGACTGGCTGGGAGCGGCCGCGAAGATCATACGGACGCTTTGCTGCGTTTGCAGACGCCGGCGCATCTCGTCGGCGATGTCTTCGGCTGCTTTCCGTCCCATCGCTGCGCGCGATGTGGCGATGAAGGGAAGGGGCGCGGGCTTTTCTATCAGGCTTGGTCGCATGGCTTAGGTCTCTTAAGACGATTATGTGGCCTGGTGGACACCGGAGGAAGCATCCTGGCCATTGATGAGCTTGAGCAGGTTATCTGCAGCGGGCTTTTTCGCCGGCCAGATCCAGCCAACTCCGATGAATACGGCGAGCGAGCTGAGGACCGGGCCAGCGACCGTGATGGTGGTCGTTAGGTCTCCGGGGAGATCCGCGATCTGTACCGGGAATACGAATTTGATCAGAGCGAAGGAGATGGCTCCAGCGACCCACGACGCGATGGCCGCGTTCGCTCCGGAACGGCGGAAGAGATTCAACATACCGAAGAGTACCGGAATCGCAATGGGGCCTAGCAGTGCTCCGTACCAGAGAATGACCAGACCCATGACTCCGCCGAAGCGGTCGGCAGTGAGCGCGATGCCCATGCTAAGCGTGAGGAAGAGCAAGGTGCAGATTCGGCCAGCGAGCAGTTGCACACGGTCGCTTGGACGTTGGCGGTCTTTGCGCAGGGCCGGCAGGATATCACGGACCACTACGGAGGAGATGGCGTTGGCGTCAGAAGAGGTCATGGCCATGGTGTGGGCGAACATACCAGCCAGCACCAATCCAATGAGGCCTTGGGGGAGAAGAGTCTTCGTCAGGAGTGCATAGGATTGCGACGGATCTGCGAGGTGAGGAAGCAGTAGGGGCGATGCCCACATAGGATAGAAGAGCACCAGCGGCCAGACCAGATAGAGCCCCGCTGAAAGGAGTGCGGCATTACGAGCAGCTTTTGCGGTAGGTGCCGCGATGAAGCGTTGAGCGAGATTCCAGGTGCCGCCGTTGTAAGAAAGGGTGTTGACGAGCAGATAGACGATCGCAAAGGCGAGTGTGTATTGACCGACGAAGGGCCTGGAGTGGCTTGCGGGAAGCCTGTCCCATATGCCCCAGAGGGCAGAGACGCCGCCAAGCCGGGCAAGGACAGCGACGAGCATGACGACGCCGGCAATCACCTGGATGACGAACTGACTCATGTCCGTCAGGGCATCGGCCCAGAGTCCTCCGACGACAGAGTAGATGACGGTCACTGAGCCCGTGAGCAGAACTCCCCATATGGGAGGAACATTGGCAAAAGCCTGCAGGAGGATGGCTGCTGCGGTCCACTTTGCGCCCACGTCGAAGATCTTCAGCAGGGCGCCGCTCCATGCGAGCACCTGCTGCGCCGGGAGATCGTAGCGGACCTTCAGATACTCGAGTGGCGAGATGATGCCCAGTCTCTGACGCAGTCTTGACCAGCGGCCGGGAAAAACATTGGAGCCGATAACGAGTGCAATGCTGATGGAGCAGGCCCACCAGATGTAGATACTGAAGCCTGCTGTATAAGCGATCGCTGCGTAGGCAACAAAGACGGCGGAGCTATACCCGGACATGTGGTGCGAGATACCGGAGAGCCACCACGGCATCGCACCGCCCGCGGTGAAGAAGTCGTTGGCAGTTTTAACTTTGGCGCGCGCCCAAAAACCCATCCCGAGCATGAGCAGGAAGTAGATACAGAGCACCAGCCAATCCAAGATCTTCATTGTGCTCCATCATAAGGGTTCCATCGGCCTTGATGTTGTTACATCATCTCTTTGATTACCTGTTAGCAGGGGGTCCTTGGCCAACTTAGAATAAGGGCAAGTCAAAGATCAACCTGGTCATAGAAAACGCTCTTCCATTGATCTAAGTTATCAAACACGATTCTCGGTGAGCGCTAAGCCCTCTTATCGCCAACTGAGTGCCAACTTCTGGCATTGCATCGGGTGCGCGAGCGCTGGGTGATGCGTCGCACGGCAGTCCTCAACCAGATGCGTGGATTATTGCTGGAGCGCGGCATCACTCTGCGGAAGGGACGGTGCCATCTGGATGCAGCGTTACCGGGGATCCCTGTCACTCTCACTTTTCGCTTGCGACAACGCGGACCATACATTCCGGATAACCTGTGACTCGCCCACTATCCGCCGATTGGAGTTTTTGGTGTAACTGGAGGGACTCCCTGAGTGACTTGGGGATTGTCGCTAATTGAGAAATGCTCGGTTTTCAGCAATTGTCGTGGGATGCCTGTTCCCCACGCAGGCGTTCCACAAGACTGGTCCGCAGGAACTTGGGAGTTAGTAAGGAGCATAAATGGATCTGACGCGGTCAGATGCGGTGTAAGAAGGTTCCTCACTCGACAAACTGGATCGTCCTTGACGGTGGATCCTCTTCAATCGCAAGATTTCCTGAGACAGGACGAGTCGCTCACGAAGAACAAAGTTGAGTTTTCCATCTGATATGTTGTTAGGCGATAATTCTTCCTCTGATTGGGAGATTGCACGCCAGTGATAGCACGAGATCTTATCGATCGGTTGGCGGAACACAAAACCCTGAGCCCGGCGCCCCGGACGGAGCTGGAGTGGCTGGTAGCACACGGGTCCATTCGAAAGCTGAATACAGGCGAAGTGTTGAGTGTGAAGGGTCGCGAGGTGGAGGCTCTTTACATCATTCTTTCCGGGCGACTGGCTTTGTTCGTCGATCGTGGTACCGGGCCGAACAAGGTCATTGAGTGGCGCGAGGGAGATGTTACCGGTATGTTGCCGTATTCGCGGCTCGTGACTCCGCCAGGAAATTCGAGTGCCCTGGAACCGCTGGAAATTCTCGCTATACCCCGCGACCATCTCACAGCGATGACGCGAGAGTGTTTCGAAGTCACTTCAATCCTGGTTCATACCATGATCGATCGAGCCCGGCTGTTTACCTCAAGCGACCTGCAAAACGAAAAGATGATCTCGCTGGGTAAACTCTCGGCGGGTTTGGCGCACGAACTGAATAATCCAGCCTGCGCGATTGAGCGTTGCGCAGCGATGCTCGAGGATCGTATTGAAGACTCTGAAGAGGCTACACGCGAGCTGGCCGCGGCGACACTGAGCGATGCCCAAATCGCCGCCGTAGACGCGGTTCGGGCGTCCTGTACGGCGAAACAGAGCCATGGGGTGCGGTCGCCTCTGGAGCAGTCTGATCGGGAAGAGGCTATTGCGGAGTGGCTTGCCAGGCACGGACTGGACACGGCGAACGCACAGATGCTTGCTGACACCGAGGTGACATTTGAGTCGCTGGATCAGCTTGTTGCTGCAGTGGAGCGACCGGCTTTGAACGCGGTGGTGCGGTGGGCAGCCGCCGGTTGTGCTGTGCGGAACCTGACTTCGAAGATTCAGGATTCCGCGATGCGCATCTCGAGCCTGGTGATCGCGGTTAAGGGATTTACGCACATGGACCAGGCGAACGTGGCCGAGCCGGTGGATCTGGGCCCAAGCCTGGGCAACACCGTGGCGGTGCTGAAGTCGAAGGCGCGTGAGAAGTCCGTGACCGTGACGTTGGAGCTGGAGGCTGAACTGCCAAAGGTGCGCGGCTTTGCCGCCGAATTGAACCAGGTATGGGGAAACCTGATCGACAATGCCTTAGACGCCGTGGCGAATGGAGGCCGGGTGGAGGTGCTTGCGATCCGCGAGAGTCAAAACGTGGTGGTGCGAATCCTCGATGACGGGCCCGGGATTCCGGAGGAGGTTCGCGACCGCATCTTCGATCCGTTCTTTACAACCAAGCCAATGGGACAGGGAACGGGCCTCGGGCTTGATATCGTCCGCCGCCTGGTGCGCCATAACGACGGCGCTATCGACTTCGAGTCGCAGCCCGGCCGGACGGAGTTTCGAGTCAGGCTGCCGATCGCGGAGATCTCCCCCGCCTGAGTTTTGCGATGACTAACTTTCCACGCCATTGTGGATGACGATCTGCCGATCCTGGCAACCGTGTGGCGATACCTCTGCTCGTGCAACGGGAGAACTACAGGCATTTCAGGTTAGGCCAACTTCCGTGTAATATCCAGAAGCAATCCTCCCTTCATCCAAACTCCGGGCACGGCAGGGCCGGATCCAGAAAAACAGCCTTTCGATTCGCTCCATGCTAGAATCCGCCGAGAAAGGGATTCCCGAGTGACCTCCAAATGAATCACAAGAGCAAATTTGCAGCGGCGTTCCTACTTCTTATTGCGATCTTGAATGCGGGAAAGCTGACGCCTGCGCAGACCAGCTCTCCGCAGGCTAGGCTGTCGGTTCATTGGGAAGAACTGACGGGCCCAGACTTCGTCGAGGCCATCAAGCGTTCGCAGGGCACATGCCTGTTGCCCTTTGGCATTATGGAGAAGCATGGGCCGCACATGCCCATTGGCTCTGATCTGCTCAACGCGCGTTACGCGGCACTGCATGCAGCCGAGCAGCAATATGCCGTGGTCTTCCCGGAGTATTACTTCGGCCAGATCTCCGAGGCACGGCATGAGCCCGGTACTGTCGCCTACAGTCGCGATCTGCAACTGGCATTGCTGCAGGCAACCACGGACGAGATGGCTCGCAACGGCTGCAAGAAGATCCTGATCGTCAATGGCCACGGCGGCAATGGTAGTCTGCTGCCCTACTTCGCCCAGTCGCAGTTGGATAAGCCGCACGATTACGTGGTCTATCTCTTCAACCAGCGCACGCCCACGTCCGGCGGTCCTAAAAAGAAAACATCCAACGACCAGCACGCCGGCGAAAGTGAAACATCAAAGATGATGATCGTCCGCCCCGATCTCCTGCACCAGGACCGTGCTGCGAGCGAAACAGGAGCCGACCAGAATCGCCAGAATCTGCCTGAGGGCGTTTACACCGGTATCTGGTGGTACGCACGCTTCCCCGACCACTACTCTGGCGACGGCTCGGCCGCAACGCGCGAGTTGGGCGAATATCAGACGAAATGGTGGGTCGATTCTGTCAGCAAAGCGATCATCGCCATCAAAACCGACGATGTGAGTCTGAAACTGCAAAACGAATTCTACGAAAAGAGCGCGCACCCTCTGGACACGCCGCAGTAGGGGAATTTTGCACCGGTATGGAATCGAATAACTCTTCGTCAACTTCTGGAAGATGATGAATAACCTCCGAGTCACGGGCTATCCGGAAGTAGTTGTCAACTGACGCATACAGGGCTTATCACTCACAGATCAACGCTGACACTCAGACGCGGCTTTGATCGATTGAGCTACGAGCGGGACGGCGACAAAGGTGAGGGAGCAACCGAGGGCGATGGCTATCTTCTTCATGATGATTCCTCTCTTGTTCACGATTTTAATTTTGTTGCCTTATGCCTGTTTGGCGGTTGCAACCGTAGCGAGGGTTCCGCCAAGACCCATACTTTCGATTGCGGATGAGGGGACGATGACCATCGAGCCCTTATCGCGCATGGATTCGTAGAGCATATTCATACCGCGGAGGCACGGCCACCTTCTCCCATTGGTCGACGAACTCCCGTAGACTCCGAGACTCGCCCAGGATGGGTGCATGGCGCCTACTGGAAATTCTCCGCCATCGTGAGGGAGCTATGCCAGTCTCCCTGGGCAAAGAATACTGTCCGCCCGTCGCGCGAGGCTGCGAGGTTTGCCATCCACGGTTAGGGTACTCTAGCTGGAGCACCGGTGTAAGCCGGTGAGTCTGAAATTTGTAGAACATCAGCATAGGCTTGGGAGCCGACTCGGAATTGAGCAGATAGAGCCCGGCATCCGTCACAGCAAAATGACCCCAGTAGCCTTTGTGTAGCGCATCCGTCACCCGCTGTTCTTCACCTCCGCCTACCGGCATGCTCCATATGCCTCCGCCCTCGAACCTTGAATAGTAAAGCCGCTTTCCGTCAGACGATTCAGACACTGCGAAGCCGCCTTGGTGGGTCATCTGGGTTTCTCGTCCAGTCACCAGTTCCCGCCTCCACACCTGCATGCTTCCGGTTCGGTTGGAGGCGAAATAAACCGCCGCCCCGTCGCGCGACCAGTCAGGCACAACGTTTTCGTAGTTGCCCGATGTGACCGCATGCATGTTACGGCCTTCGGAGTCGATCAGGTAGATCTGACCGTGCGTCTCGTGGTGATGGTCGAAGGCAATCCATTTGCCGTCGGGCGACCAGCGAGGGGTGCCGGAAAAACCATTGTCGAAGGAGGTCAGTTGCAGCAGGTCACTACCATCCGCATCGCTTCTCCATATCTCGGGTCTTGTAGTGCGGCCAGACTGGAATGCGATTTGTCGTCCATCGGGGGGACGGCTGTGCCGACTGGTTTCCGCCCTCGGAAGCGATAATCCCGTTTTGCGAGACAACCTGTCCGCCCGGGCTGAAAAGCTCGATACGTAAGATCGTCACGGGACAGCGCACCTGTTGCCGGATACACGGTTTCAGGATCCCTTGCGCCGCTTGTTGCGGGGACTCGCCACACCCGGTTGAGTCCAGTTCGGTCTGAGTCGAAGATGATGTGTTGTCCGTCTGAAGACCACATCGGCCTCCGCGCTGCCCAGTTATCGGGGGTGACTATCCTTGGTTCCCTCCTGAGAGGGCAACGGTATAGACATTCGCCGGGCCTGCGGTCGTGTTTCTCAGGAAAGCCACCGTCTTCCCATCGGGTGACAAGGCCGGTTCAGAATCTCCAAACTCACTGTAAACCGGCGGCGCAGTCAGACACCTCTTCCCTCCTGTTTCCAACGAAAACACCACGAGGCCTCTTGGACCATCAGGCGTGCAGCGGTCCGCAAGCAATAGCGATTTTCCGTCAGCGATCCATTTTGGGTACCCGGCGTCACCGAAAGGACATACGACATCGGTGATTTTGCGCTCCGGACCACCCAGCGCTGGAACGATGAAGACCCCGCCCCCGCTGTCATCACAACGGCCGAAGGCGATCTCCCGTCCGTCCGGCGACCAGTCCGCGCAGCAGATGAAACCACTGCCGGTGTGGGTGAGCCGGAGCGGTCTTACTCCGCCAACCAGTTGCACATACAAATCACCCCTGACCGGACTTTCGCCATTCCAGAAAAATGCGATCTTCTCCCCATCCGGCGAGAAAGCCGGATACTGAACCCAGCCAGGAAGGCTAGTAAGCGGAACAGTGCGCATGCGCGACGACGCAGCTTTTTGAACCTCACGTCCGGTACGGGCCTTCCGATGGCTGACCGCCCGGTAGAGCAGAAATCCCGTCACGAGGATGACAAGCGTGGCTGTGATAACTCCCGGAGCGAACAGCCGCCTGTATCGTCTTCCTCCTTCCTCGAGTGGCTGCTGAACCTTCTCTTCCACTCTCTCGGCAACAGCAGTTTGGCCCTGCGGACCCTGGGAACTGGTCTGAACGCTCGGCGTTCCGTTTAGCGACTCTAATCCAT
>Ga0193743_1002166_pt1 | contig 14101 bp, 13 predicted proteins | sample L2c2metaG_FD_143038 | JGI IMG/M metagenome (GOLD analysis project Ga0193743, IMG submission 143038) | Soil microbial communities from a riparian zone of the East river system, Colorado, United States - L2c2 | ecosystem: Environmental > Terrestrial > Soil > Riparian zone | place: USA: East River... | reverse complement strand
GAACGGCACCGGGCGGCGATCTTACACAAGGCTCGTTCGGCACGTTGCGCTTCCTGACCGGCGCGACCGGTACGGCACCGCTGGCCTCGCCGAACACGCTCAACTATTATATCGGCAAGGGCAGTGTCTTTACCGCGCCGCTTGCCTAATGGACCTTGCTAGTATTGCACCGGCAACCAAGACCGTCGCGCTCGGTAGCGCGGCGGTCGAGGTTACCGGTCTTAGCTTGCGCAAAATCACGCAGCTCATCGTCAAGTACCCGGAGTTGCTCGCGCTTGCGGCGGGCAAGGTTGAGCTGTCAAATCTGATCATGTCCGCCCCGGAGAGCGCGCTTGCTATCTTTGCGCTCGCCGTTGTGGGTCCATCACGGCATCGCTGGTGGCAGCGCCAGATGACTGCCGCGTTGGAAGCGACTGAAGACTCAATGATCAGGGCCTTTGATGAAGCCGCCACCGGCCAGCAACTTGATGCGCTGGCGATCATCGTCGACTTAACGTTCAAGGGTGAACGTGGCATCCCTTTTCTAAAAAGCCTAATCGGTTCGCCTCGCCCGAACTCGATGCCGAATTCAGAGCCAGAGCGCGAGCCGAACGCGGATCAAAACCAGACCGAGACTCCAGCGGAATCTTCGCCGAAATAGTCGAGGCTTTGATCGCGGTTGGTCACCCGCCAGATGCAGTCTGGGGATACACGCCAGCACAAGCCTCGGCGTTCATAACGCTCGCGGGTAAGCGCGCGAAGAAAGATCGCGCATTTGATCTTTCGGTTGCGGCTATGGCGCAGCGTTCCAAGGCTGACGACATCAACAAGCGGATCAAGGAATGGAATAGCGGATGAGGCTCGGCCGATGACCATGATGATGAACTTGCGGATCAGTACGTCTGGCGACATCGGTAAGATGGTCGGCGGTGATAAGAAACGTATTGCGCGCGCGATCACGGCTGGGATGCGCGAAGCTGGCAACCAGATCAAGCAGCAAGGGCGTGCATCAATCGCGGGCGGAGGTTTCTCGGGGCGATGGCAGAACGCGCTGCGCGTCGATGTCTATCCGAAAACGGGGGTGTCGATGCACCCGGCTATCTCTGTCTATCATAAGATTGCTTATGCGGGGCAGTTCGAAGATCCACAGCCGGTGGCTGGCAAGCCGCTAATCTGGTTGCCGATTGAGGCAAATCTGCCGGGTGGGCAGCGCTGGACGGTAGCGAAATTCGTTAGGGCGGGCTACAACCTGCGCGCCGGTCGACACGGCAGCCGTCCGATTCTGTTCGGGCAAGTCGCTGTTGGCACATCTAATAAACCTCTCAAGTCTCCGCACACGCTAAAGCAAATCAGACGCTACAACGCGAAGGTGTTAACTCGGAAATGGTTGCCGGTGTTTATTGGCGTGTCTGCTGTCAACGATCCGAAACGGTTCGACATTGGCGGTGTTGTGGAACGCGTCGGCGGTCAACTCGCATCCATCTTTGCCAGCAATTGGGATGATTCTTAATGGCTGGTAAAAATGAAATCCGTTACCGGGTCGGATTGGATGGCGACGATGAAGTCAATAAGAAGCTCGACGGTGTTGCCGATCACGGTAAGAACGCCTTCAAGGATGTCAACCAGACGATTGACAAAACTGGATCGGGCGCAGGCGGATCATTCGAGAAAATCTTTGACAAGGTCAAGGACAAGTTCAATGAGACGTTCGCCGAGAAAGGTGGGCGTGGCGGGCGCAGTGAGGGCGGCGAGGGCACGCCACTCCACAGGGTCGGTGAAGGATTGCACAAGGCACTCGACAGTGCAGCCGAAGGTGCCGAGCTTAGTTTCGGTAATAAGTTTAGCACGGTCATTCTTGCGGCGCGCGCGGGTGTTGTCGGCTTTATCGCAACACTCGGTGGCTTGGTCGTCGGGCAGCTTGAAAAGCAAGGTGATGAAACCAGCAGCCGGGTTTCACGGCTGTCGTCGTTTACGGGGTCAGCCCGTGGGGGTCGGGAAGCCGAAGAATCGCTCGGCAGTGCTGCTGACAAGATAAGGCTGTCAGCTTCAGAGTTGGCCCCTGCTCACGAGCAATTGCGGCGTGCCAGCCAGATACGGCCAGAGGCTGAGCGCCTTGACGAAAAAGGGCTGCAGGATGTTTTGAAGACGGCGACTGACTTCGCTAAGGCCGGTGGTCTCGACGTTAACAAGACACCTGAACCCATTGCGCAGTTGTTCAAAGGGCTCCGCGAAAATGGCGGGCTTACGCCGGATACGACGAAAGCTTTAAGTGACATCCTTCCCGTCCTGTTTGCGAAGCTGCTCCCGGCGCTGCAGAAAAACTTTCCGAATGCGCCGGGTGGATTTTATCCGACGCCGCAGGTTTTCGGCGCGTTGCAGGGGTTAGGACCGCAGGCCGCACAGGCCGCCGCCGATGCTGGCACTAGTATTCCTAACGCGTCGAGCAACCTGGGGCGGTCGGTCGAGAAGTTGGCCGAAACAATATCGGACGGCGGTCACGTCATCGCGAACTCGCTCAACAGTGCTGCGAAGATCATCGATGATGCTGCTACCTCCATTAAAACAAACAAGGACGCTGCTAAGAGTTTGCCACCAGTCTCGCCAGAGGTGGCAAATGCAATCCGTGCCGAGCGCGGTGTCGAGCCGGTACAGGGATCGCAGCAGTACGACTTCCTGCGCCGCCCGCCGTCTACGCAGAACGATAACGAAACGCCGATCGGCGTTAGGCTGTGGCAATCGATATTCGGCGGCGGTTCTTCGGACTTTAAGGCACCGGACCAAAAGACCAGCTTGCCCGTTGCTGGTGTTGACTATCATGGCAACGGTCCGGTTGAGAAATCGGACCCGGCGAAAGCGGTAAGTGATCTGGCGGACGGAGCTGATCACGCTGCGGACTCGCTCAAAAAAGTCGCCAAGAGCGCGGACCAAGTCGCTAAAGACCAAGCAGCAGATCGAGCCAATCTCGATCGCATCAGCGCGCATGACGCAACCCAGCAAGCCAAACTCGACTATGAGAGCAAGGGCGAAGAAAACGCGATCAAGCTCGGCCGCGATAAGATCGCGGTTGAGAACGCCGCAATTCAGAAGGAGCAGGCGAGGATCGGTCTGGACAGCGCGCAAAAGGGCAAGTCGCAGGCCAGTCTGGCACCGGAGACCGCGCGCGAGAACCTCGAAGAGGCGCATGTAAACGAGAACAGTGCGCGGTTACGGTTCCTTCACAGCCGAGGGGTATATACGGAAGGTTCGGTCGACGAGGCGAGGGTCCGGCGCGACCAACGGCAAGAGGCGGCCCGCGCGTATGAAAGGTCCCTCACCGCATCGAAGCGTGCGGAGATCGAAGACAAGTATGCGTACCTTGAACCGCAAAAGGCTGATCTGGCGGGGAAGAAGGCCGAGACCGATATCCGCTCCGCTGATTACCTCGCGAAGGATTCTACACTAACCCTAGCTAAGGACGAGAAGGGCCTGCCGCTGTCGGCAGAGGCCGCTGGCTTGCGCTACGCGCAGGCGCAGCTCACTGAGCAAGAAGCGATTGCCAAGTTCGCTGGAACCGAGGTTGAGCTGCTTAGTCAAATTTTGGCGAAGATTACCGGCCAGAGCGAGCGCGATAGCCAAAAGTCTGACGAGCATCTCAGCCGGAGTGCTGACGAGCAAGATCATCTCAGCCAGAGTGCTGACAAAGTCAGCCAGAGTGTGGACAAGTTCGGCGAGTTCAGCGCGCAGCAGTATGAGCGCGAGTACCGTACAAATGGCATTCGCACGGTTGAAGGCGACCGTTTAGAGCGTGAGAAGGCTGCTCCGGGGAGCGCCAGCAACCTCGGCAAACGGCAAGACTTCGAAACGCAGTCGGACACGCATTACGATGTGCAGGAGTCTGGCGATAAGGCAAAGGCCGGTGAGCTGAGGGAGCGAGATGACTATGCGCGCGCCGACACTGCCATTGCCGGATATGGTAAGCGTCCACGCGATCTCTATGACCAGAACAAGATTTTTGGCGATCAGGTTCAGTCGCTGAAAGAAGACTTCGATAGTCAAGCTCGGTTCAACGAGAACATCGGACGACAGAATGGCGGTGTGCAAAAATCGCCTCCCGGCAGCGTTTCTGGACGCTATCCACCGCCAATATTGGGTCACTATGATCCAATTACGCAGAGTTTTAAACCAGCCAATCCCGGCAACGTCACCGACTTCGGTGCTGGTGGCCTTCGGCCCAACACTAACGACTATACATTCGCCGATCGAAAGAACCCCGCTGGTCAATACCAGCCAGGCATCAGCACGCCACTGACGTTTCCTAACTACAACGAAGATTTGCGTCGAAATGTCTTCCCCCAAGGCGGCGCGCCGGTGCCGCAGCCACGCCCCGAAGATTATTATGCGGCGGGTGGTTACATTACTGGCCCGGGGAGTTCCGACTTCGGCACCAACTTCATGCACGCTGTTCGGCACTTCGCCGATGGTGGTGGTGTCGAGAGCGCATATGCCGATGCTAATGACGATGGCAGTAATAAATTTGGTTATTATGTTGATCCAAAGACCGGGAAAATGACGAAGCGGAAAAAGAGGCACTCACAATTCGTTGGCAGTTACGACCCTTCGGACGCGGCGAACCACGCTGGCGGTGGTCATATTGCTGGCCCGGGCACGTCAACCTCGGACTCGATCCCGGCGATGCTGAGCCACGACGAATTCGTCGTCAATGCGCGCGAGACCCGGCGCAATTTGCCTCTTCTGAATGCGATCAATGATGGCGAGTATTCCGATGGCGGTTTCGTTGGTCGTCTCGCCGCAATAGGATTTGCCAATGGCGGACTGATTGATGTCCCGCATCTTGCGGTTGGCGGTCCGGCGTCGTTCAGCGCTGCGCCGAAAGTTGACGATGGCGGCAACAGTAGCGGATCGCCGCTTGGTCATTACTCGGTGGACTTGCGCACCAATCATGGTGATTTCAAAATGATGGCACCGGGTGATGTTGCGCAGCAGATGTCGCGCGCGGCTGTTAACGCCGCATCCGTGCAAGCCGGGAATCGGCCGAGCTGGTACGGGAAATAATAAGAGGCATAGGAGCAGAGGACACATAGGAATTCGATGCCATTCAATCAACTCCCGGCCAATAAAGAGACGCTGCTGACGATCACCACGGTGAGCGATGGCGGCATAGTGCTGCCGCTTTACAGCGCGCGCGGCATCACGCAAACGCTCGAAACAATCGATGGCGCAATGTATCAGGCTCGCACCGTCAACGCCGAACTGGTCGATCTGTCGGTGCCGCGTTTCCGCAAATTCAAATCGGTGATCTCTGCGAATGATCAGCGCCCGCCGAGCCGTGATGACATCTGGCCTGGGCGAACGGTTGCAGTCGGATGCGCCTATTTGTTGTCGTATCCAACCATCGGCGGAACGCCGAGCCGCGCCGTGCTGACCGGTTCTAATTTTGTCGAGGGTAACTTCACGTTCTATCAGCCGCTGATCACGTTCATGATCGGCAAGGCAACCGGCAGCTTCGACGAATGGCAGTCGGGTTATCAGTGGTCGATTCCGTTGGAAGAGGTGTAAGGAATTTGCCTGTCGCCGGTCCATATTTTTTCTCATGGGTTGATCCCGGCACAGCGTTCAATCCGGCTATACATAACGTCATGGACGAATATATTTTTTCGTTCAAGCGATTGCTGAAGGAGGGCGACAAACCGACGCTGGAAATGGTGATCCGCAATCCGCATATCGGACTGCTTAATCCCAGCCGCAAGCAATGGGCATGGTTCTCGCGGTTCAATGGTGCCAGCATCGTGCCGATATTCCATGGTCGCTTGATCGCGGTGCCGACCGACGTTTTCAAGGAGCTGATGACGATCAAGCTGGTCGCATGGCCTCTTAACTACTTCCAGCAGCGGCAGGCCGTGGCTGAACAGATCAAGGCGAACGGGCCTTACGATCCGGTCTTCATCGAGGTTGAGAAGCGCGATGATCCCGACACCATCCTAGAAGCCGTGTCGGGTCTGTGGTGCATCGATCCGGTCACGCACGTCGTATCGATCAGCGATATTCTTAACGGAGCAGACGGCAACGTCGACATCAACGCCGATGAACATCTCTATGACGAGATGAGTGCCGAGTTCGATCAGACCAGCGCGCTGACGAACATCCTGATGGTCGCCACAGTGACCTGGAACCAAACTGGCCAAGGCTACATCGATATGGGCAACCGTTCGATTAAGACCTATGCCGGGGATGCGCTCATCAGTGAGTGGCCGAAGCCGCTCGCGTCGCTCGGCGGTGGCTACACCGTTGCCAACGCCAATGCAGTTGACACGTTCGGCGTCAATGCGATGTTCTCCGGCACGGTGAGCTCCTCATATGTCAATACGGAGCCCGAACACAGTGACGGCGATCAGCTCAGTGCTAATTGGTCTGTCACCAAGCCCGTTGGTGGGAGCGGGCCATTACTCGGGGCCATGCTGACGTTTCATGAGACAATCGGTGTTCAAAACCCATTTGCGTCTGACGGCAACGGCGATACGGCCCCGATCAATATCTCGCCGTCAAATAACGCTACGTTCGCCTATGTGCCGCTCTGGTCGGTGAGCACGTCGCTGTTGCTTCGTTATGGCGAGTTGCAGCGTCAACGCACCGAGCGAATACAGATGTTGCTGCAGAGCGATTTGCAGGCGATTATCGTTGATCCGCAGGTCGAACAGAACAGCGAGGCCATCGTCAAGAATGGTGCCGACGTTGGCATTCCAATCGTTCCGCTTCTGAGCTGGACAACGATTGCCGGTCAGCATGTCGATCTCGACATCATCGTCTTCCCCGACAACCCGACGCTGCCGAGCCAGCGCACCGCGCAGATTTGTGTGGCGGCGGGCACGGCGGGCACCGTCGAGCCTGCTTTCAGCGACGTTCCCGGCGTCACCACGACCGACAATACGGTTGTTTGGGCCAGCCTCGGTGTCCCGAACCCGACCGAGACATCTTACAACTGGACGGCACAAACCAGCGTGCCGCTGGGCGAGGTGATCCTGCCGATTCGCCCGCTCTTTATCTCATGGTTGGTGCTGACACAGGGAAATCGCCAGCAATTTCCACCGTCCCCAACTACGGTCGCACGCGGCACGCTCGTGCAGGGATCGAACGGTTATTTTCAAGTCTGTACGCTTGGCGGACTCACCAATAGTCCCTTTAACTTCGCCACTAACAGCACTCCTGTTTTCCTTGAGCCGTTATGGGGAACGACCTATGGCCAAGTGGTTCATGACGGCAGCGTGGAATGGACCAATATCGGGCCGACACTGCCGGACGGCAAGACGCATTTCATGTGCGTGCAGGCCGGGCAGACCGGCGCGCAGTTCATGACCCCGTCGTTCAACAACGCGCTGCATGCGCGGACGCCAGACGGCGGCGTGATCTGGTCGGCGATAGGCACGGGCGACATCCCAGCCGGTGGAACACCGGGCGATGTTTGGGCGCGCAGCTATTTCACAACGGCTCGCGGACAGAACAGCCTCGAATATCTGATCTCGATCATGCGCGCGCGCGGACGCATGAAGGCCCGCGCGGTCACGATCGACTTCACGCCGATCGATCCATTTGGCACGGGCTTGTCGATGACGCTGCGCAAGACCGTGACGTTAACCGACACGCGCCTCGGCGGCGGCGTCGCGACCGGCAAGCTCACCACGATTGAGCACGCCTGCGACGGCAATACCGGCCACGAAACCTGTCACGCGCAGATCGGCTGTGCAATCGGCAAGGACACCGTCATTTCCGGCCGCGACGGCAACCCGACCTACGTCAACGGTTATGTGCAAGGTTATCGCGCGTTCACCGACACGGTCGTCGTCCTCGGTGACAACAGCGATGTCGGCTATACGCCGCCGATCTTCTTGCCAAATGATGATGGCTTGGTCTTCCCGCTCACCAAAGAACAAATCACCATCAGCGAGGCGGTGAGGGGTAGTCTGGATAGTCAAATTAGTGCGGTCAACTCTTCTCTTAACTCCATGGCAGCAGCCGCGCGAATTATGCAAACCAATACGTTTGGGGCTGCCCAAGTGGCTGCGTTGCTCGGTGCGAACAGTATAAACTTCGCCACCGCGCGTAGTCCGATCTGGTATGATGCGGTTTTGAAGCCGCTGACTGATCTACAGTTCAACAGCTATTACAATGTCACGCTGACCAAACTGACGTGCCAGCGCGGCATTAATCTCGAAGGGAGCAGCACGCCATGAGCATGGAAAATATCGTCAGACCGTTTCAGACGCCCGACTTCGCGCCAGCTAAACCCTACTTCACGCCGGGCAAAACCGGGGCCACGAACGTCATCCTGCAATTCGGTCGCGGCGGCGGGGGCAAGACGTTCAGCGGCAGCTCCAGCAATAGCGCATCATATTATATGACTCAATACATCAATGAGCAAGCCGAAGCGGGCTTCGGGACGGCCTTCTAACCCGGTGACCAACGCTCCGCACAGCCGCCAGACCCATGTCGTTCGCATCGTCGGCACCAACAAGAACGGCGATGTATTGCAGGACATCTGGGCCGATGTTGAGCGCATGGACATCGCCAAGAACACCACACAGTCAACGGATGGATATTGGCAAGGTCTCCAGCGAAAATTTCGTTGGTCGGATGATCCTGATGCCGACGGCTATAACGAGGAAGGTACGCCGTCGCGCAGCACCGTCATCGTAAAGGTATGTTCGCCGGACGAGACCGACGTTAACGATCCCGAAGTGTGGATACCGATCAGGGTCATCAAGTCGTTGAAGGCAAGTGGCGGCAGCACTGGCGATCAAAACTATCAGGAGCGTCTGCTTAATGATGAGTTGAACGACACTAGAAAGGTGACGGTTCGCCGCATCGTTCATTACGATGCCAACATCGATGATGAGGCGCAGGCCGCGTTTGATGACGATCCCGAGCGCAAGGCTTTCGTGGTGCCGGGCGGTAAGTATGAAAAGGACACAAGCACCAAGGATGACGGTCAATTCGTTGAGCATGAAATCATCGAATTCCTGAAACATCGTTCCAATGAACGCAAGGAAGGTGTCGACGTTTATCGTGGTGTGCAGACCAAGCTGCTCAATCAGTATCTGATTGACGAGAGTGACGAGCCGGATGGCGAGGTGGTCGGCAAAGACGGCATCAATCCGCCGTACCGGCTCGATCCGTATCAGAATATCGTCAATATCAATTTTGGCGACGCTGCCGAGTTTTACGACAAGGCGAAAGGTAGGGTATGAGTTACATCATAATTGATGGGCCTGAAGAGTTTACGAGTATTGTCGTGTCACTGTGGTTTCGCGTGCCGCAGATCAGTATCGATAAGGCGCGCGCGCAGTGGGCGGCAATACAGAGCGCGCTGGACGGCGGCATTGTAGACCCGCCGCCAATGGCTGGCATCGTGCCGCTGTTGCAATTTGGGGATACCATCAAGCGAGTGCGCTCCAAGTCTGTCGAAAGGTCGGTCCCGCGAACAACTACAGACTTTGAGTGGAACCATAGCACGTGCGGTTGGGATAACTTAGGCACCAACACCGTAGATGTAACCGGCCCCCGCTTCTTTGAGCCGGACCTGAGCGAGAAGCTGAATAACAGGGATTATGGATTTATCGGCGTCGACTGTCGCACTGATCGAACCCTGTTCAACTATCTCTTCTACTGCAACCAAGGCGACGACCCGACCGTGGAAGGTTTGGTGCTGCAAGAGTTCGACGCGCCGATGGACCCGTTGCAAAACTATCATAATGCGTTTTGGACGCCTCCGGGTCCCGGCAGTTGTAACCCGGACAAGTGTACGTTCACCAATCCACCTCTACCCCCTATCGATTACGTTTGTCCGCAGATGAACGCCAATTTGACGCTGAAGTTTCGTGACGACACATCGCTGTTCACGAATACTGAATTATTCCCTGAGTGCTTTGCGGGAGTGGCGACAGGCGTTGACCTACCCGGCACCGATGTTCCATTAGACAGCGACATCGGCATCGACGTGACCGGCGACCATTGGCATCATGTTGCCCTTTGCCTCAACATCAAGAAGGTGCAGACGAAGGGCATTATCACATCAGACAGTGACCCGCCCGTCGATGCCGGTTCGATAGATTCGGCATCAGAGATATTCATTGCCCTCGACGACACGAACTACCAAGGTCGAAAGGCTAGCTTCTTTCAGAAGAAAAGCGCCGATGACAACAGTATTCTGACGGCGACCGGGTGGAGTGTCTTTGAGAATGTGCAGAGGCCAACCCCAGAGCCTATTGTGATCGATGACCTTGGCGGACACACGATCACCACCATTGTTGATGGCACACCGGTGCAGGCGAAGTACAGCTACACACCAAAGCCGATCTCGATAACGCCGATAAACATTCCGGGCAATAGCGATACCACGTTCAATGTCGAGATGGCAAAGTTGCAAATCTTCACCGACGTGCTCATGGATACGTCGGTGCCAGATAATCTGCGCGTGTTTGTGACCGATAAGGGTAAACCAGCGTCACTATCAAAAGCCGAAGAGTTTTTCGGCAAGAAACCCGAAGTGCTACTGGACAATGTTAGCGATTGGAAGAAGGCCATTAACAGGGGCACGTTAAACCCGGATATCAATCAGGGTGTCGTGATCAGCACCATCGATAGTTACACACCAAGCCCGAATTTATTCGGCGACCAAGGGAAGCCGAACTAGTGGCATGTCGAGCATGTGAAGAGCGGAAGAAATTGGCGATAGGCATGAAAGATGCCGTTGTTCGCAATGACCTAAAGACATATGCAGACTTGCAGCGGCAACTGGTCGGGAGCATGACGGCAAGCATAGGAGCGGCGACTGGCAGTCTTGGGCATATCCTATTCACCAGCAAAAGAACGTTGCGGGTTGTTGCAGGACTTCAGCCGCAACCAACCAAGGAGAAGCGCGGCGACTAAGTGAACGGTTGAGCGGCGACACAGAGAACATCAATGGCCCGCCTCGCGCGGGTCTTTTTAATTCGGAGGTTGAATGACTATCACGTATTGCCGCAACGATCCCGTCAGCGGGCGCTGGGTCGGCGTCAATCGCCTGCTCACCGAGTTCGAAGTCGACTTCAACTTCTTCCAGCACGAGGGCCGGATCACGACGCTGGAGAGCAACTTCACGCTGACGGTCAGCATCGCCAGCATCACGCAGCCGCAAAACGATCAACTGCTGATCACGATGACGGACAGCACGACGCGCGGTCCGTTTCTGCTTCCGTCTGCGGTGTTTACGGACACAGGGACATGGTTACCGAGCACGCCCTATCTTGTCAACGATACGTTCACGATTAACGGCACGCTTTATCGTGTTCTGTTTGCACACACGTCAGCCCTAACGTTTTCAGCCGGTGCCAATGATGGCGCTGGGCACCAATTCTATGCGCCGATGGTGTCGTCGCCAGGAAGCGCGCTGCCAACCGGTGGCGCGACCGGGCAGACGCTGCAGAAGTCGACCGGAGCCGACTTTGCGGTGACGTGGGGCTATAAGTTGCCGATCGGCGGCACGGCAAATCAGGTTCTGCTTAAGCTCTCGGCGACCAATCAGGACGTCAACTGGACGACGCTTGGCGCGAGCATGGTGTCGTTTACCCCATCGACCGCCAGTGGGCTTTCATCGTCCAATGTCGCGGATGCCCTCGAAGAAGTCGCCGTCTCGGCAGGTACTGTTTCCGCCGCAGCGGACATCACCTACACGCCGCCGACTGGCAGCACGCTGATTTCAATCAACGTGCAAAGCGCCATCGACGAACTGGAAGCGGCGCAGATCAGTGGGCACTCTGAAAACAATTGGTCTGCATCTCCAACCGGAAACGTCTCCACCACCGAGCAGGCCATGGGCCTCGGCACGGGTGGCGGTTTCTTATTCACGCCGACGAAGTCAGGCATCGCGCTGGTGTGGATCGGCGGCATGGTGCTAAACTCGATGGCGGCAGGTGACGGAGTGACGATTACGGGTCGTCACGGCAACGGCACCGCCCCCACCAACGGAGCAACGACCGGTCTCGGCACGCAATTCAGCACGCCGCAGCACTTCATCGCATCCACCGCCGCAGGACAGCAGGGCTTCATGGTGATGGGAAAAGTCACCGGTCTCACGGCTGGTGTGACCGAATGGTTTGACCTTTCCATCGTCGCCGTGACTGGCGGCGGGGCCACGGTCAAGGATGTGCAATTCGTTGTTGTAGAAGTTGGCTTTTAAATCGCGCCCCTCATAGGGCACGGTAATGCGGCAGCGTCCTCCCCTGCCCATTTAAACTTGCGCGGGCAATTATGCCCGCGCGTTTTTTTCAGGTGACGATAAGCAAATGAAAATCTCTCAGAGTGCGTTCGACCTCATCGTCGCTGAAGAAGTCACCAGTCAAGTATATTACAATTTGCATTATCAGCATCCGGAGTGGCCGGGTGGAATGTCCGGCGTCACCATCGGCATCGGGTACGATCTCGGCTATGCGACGTCGGAAAAAATCCGAGCAGACTGGCGCGCGTTTGTCAGCATCGAGATGCTTGGCATCATGTGCTCATGCGCGAGCGTGCGTGGCAGCAGCGCGGAAGCGATGCTCGGCGGTGTCAAGCCGCAAATCATCATTCCATGGTCGGCGGCGATGGATGTGTTCTCCAACCGCGACATTCCGAACTGGACCGCGCTCGTCATTCAGCATATCCCGGCCGCCGCGAAGCTTTCGCCGACGTGCCTGGGCGTGCTGGTTTCGCTCGCCTACAATCGCGGCGCGTCGTTTGATAATTCCAGCGACCGCTATACCGAGATGCGCGCGATCAAGGCGCATGTGGAAGACGGAAATCTGGCCGCCGTCGCCGATGATCTGCGTTCGATGAAGCGGCTGTGGCTGACCATGGTGGGGCTGCGCAATCGCAGGGATCATGAAGCCGCGCTTTGGAATACCGGCCTCAAGGTCATCGAGCCGACCGCCAAGGTGCCAAATGCGGTGCTTGATCCGAATATCCCGGCCAAGGCTGGCTCGGCGCGTACCAAGCCTGCCAAGACCACAACAGCGCAGAACACCACGACAGGCGTAGTCGTAATCGGCGGCACCATCGCGGCTCAGCAGGCGCATGCGTATGGGTGGCTCACGGGCGAGGTTGCGCTCTTCCTCGGCTTCCTCGCGGCGCTCGGCGGTATCACTGCATGGGTTCTTTGGTATCGAAGGCGCAATCCCAAGTAATGAGAGAGGCGGACAGGGCGACAATGGGAGCGCGGGATGACCGAACTATCATTGACGCAGGTTTTCGAACTTCTAGGCCGATATGGACCGGGCGGCATCTTTCTAATTTTATGGTGGATCGAGCGCAGCGAGCGACGTGATACGCAGCGCGAATTGAGGCGCGTGTCGCGCGATACCGTCGCGTCGCTCAGTGAACTAAAAGCCGTCGTCTCGCAAATGTCGGAGTTTTTCAAATCCGGCGGGCGGCATCGGTGATGGCTGAATTGATCCGAAAATTGCTTCGGCGCGATCGACCACAGGATGACGCGCGCGAAGTAACCGAAGCGGTTAATGCACTCCATGAGGATGTAAAGGAGCTTTCTGGTTTCCTCAAACCCTATGTCGAGGCCGACGATCCGTTGGTCGCCTTGATGACTGATATGTTCAATCAGCGGTCAATGAGGGATTGAGATGTTAGGTCAGAATCACGCTGATCTGAATTTTTTTATTGAGCGGGTGACTTTGGTCATCATCATTCAATCGTTTTGCCTGCTGGTCGTTTTATTTACGTATCTTGGTTCGGAAATCCGACGACGTGGCAAGCCATGGTTTCGCATTTTCACTTGTATGCCGCTCGGGATGAGTCTCGCTCTAGCGATGATGCTGGACGAAATAGGCATATTCATTATTCGCATCGCCGTCTTTGTCTGGCGACGCAGTGGCAATGCCGAAGCAGGTATCCCCTTGAACTACGCGGAACAGCTTGCGCTTGTGATCGGAGCGGCGGTTGGCGGCGTCGGCGTGCTCTGGCTGACGCTGGTGCTGTCGCGCCCATTGTTTGGCAATTGGCCATGGCTTGTATCTGCTGGCTTGGTCGCTGCCTATCTCGCACAATCCTACGCTCTGCATTATTTTTAGGTTAATCAAATAGGGAAATAAAATGAATTTTCTCA
>Ga0193743_1002165_pt1 | contig 14101 bp, 9 predicted proteins | sample L2c2metaG_FD_143038 | JGI IMG/M metagenome (GOLD analysis project Ga0193743, IMG submission 143038) | Soil microbial communities from a riparian zone of the East river system, Colorado, United States - L2c2 | ecosystem: Environmental > Terrestrial > Soil > Riparian zone | place: USA: East River... | reverse complement strand
CTTTCTCGTTCGACTTGCATGTGTTAGGCACGCCGCCAGCGTTGATTCTGAGCCAGGATCAAACTCTCGTTTGAAACTGATTCCGCGCTACCCCAGGACGGAGGTCCGGGATAGTCGCGTGCTCTCCGGAGCTCGAAGGTTCCGGAGAGTCTTACCTTGTGAGAATGATCAAGCCTATTCCTGCTGATCTCTCACGACTGGCACGTTCAACCTGATTGTCAAAGATCCGGAACGGTATCCGCCTAAGCGGGCCGCTTTTGGATCGAGATCTACGGCATTCGCCGCAGGCCCTCGAACTTGCGTGCTGTCAGTTCTTTGCTGCACTCAGTGCAGTTCAGAACCACTTTTTGCGCACTTGCCAACACTATCCTAGTGTTGCATTGTCGTCAATACCATTTCCGGGAATCTTCACCGGTGACGAAGCAGCGCACAGCACAAAATTTGAAAGATCGTAGCTCCGTGTCGCTCTCAAGCGGGGAGAGGCCGTAAGGCCGTCAACGGGTCTAAAGAAGCCGTTGCCTACTGCAGGAGATGTTCGGTGTATTGGGCTATCGCCCGACTGAACATACGCTTGGATTTCGATCAAGTCGGCCACCGGGCCAATACTGAAATCCAGCTTCCTTGCGACTGCTTACGAAGTATACCAGAGAATTCGCTTTCGGCACAACTTCTCGCCGTCGCACTCCGTTCACTCACTTGCAGCAATTCGGATACTATCTGGACCGTTCCATCAGCGCAACCTCCGCGCTGTTGAAAACCCCGTGCAACTTGTTGAAATCCCCCTTGTTCGGCCGGTCACGGCGTCAGTTTCAGCGTCCGCAGCATGCGCTCAAAGGTCGGCCGCAGGGCGTTGAAATCCGCCTCTGGAGCCACGAAAACCACGTATCGCAGCGTTCCCGCCGTCTCCGGGAGAGCCACCAGCCAGTCGTGCTCCGCGCCTCCACCGGCAGCGCCGCTATTTGTCATTTGGAGAGAGCGGCCACGCACCTGATTCACCATGACTTCTGCTGCTGCACCCGGCTGCAGTTGCGGGTTCTGCTGTTTCAATTGCGCAACCAGCTGATCAGTTTCTGCCGCGATCTCGCCCAATTGCGGCGGCTGGAAACGCCCACTCAGCATGCCGTAACCCACCGCACCCTGCGCACCCACGCCTCCAGGCGGCGTGATCAGCGCCGAGGGTCCGGAGGTCACGCCCTTCCAGTTGCCGGGGTACGAAATGGTGAAGCCGTCTCCCTGAAGTGTCTGCCAGTCTCCCTGCGGCGCCCATTGCGACTCGGTCAGCCGCGCCGGCGGCGCCGCATCGGCAGCAGGCGCCCCCGCGTTGCCGCCGCCCTGCTTCTTCCATGCTCCGCTCGCTACCTGCTTGGCGGTATACGGATGCATGGTGGCAACCTGCTTCTTGATGCGCGTGAACTCGGCGCTGGTCTTCACATAGCTGGCGCGGCGCGGCAGGGTGTCGATCTCATCGTTCACGTAACCGACACGGTTTCCTGGGTTAGGATGGTCGCTCAGGAATTGCGCGCCACCCTCGCCGCTCTTGCCCTGGATGACCTCGAAGAACTGCGGCATTGCCCGCGGATCGTAGCCCGCGTCGTAGAGGATGTCCGTCCCCATCAGATCAGCCTGCTTCTCGGCGTCGCGCGACATGCGCAGAAACGACAGCCCGGCGGTCAATCCAATACCCTGCTGCACTGCGGCGCCCGCCGCCCCTCCCAGCGCAATGCCGGCCGCGATCTGTCCAAGACCCGCCAGCAAGCTTGGCGTGCGTTGTTTGGTGATGTTGCAGGTGGAGTGTCGCTGCGCCACATGCGAGATCTCGTGCGCCATCACGCCGGCTAGTTGCGCCTCTGTCTCCGCCGCCTGAATCGTGCCCAGATTCACAAAGATCGACCCGCCAGGCAGCGCGAAGGCGTTGATATCCCCCACGTTCACCACGTGGAAGTTATAGGGCCATTTGTAGCCCGGCGCATACTGCACCAGCCGCATGCCGAGTTGCTGCACATAGCGGCTCACGGGATCGCTGTCCGGAAGGACGGGCATCTCTTTGTAGACCGCCTGCGCCGCCTTCTGCCCTTCCGTAGTCTCCTGCTGCTCGGTAAAGGCGTTCTTGCATGGGTGGGGGACGTACCGTGCCCATCCCGCGAGCGGCGCCGGCAGCAACAGGACTGCCAGGAATGCGCACTTTGTCCAATTCCCCATATCTACCTTCGATGCTTTCCCGCTCCGAAAGCCTATCGCCCCGACAAATCACGGCCAGATCTGTCAGCCCGTTGACGAAGAGCTGAACCGCCTGGAGAGAAGCCCCATACAGCACAACAGAACGCGGCCGACCGAGCCTGCCGCCCAAGCATGAACCGCCCAGCAGAGACTCCTCACCGCGTTAAGAGAATCGCGGATTTGCCCAGTTTCGCTGGCCGGATGCCCTCTCATTTCTTGACTTTGAAATCGCATCCCCATTGAATACCCTCATCACCCTTAAATCCCGTCCGTAGTACAGTCCGAGCAAGTTCACCCCGTCAATGACCTGACCCGTCCTGCTCACCGACAAGTCCGCATAAAAGGTACATCCGCTTGACCCCTAAACAGGCATCCCCCCAAGCTGAGCAAACTCCTGACCTCTTCGGAATTAAAAATTCCGGCATATTTGTTTGCATCCTGGTCTTCGCTGCCCTTTGCTCCAGGCAGCTGCTCCTTCAATATCTGCAGCAGGGCCAGGCTTTTTTCGCAGATGACGCCTACTACTATTTGCTCATCGCCCGGAACTGGTTGACGAAGGGGCCGAGCACCTTCGACGGCGTTCGCATGACAAATGGATATCACCCGCTGTGGATGGGCATACTCGTCCTGCAGTACAAGCTTTTCAGCCAATCCCTATTGGTAACGCGGTGCCTGGAATATCTGTTTGGAGGAATCGCGCTCGTTTCCTCGTTGCTGGTATTTCGCTTACGAGGACTGCTTGCCAATCTTCTGTTCACCATTGGCTTCTTCATGCTGCTGGCAAAGATTGCTCTGGACGGCATGGAAACCTCGGTCTTTGCAGCCTGCTTCTGTCTTCTCGCTTACTCCCTGACGCGATCCGAGGATAGACCCGTCTGGCAAGGCGCTTTCGATGGCATCTTTGCTGTCCTCGCGATCGCCTCCCGCCTGGATGCAGCGGTGTTTGCCATCCCCTATGTGCTGCTCGCGACAAATTCGCGAGTTCGCAAGACGACTGCCCTGGCCATTGTGGCCGTACTCGGCCTCGTGTACATGGGCATCAACCATCACTATTTCGGTCTAACGATGCCTGTCTCCGGAGAAGTCAAATCGCTCGGCGGCATGCAGTTGAATTGGCCGCTGCTGAAAATTCTCGAAAGCCCGCGGCAGATTCAAACCGAGCTGCTGTATCTCATTCTCCTGGCAATTCCCCTTGGCATCGTACTTTGGCCTCGAACCACCTCTTCGATGCAAAGAGCGTTGATCGGCGCTTATGTCATCGGCACGATCTGCTTTACGATGCGCCTGCTCTTTTTCTCTTCCTGGATCATCTGGCCCTGGTACGGCTATCCCCTTCTCATCGGCTATATGGCCTGCGTGCCGGTCCTGCTCCAGGCTCTTGCACGTCGTTTTGAAGGGTTGCGTTTGAGCCCCCTCACCATTGCCACCGTCACCGTACTTTTCGTATTCGCGTTTGGCCTTTCCCTCTGGCGGTCCATACGGCATCGCCATGCTGGAAAACAAAACTACTTCGTGCTGAACGATGAAGCGTTGGCAGCCTATAACGGCCGCCTGAATAACAGCCTTGTCGCGATGGGCGACCGTGCCGGCAACTTCGCATTTACCTACGGAGGCGGCGTGGAGCAGATAGAAGGCCTGGCCAACGATCGGGAATTTCTCACGCTTCTTCGTAAACGGGCTGACATCAAACCGTTACTTTGCCAGAGAGGCGTTCAATTTGTGGTGACGTACGCGCCAGACCTGGGAAACTATCAAACTTTTCATGTCGATGTGATTCGCCCCATGCTCAGCCAGTACTCGGTGCCGCCGATTGGGGTAAGCCGCCGTGACGAGGTTGGCAACTTCTCGGATCTGTCTCGCTTCGATGACAAAGACGGCACTGGAAGCAGCCACCTTTATATCTGGAAGCTCAACTGCTCAAAATGAAGTTGCGTAAAGCTCATTGCCTCGCGATGACACCTAGATCTGTCAGCCCGTTGACAAAGAACTGCACCGCCAGTGCCACCAGCAGCAGGCCCATGATGCGAACCAGGATGCGGATGCCGGTGTCGCCCATAAATTTGCGGATGCGGTCTGCCCCTACCAGCACGCCGTAGCTGGCCCACGCAGTGATGGCGATGGAGCCCAGAATGGCAATCCACTCCCACAGCTTTGCCGCCTGCCCTACCAGCACCATCACGCTCGAGATCGCGCCCGGCCCGCTCAGCATCGGTATGCCCAGCGGCATGATGCCCGCATCGTCCTTGGCCGCCGCCTCTTCCGTTTCTCCGGAAGACTCCTGCGTCGGCGAGCGCTTCGCCTCCAGCATGTCGATGCCGATCAGCAGTAAAATCAGCCCGCCCGCGATCTCGAACGCCGGCAGCGTGATGCCGAACATCCGAAAGATCAGCTTGCCAATGAGCGCAAAACTGGTGAGCACGACGAAGCAGGTGATGGCGCCGCGACGCGCGGTGCGGGATCGGCTCTTTTTGTCCTCACCCGCGGTGACGGCCATGAAGGTCCCGATGGCGGCGAACGGGTCGACCAGAAAAAAAATCGAAGAGAGCGCCAGTAAGGAGAAGCGCACGTAGTCCGATTCTCTGATTTCGTGCAGTGTCGTGGTCGCTGGACCGAAGATCATCTCTGCTCCGTCTTCTACCTGGGCCCGCTCGCCGTAGTCGGCGTAGTGTCACGCGACATTGTCGCCGATCCTGCGCTATGGTAGCGCTGCTTGCTGGAATCACCTCTTGCAACGCGCTCTTCAGGAGTATCTTCCATGGCACGCGAGGAGACGGCAATGGATGATGCGAGTCCGAATCAAAAGCCCTGGTATCGACTGGGCAGCACGGCCGCACTCGTTTTGGGTATTGGATACATCGTCATTTTTCCGTTGTATGCCCATGTCGGCGCTCCGCCGAGCGGTGGTGAGGCCTGGTTCAGGTACCTTCCGGGGAAGACAACAGCATGGTGGGCAATCCTCAGTCTGTCGGTCTTCACTGATCTTCTCTACATACCCCTCGCGTTCGCCCTTTACCTGGCCCTGAAAAAGATCAACAGAAACGCAATGCTGCTGGCGACAGCTTTCATGTCTCTGTTTGTCGCTTTGGATTTAGCAGTCACCTGGACGCGTTACGCCTCAATCCTCGTTCTTCACGCCAGGTACACAGCGGCTACGGATGATGTCCGGCGGGCGGCTTATCTCGCAGCCGCCGAGTATGCATCCGCCATGCTGAGTTCCCCGCTGGAAGTGGTGTACGCGATCGTCATCCTGTCGTGCGGGATCCTCCTCGCTGGCCTCGTTATGCGGAAGGGCGTCTTTGACAAGGCCACGGCTTATTTAGGCGTCGCAACTGGAATTCTCGGAATCGCTTCGCTCACCCGGGTCGGCCCAGTCATCATCGGCAACGCCATCTCTACCACCGTGTGGCTGTTTTTCGTCAGCTACAGGCTGTACCGGCTGGCTAAGAATTGATTCGGTTCTGCCCCTGCTCCCGTGTTCACTTCCGGACACGCATGCCCACGCGCGGACAGGCCGCCCCTCCATCACCTCCCGATCTGCCGCACGCTCTTGCCCTTTTCCTGCGGCTGCCGGCTTGCAATACAAATCTCTTCCGTATGCTGTCTGTGGAGGGTAAGGGATGACCGGTCTTTTACAGGATCTACGCCAGGCGGCTCGCCAGCTTCGAGTCTCCCCCGGCTTCGCTGCGCTCGCCATCATCACGCTTGCCCTGGCCATCGGCGCCAACACGGCGATGTTCACCGTAGCGGAAGATGTTTTGTTACGGCCCCTTCCCTACGCCGATGCCGGGCGCCTTGTCCTGATCAGCGCCGGTCTCCAGGCGTCGTCTACTTCGTGGCTTAACTATCGAGATATCAGCGATCAAACCACGCAGACCTTCTCTCAGGTCGCTGCCTATTCCGAGGATGTCAGCGTCGTTCAGGGCGCGGCCCGGAGCAATGATGCCAGCCACTCTTCGCAGCTCATGAGCGACGTAGCTCCTGCCTCGGTCGTGTCGCCAAATGTCACGCCCGATCTCTTCTCCATGCTTGCCGTGCAGCCTCTGCTCGGCCGCACCTTCACCCAGCAGGAAGGCGAGGCCAACGGACCCAGGGTCGTCCTGCTGTCTGAAGGCTTGTGGCGCGAAGCCTTTCATGCCGACCCAACCATCGTGGGACAGACCGTCCGGGTCAACAACCAGGCACGCACGGTCGTCGGGGTCATGCCGGCTTCCTTCCGCTTCCCTGAATCGATAGGCGCGGATCTGCGGAAGGGGATATGGCTTCCCATGCAGCCCACTCCACTGATGCTGCAGAATCGCGGCTATTCCTTTCAGTACATACTCGGGCAGTTGCGGCCCGGGGTCAGCATGGCGCAGGCACAGGCAGAGCTCGATCGCACCACACGGAGCCTGATTGCGGCCAACAGCAAGACGCTGCGGTCCGGATTTTCTCTGCATGCAGTGTCCTATCTGGAAACGGTCACTGGCCAGGTGCGGCCCGTCTTCCTCGGCCTTGTGGCTGCACTGGGTATGGTGCTGCTCATCGCGTGCGCCAACGTCGCCAACCTCATGATTGCCCGCTGTCTCGGCCGCCAGCAGGAATTCGCTGTCCGCTCCGCACTGGGCGCGCCACGCGGCCGTCTCATTCGCGGCATGCTGGTGGAGGGCGGCCTGCTTTCGGCGCTCGGCTGCGGCTTCGGCATTGCACTCGCGTGCCTGGTGCTGCTGGGCGTTCATCGCCTGCCGCCGAACACCATTCCACGCTCGGAGACGATCACGCTGGACTGGACCGTGATCCTCGTCCTCGCCGCCATCGCTACCATCACTACCCTGCTCTCCGCGATACTCCCGGCGGTGCTGGTGGCGCGCACGCATCCGCAGCGCGCCCTGCAGACGGCATCGCGTGCCCTGGGCACCCGCAGCGTCTCGAATCGACTGACGCACGTACTCGTCATCGGGGAGGTCGCACTCTCCACCTTGCTGCTCATCGCCACCGGCCTGCTCTTCCACACGCTCTGGAATCTGCAGCACACCGACCTCGGCTTCACCACCGAGCGCATCACCGGCTTCACCGTAATGCCTGCCGATGCCGCCGGCTTCTCCAACATGGCCGTCTCCACGGACACGGAACACGCGCCCGTCTCCGTCGCCGTCACGACGTATGGCCCGGTGCTCGATCGCCTTCGTCATGCGCCCGGCGTCGAGAATGCCGCGCTGGTCACGGCGCCACCGCTCTCCGGAATCGACATGCATACCAGCCTGCGCATTCTCGACGAGCCCAAAGATGACGCGCACAGCTACAACGCGCGCATGTCTGCTGCAAGCCCGGATTACGCCCGGCTGCTCGGCACTCCCATACTGCGCGGCCGCATGATCAGCGAGAGCGATACGGCCACCGCTCCCTTTGTCATCGTCATCAACGAAGCGCTGGCGCGGAAGATCTTTCAGAACGGCAACCCGCTCGGCCGGCGGATCGACCTGGGCGGCAAGGACACGGGCATGATCAAGCCCTACACCATCGTCGGCGTGCTGGCTGACCAGAAGGACGCAGCCATCGGTAAAGCGGCGGATTCCCTGCTCCTGCTTCCCTACCAGCAGATCCCCACCACGTCGCTCTTTTACCCCGCGCTGCTCAAGACCGTAGTCAATGTCCTGGTGAAGGCGCACGGCGATATGCCGGTCGCACCCATCGCGCGATCTGTCTTCCATGAACAGGCGCCCGATTACGCGCTCGACAACTTCCAGACCATGCAGGAGACGGTGAACCAGAACGACTTCACCAACCGGCTCGGTCTCTACATCACCGGCACCTTCGCCGCGCTTGCAGCCCTGATGGTCGTCACCGGCCTCTACGGCGTCCTTGCCCAGCTGGTGGGTTACCGGCGGCGCGAGATCGGCATCCGGCTGGCGCTCGGCGCTCCGCGAGCCTCGGTCCTGCAGATGGTGCTGCGCCAGGGAGCAGCGATGATTGCGATCGGTCTGGCCGCCGGGCTCGCGCTCTCCGCGCTGACCGGCCGCCTGCTCGCCGGCTTTCTCTATGACGTGAGACTGTCCGATGTGTGGACCTATGCGGGCGTCCTGCTCAGCCTGTGCCTCATCGGCGCCGCTGCCTCGTACATTCCAGCATGGCGCGCTTCTCTCATTCCGCCAGTCGAGGCATTGCGCGACGAGTAGCTCGCTCAGCCAGGCCAGAGCAATTCTTCTGAAGAAATGCGCTAACGCAGCGCAACAGAAGAACTGCTCCAGCCATCCCACAATCGCCGCTCTGCCGCATTCGGATCGAGCGCCACCGTGCTCTTGCGATCGATCAGCATCACCGGACGCTCCGCAAGGCTGAATCGTGGCCACATCGCGGCACTCCTGATGGCAGGGGCGCGTCCGTAGATGAAATCGACCCACGCGGCGTGCATAGACTCCACCAGCCTGTTGCGCTCCCCGGCCTTGTGTTCCCCGTCCTGAAGCGGCGTCTGGTCATCCCAAACGAACTTCAACTCCGCCGAATGCGGTACCTCCCCAGCCAGCGGGCCCTTGAGCAGCGGACAATCGAATCGGTAGAAGTACGTCTCTCCCCCGGTGCTGACATGCGCCTCGGCGACGCGCAGTGTAGGGATCCAGTACTCCTCCGCCGTGAGCAGCCGTATCTTCCGCTGGGCCGCGGTCAAGCTGGGAAAGTGTTCCTCGTAACGCACTTCCATCGCCCGAATCTCTTCCATCGGCATGTTCTGTACCTCGCGTGGGCCAATGGGACGATTCAGTGCCGCGCCGCGTACGAAGAAGCTGCTCTCGTCGTGATTGCTGCCCGCAAGCAGGCGCACTCCGCGCGCTGATCCGGAGCGCACGGACTCGAGCGGCGAACGATCCAGCACGACGCCATCCACCATGATGCGGAATGGAAAGGACCCGATGCGCGCCAGCAGCGCCCGTTGCGCGTTCAATAGCCGATCGACCGGCATGCTGCGCAAGCTGGCTGCATCTCCGGCATCCAGCCCTGCGCATTCGAGGAACTCTCGTGTCAGGGCCTTGGCACTCTCGCGCGTGTGGAAGGTCTGACCGCTGCCGCTCTCCACAATCGCCTGCCGAAAAAAGTCCTGCCGCCTGTGGCGCACCCATCAACGCACAGGTGTCCTTCGCACCCGCGCTCTCCCCGCCCACGGTTACGCGCTCCGGGTCGCCGCCGAACGCCGCGATGTTCTCGCGTACCCAATGCAGCGCAAGGATCTGGTCGCGCAGGCCGTTGTTGCCGGAACCGGCATAGCGCTCTCCGAGTTCGGTGGTGAGGTCAAGAAAGCCCAGTGCGCCCACGCGATATGCGGGAGTCACACAGACAATTCCGTTGCGCGCGAAATGGGACCCATCCGCGATACCACCGGTCGCGCCTTCCGTGTTGCCGCCGCCATAGATCCAGACCAGCACGGGATGCGGACCGGGCGTGACAGGTATCCACACATTCAGATAAAGACAATCCTCGCTGACAACAACAGGACCGGTAGCTGCACGGCGCAGTTGGACTGGCGCGGGCGCATACTTCAAGGCCGGCCGGATTCCCCTCCACGGGCGCACAGGACGCGGTGGGAGGAAACGCAGCGCGCCGACCGGCGGCTCCGCAAACGGCACGCCAAGGAAGGCAACCGTGTCGCCGGCGCGCTTCCCTTGCAGCGAGCCCAGCGGCGTCTTGATGATCTCTGGAATCTCAGATGTCTCCGCCAGTCCATGCAGCCTGGGTCCTGCTGCCAGACCCAGCACGGTAGCGCCCGCGCCTGCCAGAAACTCCCCCAAAAACTCTCTACGACCGAATCGCCGTCCCAATACACACGCTCCCTCAGCAGCCTACAACGCCCGGGAACCTGCCTTTCCGGGAAGTAGCGGGACCCTCCCCTATAATCGGAGCAGAACAAACGTCGCGGCCCGACCAAGGAGTGTGCATGCCGATCCAGACCACGGCCAACATCTGGCACAACGGAAAATTGATCCCCTGGGAAAAGGCACAGGTGCACGTGATGAGCCACGTGCTGCACTACGGCTCCTCGGTCTTCGAAGGCATTCGCTGCTACAAGCAGCCGGCCGGTGCGGGTATCTTCCGGCTGCCGGAGCACATGCAGCGCCTGCTCGACTCGGCGCGCATCTACCGCATGGACCTGGGCTATACGCTGGAACAGCTCAACGCCGCCGTCATCGAACTGGTCGAAGCAAACGGCATCGCGCCCTGCTATGTTCGCCCCATCTCCTTCCGCGGCTACGGCGAGGTCGGCGTCAACCCGAAGGGCTGCCCGGTCGAGACGTACATCGTGAACTATCCGTGGGGCAAGTACGTTCCCGGCGACGAGGGGGCGGACGTGTGCATCTCGTCCTGGAACCGTGCCGCGCCCAATACCTTCCCTTCCATGGCGAAGGCCGGCGGCAACTACCTGAACTCGCAGCTCATTCGCATGGAAGCCGACCTCAACGGCTACAACGAGGGCATCGCGCTCGATGTGAATGGCTATCTCTCCGAAGGCTCGGGAGAGAACCTCTTCGTCGTGCGCGGCTCCACCATCTACACCACGCCGCTTGCCAACTCCGTGCTCAGCGGCATCACGCGCGACTCTGTGCTGACGCTGGCGCGCCACCTCGGCATCCCGGTCGTCGAGCAGCCGCTCCCACGCGAGATCCTCTACATCGCCGACGAAGTCTTCTTCACCGGCACGGCCGCCGAGGTCACACCCATCCGCTCCGTCGATCGCATCCTGGTCAAGGACGGCAAGACCGGGCCGATCACGCATCAGCTGGCGGAGGAGTTCTTCGGCATCGTCAGCGGCACACGTCCGGATCGCTACAACTGGCTTACACCGGTGAACGTGCGGACTCCAGAACCGGTCGGCGCCTGAGCGCAGATCACTCGTAAACAGAAAGGGCAGCCCGCGTGGCTGCCCTTTCTGCTGCACTCTCTTTGCTGCCTACTTCACGACGTTTCCTGACGCATCGCGAATCTCGATCGGCCCGAGGTTCAACTCCTTCAACCCGGGTTCGATCTTCGCGCGGTCCCCAACGGCAACGACAATCATCTGTTTGGGATGAATGTAGTCGGTCGCTGCCTGCGTCACCTGCTGCGGTTTCACGGCAGCGAGTTCGCCTGGGAGTGCCGAGTAGTAGTTATCCGGCAGCTTGTAGATGAAGAGCTGGCCCATCTTTGCGGATGTGCCCTTCGCCGTCTCAAACTGTCCCGGCACAGAGCGTATCTGTGAATCCTGCGCCAGCTTCAGCTCTGCCGCGGTTGGCGGATCGGTCGTGATGCGATCAAGCTCCGCAAACAGCTCCTTTGCCGCCGGAGCCGTCACGTCTGTCCGCACCTGCGCTCCCGCAAACATGGGTCCGCCGAAGCGATTAAAGCTGAAGCGAGACACAGCTCCGTATGTATAACCATGTGTCTCACGCAGGTTCATGTTGAGACGCGAGGAGAACAGTCCACCCAGCACGTCGTTCATGATCTGGATGCTTGGATAGTCCGGTGTGGACCGCGGTACGCCCAGACCGAAGGCAAGCAGCACCGTCTGCGGCGAACCTGGCTTGTCGACGATGATCACCTTGCGCTCCGGAACCCCCGGCTCGGGCACCGAAGTCGTTGCGGAGGCACCGGTGCTCTTCCACACGCCGAAGTACTTGTCCGCCTGTTCGCGCGCTTCCTTCTCGGTGATGTCGCCGGTCAGGACCAGAGCGGAGGTCTGCGGCCCATAATGCGCATTCCAGAAGCCGGAGAGATCGTCGCGCGTGATGCTTTTTACGGATGCAGTTGTGCCCACCGCCGGATAGCCGTATGGCGTATCTCCGTAAAGCGCCTTCACTGCTACACGCAGCGTCGCGGCAATCGGCTCATCCCCCTCCTGCAGGATCGCCGTCAACTGCTGCTTGCGGACGCGATCGACCTCTTGTTCGGTGAACGTTGGATGTTCGACAACATCGGAGAGCAGGTCGAACGATGCGTCCGTTGTGTTGCTCAACGCGTCAACCGATGCGTTCGCGTTATCGACGAAGGCCTGCGACTTCAACGTTGCGCCAAGATGACCTGCGGAGTCCGCGATTTCGGTCGCCGTGCGCTCACGTGTTCCTTCCGTCAGCATGCGCGCCGTAAAGCCGGCCAGGCCGGGCTTAGTCGCGGGATTGGAATCGCCACCGGCCCACGTCATCACGCTCGCATTCAGCACCGGCAAGGAATGGTCTTCCACCAGGTAGACATGCAGTCCGTTGTCCAGCGTGAAGACCTTCGGCACCGGCAGATGTACTTCAGGCAATGGCCCGGCTGAGGGCGCATTCTTGCGCCAGTCCTGCGCCGTTTCAAACGGTGCCGGATACGGATTCTCGACCTTCACATTCGCATCGGTGTCCGCCGGACTGCGCGGCACATCGTGCGTCACCTTCTCGCCCTGCACCGTGGTCACGACGACACTCTTCGTATCGACCAGCTCCGCCTGCGCGAGCTTGCGCACAGAAGCAACGCTGACATGCTCGAAGCGGGCGACATCCTTGGGCAGATAGCCCGGGTCGCCGGTGTAGTAGTTGTAGTAATCCATGCGGTCGGCCACGCCGCCGAAGCCGCCAAGGCGCTGCAATCCGCTGATCAAACCTGTCAGATGCGTATTGCGCGCGCCATCCAGATCCGCCTGCGACGGGCCCTGCTCCCGTATCGCCCGCAGTTCCACGTCGATCGCTCGCTGCAGATCCTCTGGTTGAATGCCCGGCCGTGCAATCACATCACATTCCGCCACCGAACCCAGCCGCAGCGAATTCAGCGTGCAGTCGGCGCTCTGCGCGATCTGCTTTTCGTACACCAGCTTGCGATACAGCCGGCTGGCCTTACCGCCCCCCAGGATGTCCATCAGCATCTCGGCATCGGCGTCGCCCGGCTGAAAGGCTGCAGGCATCAGCCACGCATAGCTGATCTGCGGCAGCTGCACTGTATCTGTCACCGTTGCACTTTTCTGGCTGGTGATGGGTAGTGTCTTCACCGTGACCGGCGGCGGCTCGGGCCCTTTGGGAATGGGGCCGAAATATTTTTCGACCAACTCCTTAAGCTTTGCCTTGTCGAAGTCTCCGGCGATCGCGATATTCGCGTTGTTCGGCGTGTAGTAGCTGTGGAAGAAGTTGCGCACATCCAGGAGCCGCGCGGCTTCGATGTCGGCATGCGAGCCGATCACCGATGCGTAGTACGGATGGTCTTGCGGGAAGAGCAGATGATAGACCGCCTCCTCGCTCAACTGGTAGGGCTGGTTCTCGCCCTGCCGGCGCTCGTTGCGCACCACGTCGCGCTGGTTGGTCAGCTTCTCGCGATCCAGCTTTTCCAGCAGGAAGCCCATGCGGTCGCTTTCCAGCCACAGCGCCAGTTCCAATTCGTTGCTGGGCACCGTCTCGAAGTAGTTGGTGCGGTCAAAATCGGTGGTGCCATTGATGTCGGTCGCGCCCACGCCTTCCAGATAGCGGAAGTGCGCCTTCTCGCCCACATGCTCCGATCCCTCGAACATCATGTGCTCGAAGAGGTGCGCAAATCCGGTTCGGCCCTTCGCCTCGTTCACCGGCCCCACGTGATACCACAGGTCGACGGCCACCAGCGGCAGGCGATGATCCTCATGCAGCAGCACGGTCAATCCGTTGGGCAGTGTGTACCGCTCATAGGCTAGCTCCGGGACCTTCAGCCGCTTCGTCGGAGCAAGCTTTGGCGCCGGCTGCGCCAATGAAACAAGAGCAAGTGCGGAAGCAGCAGTGGCGGCAAGGAGCAGGCGTGCGCCGCGAACAATGGCAGTGAGCATCGAAATTCTCCCGAATGATGTGACAGAGAGGCAGGCACGATCATATCCGGAATTGCGCACAATTCGGCGAGGCAAGATACAGCCGATGAAACCCGCACGGCACGTCACGGCTCTGCCTGTCGGCCCGGG
>Ga0193743_1002164_pt1 | contig 14103 bp, 14 predicted proteins | sample L2c2metaG_FD_143038 | JGI IMG/M metagenome (GOLD analysis project Ga0193743, IMG submission 143038) | Soil microbial communities from a riparian zone of the East river system, Colorado, United States - L2c2 | ecosystem: Environmental > Terrestrial > Soil > Riparian zone | place: USA: East River... | reverse complement strand
ACCCTCTGCAGCCCCGCCGCCCCTGCCTGATCCGTCTCAGCCATCCGCTCCACTCACTCTGCCATCGTTCCTGCTGTTGCGTGTTCTTTTGTCTGTCATCCCGCAGGAGGAATCTGCTTCTATCGTTGTCGTTGCTCTTGCCGTTGCTTGTTATCTACTTAGCCAATCCCAAAGATGTGTCATCCTGAGCGATGACAACTCGCGTTCTTGCGAGTTGTCGAGTCGAAGGACCTGCGGTTGTTGTTGCTTTTGCTCTTGCGGTTGTTTTTAGTTGTCATCCTTCGCCGAAGGCGGAGGACCTGCTGTTGTTTTGTCTCTGCTTTTGTCTTTGCTTCTAGGTACCCCAAGGCTTTAGCCTTGGGTCTCTACCAATCGGGGCTTTAGCCCCTGGGGTATGCCTTCCTCTCCCAGCCCAAACTCTCCTCTGCGACTTCGCAGTTGCTTGTTCCTTCCCAAAAAAATCTCACGCAAATCAACAACACTAAAACTGCATCCCCATCATCTGCTGATAAGCCGCGACCGCCTTATTCCTGACCTGCAGCGCCAGCTCAAACGCCATATCCGCCTTCTGCGTCGCAATCATCGCGTCATGAATCTCAACACCCTGCCCATTCAACAACCCCGTCACCGCCTGAGAAGCCTTCTGGTCCAGCGCACTCGTCTGCTCTACCATCGACCGAAACACACCAGCAAAAGGCGTCTCGGCCTGGGCCTTAGCCGCCGTTCCACCTCCGCCTAAGAGACTATTGACCGCTCCCGCAATCTGTCCGATCCCATTCATCAGCCCAAGTCTCCTACTTCAAAATATCCAGCGAAGCAGTCACCATATTCTTCTCCGCCTGCACTGCCGAAGCATTCATCCCGTACGACCGCGTAGCTCCCATCAGATCGACCATCTCCGTCAAGGGACTGATATCCGGATAAGCCACATACCCATCAGGCCCTGCATCCGGATGCTGTGGCTCATATCGCCGCAGCGGTTCACTGGAATCGCTGATCACACCCGTTACCGCAACTCCGCCTGGAACAGCATGCGCAGCCGTGACGCCACCACGCAGGCCACCCGAAAACTTGCCCCCCACTCCGGCCATCTGCCGAACCATCGTCTGCTGAAAACTCCCTCCACCCTCCGCCTCGAAGACCACATGATGCCTCTGGTACGGCCCACCATCGGCGGTCCGCGTCGTCTCCGCGTTCGCCATGTTCGAAGCCACAACCTCCGCCCGAACCCGCTCCGCCTTCAGCGCCGACGCGCTCACATCCATCACCCCAAAGAGATTCATGGCCTACTTCGCCTCCGCGTGGATCGCGCTCATCACACCAGAAAACTCATGCTTCAAAAGCTCCACACCCATCCGGAACTGCAACTGCGACTTCGCCAGCTGCATGCCCTCCCGATCCATCGAGACATTGTTTCCGTCCGGACGAGCTACCAGACCATCCACATTCTGTCCCCTAACTCCAGCTTCACCAGCAACATCCAATTCACCCTTCAACTGCCGCGCGAACTCCTGCTCGAAATCGAATCCCTGGGTTTTATACCCCGGCGTATCAACGTTGGCCATGTTCCCAGCCGTCAACTTCATCTGCTCGCTGGCCAGGTCTAAATATCGTCCCAACGCATCACTCAAGGCAGTCGTCACCTGCATAGAAACCTCCACAGAGTCCTATGCACCCCAAAGCCCAAACAAAAGCGCCCTCAAATGAGAGCGCTCTTATCACGAACTTTACCCACCCACCGCCAACCTACGCCAAAGGGTCTCTCAAAAATAAAGTTGAAAGAAGTGCCATGTCTCTCGAGTCATCGCAACCACCATCCACGATCCACCTTTGCCACACACCGCACCACAACCTGACCACAAAAACAGCACATCGAACCACCATTTTCCACAAAAACCCCTGTAAAAACACCACTCCACCACAGCAAAAAAATCACCCCCGAGTAGCCCGCCGAAACCGAATCTCCTCCGCTCCAATCTCCATTCTGTCGCCAGAGAGAATCGCCCCTCGCTCCAATACATGCATTAGCTCCCTCACATTTCCCGGCCAATGATGCTCGTGCAGCCGCGCCTCCGCCTCAGCTGTCAACCGTTTCCGTGGCATCTCCTGCCCCATCCGCTCCAGAATATGTTCCGCCAGCAACCCCATATCCCCCATCCGATCCCGCAAGGCCGGCACCTCCACGGGAAACACTGCCAGCCGATGATAGAGATCCAATCGAAACGTCCCCTCCTCCGCCCGCTGCTCCAGCGGCTGATGCGTCGCCGCGATCACCCGCACATCTACACGCATCGTCTCGTTGTCGCCCACCCGCTGTAACTCACCACACTCCAGAAAGCGCAGCATCTTCGCCTGCAACGCCATCGGCATCTCGCCAATCTCATCCAGGAAGAGCGTGCCTCCATGCGCCGCCTCAATCCGTCCCGTCCGCGACTGCACCGCTCCGGTAAAGGCCCCGCGCGTATGCCCAAACAGCTCTGCCTCAAGCAGCGCTTCAGGAATAGCCGCGCAGTTCAGCACTGCGAACGGCTTCCCGGCCCGCTCGCTCAACCGATGCACCGCGCGCGCCACGACCTCTTTTCCCGTCCCCGTCTCGCCCTCGATTAGCACCGTCGTCGAGCGCGGAGCCACCTGCCGAATCAACCCCGCCAGCTCCCGCATCGGCTCACTCACCCCCACCATCTCCGGCAATGTCATCGCAGAGCGTACCGTCGCCTGCACCGGTTCCTCCTGCCCATGCAACACCGATAGAGCCAGTCTCGCCGAATCCTGAATCAAATCCCGCCCTACACCCTGCATCTCCACGAAAGCCTGCATCGGCACCCTTGGCACTGCCACCAGTGCCGCTGCCCAGGCCGCAGTATCGTTCAATGCACCGCCCTGCGCCTCCCGCAACGCATGGAGCAGCTCATTCCTCCGCGGACTCCGGGCCACGCCATCCACACCACCATCCACACGCAGCAACTCCATCCCCGGATACATCAGCCTTATCTGCCCCGCAAACTCGCCCACCTCCAGGTCCGGCAGCCAGCTATCCACCAGCAGAGCCTCCGGCCGCGAAGCCTCCAGCTGCGCCATCGCCTCCGCCCCGCCGCCAGCCTCGCGCACATGCCAGCGCAGCCCCGTCAACGAAGCCCGCAGCCTCTGCCGCAACCCCGTATCCGCGCTCGCCAGCAACACCGTCCGTATCGCCGCCGCGTCCACAGCACCAACGCCCGTCCCCACCATCACATCCCGTCCAGCCACCATCTCGCCTGTCATCTTCTATCTCTCCTCCGCCGTCATCGCCTGCCGCAACATCTCGCGCATCGTGCCCACAGCCGCATTCAACCGAGCGCATTCGCCCAACGCCTCGCAAATCGCCGAGCGCATCGCTACAGGTTCGCCGCTCAACTCGCCCAGCGCCAGCCTGCACTGCAACACGGTCAACGGCTGACAGAGCCCATGCAGCACAACGTCGATCCGCTCCACCAGATCCGCTCCACTTCGCTCCTCGGCCACCTCACGCCTCCGCCATCACGGCATCAGAGGAGTACGAATACACACTCGCCCGCGCCACCGTCTTCTTCGGCACGCCGCCCATCTGGTAGCCCTCCCCACGTACCGTCTCAATGACGGAGGAGCCCACATCCCCATCCGCACTCGCCGCGCCCAGCTTCTTCCGCAGGTAGTTCACGTACACATCCACTACGTTCGTCCCCGCATCCGGCGACATCTGCCACACCTCGCGCAGCAACTCAGCGCGTCCGCAACAACGCCCCCGCCGCTGCATCAGAAACTCCAGCAGGCAGAACTCCTTCACCGTCAGCTCCACCGTTCGCCCATTCCGCATCACCCGGCGTTCCATGCGATTCAATTCGACATCGCCATGTCGCAGGACCGGATCGGCAAACTGCTCCCGCCGGCGCAGTAGAGCCCGGCAACGTGCCCTCAGCTCATGAAAGCTGAAAGGCTTCAACAGACAATCGTCAGCACCCAGGTTCAGACACTTCACCCGTTCCTCTACCTGGCTTCGCCCTGTCAAAACCAGTACCGCCGTGCCATCGAACCGACCGCGCATCGCCTCCAGCACCTCGGTCCCATCCTTCCGCGGAAGGCTAAGGTCGAGCACAATCAGGTCTGGTCTATGCTCCTCGGCATGTTGCAACCCCGCCTCACCATCTCCTACCCAATCAACATCGTGGCCCTCGAGCTTCAACCCCTTCTGCAGAAATAACCCCAAGGCCACATCATCTTCAACAATCAAAACCCGCATAAACGTCTCCCCAAAAAGCATCTCAACCTATCTATTGCCACTTCAATTTGTCCGCTCGTCACATTACCAAAGCGGGTAACGTCCTATTACCTTGGTTGATCATGGGCCACCATACAAGCCATATGTGCAATATTTTGCATAGACATTCTCAAAATGGGAATTGATCCCGATGTTGGAGAGGTTTGATACCTCGTGCAGCGTTCGGCATTACCAACTCTCCTGAGTTTGCCCGGAGAATCAACAAAGGTATTGCAATTCGCTTTTTATTCGCTACAATCTCCGCATGGCTATTACACGGCGACAAAAAGAGGTCATCGACTTCCTCTCCGGCTTCACGCAAAAGAACGGCTACTCCCCTTCCTATGAGGAGATAGCCAATGGCCTCGGTCTCAGTTCGCTGGCTACGGTGCATAAGCACATCACTAATCTTCAGAACAAAGGCCTGCTGCAGCGCGCCCACAATCGCAGCCGTTCCATCGATGTCCTGCCCGTCCGCACGGGCAAGAAAGGCTCCGATCGCCTTCCCCTATTGGGCCGTATCGCCGCCGGCAAGCCGGTCGAAGCCATCGAGACCGCCGAGAGCATCTCGTTGAGCGACATCATCGGCAACCGCGAGGTCTTCGCCCTCGAAGTCCGCGGCGACTCCATGCGCGACGAGCACATCGTCTCCGGCGACTACGTCCTCGTCGAGCGCACCCGCACTGCCCGCGAGGGAGAGATCATTGTCGCCCTCATCGACGGTGCCGACGCCACCCTTAAGCGCTTCTATCGGGAGGGCAGCATGATCCGCCTCCAGCCCTCCAACACCGAGATGGCCCCAATCTTCGCCCCCGCCGCCAATGTCAGTATCCAGGGCAAGGTCCTGGGTGTCCTCCGCAAATACGCCTGATCCTTCTTGCCAGCGCAACAATGTCCGTCATCCTGAGCGGAGAGCCGAAGGGACGAACACCCGCATTTCGACTCCGCCCTTGTTCTTTTTTCGTCTCTTCATCTTTCCCTCCACCCGATCCGTCTAAAAATAGGAACCACCAGTCCCAAACTTTCTACTCCGTCAACGGAACCGGGCCGCATCTTCCTGCGTAACCAATCTCCGAGACGGTATCTATATCTCAACAGAACCTTCGGGAGCGACACCCTTGGCGACACAACGCAAAAAGAAACGGAACCTCTGGATCTGGACCGGACTCATCGTCCTCATCGTAGCCGTCATCCTCGGTGTTGCCGTCACTGCCCGCGGTAACAGCACCAAACTCGAACCCTCCCAACTGGCCAAGGCCGAGCGCGGCGACATCGCCCGCTCCGTAGTCGCCACCGGCAAGGTCCAGCCCATCACCAAGGTAGAGGTCAAATCCAAGGCCTCCGGCATCGTCACCCGCCTTGACACCGACATCAACGCCCAGGTCAAGAGAGGCCAGGTTCTCGCCCAGCTCGACCAGATAGAGATCCTCGCCCAGGTCGCAGCCCAGAAGGCCCAACTCACAGCGGCAGAGTCCAATGCTCGCGCCGCCGCCGCTGCTATTGAATACGACAAAATCAGCGCCGAAGCCCCCGACCTGCCTATGTACAAGCACACCTACGACCGCGCCCTCCAAATGTCCAAGGACGGTGTAGTCTCCCAGCAGGCTCTCGATGACGCCCAGCAGAAGTATCTCTTCGCGGCCAACACTCGCGACAAAGCCGTCGCCCAGATCGCCGTAGACACCTCCAAACTCCATCAGGCTCAGGCTCAGGTCCAGCAATCCCAGGCCTCTCTCAAACAACTTCAGGAGCAGCTCAGCTACACCACCATCGCCTCGCCCATGGATGGCGTGATCCTCTCCCGTGACGTCGAGCTCGGTGACGCAATCAGCTCCATTCTCGTCATGGGATCAACCGCAACACTCGTCATGACCATCGGTGACATCGAGCATGTCTATGTTCAGGGCAAGGTCGACGAGTCCGATATCGGCAAGGTCTACCTCGGCCAGACCGCCCGCATCAAGGTCGAGTCCTTCAAAGACAAGACCTTCCTCGGCAAAGTCACCCGCATCGCTCCCCTCGGCGTCGAGAAGGACAACGTCACCACCTTCGAGGTCCGTGTCTCCATCGACAACCCCGGCGGAGAACTCAAAGCCAACATGACCGCCAACGCCGAGATCCTCCTCGAGGAGCACAAAGCCGTCCTCACCGTCCCCGAGCAGGCGGTCATCTACGACAAGGATCGCAAAGCCTCCGTCGAAGTCCCCGACCCCAAGCAGAAGAAGGGCCGCCGCAAGGTAGACATCAAAGCCGGCATCTCCAACGGCACCAAAACTGAAGTACTGGCCGGCCTCAACCCCGGAGATACCGTCATCCTCCAGCAATAATCGACCTTGCTCGAAGTCGAAGGGAACGAACCCGCATTTGCCAGTAACGGTACTCCAGTAACAGTACTGAAGTCGGCGCCGGAAGAATCGTCAAGGAGTTCACCATGAAAGTCCGTCACCTCCTCACCATCGCCACCCTCACCATTGCCACCGCGGCCTTCGCCGCCGAAGGCAACTTCGATCGCACCCTCAACGTCGGGGGCTCCCCAACCCTCAACGTCGCCACAGGTTCTGGCAATATTCGCCTCCGGCCCGGCTCCGACAATCGGGTTCACATCATCGGACACATTCACTCCAACCGCGGCTGGATGAGCGGCGGCAGTGATGTCGATGCCCGCATCCAGCAGATCGCCAATAATCCACCCATCGTGCAGAACGGCAACGACATCACCGTCGGCGAGCGCCACAATAGCGATCTCTACCGCAACATCTCCATCGACTACGACATCACCACCCCCCGCGCCTCCAACCTGATCGCCACAACCGGCTCCGGGGACGTCGACATTCAGGACGTAGGCGCCAGTCTCAAGGCCCAAAGCGGCTCAGGCAACGTCCACGCTCTCGGTATCCAGGGTGCCTCGATCCTCGGCACCGGCTCTGGCGACATCGAGTTTCAGCAGACTGCACCCGGCGACGTCAAAGCCGAAACAGGTAGCGGCAACATCATCCTCCATGGGATCTCCGGCGCTCTTAAATCAAGCACCGGCTCCGGCAACATCGAAGTCGACGGCCAGCCCACCACCGACTGGAAGCTCAGCACCGGCAGCGGCAATATCCAACTCGCCGTCGGCAGCAGTACCCGCTTCAATCTCGATGCTGATACCGGCTCCGGCAACATCCACGTCCAGCAGCCCATCACCATGCAAGGCAGCCTCAATCGCCACCACATTGCGGGCGTCGTCAATGGCGGCGGCCCCATTATCCGCGCCAACACTGGCTCCGGAGACATCCAGATCCGTTAACTCCACCAGTAGACGCAGCATTCGATCAGAAGGGACGGCTCCCGCTGTCCCTTCTTCCATTAAACTCATCTCATGTCTCTCCCTACTCCCCGCCTGATCGTCTTCGATCTCGATGGCACCCTCATCGACTCCCGGGTTGATCTCTGCAACTCCATCAACGCCATGCTCGTTCACCTGGGAAAACCCAAGCTCCCCGAGTCCGTCATCGGTAGTTACATCGGCGACGGAGCCTCCATGCTCGTCCGCCGCGCCCTCGGCGATCCCGAGGGAGACATCCATGACGAGGAATACGTAACTGATGCGCTCACCTTCTTCCTCGACTACTACCGCATCCACAAACTCGACTACACCTACGTCTATCCCGGCGTCCTCGAATCACTCCAAAGCATCCGCGCTACCCACCCTGACACTCTCATGGCCGTCCTCACCAACAAGCCCGTTAATCCCTCACGCGATATCTGCGCCCACTTCGGCCTCGACCGTTTCTTCTTCCAGAACTACGGCGGCAACAGCTTCCATACCAAAAAACCAGACCCACACGGCCTCCTCGCCCTCATCGCGGAAGCCAGCACCATCGCCGGCGAAATCATCACCCCCGCTCAAACCCTCATGGTCGGCGACTCCGACATCGACATCCTCACTGCGCGCAACTGCGGCGCCAGCTCTATAGGTTGCACCTTTGGCCTCGCCCCCCACACCCTCGCCGCGGCTCAGCCCGACTATCTCGCCCACACCCCGACAGACTGGCAGACAATCTTACGAATCGAGCAGCCTACTGTCCCGTCTCAAACCTCTTGAAGAAACTCGTATCCCGATAGTGCGGCGTAGCCGGATTATCGGCTACCGTCCGTGCCAGATCGGCCAGGAAGTCATTGAACCGAGCCGCAGCGGCTAAATCCACCGGCTGCGACAGATCGTCCTCTGTCGAGTGGTACCTCTGGGCCAGCCAACCTCGCCAAGCCTTGTACTCCGGCGACCCATACGTCCATCCAAATTTAAACGCCAGCGCCGGAATCCCCGCCTGAACAAAGCTGTACTGATCCGTCCGGATGAACGAATTCCGATCCGGCTCCGGATCAGCCGCAATCACAATGTTGTGCGCCGCTCCCACCTTCTCCGCGTCATCGGCCAGCGTCGACTGCTCCAGTCCCTGTACATGCAGCTTCTTCAGCGGGAACAGCGGCATAAACATATCCAGATTGAGATCCGCTTTGATGTCCTTCTCCGGAACCGTAGGGTGCCCCGCATAGTACCGCGATCCCAGTAACCCCTTCTCCTCCGCTGTAAAGATCAAAAACAGAATCGACCGCTTCGGCCGTGTAGCCGCCTGACTGAACTGTTTCGCCACCTCCAGCACCGTAGCAACACCCGAAGCATCATCCATAGCTCCGTTGTAGATCGTCTTACCCTTGATTGGCTCACCCACGCCCAGGTGATCCAGATGGGCCGAAACCAGCACATACTCCGAAGCCAACAAGGGATCGGAGCCCTGCAGCTTAGCCACGATATTCGGAGACTCCACCTGCGAAGTCTCCGCCACGATATTCGCCGTTACACTCTTACCCAGAGCGAACCGAGGCAGCGGCTTCTGAGCATCCGCCAACGCCAACACCTCCGCAAATGTGTGGCCTGTTCCGGCAAACAGCTTCTCCGCCTCTGCCGGATTGAACGTAGCCGAGAACATCGCACTATGATCATCCGCCAGCGCCGGATGCCTGGCCGCCACCGCTGCTGCATCCGAAGTCGCCGCCAGCCGCATCCCAGGCTGCGAAGCTCCGCTCGCCACCCGCTGCCAACCGAAGTCCATCGACTTGGGCGTGGGTATCGAGATCGCTCCCACCGCTCCTGCATCTCGCAGCGCCTTCACAAACGGCGCAGTCCGCGCATAAGACTTCAGCGGTCCCGGCAGATCTGCTGGGCCGCCATTGATGTAGACAACGATCTTCCCCTTCAACTCGGCTAGAGGTACCTCTGCCGAGTTGAAGTCGTCATACTTCGCCTCTGGCAGATGCAACCCGTATCCGATAAACACCAGCGGCACCTTCGTGACCGCACGCTGCGCCGACCGCGCCCCTAGAATCGCATCCTTCCCCAATACCAGCGGTTCCGCCTTACCACCCACCACCAGGCTCATCGAAGACTTATCCGCCCGCACCCGCTGTACATCGAACTTCACCGGCTGGTAATAACCCCCATCTACTCCCGCCGGCTGCAACCCATACGATTTGAACTTATCCACCACATAAGCCGCGGCTTTCAAATACTCTTCGCTCCCGGTAAGCCGTCCCTTCATCGAATCATCCGCCAGATACTGCACATGCGCCCACCAAACCTTGCCCTTGGCCTCATCACTCCCAGCAGGCGAAGCAGACTGAGCGGACACAGACGCGCAACCCAGAATCAAAACGACAACAGCAACGCAAACAAATTCACGCATACGCATAATGATCTCCGGCAGCAAACAGGATGCGTTGAATCTAGCACGACATTGCTTTGTCTCTCTGGAGATTAGCTATTTGCCGTTCTCCGGGGTTACCTTGGCCAATCTAAGTCCTCATCATCCCGAGAGCTACACCACTCATGCCTTGCACGAGTGACGTAGCCGAAGACCCTCGTATCCCGTCTTCGATGGTGTTGTTTAATTCTTCTCATCATGTCGCACTATCCCTTTGACGCGCTCTACACCCCTTGCTACCCTCATCTCCACTTATGCCCACTTCGCCCAACGCGCTCTCGAAAACCGCCTGCTGCATCATAGGCGGAGGCCCTGCCGGCATGATGCTCGGCTTCCTCCTCGCTCGCGACGGGCACCACGTTACCGTCCTTGAAAAACACAAGGACTTCTTCCGCGACTTCCGCGGCGATACCATCCATCCCTCCACCCTCCAGCTCATGCACGAGCTCGGCCTGCTCGACGCCTTCCTCGCCCTCCCGCACCAGCAGATCAACGGACTTAGCATCGCCATCGGAGGCAATTCATTCCCGATGGCCGACTTCTCCCACCTCCCCACCCAGGCCAAGTTCATAGCACTCATGCCCCAGTGGGACTTCCTCAACTTCCTCGCCGCTCAGGCCGCAAAACTCCCAACCTTCCGACTCCTCATGGAACACGAGGCCACCAGCCTCATCGAAGACCATAACCACCGCGTCACGGGAGTTCACGTCAATAACCCCTCCGGCCCTGTCGATATCCCCGCCACTCTTGTCGTAGGATGCGACGGTCGCAACTCCACCTCTCGAGCCTCCGCCCGCCTTCCGGTCCAGGAGACCGGAGTTCCCATCGACGTCCTCTGGTTCCGTCTCAGCCGCGGCGAAGGCGACCCTGGCAATGCTCTCGGCAACATCAACTACGGCAACTTCCTCATCCTCATCAACCGTGGCGACTACTTCCAGTGCGGCTTCCTCATTGCCAAGGACTCCTTCACCACGCACATTCAACCCGCCGGACTACCCGCCTTCCGCGCCTCTCTCACCCGCCTCGTCCCCTTTCTCGGTGCAAGCGATTCCGACGGTAAAGCTCGCGTAGACGAGATCACCGACTGGAGCCAGCTCAAGCTCCTCTCCGTCCAGGTCAACCACCTCATCCGTTGGCACCGTCCTGGCCTCCTCTGCATCGGCGACGCCGCCCACGCCATGTCCCCTGTCGGCGGCATCGGTATAAACCTTGCCATCCAGGACGCCGTAGCCGCTGCACGCATCCTCTCCCCCACGCTCTCCACCGGCATCGTCACCGAGCTCACGCTCAGCCATGTCCAGGAGCGCCGCGAGCTCCCCACCCGCATCACACAGGCCTTTCAGGTCATGATCCATCGCTTCCTGAACAAAGCTCTTGGCAATCCTGCCCCCGTCAAACCACCCCTCGCCCTCCGCCTCCTCTCTCCCCATCCCCTCTTCCGTCGAACCCTGGCCCGCTTCATAGGCATGGGCGTCCGCCCCGAGCACATCGAATCGCACTAAGTCTCCGTCACTGAAACACTTTGACGCTCACCCCACCTCTTGCTACCCTATCTATACATCCTCAAGGTGATGGAGTTCGCCTGAACCGCCCGGCAAAACCCGAGTGCTGATGACTCCTACGAATCCCGTAGGAGGCCCATTGCTGAATCAACTCCAAACTCTCGCCAACCGCCTGTCGATCCTCCGCCACACCATCCGCTGGCTCATCCTTGCCACTCTTGCCGGCATCCTCGCAGGCTCCGCCTCCGCCATCCTTCTCATCGCCCTGGACTGGGCCACCAACACCCGCGAATCCCATCGCTGGATCATTGCCCTCCTTCCCCTAGGGGGCCTCATCGTAGGCCTGGTCTATCACTACCTCGGCCGCTCCGTCGAAGGCGGCAACAATCTCATCCTCGACGAGATCCATACCGAGATCAGCACGGGAATCCACGCCCCTCGCACCACCATCCCCGCCCGCATGACCCCCCTCATCCTCCTGGGCACGACCATCACCCACTTCTTCGGTGGCTCCGCCGGCCGCGAGGGCACCGCCATTCAGACCGGAGCAGCTCTGGCCGACGAACTGACTCGCCTTCTCCGCCGCGTTATCCACTTCTCAGAGAAAGATCGCCGCACCCTGCTCATGGCCGGCATCAGCGCAGGCTTCGGCTCCGTCTTCGGCACGCCGCTCTCAGGAGCCGTCTTCGGCCTCGAAGTCCTCACCATCGGCAGCGTAGGCTACGACGCCATCTTCCCCTGCTTCATCGCCGCCTTCGCTGGCGACTACACCGTCCACCTCTGGCCTGTCCACCACACCATCTACACCGTCACCCAGCAAGCCCCCCTCAACCCCACCACCATGCTCTCCGCGATAGCCGCCGGCATAGCCTTCGGCCTCACGGCTCTCCTCTTCGCCCACTCCACCCACGCCATCACCCGTCTCTTCAAACGCCACGTCTCCTACCCACCCCTCCGCCCCTTCCTCGGGGGAACCTTCGTAGCCTTGGCCGTCTTCGCCATCGGAACCACGAAGTACATCGGCCTTGGCATCCCCACCATCCTTAGCGCCTTCTCCCATCATCTCCCCCGCTACGACTTCGCCGCGAAGTTCGCCTTCACCACCCTGACCCTCGGCGCAGGCTTCAAAGGAGGAGAGGTCACCCCGCTCTTCTTCATTGGAGCAACCCTTGGCAACGCCCTCTCCAGCATCCTCCCTCTTCCATCCTCTCTACTCGCCGCAATGGGCTTCGTAGCCGTCTTCGCCGGAGCCGCCAACACTCCCATTGCGGGCAGCCTCATGGCCCTCGAGCTCTTCGGCCCCGAAGCCGGAGCCTTCGCCGCCATAGCCTGCGTCACCAGCTACCTCTTCAGCGGTCATCACGGTATCTATCGAGCTCAGCGCCTCTCCAACAGAAAACACCCTACCCTTCGAAACCTCGATTCTCCTTCCACTCCAGACAGTGAAGCAGCCAACCCTTTTCAGTTTCAATAAGATCGCTAAAAGTCCAGCAAACTTAGGGTTTTTACTCCCTCTATAGAATACGAGCATTTCGCCCTAATCAGGTGATTTCGCCCTGTTCGGGTGGTTTTTGGATACCATGGCTTGAGGTAAACCGCCTACCGTGTCCACCATGAACCGAACCACTATGCGAAGTGCAATGGATGTGCTCAATCGGAAGGGCTTCCCCCCCAAGAAGAATTGAGGTTGGATAGTTCCCTGCCCTCTGAGGACGCGCACACAAGCAAAGATCAATTCAATCGAATGGACCACGTAATCCACAAGTAAAATAAACATTGACATTTTTTCCGATATGTGCATGGTATCTTCTCAACAAGGCAAGAATGTGTCCGCCTCTTGAGGTTTCCACAATGTCATCCGTATCCGCCCAGCCCGTCCTCTGTGCAATCTGTGTTCGCGCTATCGAGTTTGAAGACCAGAACCCTTGCAAATGTGGAGAGTGCATTTGTGAAGACTGCCCTGCTTTCGCATGTGCCTGCGTTGACAGCGATCCCACCATTGACGGGTTACTGGCCGGACTGAAGATCGCAGCTACGGAACTTGCGAAGCTCCAGGCTAAGGGAGCGCTCATGGGGTTCGAATCCCTGACTGAGACTCAAACCCTCCGTCTCATCCGCCTAAGCGAGATTGTGCCTCTCCTACGTGAAGAGGTTAATGTCTTGGATCAAATACGGGGCGGTTGGGAAGGATGCTAGACTCTCCAGATGCCCACGGCTCAAATATCCTCAGATTCTCCTCTTCCCGTTTTTGTGACCAATCAGTCCATAGGGTCTGCCACACTTCCCGCTGCGTTTGTGCCGGGAACTGGCTGGAAGGTATCTAACCTAGTGTCACCCACGACTTATTTTCTTGCGGAAATTCTGTCGATACAAGGGGGCTGGGCCTTCTGCAACGTTACCGTGAATGGTGAGACGGTGACGAAGGAAACTTGGCTCTATATCCCAGGAATGGGTGATTGGCATTGGAAAAACACAGGCCACGCTTAGAGCTGATTAGCTGATGGTATGCAGCTTGATTCTTTGCCGGATTGCTTTAGTGCTTGACTCTTGAAGGATGGCGCGACCGTATAGTGACGATCTTCGT
>Ga0193743_1002162_pt1 | contig 14108 bp, 9 predicted proteins | sample L2c2metaG_FD_143038 | JGI IMG/M metagenome (GOLD analysis project Ga0193743, IMG submission 143038) | Soil microbial communities from a riparian zone of the East river system, Colorado, United States - L2c2 | ecosystem: Environmental > Terrestrial > Soil > Riparian zone | place: USA: East River... | reverse complement strand
GCTGTTGCGGATCCCGCTACCGGAGTAGTCTGGCGAATCACCAACAGCCCCTTCGACATACCCGACGAAGTACGAACCCGCAGCATTGCCACCGTCATCGATTACGATGCCGTGACCATCAACGGGCAGACGCATCTTTTGCCGGTGGAGGCATCGGTGGCGCTCGATACCGGATCTCACAACGTTTTGAACCGTATGGAATTCCTGGATTATCGTAAGTTCGACGCCGAATCGACGATCACGTTCGCCGCGACCCCCAGCGAGGTCATCACGTCTCCGGGCGGTAAGCCCGACAATCAATAAAACGGAACTGCTCCGCCGCCGGATTCGTACTCGGTAGCATGGATTTTCTCTGGGCCGATGTGCGGCAGTCCTTGCGCATGATGCGCAACAACCTGGCGTTCACTACCGTCTCGGTGGCGGCGCTCGCCTTAGGCATCGGAGCTAATACCGGCATTTTCAGCGTAGTCAACAAGGTTCTGCTGCAGCCGCTGCCTTATCCTCAACCCGATCGCATCATGCGGATTGGCCGCCAGTTTCCGGGGGGCAACGTCGGAACTTCCACCTCCATTCCGAAATACGAAGCTTGGCGGCGCAACACTGTGTTTTCCAGCATGGCGCTCTATGACCAGGAGGGACCCGGACTCAACCTGAGCACCAGCGACCGTCCGGAGCAGATCAAAGGCGTCCATATCTCAGCCGATTACTTCAAAGTGTTTCTCTCCCCGCCCATGCTGGGACGCTCCTTCACGGCCTCCGAAGACTCGCCGAACGGGCCCAAAGCAGTGATCATCAGCGAGAAGCTATGGCGCACGCGCTTTGGCTCCGATCCGGCTATCCTGAGCCGTTCGATCACGCTCAATAGCGAGACCTACCCGGTAGTTGGAATCGCTTCCGCAAAGTTCGTTGCGGAGCCGCCTGCCGATGTGTGGATTGCCTTGCAGGCCGATCCGAACAGCACCAACCAAGGTCACTATCTGGCGGTGGCGGGCCGTCTTAAACCTGGTGCCACGCTGGAGCAGGCGCGCGCCGCCATGAAACTGGCGGGTGAAGGCTTTCGCCGCGCCTATCCGAAGTGGATGGATAAGACCGAAAATGTAGCGGTGCGGCCGCTGGGCGATTCCATTGTGGAGAACGTAAGACCGGCTTTGCTGATCCTGCTGGGAGCGGTCGGATTGGTTTTGTTAATCGCTTGCGCCAACGTCGCGAACCTCTTACTGGCGCGGGCCGCCTCGCGCCAAAAAGAACTCGCTATCCGCGCCGCCATTGGAGCCAGCCGCTGGCGTGTAATCCGGCAACTACTCACGGAAAGCGTCATGCTGGCCGGGATGGGGGGCTTGCTCGGATTCCTGCTCGGCATCTGGGGAGTGCGGGCCTTGCTGACGATGGTTCCGGGCGACATTCCGCGGCTGAACGATCCTTCTCAATGGCAGAGCGTATTCGCCATCCTCGATTGGCGGATTGCCGCGTTCACCATCGCGATTTCTTTCCTCACAGGCATCCTGTTCGGATTGTTTCCCGCTTTGCAGATCTCCAATCCCGATCTCTCGTCCACTTTAAAGGAAGCGAGCGGCAGGTCCGTCACCGGCCGGGGACAGAACCGCGTCAGAAAGCTGCTTGTGTCTGCAGAAATGGCTTTGGCGCTGGTCTTGCTCGCTTCAGCCGCGCTATTGATTCGCACGTTTGTTGGTTTGAGCACGGCGAATGTGGGCGTCGACCCGCATCATGTGCTGACTATGCAGACGTCGCTGGCCGGACAGCGCTACGCCACAACCGGGAAAGTAGAAACCTTCAGCACGCAGGTCCTGCGGCGGATAGAAGGCATTCCGGGCGTGGAAGCGGCGGCGATTGCCATTCAACTGCCCACGCGCGGCGGCATTGATCTGCCGTTCGACATCGCAGGCAGAGCGCACAAGGCAGGTGACAACTACAATGGCGAGGAACAATGGCGGTCCATTTCCGCTAACTATTTTTCCGTGTTCAAAATCCCGGTCTTGAGCGGCCGCGTCTTTAGCCAGAGGGACACAGGCAATTCAGCGCGCGTAGTGCTCATCAATTACGCGATGGCTCAGAAATACTGGCCGAAGGAAAACCCGGTTGGACAGGTGATCGTCATCGGGAAAGGCCTTGGGCCTCAATTTGACGATTTGCCGCGCCAGATTATTGGAATCGTCGGGAATGTCCGTGAGACGGGCGTCGGCGACAAGCCGGGGGGCGTGATGTACATTCCCGTCAACCAGCAGCCGGAGGGACTTACGCAACTTGCTAATTCGGTCATTCCGTTCTCCTGGTGCGTCCGTTCCAAACTGGACACGAAGGCACTAGCGGCGGCGGCGGTCCGCGAAATCCAAGCGGTTGACGGTCAGATGCCTCTCTCGAATGTACGCACGATGGCGCAGGTTCTCGCCGAAGGCACCGCGCGCCAGAACTTCAACATGCTGTTGTTGAGCATTTTTGCCGGCATTGCGCTGGTGCTGGCCGCGATCGGTATTTACGGTTTGATGTCCTATTCGGTGCAGCAGCAGACTCCGGAATTCGGCATCCGCATGGCGCTGGGCGCGGGCAAACAGGATCTGCTTCGCCTGATCATCAAGCAAGGCATGACGCCCGCGCTGTTCGGCGTAGCCGCCGGACTGGCGATTGCATTTGGGGTTACGCGCTTGCTGGCAAGTCTGCTGTACGGAATAAAGCCTTACGACCCGCTCAGTTTTGCCGTGGTGGCCCTGACTCTTTCGGTGGTTGCGCTCTTCGCTACCTATCTGCCCGCGCGGAAGGTCGGAAGGACTAATCCCACTGCTTTATTGAGCAAGTAGCGACACCAAGACGCCGCATGAGGCATCCTAGTAGAAGTGGTAGAACATCCTGGTTTTGGCAATCACTCGCGCCCGCACCACTTGCAGTCGATGCCGTCGCGGTTAAGGCAGGCTCCGGAGACAGCGCGTTTACTCCGCAAAGTGGCTCCGGCTTTCTTTCGCAAGATATCGGAAGATCACGGGCGGGAAATTGAGCCGGCGCCCTTGCATCCACAGCCTAAACTCTGGCCCGATCGCGGCTTGCATGCCGCGTGGCTAGGACACAGCACGGTACTGCTGAAGATTGACGGATTTACTGTTCTCACCGATCCTGTTTTCGGCGCGCGTGTTGGCCTGAGCGTCGGACCCTTAACGGTGGGGCTGAAGCGCCTGGTAAGCGTGGCTGTGCCCCTCTCCGATTTACCCGCGGTCGATCTCGTTCTTCTCTCTCATGCGCACATGGACCATTTCGATCTGCCGAGTCTGCGCCGCCTGGAGAACAATCGCACACAGGTAGTAACCGCCTCTCGAACGTCCGATCTGCTGCGAGTGCGGCGCTACGCGCAGGTACAAGAGGTGCGTTGGAATGAGACGGTGCAAGCCGGACCGGCCAAAATCTCCGCCTTTGAAGTAGCGCATTGGGGAGCGCGGATGCACGGCGATACCTATCGCGGTTACAACGGTTACCTGATCGAGATCGGCAGCCGCAGGCTGGTTTTCGGCGGCGACACGGCGTACACCGACAGCTTTAAACATTTGCGTTCCAGCAAAGCAATCGATCTGGCGATTATGCCGATCGGTGCGTACAATCCGTTTATTCGCGTGCACTGCAATCCGGAGGAGGCCTGGAGAATGGCGAACCAGGCGGGAGCGGAATTCGTGCTCCCGGTCCATCACCAAACGTTTCAGCTGAGCCACGAGCCGTTGCTCGAGCCGATCAGCCGCATTCTGGAGGCAGCCGGGTCTGAGCCCCAGAGAGTCTGCCTGCAGCAAATCGGGCAGGAATTTCACCTCTAACGTTAATCGTTACGGCTTCGGTGCTCCGGCGGGACTTGCACTGTCCATTGTTACCGTGCCGCCCTTGGCGCCGGAAGCGTCTTTGTCTTCGCGGGTAAGGTGCAGAATGAACGGCGTGATCTGGAACGGTAGCTTCTCTTTTGCGCTGACCAGCGAAACGCTCGGCGTTTTGATCAAATGCAATTGATTAGACCAGGGATCCATTTTGACGCGCGCGCCCAGCGGCAAGGCGGAGATCTGCTCCTTGTCACCAATCTTTAACTCGGGTGCGCTCTCCATCAATCCCGATAGCCGCAGATCCTTATGCGTGTCCGACATCTTGTTGCCCAGCAGCGGACGGATGAGATGCGGAACATCGTCGCTGCGCGTCGACAGCATGCGGAGGAACAGCCCAATCTTAGTCAGCTGGTCTTTGTAGGGCGAGTTCTTCAACAGTTCCAGTGCCTTATCGTCAGCGGCCTTCTCTTCTTCCTGGGTTCTCTGGATGCGTACGCCCTTTAGAGCGTCCGGGTCATCGAACAACAGGCGGTCTTCGAAGGCGTACTTCGTGTCCATGGAATGACCAAGTACAACATGTGCCATTTCGTGCGCCAGAACTCCGGCCAAACAGGCTTCATCGGGCAGCACGTCGATCAGCCCGCGGCTAATCAGAATAGTGTGATTCACTGCAACCGATTCGAGTGGAGTGGTCAAGAGAACACGCGCCCTTATTGGTGGATCGACGCTTACGTTGTTGGTGACTGCCAGGTTATTCAGCACGGTGTTCAGCACTTGATCCACTTCGCCGGTTGGGGATACCAATCCCGCCCGCAGCAGGCGGTCCACGACATTTCCCGCTGCTTGCTCTTCCCACATGCGATACGACTGAACCGGCGAGTTCTCCGCCGCGGTATCGCTTTCGTCCTTTACTCCCGCCATTTCGACGGTCATGTTCGTGAACGCCTCATCGGCCTTCTCCTTGGCCCGTTCGTAGTTCCAAATCCTGGTTTGGGCGCGGAAAGGCGCGGATGCCAAGGGGCCCAAGCGAGCGCCTTCGTCCTGGGAATAGATGAAGGAGGGAAGCCAGAGTCCGCCCGTGTTGACCCGCCAGGAATCGAAATGGCCGAACTCGTGGCCCCCCGCTGCATCGTATGTCCCGTTGAAACGCACGATGTTGTAATCACGATCTTCAATCCACAGTCTTCCCGTAAAGCGCCGTCTCTTTTCGTTGGGGTTCGGCTGCACGTCGACGACGAAGCAGCGCACCTCGCCCAGGAACTCCCGTCTCACGTATTCGAAATGATAGTGCGACCGGTCGAAGTTTGAGACATCCAGATACATCTCATCCGCGAATCCGCGCGGATAATACTGCGTAGTGACCAGCGACGAAAAAATATGAGGGATCTGTTTTACACGCGACCTGGGAATAAACGACCGGTCGACGATGCCTTTCTTCAGATTGAGCCCGCCAAGGAAATAAAAGTCGTTCTTGGGAACAAAACCTAGTTCCTTGTCCTTCCGCATCTCCTGAATGTAGGTTTCAATGACCGGTTGCCTGTCTTGCAATTTGGTGATCAGCGAGCGCTCATTTTCAAACGCCCGATCCATAGCCGCATCAAAATTAGGCGCCGGGTTTGTTTGCGCGCCTAGCGGCCGAGCGGCGATCAGTGCCGCTGCCAAAAGTAAGCAGCCAGCCGACCTTAACTTGTCAGTTTTCATAAACAGTCTTCTTCTTTTGGAACCGCTCTCTCTACTCAGGTAAGCTCGAACGTAATGTTAATGGTGGCGTTCGTGTCGATGGGCACTCCGCCGCGCATCGCCGGCTTGAAGCGCACTTGCATGGCGGCGTGCTCCGCCGCTTCGTCGAGACCATGGCCCAGTCCGTGTACCACGCGGACCACGCGGATAGCCCCGGAGGAAAGAAACACTACCTCCAGCGAAACTTGGCCTTCGAGCCTTAGATTACGTGCTTCGGGCGTGTACGCCGGCCGGGGCTTGAACAAAATTTCCACCGGTGTCATGGCCGGCGTGGCGCTTGCATCCGCGGTCTTATTGCGAATCTGGGAGGTAGAGTCGTTAAAACCGGACGCCTTTATCTGACCCGCCGCGGCATGCGTGCTGCCGCCTGCACCCGCCATGCCGGCGCTGCCGAAGGCAGTCTGCTTGACCCCACCTGCTTCGGTGTGTCCACCGCCGCCATTTGAGCCGCTTCCATTGGGTGCATCGAATGAGCCAACCTTGGCGAGCGTCACTTCAGGTTTGGAATTCGCGGACGGAGCGGCTCCGTTCGGATCTCCGAATCCGCCCACTGCCACCTTGGGAGCCGGCGTGTTCTTGGCCAGATCAGTCGCCGGCTGAAAAACGCCCGTCTGCACCGCAGGCTTCGGGGAAGCCGGCAGCTCCGGTTTTATTTCAACCGGCTGCGGTGTTGGGGGAATGTTCTTCATCTCGGGCGCGGCCGCCATGACCACCGGCTTTTGCGGCACAGGTTTCGGAGGGATAACCTCCACCACCTTCGGTAGAACGGGCGGCAGCTTCGGCTCTTTGCGCGCCACTATTGCGGGAGGAGCCACATGAATTTGGGGCACAATGTGGACCCGATATTCAGGCTTAGGCAGGACCGGCGCTATGAGAGTGATTCGCTCGGCTGCCTTTCGAATGGGATGGACGGCAGGAATCGTGACGGTCAATATCAATACAACAATAATGCTGTGGACGACTACGCTTCCGACATAACTACGCCAGGATTTGTCAGTTGTGGTGGATTGGAAGATGCTTTGAGTGGAAATTGTTCCCATTTTCACCCCTCTCTCGAAATGGTCAAATTGACTTCGATCACGTGCAACCCTCTTTGAGAATATCGGAACTGTCTGACTAACCCATTACGTTCACGGAATATTAACCATAAGCGGGAAAGGTAGACAGGAGGCGGCGACGTAACCCCTCTGTTGTGAATATTACTTGTGCTTGACGCCTGATATACTGTGATAGTTTCTGCGTGAGCTGCTGGAGTGGCGGAATTGGCAGACGCACGGGACTCAAAATCCCGCGGCCTTCACTGGTCATGTCGGTTCAACCCCGACCTCCAGTACCAAGTGTTTCAAAACAGGTGTTTGCATTGCAAGGGCAATTTGTTTGATTGCCCTTGCTGCCTTACCGGCTTTAGCTTGGTCAGGACCGACTTTTGCTCACGATGTCGCGCCCATCCTCTTCAAGAATTGTGCTCTCTGCCATCGTGCCGGCGAGGCAGGACCTTTCCCTTTACTGACCTACACGAACGTAAAAAAACATGCGCGCCAGATAGCTGCCGTCACGCACTCGCGCTATATGCCGCCCTGGTTGCCTGCGCAAGGCTATGGTGAGTTTGCCGAGGAGCGGCGCCTCACCACGCAAGAAATAGAGACGATTCAGGAGTGGGTGAAGAACGGCGCCCCGGAGGGCAACCCCGCGGATGCGCCCGCTCAGCCGACGTTCACGGAAGGCTGGCAGCTCGGGCCTCCGGATTTGATTGTGAGGGCGCCGCGCGCGTTCACGGTACCGGCTACCGGTCCGGATGTATTTTGGAATTTCATTCTCACACCGGATATAAAGACGAGGCGGTATGTCCGGGCCATTGAAATACGGCCTGGGAACCCACGGCTGCTCCACCACGCCAATGTTGTCATTGACCGGGCCCGCTCGCAGCGGGGCAGGGAAGCAAGCCCAGGCGCGGGGTTCCCGGGCATGGATTTGACGCTTGACCGGAGTGTCTTCGATCTTGACGGCCACTTTCTGTTCTGGAAACCGGGCTCTGTCCCCTATTCGGAGCCGGAGGGGTTTTCCTGGGTGCTGGATCCGGGGAACGATCTGGTATTAAACACGCACATTCAGCCAACGGGGCGAGTGGAGCAGGAACAACCGGTCGTGGGCCTATACTTCACCGACAAGCCTCCCAGTCATTTTCCGCTGCTGATTCAACTCGAACATGATGGCCTGCTCGACATTCCGGCGGGTGACCGCGATTTCAAGATCTCCGATGACTTTCGATTGCCGCTTGATGTCGACGTTCTGGCAATCTATCCGCACGCGCACTATTTGGGCAAGCTGCTTGAAGCGTATGCGACGCTTCCCGGCGGCTCACGCAAGTGGTTGATCCGGATAACGGACTGGAATCTGAACTGGCAAGCAACGTTCCATTACCGTGAGCCGCTGTTCCTGCCGAAGGGCACGGTCATTTCCATGCGCTATCAGTATGACAATTCCGCAGCCAATCCGCGCAACCCGAATCAACCTCCCAAGCAAGTATCGGCCGGTAATCGGGCCAGCGATGAGATGGGGCACCTCTGGCTGCAAGTGCTGCCGCGCGGGCCTGGCGACCGCCGCAGAGAATTAGCCGAAGCGTGGACACGCCATCAGGTAGAGAAATATCCAAATGATTTTTCCGCCAACCTGGCGCTAGGTTCGATTGCCCTGTCGCGTCTGGACGCCGCGGGAGCAGTTTCGGCGCTCACCACCGCGGTGCGTGCGAAACCGGCCAATCCGGTCGCGCACAACCTACTCGGCGCTGCGCTACAAACTTTGGGGAGAGGCCGGGAAGCCATCGAGCAGTTTCAAATCGCTGTTCAGCAAAAGGGCGACTATATGAATGCCCGCTACAATTTGGCGCATGCGCTGCTGAAAGCCGGACGAATCGACGATGCGATTGAAAATCTGCAGGCTGTGGTGAATGCTTATCCAAACGACGAGGATGCAAAGCACTACCTGGACCAAGCCGTTAGTGCGCGGGGCCGCATGATGGGCGAGCGCAAATAACCTCTTGCATCTAACCCTTAACCTCTGACCCTTAACATCTAACCGCGACTGGGCGAGTCCGCCAACAGCGTCGATTTTTTGGCTGCGATCTCACGCAATACTCCCAATAGAAGCTTGCTATCGATGGGCTTCGAGATGTAATCGTCCATTCCCGCGGCCAGACAGCGCTCCCGGTCGCGCTTCAGTGCATGCGCGGTGACGGCAATGATGGGGAGATGCCGGCTGCCGGAAGATTCGGCTTTGCGAATTTCCTGAGTGGCTTCGAGACCGTCCATTTCGGGCATCTGGATATCCATCAATACTGCGTCAAAGTTCCAATCCACGTGTTTCAATGTTTGCAGCGCCTCACGGCCATTTCCGGCAACGGTGACGTGGTAACCATGCTTCTCGAGGAGCCGGACGGCCAGCCGTTGATTGATCGCGTTGTCCTCCACCAGGAGAATTCTCATGCTGATCACGCCAGATTGCGCGAGCGCCGGTGCGCTCTCGGCAGCCGGCTGCTCCGGCTTCGCGGGGACCTCAAACGCGGCTGGCGGTTCGGGGCGGAGTTTTCCCGCTTCGAGCCCGGAGAAATCCAGCGTGTCGTCGACGATTTTGAGCAAGGAACTCGCCGAAGACTTAACGCCTTCGAGGTACTCCTTCTGCTCCATGCTGAGTGCGGTGGTAAGGGCAAGGCCGGTCATTCCAATTACACCGTTTATTGGCGTGCGGATTTCCTGGCTCATCGTGGCGAGAAATTCGCCCTTGATCTTGTTAGCGGCTTCCGCTGATTCTTTCTCGTTTTGAAGCGCCTCATTGAGGTGAATCAACTGCAGCGTCCGCTCGCCTGCCCGCTTCTCCGACTCGCCTTGCGAGCGATATAGAGCTGCTTCGCCTTCCTTGCGCTGCGTGATCTCGGTAACTACTCCGACAACGTGCCTCAAGCGCCCGGATTCTTCGTGAATAGGAAACGCCCGGTCCCATACCCAACGAGTGCGGCCGCCATCGACGATTCGATATTCGCATTCGAGTATGGCTCCAGTCCGCTGGCGGCGGCGAATGTCAGCAAGAAGCTCGCGATCGTCCGGATGCACACCAGTAAGCCACGCTTCCGATTCAGCAAGAACCCGGTCGGCCGAGATTCCCCATAACTCCTCAAAGGCAGGACTTACGTAGAGGAGTGAGCCGCTTTGAGGATCCATCAGCCAGAACACATCCCGGATGTTTTCCGCAAGCTGGCTGAATTTATTCTCGCTTGCGCGCAGTGCGCGTGTTCCATCGTCGACCAGCACCTGAAGTTTTTTCTCCCGGATTTGCAGGCGCCGGACCCGAGTCTCGTAGAGAGTGAGGGTAATCCCCATAACCGCCAGCCCCGCGAGAAACGTGAGTGTCGAAGTCTTACTGCTGAAGTTCGATTGCATGAGGAGCGCTGGACCGGGGGCACGGCCCAGTAGCAACTTCGAACTATCCAACGCAGCCTGCAACTGCAAAGGAACCAGGAAAAGTACACCGGCTACACAGCTGAGGGCTTGAGTCTTCGTCACCGTTTGATCTCTACGCTCTGTATCGGCCATTCTGAGCCAAGGGCTTAGGTGCTTCCAGTTTTAATTTCCCAAAAATGTCGCTGGAAAGGGGTTCTGGACGCTGCGGCTCGGCGGCAGCAGCCGCTTAGCCAACAAGATCGATGTTGCTGCCGGAAGGGGTAGGGCCCGCGGGCAGAAACTTGTTTACCGCGCTATCTATGTTATTGGTGAGTTGGTTATTCACCGCTTGCGTGAAATAGTCAGCTCCGAAGTAGCCGGCATAACCTCCCGAGTTGGCGGCGTCCGAGCTAAGGCTGACGCTATCAGACCCGTTCCCGAGTAGAGCGCCAATCTGCTGGAGCGCCACGGCGGAGTTGGCAAGGCTGTTCAATTCGGAGCCAGACGCAGTGCTCAGCGTATTCTGTGACAAGTTATCCGGCAACAGCCCGGTGTCGTAGAGCTTCTGAAGGCCGGAGGATAGTGCGTTAGCGCTGGACGACATAATTGCCCTTCCTAGCTTGCTTATCGACGGCTGGGAGGCAAATATTAGGTTGTGCTAAGGCGTAGATCTTTGACCGATAAGCACCAGGCCGCGTAACCTCGTTTGCGCGATAGCGGATCGTCTTCGACTTGAAACAGAACATCCAACTTGACGCCGGGCTGCAAGAGATCCGGGCGGTCGCCGAAGTTCCAGGCCTTGGCAAACAGCAAGCGTCCATTCTGCCGCAGGGGCAGGTTGAAATGTTTGCCCTCCTTTAGCACCTTAGGCGGTCCAGCCATCTCGGCGCCGGCGCAATAAAATACAGGCGCGGGGTTGCCGAATCCAAACGGTCCGAGGGACAAAATCTGCTGGATGCAGAGCTCCGACAATTCGGTGAACGAAGCTTCCGCATCCACCTTGTAGAGGGGCCGCAGGTCATGGTCGGCAAGTTTGCCGGCGGCGAATTCGTGGAAGCGCTGCTGAAACGCCGCCAATTCGCTGGCGCGCAGCGTGAGCCCGGCCGCCTGCCGGTGGCCGCCGAATTTTGTGAACAGCTCCGGCATGCTTTCGAGCGCCTCCAGCAGATGAAATGCGGGAATACTGCGTCCCGATCCGGTCAGATGCGGAGCATCGCCGGCCGCCGCGTTGCTCGCATCGCTGAGCACGAAGACAGGGCGGCAAAAACGCTCAACCAGGCGGCTGGCGACAATGCCCAGCACGCCCAAATGCCAACCCGCGCCGGCAAATACGAGGGCACGCGTCCCGGCCGCGGCAGGCGTCCCGGCGGTACTCTCTTCGCACTGTTTCAAGATCGTTTCCACGATCTCGGTCTCTACCTGCTGACGCTCGCGATTGAGTGTGTCAAGCTGTTCGGCCAAGGCGCGCGCGCGTCCGTCGTCGCCGGTCAGAAAAAGCTCGACCACGTCGTTCGCTGTCGCCATGCGTCCGGCCGCATTGATTCGCGGCGCCAGACGGAATGCCACCTGATGCGCGGAAGGGGATTCACCAACATCGAACCCCGCCACCGCGAGGAGCGCCCGCAAGCCGGGATTGCGCACTTGCCGCAGACCGGAAAGCCCGCGCTGCACGATCACGCGATTCTCTCCCACCAGCGGCACAATGTCGGCCACGGTTGCAATTGCCACCGGCTTTAAAAAGGAATCGAGCAATGCGGCCTGCCGCGCGGGGGCCAATCCGCTACCGGCTAGGAGAGCTTGCACCAGTTTGAGTGTTACGCCAGCGCCGCACAAATTCTTATTGGGATAGCCGCATCCGGGCCGGTTCGGATTCAGCACCGCCAAGGCCGGCGGCAGTTCGCTGTCGGGCAAATGGTGATCGGTCACAATCGTGTCGATTCCCAACGCCGCGGCATAACGCACGACGGCATTTGCGCGAATGCCTGTGTCGACGCTCACAATCAGCTTGACGCCGCTTTGCGCCGCCCGGTCTATGACATCATTCCGCATGCCATAGCCGTCTTTGAGGCGGTCGGGAATATGGAAATCGGCACAGCCGCCCAGCAGCTCTATTGCTTTTTTCAGGACCACGATCGAAGACGTGCCGTCCACATCATAGTCGCCGTATAACAAGATGAGTTCGCGTGCCTGAATGGCAGCGAGCAGGCGCGCCACGGCCCGATCCATATCGAGCATCAGCAGCGGGTCGCAGAGCGCCGTCAGGGCGGGCCTCAGGAAATCGCCGGCCGCCGTGGCGTCCTGGTATCCACGTTGTGCCAGAACCGCGGCCACGAGCGGCTCCAATCCCAGCGCCTCGCGCAGCGCCGCCACAACCGGCGTTTGCGGATAAGGTAGTTCCCAGCGCGCGGCTGGACGCCGCCAGCGCGCCGTCTCTTGACTCATTTAGTTATTGGAAAAATACCCGCCGATAGGACCTTGTTCTTCGTCCTCATGCTCTTCGGTGGCAACGTCCAGTTCGTTTACAATTTCGGCGAGCGCCTGATACCAATCGGTGTGCAATTCGAAGACATACAGGCGGCCTTCGAGGCTAAAGGAAAGCTGTAGCGAGCAAGTGAATCCTTCGTAGGCCTGCAGCTGGCGCAAGCGCGCTTCGTAATTGCGTTTTTCCTCGCGCGTGAAGTCCGAATCTTCCAGTTGATCCAGCGCGTCGTCAATCTGATCGAGCGAGAAAGATTCATAGTTGAAGACCACCAGGGTTGCACCGGCGGCTCGCGCGGTCACTAGAAACTCTCGGAAGTCAGGATGCCGTTCGGTGTCCCATGACACCTGCGTCATGGTATCGAGCATCCGGTGGTAGCCATGAAAAACGGGAATACCGGACTGCTGGAGATGGGCCTGCATCTCCGCTCGTAGTGTCTCCAAATCTAACGCCATTCGTTCCAACCCTATCAAATTGGGATTTGCGACCGGAAATCACGGTTCGCCACTTGTTTCTCATAGCGTGAAGCCGGGTATTCGGTTTGCCAAGGGTAACCTCGGCTGATTTCGGGGCATCGATCATTTGAGTTCCTGTTTCTGCGTTGAATCAGTTGTACTTTTTCAAAGAGAGTGTAAGGCAATTTGCGGAAACTTTGTCAATTCCTTCTATTATTTGCGGCGCTGCGCGGACTGGAACTCCGCGGGCAAAGCGGCTTTGTGAAATCGGGAGATCAACCCCTTCCCGGCTCTAGCATCACGATCACGCAGGGAACGCAGACCTTCTCTACGGTGACCGATCAAGACGGGCATTATACGTTCCCGCCGCTTGCGGCCGGCGCCTGGTCGGTCAGCATCGCCATGTTTGGTTTCGATGCGGTGAAGAAAGATGTGGACTACAGCGCGGCTGCGGGGCCGGTGAATTTCGACTTGCAGTTGAAGGAATCGGCCGCGCTGCAGCGGATGCGGGCGCGGCAGGGCGCGGCGGCTAATGGCGCCAGCCCTGGCCGCGGCGCCGATGCTGCGGCGGCAAATAATGGAGCCGGAAACAGTGCGGGAGAAAACGGCCGGCGCGCGGGCAATGGAGCGGGCGGGCAAAACGCGCGCAACGGGCAAAATGGCCAGGCAATCGACCAGGATCTGCAGAATGAGCTAAATGCGCAGCAGAATGCCCCCGCGCCGCCTTCGCAGGGCAATGAAAGCAGCAACGAGTCCTTCCTGGTTTCGGGGAGCTTGAGCCCAGGCGTGACGCAAGGCGCCGCAGCCGATTCAGGGCCGGATCTGCGTCCCGGCGGTATAGGCGGCCCGGGCGGCTTGGGCGTCGATGCGGCCAACGGTAGTAATCCCTCAGTATTCGGCGGTCAAGGTCAGGCTGGAGGAGGCGGGGGCTTTGGTGGAGGTGGTTTCGGAGGCGGCGGTTTCGGAGGTGGCGGCGGGCGCGGTGGTTTTAGCGGTCCTGGCGGCCGTAATGGCGGACGCCGCGGCCAAGTTGCCGGAGCGGCGTTCGGTAACCGGCGCCGGCCGAACCAGCAGATCCACGGCCAAGCGTCTTTCACGCTTCAAAACTCGGCTGTGAATGCCCAACCCTTCTCTATTAACGGGCTCGACATCCCACAAGCTGCGTATGCGCAAAGCCGCTTTAGCCTGATTGTGG
>Ga0193743_1002161_pt1 | contig 14115 bp, 20 predicted proteins | sample L2c2metaG_FD_143038 | JGI IMG/M metagenome (GOLD analysis project Ga0193743, IMG submission 143038) | Soil microbial communities from a riparian zone of the East river system, Colorado, United States - L2c2 | ecosystem: Environmental > Terrestrial > Soil > Riparian zone | place: USA: East River... | reverse complement strand
ACACGGACCATGACAGATCCTGAATGTCTAATACATATATTATAATCAATTTAATTACAAACATTGAAGTAAAATGAAATACCTTGATTGATGATAGCAGTTGTTTCATCCATGGCAATGTCGGGGGCAACTACAGTGGTGGTGGTAGCTACTATAGGCATGGTGGTTGCTATGGCAGCAGGGGTAGGTGCTACGATGGGGGTGGGTGCTACGTCAGTGGTGGGTGCTACGTTGGTGGTGGCTAGTATGTTGGCAGCTGCTACGTCGGTGGCTGCTACATTGGTGGTGGCTGCTATGTTGGTGGTAGCTGCTATGTTGGTGGTAGCTGCCACAGTGGTAGTGGCTGCTATGGGTGTGGTGGCTGTCATGTGGTCGGTGGCTGCTACGCGGTTGGTGGCTGCTATGTGGGTGGTGGCTGCTATGGTCGTGGTAGCTGCTACGGGGGTCATTGCTGCTGTGGTGGTGGCTACAGGGGTCATCGCTGCCGTGGTGGTGGCTACGGGGACTACCTTTGGGAGGTTCAATGAATATTCTGGATTCTGACCTTCCACAGGTTGATTTGGTGACTCAAGTGAGGGCAAAATATGATCCTGAGGAGATGGATGAGGAGATGGCTGAGGCCAAAAATGATGAGGACCTTGAGGAGGACGAGGTTCTGGATGAAGATGATGAGCTGGCAAATGATGGAGAGGCTGTAGATTCTGACGATGACGGCTATGCTTCTCTGTAAGCACGAGCCACTGACCATGTCAATGGACCACCATCTTCGTTGATTATGGGGATAGTTGGAACTTGGAGGTTATAACACAACTCGGATTTATACAGTTACTACCTACGTTCCCAGTCTGAATACATGCTATCTAAACTAGTGTTTTCATGGTTCTCTATGACAGTGGCACAGAAGGCAGAGGCACGTTAGAAATAACCACAAAGAGGTTGCATCCTCACCTTGAATAAAAAACATAGAACAATATATTATCTACCTGGTAAGGCTAATGTGAGAGGATGTGAGAGGATTTTTCTCTGACAGGTGGGTATCCTATTCATAGATTTTTGGGGCTGCCCCGTAATCTGCATCAGGAAAAGGGCATCTGTCTGGCTCATCTGGCACCAGACACAGCCAGACAAGCCAGACCGCCAGAAATGGTCTGGTGACATAACCACCTGCACATTTTCAGTCCCAGCTTCTGATACCAGAAGTAAGTTCTGGTATCATAAATATTTGCTGATGCCGGAAATTGTAATGGTGACATACCTGGTTCTAACTCTTACAGTTTAGCATCTCTCACAATGGATTCCTGAGACCAGAATTAGTGATGGCCTAATAAGTGTATACCTCATCAGATTTTTTTTTGTAGTGCCAGGTTGATCAGAAATTGTTAGTGATGTCATGATCAATTATTTCTCCATTAACGAGTTGAACATAAACAAAAGCATGTATTAAAACCTAGTCACTGTTGGGAGCCTCATCCTCTGACTCCGAAATAATGACTTCATCTGGATCATCAAGCTCGCTGCCACTGTTTTCACCAGTAGGGTCAAACTCATCCTTTGGACCTATCACTGTGATTGCAGCATCGATAATAGCAAGCCATTTCCTCTCCGAAAGTTTCTTGATGGTTTGGAAGTGGGCAGCAGCTCGAATGGCCCATGGTCTGCAGATAAAACTTGTCTTGGTATCTTTGTCAGGATGATCACCAGATCACCAAAGTTTTAGGGCACGTTCTTGCTGGAATCATAAATTATGTACATATGTCAGTGAAGGGAATGAGTCAATCACTAGTGCAACAGCTCACCACAGCAGCACAGAGGGATAGCGCACCTTCTGGGTGGCCATAAAACTTGTCTGTTTTCGCTATGAGCCGGTAATGTACTGCAAAGATATCAATAATGGTGGATGAGCAGTAAGCACCAGCCTGAAAGGAAACATTCAAACAGGATCAAAGGTGGGGTGAAGGAAAGAGACTTACTTTTGTGTCTGGATCGTGATAGATATATCGCAAGTCCTGGAGCTGCTCAGCAACATACTCCTTTCGTTGGTCTCTCAAATTTATGTATGGCTCATTGTCTAAAAAATCAGTGAGTCGTTGTAATGCATACTTACCAATTGAACTGCACCAGTTCCAGATGGCAGAACTTGCCTAGTACACAGTAATGAGGGGATGAATGTATGATTTAGATAAGAAAATGAGAAAAGAATACTTACTACCAAAAGAACTGCCTCATCACATTCAATCAATGGAAATTCATCATTCCAGTTTACTTGCACAATCTCCGGTAGGTCAGGGTGTGCATTAATCCCAAAACCATCTTCTACGGTGCCAGCCCAGTCAATAATTGCAGGTACAACAGACTCACACCAGATTTTAAGATCACAATTGACATTATCAAACGGGAGATGGCTGGTGTTGTAGCGAGGTTTTGCTGGTCGCCGGCTGGGTTTTGAGTTGTCAATGGCATTTTTGGAGTCAACTTTATGGAGCTTTATCCCTGACTAAAGTGTTTTGTCAGTGTTCAAAGATCACAGCATAAGATTAGTGTGTGATGGCACCGTTTTTGTCCCCTCTTGGTGATTGCTTTGACCCAGCACGCCTTCCTTGTCGGTGGTTTTCTGCTTCTTCTGAATTGCTTGAAGTTGATGTTGAGGAGCAAGTTGGTTGTTGAGTTCATCATCACCAGAATCTGGGTGTGAGGTGGTGCGGTGAGTCTGAGGTTGAACATGTTCTTTCCAATTCTTCTGTAAGCCACCAATTTCCACGGTTTTTCCACTTCACATCGATAAACAATCAGTGTGAGAAAAATAACTTGTTCAATTATACTCACTTTCCTCTACCTTCTTGCATCTTGCCTTGCACATTTACTGGGGCATATGTCGGTGCGATGATCTTGCGGTGGGCTTGAATATCTGTGCATAGCTTGCCCTTTGGTGACCGATCATTGTGAGTAAACAAAATCAATCATCTTATCGCTCAAATCCTTACCTTCTCCTTTTTGGCTTGTTTTTTCTTGGAGGTCTTGCCCTGCTCAACGGATGCATCAGAATAGTCGGTTTCTTCACTTTCTTCATCGTCCTCATCCACAGCTGGTGCATACATATCATCATTGTCCTCATCTTCAACCTCAAAGCTGATATTTTCTACTCCAAGTTGCCTGCCATCAGAATCAGTGTCGATAGTAGACTGAGGAGGCATCTCAACATTGCTATCCTGCCCAGCCTCTTGGATATTTTGGTAAGTTTCCATTGTCCAAAAATCAGGACATTCTGCTTGTAATTGACGCTGTTTTTGTTGGCATTGAATAGTGTCTTCCATTGCCACAACCTCCTTCAGAGCATTTTTTCTCTTTTTTTGCTTCTTGAGTTCTGTGACTGCTTGGAGATCAATTTGCTGCTGTTTCTTTGCTATAACTGTGGCCTTTTTTTCTGCTGATGCTGCCTGAATTTCAGCCCTGGAGTGTTTTGGCGGTTTTGGGTTTTGGGTAGGATGCTCTCAGTTGTAAGTTGTCTTGCATTTTTTAGGTACCACATCTTCAGTACCATCAGTAGCATCATTGTCGTCAGCCATGTCTGGAGGGAGCGCTACGTGGCAAGTGTAGTTTGAAGGAAAAGAAGGGGGTGGATGGAGTTGAGGGTAATTTTTTTTTTCAACTTGTCATGTATTATTTATTGATCGTTCCTCTACTAGTAGATATCCGCTTCTGTCTTTAAACTCTCACCTCTTTCCGCACACTTGCAAGTTTTGGCACCCCATGCCCCGTGGTTCAAAGTCCCGTACCTCAGCCAATCTTCCTTGCACTCAGAGGGGGTGTCCCAGAACTTTTAGGAGTGAATCTGGGCAAACTAATCATGTTCAAACTGTGCACCCAAAATTTGATGGCCATCGGCTTCCAGTAAATCCGCAAAAATTAATTCCTGAATCTCCAACCTCCTCACCTATTCCTTCCTACTCAGGTGGCTCTCCTGTGATGCTGCCTTTACCACTCCAATCTCCATCACCAGCTCCAGAGCAAAATAAACATGAGCCCGAAAAGAATATTCCCAAACTGAAACGGACTTACCATCCATTCCTAAATGGTTGGTTTTGCACTTACATCATTTTTTTGAAACTGTATGCTTATATTTTCTGTAAGGTCAACCATGCAGTGCAAATGGGGACTACCTCCCTGAAGGAACCCCCCCACCTCCTCGAACTCAGAAGAACTGTGACAACTGGATGCCATTTGAGAGTGAATCTCAATTTAAAGTTGCAGATTTTCTGTACTGCAGAACAGAGATGTCGCAAGGCAATATTAACCACCTCCTTCAATTGTGGGATCATTCAATCAAACTATGGGGGATCCAGCCCATTTGAAAGCTACCAACACATTTACAATGCAATTGATGCAATTGAGGAAGGTAAGTAGGTTTTTGATGAAATATACTCAGGATGAAACTGAACTTATTAAATAATGCTGTAGGTGATGCACCATGGCAGTGTTTAAAGACTCTTCCTTCTGATCCAATGGAAGAGGATCCACCAAACTGGAAGCAGCAGGAGTATGAGATCTGGTACCGCGATCTGGAAGTTGTTGTCCAAAATATCCTTGCAAATCCAGATTTTGATAATGAGTAGTGATGCCAAAGTTCGGTTCCGAACTGATGCAAGAACCGAGAACCAAAAGAACCAACCATCGGTTCAGGTTCAGTTCAGTTCAGTCCACGGATTTTGGGCTGTCAGTTCGGTTCTCGGTTCTATGATTTTTAAAATTTTGAGAACTGGGTTCGAACCGGTTCGAACCGAACTTTCTATACATATTTTTTCCTAATTTTTCTGTTAAGAATTGAGTGAGATATCAATAAATTATCCATTATGATCCTGCACCGACATTTTGGGAGTCAGAGATTGAATTTTGGATCAAATAAATTTTAACACGCTTTGTTGGTTCTCTGCTTTCAGCTCCAACCACCCCATCCACCACCCGCTTTCGTTGTTCGATTACTACTGCCCGTTTTTGGCTGACAGCTGCCCCAGACAACGACACCGAGGGACAACGATGAGGGACAATGCCGAGGGACACGATGGCAATTGCGCTGGCCCAGACAATGCCATTTGCATTGTCTGGGCCTTAGGTGTGTTTTTTTTTTAATTGATTGATTATTTTCACTTAACAAAACTTAACATTATAATTTTTAGATTCTTACTCGCTATCAACAGTCAGGTAGGATAGAGGATCTCGGAGAGGCGATCAAGTTCCACTGCCCGTTTTTGGTTGACAACCACCCCAGACGACAACACTGAGGGCTGACACGATGGCGCTGGGCCTTAGGTGTGTTTTTTTTTCCGTAGATTGATTATTTTAAACTAACAAAAAAAAATTTAATTATAATTTTAGGTTCTTACTCGCTATTGGGTAGGATAGAGGATCTTGAAGAGGCGATCACATGCCACTGCCACCCAATGCCCGTTTTCAGCTGACAACCACCCCAGATGACAACGCCAAGGGCTGACATGATGGCGCTGGCCCAGATGATGCCATTTGCATTGTCTGGGCCCTTTTTGAAATTATGATTCATTATTACTGAGGGCCCAGCTTAGGTCCCACTATATATATATATAGAGTTATATATATTATTGTATCGTAGTCAGTATATATTATTGTATTGTAGTTAGTATATAAGTAAATAAATCCTGCAATCCCCATAGGGTAAATTTGGTTTATGGATTGGTTCGGCAGTTCGAACCGGTTTTAGAACCGAACAGAACTGAAAGAACCGGTTCTTTCAGTTCAGTTCCGGTTCAGGTTCAGTTCAGCAAAGGGACTGTCGGTTCGGTTCTCGGTTCTTCAAAAATTGTTGAAGAACCGAACTGAACCGAACTTTGGCACCACTAATATTAACGAGTTTGACCCAGCACCATATGTGGAGATCGATAAGGATGGACAGCGGCGATGGGCTGATTTCATGTCAGCTAATTATGTATGGCATTTCAATGCCACCAGATCTATGCTAATCCTACAATAATATAGGATATGATATATGCGGAGGATCCTGTCAACAACAATGGGGCTATGTGTGTTCCTATCATATTGGGTAGTGACAAAACGACTGTTTCTGTGGGCACTGGCAACATCGAATACCATCCTTTGTATCTTTCTATCAGAACAATCCATAACTCGGTCCGCTGTGCACATCGCAATGGTGTAGTTCCGATTGTGTTTTTAGCCATCCCTAAAGGTATGAACCATTATTTATGCACCTTTCCATGGTCGAAAACATTCATTCAATGTTCTAGATGACCATAAATATGATAATAATATGCAATTCCGTCAATTCAAGCACCAGCTCTACCATGCATCAATTTCTGCCATCCTCTCAACTTTAAAGCCAGCGATGAAAACCCCGACTGTTTATAGATGTCCTGATGGTCATTTTCGTCGTGCCATCCTTGTTCTGGGTCCTTTCATTGCCGATTATCCAGAGCAAGTAATGCTATCTGGTGTCCTTCAAAACTGGTGTCCCCGGTACGCTCGTATATCACACTAGGACTCAGTATTTACTCAATGCAAGATGTTAATAGCTGTACCTCACTTCCACCAGATATTGATGGTGCCGCTGGTCCTCGAACAAATGCACTGACGGACATCTTGCTGGCAACATTTGACACCAACACCTTGCAGCAAGAATATGGGGTTGATGCTCCAGTTGTGCCTTTCACCCGTGATTTTCCACATGCAGATATTCACAAGCTTATCTTGTCTGATCTCCTCCACCAAGTTATCAAAGGGACATTCAAGGATCACCTTGTTGCTTGGGTGGGGGAATACTTAGAGGTTGTTCATGGGACTGTGCAAGCCAACTGGATAATGGATGAGATAGATCAACGGTGAGCACGTCTTGTAAAATACATCTTTAAACTTTACTTATTTTCATTCAGGTTAGCAGCTGTTCCTGCGTTTCCTGCGTTGCGTCGGTTTAAGCATGGTTGCCGTTTCAAACAGTGGACTGGTGATGACTCTAAAGCATTGATGAAGGTATTTTCATTTTGTTTGAATAATAGTAGGCTCTCTCACTAACAAACCCTTATTCTTAGATCTATCTGCCTGCGATTCATGGTCTTGTTCCTCCAGAGGCAGTAAAGTGCTTGTCCGCTTTCTTGGATTTTTGCTACATTGCAAGTCGTAGTGACTTCGACAGTGCCATCCTTCAATCACTCGACAATGCCCTTCATCGATTCCATATCTACCGTGAGATATTCCGAGAATCTGGAGTTTGGGATGGATTTTCATTGCCACGTCAGCACTCCTTGGTACATTATTGAGTCAATATCCAGGAATTTGGTGCCCCGGGTGGGCTTTGTTCATCAATCACAGAATCGCGACACATAACAGCAGTTAAAAAGCCCTGGCGGCGCTCGAGCCGCTTTGAAGCCCTTGGCCAAATGTTGATCACAAACCAACGTCTCGATAAGCTTAACGCTATGCAAGCGAACTATATTTCACGTGGGATGCTCCCTTCTGAGCATCTGACACCCACTTTGGATAATGAAGATGATGACGGTGTTAGGGGACGCTCCACGTCCTCCGATGTTTCCTCTGATATTTCTCCATCACCTCTGTATATTCCTCCTCATCGTCGCCAGCCCAAGACGGAGTGCACTCGCGGCTCCGATACCGGAGTCCGATGATCACGTGACGTAACATTCCTATCACTGTTTCACCATTCTCCATCTTTTTCATCATTTCATTATTTTTCATCATTTTATTATTTCGACTCCGATTTTTGGTATATAGACATGCATCCCACCTTAGCAGGGCTTTATCCTTTTCTTTTAGGATCCCCTGCTAGGTGCGCTTTCCTGTCGTATTTTATGTTTATATATATGTTTAGGATCTCCTGCTAGATCTCGACTAAGTCGTCCGCAGTTGCCCTAACAGACGGAGGACCTACCGATGAAAGAGTTATGGCAGATGTCTAACTTGCATGAAAAAATGGTGCATCATTTAATTTTAAGATGATCTTATGCATTTCTGACTTGAGATTTGCAGAGCGGACATATCCCTCATCATTGTCCTCACTCGCCACTTCCATTGAGGAGCCTCGCTTACCATCTCTCATCCGTACATTCCTCCACCAGCAACTCGACATCTCAGATGATGCCACCTCTGCCTCTGAGTTTGATTGCATACCTGATGATATTTTAGAGTTCATTTCCCCAATCTCCGTTTTTCACTCAGCTGTCGCAACGTTCTATGCTCCCAGTGACATCTCTGGTATCCGTGGAATGTGTCGTGAGTGCATCCGGTCTACTCCATCTTGGCGTGCATCCGGTCCTCGAAGAGATTGTGTATATGTGGTTGAAAACCAAGACAAGCCTGGTTTTCAGGGGATGAGTGTTGTTCGGGTCAAGCTATTTTTTTCGTTTTGATATGAAGGTGAGGAGTATCCGTGTGCACTTGTGGAATGGTTTAAGAAAATAGGGAGGTCACCTGAGGAGCAGACGGGCATGTGGGTTGTAAAACCAGAGAATGATGACCACAGCAGATGGTTAACATCTATTATCCACATCGACACAATCCTGTGTGGCGCTCACTTACTTCCAGTTTATGGAAAACAATTCCTTCCTTTTCGTTTTTATCATACTTGGTCTCTAGATTCTTTTAAGTACTTTTTTGTAAACAAGTATGTTGATCATCACGCAAATGAAATTGTTTTTTGAATACCTATACCTGAATAACATAACTAGAAGAGGGCTGAAATTCTGGTATAGCTAAACATGATTTTGACTGATTTAACTGGGGTATGGAAGAGGGCTGCAATTCTGGTATGTCTAAATATTCTGATCTATTTCTGACCGATTTGAAAATCTGACAACTTCTGGCAGCTCCCACTCTTCTGGCCCCAGACATGCCAGATGCATCAGACGTGCCAGACCTAGCCAGACAAATGCCCTTTTCCTGATCAGTGGTGAACTTCACAAGCAATCTGGGATGGAAGTTATCAGCCTCCTACGAGAATCCATCAGGATCTTAAGGGTACACTCAGTGTCCGATCTCGTTGTTCCATTAGACTCTCAGAAACATATCATAGCCTGGGTACCCTACTCATAAATTTTCGGGACCCTTTCGCAAGCTGGTGAACTTCACAAACAATCTGGGATGGTAATTGTCAGCCTTCTACGAGAATCCATCAGGATCTTATTAGGGTACATTCGGTATCCAATCTCGTTGTTCAATTTGATTCCCAAATAAATATTGTGGACATATGGTAACCTGTAAAGATGTTGCGAATAACGGGGAACCGATTACAACCAGTGTTGGCAGTACCACTGTTTAAACACGTGGCAGTGTGGATATCCACGATTCGTGGATAAACCACGTCAATCATGGGCATGGGATTTCCCGATATGGTAAGAAGTGTGGGGAATGGCCGATTTTCATTTTTAAGTTGAATAAATAATCTGTAAAATATTATGAAGAATACATAGAAGGATGAGATATATCATTTCCGTCGTCGAAGTCATCAGGATCCCCTTCAGCGTCAAGATCTACAAGCTGATGAAGCTCCATCTCTTCATCCAAACCGTTAGCTGTTGAAGTTGCACGGACTTTTGTCCAGTAAGTGTTTGAGAAATCAAATAGATTCTTAAGATCGATTTTTCTTCCACCCAATTCATTGTCATCATTGTCATTGTCATCGAGCTCGGCGTCGGTTGAATCTTGAGAAAAATTATCAATAATTTTTGAAAAGGTTCGACGTTGGGGTATAGGGCTTTCCTCCGTTGCGGTCTGGTCCCAGTGCGATTCAGGCTTGGACATGGTCTGCGATGCAGAATTGGATGATGGCTGATTCGAAAGGTCGACTTTGTGGTGAGAAGTCATGCTTCTTTTTAATCGATTTTTAATTGATCCTTCTCGAAGATGTTCATCACGTAGATGCATGCGTAGCTCGGCCTGGTCAGTCATTTTCTGAGAGCGAAGGCGGGATCGGAGTTTAGTGAGCGTCAATCCGTACATGCTGAAAAGACGTTCACAAGAAGCGGAGTTGCAGCAAACCGACAGAATGCAACGAGCAATAGTTTGTAGTGGCGTGTCAGTGTTGCCGTATTTAATGCCATCATACATTGAAAGTGGATCGGGTATTTCTTTCTATAAATTTATTCATTATGGGCTCGAGAAATATAATATGCGCCTGCTTACCTTTATTTCTGCATTTCGCCTGATCTGTTCTGACCACTCAGAGAGTGCCGCATACGTATTTTTGTTGTTAAGATACTCGTCGAGCTTGGAAAAGATCTCAGTGGGGGCATCTGCTTTGTAAAATCGTTTCCATAGATGTTGGATAAGGATCCATATGTTAGCAGGAGCAACAAGCGGGATTTTTGCGAAAGGCGCGGTTTTAAGAAGTGGATGTAGTATAATGGCTGCAATGTAGACGTCTTGGTCGCCGTTCTTCCAGCGCCTTTCAATACTATCTATAATGACGTTTATATGTCCGTGGTCATCTCCTACATTTCTTGATATTCAAAGACGAGGGTACCAAACACAATGGACACCTGATCCAGCCGTGCGTGGCAAGCCTGGAGTATACATGATGATCGCGCAAGCGGCTCCAGATGCATTTTTATTCTAATAATTAATTAGACTAGTTCCATCCATTATACGAAATTTACCTTTGCAATGAGTGCCAAAATACCGGATTTTCAATGACTTTAATCATTTCTTTGGCTTTGCGATGTGTGGCAGTATTTCCGGCTAGGACACGCTCTCGATGAGTTTTGACAAGCATTTGTAGGACTAACATGAGTTCAAGAAGTCGGTGATAAGCCATATAATATGCAGTCCACCGAGTAATAACTGCACGGATGACAGAGAGAACTTTGGCAAGAGGATTTGTGGCGAGCATTGCTGTTTGCAAATCACGGATCAAGGCAAGAATTTGGGTTTTGCTTCGCAGCCATGTGATAAGATCGTTTGCTATTTCGGCGTATTTGAGCAAAGGAGAAGCATCTTTGGCACAAAAATAGTCGCAACAACAAGGGCGTTCTGTAAATTTAAATCTTGATCGATATAATATATTATATATTATAATTTATCATACCTGATGCGCCCAGCAGTCTGGAGTTATCAGAGAGGGATCAGCAGCTGAACAGAGCCGGCGAGCCTTCTTTGCTTCCCCTGCAGCATCGGAGGTAATGGCAACCAAAATAACCTTCCAGTCATCTCTGAGTATAGCCTGAACCTCTCTAATCTCCCACACAAGGTTCTCTGCTGTTTTGCATTCAGAGGAAGTGTCGAAAACTTTAAAAGTATGCACCTGAAATTAAATAATCAATCTTCAAAAAAGAACTTAAATATTTTGGTGGCATACCTCTCGCTTATCGGTTGTTATCATGAACGCAAGAAAATGATGGAAATTCATTCCTGTCCACCCATCGCACTGAAGGGTAACAAGACACCCTTTTGATTTAACCTTTGCAAGTTCACGGTATTTTGCAATCTCTCGAGGAATTATTGTATCAGATATTTGACGCCGACTGATGGTTTGGGCACCTGGAAGGAATTCGGCCAGAAATTTATTCCATTCGGGATTCTCCACCCATCGGTAAGGAAAGCCACAAGCTGTTGTAATGCGCGCTAATGATACTCCAAGGCGCGCTTGATTATCGGGTGTCCAAATTGGGATATTAGAAAGACTTTGTTGCCTAGATATTTCACGACTATATCGAGGACACTTTCTAGAATAATTGGATGCAACTGAAAGGGAGCCTGAAGGGGGGAATGCCAAAGGAGATGGTAAATGAGGTGAATAAGGGCCTGAAACGAGAGGTGATAATGATAATGAAGGGCTTGGTGTTTGGGTAGGAGAGCCAGTGTATGAATTTAAATTGGAATTTGAACTAAATGGACTTGGAGATGATGTACTAGAAGTAGGAAAACTATGTGTAAAATTCGGAGGTCCAGTTGGTAAGCTTGGATGGAAAAGTATGCCCATCCCAGGTGCATGTACAGGTTGCGAAAGTACAAATTTGTCACGGTTGCGCTGAGGACTTTTTAGGAGACCTCTCTCGGTAAGTTGCTGTATTGCAGTTGCCTTTACGGCTTCAGGTTGGTGATGACAGTTTTTAAGGTGTCGTAGAATATTCTCTGTTCTGGCAACATCCCATAGTGCATTTGGTGTTGGCGTATTAAATCTCCACACTGAATTTTAATTTTAATTATTATCTGGATAAAACAACATGATAAACGAAATATGAACAGAATGCTATTATAGAATCATTAGATCGACTCTCGGTTCGAAGTCCAGCTGCCATTTCTTCTTCATCTTTCTTTACCTCACTGCTAAATTCACTGATCCAACATAAAGAACAAAAAATCTTCTTCCTGTCCATTTTGTCGTTTGAGTATGCTTCACGAACTTTTGGATGCACTTTTGCACTTGGGTGGTCCTGAAAAAATTCATGACCCCAACCTAAACTTGGAGCCATGTTGCCAGTGGAAAGGGAATCAGAAATTGTGCCTTGCGGCCCTTGCCTTTCTTATAGTTTAAGTTACCTTGAGGTAGGTAATTATTGTTATCAATGAAAACACAGTCCTAGCTCCTATGTCTAAAAAATATCTCTTTACAGCGTCTGGTGACTTTTCTCATTTCACCAAGAACCGATGACACTCGTTGATGCGTATCTAAAATAGGAAATTTACTGATTTCCCAGGGTAATAATCCTGGGAATTACCATGCCCATGATCATGGGATATGGTTCAACATGTGGATAACCACACATCGTGGGATATGTTCAACCACGTTCGCCCGTGGTGCTGCCAACACTGGGTGAGATAGAAGATTGCCGTGGGAATTAATCGGCGTCTAAATTTGGCGGTTGTTTGAGGTTGTGCAGTGGGCGAAAAAAATATGTCATTTTATTTTATTTTATTATGAATCCCTGTAATTGTCATTTTTACAGTAATATACCATGGTTTTAATGGCAGCACCAGCCAAAATCACACCCAGTTTGGTTCTGGTTCGAACAGGTTCTCAAACGGTTCTCAATTTTCAAAAATTTGAGAACCGAGAACTGGAACCGTCGGTTCTAAGCTGTTTGGTTCGACCGGTTCCAGTTCTCCGAAGCAGTTCCGAACAGAACTTCGGCAACACTAAGAAGGATGGAGTCAATGATGGATGTAGAAAGGAAAGAATTATTATGAAGTCCGCTAGACGAGGCGGACACATCACAGGTGTCATTGTGTGCACATGTGCATGTGTTGATGCATACATTGACAAACAGAACTTGTAGCCAAAAAAAAAATCAACAGCACACACCCACATACATGTGCACTGCACGCAACTGTCATGGTCTGTGCTTGGTCACATTCTTTCCAAAGAACAATCAAAGGACAGCTCCGACAGAGTCTCCGATGATGGCCGCCTCACCATTGTTCAGCGTTACAACTTCAACCGATTCAGGCTTTACAGCCGTGATCGGATACAGTCAGTATTCATAATGCCCAAGCATCTGTCCAAGGAGCTAGCTGAGGCCATGAATATCAACTGGAAGACGTCCAGTCAAGTATCCACAGGTTTGAGAATGGATAAATGCCAATCAAGCAATATTGTAGTTAACAAGTTAAAGACAAGCTAAAGAGTACAGGTAATTTAGCTACGGTTATATACTAATGTCTATGTGTTGTCCTCAAGGTAAACACATGTAAAATGTGTGTCCAAAGCATGTCAAGTGTAAGGTAAAAGCATGTTGCGCAGCAACATGTGTAGAATGCATGTCGATCGTCAATGAAAGACATGAGTCAAAGGCATGTCAAATGCATGTAGGTAATAATGTAAAGTTCATATAAAGAAACATATCTTGGATCATCATCAGATGATATGATCAAGAGATCAAGATAAGATCGTAGATCAAGAGATAAGATCGCCAAGATAAGATCAAGAGATATGATCAAGAGATATGATCAAGAGATCAAGCTATCTTCATACAGTAGCTTACAAAACTGTCCCAATGTTTGGCATGTTGAGACTAATTGGCTTGTAACACAAAAAATACATATGCTTAGATTCTGAAATTAATATATATTATAGGGGGACATAATACCTTTCTAAAAAAATCAGGATCATGTGATTCCAACCAAAAC
>Ga0193743_1002160_pt1 | contig 14118 bp, 7 predicted proteins | sample L2c2metaG_FD_143038 | JGI IMG/M metagenome (GOLD analysis project Ga0193743, IMG submission 143038) | Soil microbial communities from a riparian zone of the East river system, Colorado, United States - L2c2 | ecosystem: Environmental > Terrestrial > Soil > Riparian zone | place: USA: East River... | reverse complement strand
GTTCCTGGAGTCCGAGGGGCTGGTGTCCCCGGCCCGCAGCGCGTCCGGCTACCGGCAGTTCTCCGGCGAGGACCTGGAACGGCTGCGCTTCGTGCTCGCCGCCCAGCGCGACCACTACCTGCCCCTGAAGGTCATCAAGCAGCAACTGGACGAGCGGGATGATCGCACCTCGACAGAGCCCCGCCCGCTGGTTGCCGTGCCGAGTGGCGCCCCTGAGGTGGCTTCGGCCAACAAAGTGCGGCTGACCAGGGAGGATCTGCTCGCGGCGGCGGACATCGACGCCGGGATGCTGGCCGCCCTCGAGCAGTACGGCATCGTCCGCTCCGGCGCCGCCGGGTTCTACGACACCGATGCGGTGGAGCTGGCCCGGACCGCGAGTGCGCTGACCGAGTTCGGCATCGAGCCCCGGCACCTGCGCGCGTTTCGGGCCGCGGCCGACCGGGAGACCGGTTTGCTCCAGCAGATCGTCGGGCCGGTGGCTCGCCAGCGTGACCCCGATGCGGCCGCTCGTGCTGAGGATTTACTCCGAGAGATGGCAGGGCTGTCCGTCCGCCTTCACGCATTGTTGATCCGGGTGGGGTTACGGGAGGGGCTACCCCGGTGAATCTCGGCCGGACAGGGTTCGCATCGCCGGATGGCGCGCGAATGAGCGTTCGCCCGTGTAGCGTCTTCAAGTACGAGGATCCACCGGATCCGACCCGACAACAGAACCAGCGCAGGGGCGTTCAGATGGTTGCGAGTCCCCGTCGGGGAGGGAGGCGAGACGCGTGAGTGAGATGCGCGTGGTGGGTGTCCGAGTTGAGCTACCCGCGAACCAACCCATTCTCCTGCTGCGGGAGACGAATGGTGATCGTTACCTACCGATCTGGATCGGCTCGGTAGAGGCCACCGCGATCGCGCTGGAGCAGCAAGGGGTGAAGCCGGCCCGGCCGCTCACCCATGATCTGCTCAAGGACGTGATCAAGTCGCTCGGCCGCCGGCTGGAGCAGGTGCGGATCACCGATCTGCAAGAAGGCACCTTCTTCGCCGAGCTGGTGTTCGACGGCGGCACCCGGGTTTCCGCGCGACCGAGTGATTCGGTGGCGCTGGCGCTGCGGGTGGGGGTGCCCATCCACGCCGAGGAGAACGTGCTCTCCGAAGCGGGCCTGATCATCCCGGACGAGCAGGAGGACGAGGTGGAGAAATTCCGCGAGTTCCTCGACTCGGTTTCCCCGGAGGATTTCCGGGGAGCGCAACCCTGAAGTCACCCTCGAAGGTTGCCGCGCGTCGCGTTGACCGCCCGGTGACCTCGGCTTACGGTCACGGACATGGATTCCGAGCGGCCCGACGAGAACGCTGAGCCGGCCGAGCAGGGCGAGCTCTTTCCTGACTCGGCGCTCGCTGATGGGCTGCCGGACCAGCTCACCGGTTATCGCGGCCCCACCGCCTGTCAGGTCGTGGGCATCACCTACCGGCAGCTGGACTACTGGGCGCGCACCGGCCTGGTTGTGCCGTCGATCCGCAGCGCTTCCGGATCCGGCACCCAGCGGCTCTACTCGTTCAAGGACGTGCTGGTTCTCAAGGTCGTCAAGCGGTTACTGGACGCCGGCGTCTCGCTGCAGAACATCCGTCTCGCGGTCGATCACCTGCGCGCCCGGGGGATCCGGGACCTGGCCGGAATCACCCTGCTGAGCGACGGCACCACGGTGTACGAGTGTGCCTCCCCGGAGGAGGTTGTCGATCTGCTGGCGGGTGGCCAGGGCGTATTCGGTATCGCCATCGGCGGCGCCATGCGGGAGATCACCGGCACCATCCGGGAGTTCCCCGCCGAGCGGGCCGACGGCATGGTCGTCTCGGAAAGTGCGACCGACGAGTTGAGCCGCCGCCGCGCCACCAAGCGCATCAGCTGACCCGCCCCCGGCTTGTCTGATCAGCCGGGCCGCAGCCGGGTCGAGGCACGCACGATCAGTTCCGGCTCGAAGACCACCTGGCGGTGCTGGTGGCCCGGTCCGCCCCGGCTCTCGGTGAGCAGCAGTTCGGCGGCGGTCCGGCCGAGCAGGTGCCGAGGCTGGCGGACCGAGGTCAGCGGGACGGCCGCCGCCTCGGCGAATTCGATGTCGTCGTAGCCGACGATGGCCAGATCGTCCGGCACCCGCAGGCCCAGCCGGACCATCTGCTGCAGCAGGCCGAGCGCCAGCAGGTCGTTGGCACAGAACGCGGCGGTGGGCCGGCGCGCCGCCGGCAACCCGGCCAACCGCTCACCGGCCCTGAGCCCCTCGGCCACGTTCAGCGTGCCGGTCTCCAACACCAGAATCTCCGCGTCCGGCGCCCGCTCCGCCGCCCGGCGCGCCCCGGCCAGCCGGTCGGCCACCTGCCCCAGGGTCATCGGCCCGCCGAGGAAGGCGATCCGCCGGTGCCCGGCCTCGAGCAGGTGCGACACGGCCAGTTCGCCGCCGTGGATGTTGTCCACCGACACCGAGCAGACCCCCGGGCCCGGGTTGCGGTCCACCACGACGACCGGGGTGCCCCGCCGGCGCAGTTCTTCGATGTGCGAGTTCGCCGTGTCGGTCGGCGTGATCAGCACGCCTTCCACCCGCTGCTGCTCGAGCATGTCCAGGTAGAAGTCCTCGCGTCGGATGTCCTCGCCGGTGTGGCAGAGGTACACGGCGAGGTTGGCCGCCTCGGCGACGCCCTCCACCCCCCGGGCCACGTCGGTGAAGAACGGGTTGCCCGCGTCCAGCACCACGTAGGCGACGGTCCGGCTGCGCCCGGAACGCAGCTGGCGGGCCGACTCGTTGCGGACGAAGCCGAGCTCGGCGATCGCGGCCAGCACCCGGTCCCGGGTGGCCGCGCTGACCAGATCTGGTCGGTTGAGCACATTGGACACGGTGCCCAGGGACACGCCGGCGTGCGCGGCCACCGTCTTCATGCTCGGTGTGCCGTTGCTGGTCACCCGCTCAGCCTCCCGGGCCGGAAACGCGGTCACGGTGTCGGGCGCGACGCGTGACAGCGCAGGGTAACCGGGCCGAGCAGCCCGGTGCGGACCTGCCCGGCGTACACCCCGGAGGTCGGGGAGGCGTCGTCCAGGTAGCCGGCCAGGGTGCCGCGCACCACCACCTCGAGCTCGTTGGGACCGGCCCGGAGCAAGCCGGTGACCTCGCTGCGCCATGGCCCCCACACCCTCCGGTCGGCCAGCGTCCCGTTCACCCACACATCCGCCGTGCCGCGCACCTCGCCCAGGTCCAGGACGGTGCGGGTGCCCGGCTCGAGGGAGGGCACGGTGAGCCGGGTCCGGTAGGTCACCTGCCCACCCAGCGCACGCAGTCCGAGCTCCTCCCAGGTCACCAGAGGGACCCGCGCCGCCACCACCTGGACCTCGATCGGGCCGTCCAGCAGCGCCCCGCCGCGCCGGCCACCGGTGGCGGCCAGCCGCAACAGCGCGGTGCTGCCGGCCGGCGCCGGGGACAGCAAACGGATCACCCCGTCGTCCGCCTTGTACTCGTAGCCGTCGATCGCCGCGACGAACGCCAGCGGGGTCGGAATGCGCAGCGCGACGGTGCCCGGCGGGACCAGCAGACGCAGCCACTCGGTGCGCTCCGGGCCCGGCGCGCTGTCCGGGACCAGCGGTAGCACCACCCCGTCCGGGCCGGCGGCCGGATCCAGCCAGGCCGCGCCGGCCAGCGGATGAGGCCGGGCCCACTGGCAGACGAACCGCGGGTCACGCTGGTGCCAGCGGCGCTGCACCAGCGGGACGTCCGAACCGGCACGACGGGCCGTCCAGCCCGGGCCGCTGATGATCCCCAAGCCACCTCGGGCGGTGGGCGGCGAGTCCACCGAGGCGGCGGTCGGCTGCTGGCTCTGGTCGGTCAGCCGCAGCACGATGCGGTTGTCCCCGGCGCACAGGTACCGGCCCAGGTGGTAGCTGTGCACACGGATCTCCCGGTGCTCCGGGTAGGGGTTGAAGTCGCCCTGGCGGCCCACCTCCACGCCGTTCACCAGCACCGCGCAGGCACCGTCGGCGGCCACCTGGATGGTCGGGTCGGCGGGCAGCTCGGCCAGCGGCAGGTCCACGGCCAGCTCGCCGGACCCGCCGAGCACCACCTCGCCGCCCGGCCTGATCCACTCCGGGCGACGGACCGCGTCGGCGCCGGTGACCACCGCGAACCAGGCCCGCAGCGGGCCGTCCCGGTCGGCGACCAGCTCGATGTCCAGCCGGACCGTGGCGTCGGCGAGCTCGGCGGGGACGGCGGTGAACGACAGGTGCCCCTCGCCCTCGGCGGGCAGCTCGACGCCGGCCAGCCGCACCCGCCGGGCGGCCCCCGCGCCGACGACCAGCACCAGGTCCGTCGCGTCCGGCAGCCTCAGCCAGGTGCGGACCCGCACCCGCTCGCCGGCCCGCACGTAACGCCAGTCCAGGAACTCCTCGGGCACCTTGCCCTTGGGCCCCAGGGTCTCCACGTGGGCCGGGTCGTTGCGGATGCCCCGGCTCAGCGACCACTCGGCGTCCACCCAGTCGGGCTCCGGGTCGCCGTCCCGCCACGGCCCCTGGACCTGGGCGAACGGCCCGAAGCCGGCGGTGACCGGGGTCCAGGCGGCGTCCTCGGGCGGGATCGGTAACCCGTTCCCGACCGCGTGGTCCATCCGCCAGACCTCGAGCGGCAGCACCCCGGTGCGCTCGGCCGAGGCGAAATCCCCCCAGCTGTTGTCCAGGGTGGACTCGGCGAGCGCGGTCCACGGCCCGGGCACCGCCAGGGTCTCGTCCACCGGGCCGGGCGGAAGCGCCGTCGGGTCGGGCAGTGCCTCGGCGAGCAGCACGAGCGCCACCGCGCCGTCGTCGAACGGCACCTCGAGTGTCCAGCTGCCGTCCGCTGCGTCCGTCACCGGCAGCTCGGTGCGCCGCCCGGTACCCGGCGACCAGCTCTGCGCCCTGGGCCGGGCGATCCCCTCGACGGTGACCGTGGCGATCCGGTCGGCTGGGCTGGTGAAGTGGTAGCCGGTGGCGCGCAGGCGCTGGTTGTAGCCCTGCCAGTCGAACCCGGCCGCCACCGACTCGCCGGTGGTGGGCGGCAGGATGGGCGCGAGGGTGCCGCTGCGGTCGTCGTGCGCGACCAGAGCCAGCACGTGCGCCTGGCCGTGCAGGCGCAGCAGGAACGGCGCGTCCGCGCGTACCCGGACCGGGCCGGCCAGCACCGAAGCCGGTACGTCCTCGGCGGTGTCCACCACCAGGACCTTGCCGGTGGCCACCGCGTCGGCGAACTCCCGCGCCGCTTCTGCCCCGAGGTCCCCGAGGTCCCCGGCATCCGGGAACAGCCGGGGTGGCTGCCCCACGCACACCACCCGACCGCCGGCCGAGGCGAACTCCAGCAGCCGCTGGGCGGTGTCCGCGCGCAGCACCTCGGTGGACGGCAGCACCACCGTCCGGTAGGTCTCCTCGGCGATCCGCAGAGCCGTGCCGCCTGGAGCGGGAACGACGGCGCCGGCGGCGATGGTTGCCTCGTCCAGCGCGTCGTGGTCGATCCCGGCGCGCTCCAACACGCCGCGCCGCTCGGCGAACCAGGTGTTCACCCCGCCCAGCTCCCGGAACACCTGGCTGGCCTTGGCCGCGGCGGGCAGCGGCCCGGCCAGAGTGAGGTGTGCCTGCGCGGTGCGGTGCGGGGAGAGCAGCACAACGTCGCACACGTGCTGGCCGGCGGTGAGCACCGAGCAGAGCCGGGCCACCGCCATCGCGAACACGTCGTAGCTGGGCCAGTAGGGCTGCCGCCAGCAGGTGGACGGTGGCGCCCACTCCCACCAGCCACCGGCGGTGGAGTAGTACACCGCGTGCGGGTCGTAGAGCGTGGCGCCGCGGCGCAGGAACGGGGAGAGCCAGTCGTAGGTCTCCTCCAGGGTGCCGCCCCAGCCGGAGGAGTGGAACGCCTCGATCCACACCCGCTCGCGCCGGTTGGCGTGCGCCAGCGAGCTGTGCACCTTGGCGTCGCCCCAGTGGTCGCTGCCCGGGGCGCCGTAACCGGCGTGCAGCCCGAGGTAGTCGCCGTAGGTCCGGACGCCGCCCACCGGGTCGCCCTCCCGCGCCGGGGACGCCTGGTCGAAACCGCAGGTCATCCCGCGCTTGGTGAACCAGGCGTCGTGCTGGTCGAAGAACCCGCGCCGGGCCAGCACCGCCCGGTGCGCGTGGTACTCGCGCCGGACCAGCGCCGCCTCGGCGGACCCGTCGGGCTCCCACAACGCCCAGAGCTTCGGCTCCAACCGGTAGCCGTGGCGCGCGGCGAAGGTGTCCGCGAAGTCGGCGCCCCAGGTGGGCATCGGCGGCAGCTCGTCCTGGAAGAAGCCGCCGATGCCGCGGCCGAACCAGTGCCCGACGGCCCGTTCCAGGGTGCCGTGCACCTGGTCGAGCAGGGCGGCGCAGGCGGCATGGTTGAAGTAGTCGAACCCGGCGGTCCCGGCGTGCACCAGGGTGACCTCGGCGTCCTCGCCGGTCCACCGCGCCGCCCCGTCCGTGATCGGGACCTCGGTCGGTCCGAGCCCCGGTGAGCGCGGCACGGCGTAGGCGGCGAGCGGGGTGTGCCCGGCCGGCGGGCGCAGCGTGACGTGGGTCCCGGCGCCGAGGGTGCGGTAGAGCGACATGCCGGCGAACGCCGGGTTCTCCGCGATCAGCCGACCCTGCAGGTTCGCCCCGGAGAACCCGATCTGGTCGTACATCCAGATGGTGAAGCCCAGCTCGGCGGCGTCCGCGCAGGCCTGGTCGAACAGCTCCAGCCAGGCGGGGGACAGGAACGGCGGATCGTCGGCCACCGACCCGAACATCGGCCCGGTCGGCGCCAGGCACATCACCACGGCCTGCCGGATGCCGCCGGCCACCATCCGCTCCAGCTGCCACCGCAACCGTTCGCGGGTAACGGTGGCGCCGCTCCACCACCAGATGGGCAGTGGCCCGTACTCCGGGCGCGGCGCGGTGAAGCGGTCCAGCAGGTCGTGCACGCCGGCGGACGGTGCGCTCACCATGGGCCTCTCAGCTCGGCTGGCTTTGTGCTGACGTCGCTGGCGCCGCGCGCTCACGCTCGATCTGTTCCAGTGACTTGCCCACCGTGTCGGGCATGAAGAAGAACCCGACCACCCCGCTGACCATGAGGAACGCGGTGAGCAGCAGGGCAACCGGGCCGATCTCCACCGCGGCGAGCACCGGCACGAAGAAGCTCCAGATCCCGAGCAGGGTGCGGGCGACGCCGAAGGTGAAGCCCTGCGCGGTACCCCGCAACAGGGTGGGGAACAGCTCCTGGCTGAACACCTTGTAGGTCGGCTCGCCGGCCAGCGCGGCACCAACGCCGAACAGCACGATGTTGGCGATCACCACCGGCACGGTGAAGGGCAGTACGAGGTAGATCGCGAACGCGGTGATCTGCAACAGCGCGCCGACGCCCCACATCGCCTTGCGGGCGCCGTAGCTCCGGTCGCTGAGCCGCATGAACAGGAAGATGGTGGCCACGATGCTGATGGCGAACCCAGCGCAGGACAGCGCGACGCCGGCGGCCTGGGTGCCCGCGCCGAGGGTACGGATGACGTAGGGGGTGAAGATGCCGCTGGTGCCCGCGGCCAATCCCCAGAAGGTGTAGATCGTGCCGGTCCACACCAGCGCTCGCAGGTTCTGGCCGCGGAACAACTCGCTGACCCGGCTGCCCACCGACCGGGCGGAGCGCGCGGCCGAGGTCCACCGGGCCGATTCGACCATGCCCCGGCGCAGCGCCCAGGTGACCAGCGCGACCACGAACAGCTGCAGGAACACCACCCGGGTGCCCAGCAGACCGAGCGGGGTCAGCACCAGCGCCATCAGCAGCACCACGACCGGGCCGAGGCTCCAGGCCACCTGGGTGAGGCCCATCAGCCTGCCGCGCGCCCCGGCGGGGGAGAGCTCGCCGACCAGCGCCAGCGAGGTGGGTACGTCGGCGCCGACGGCCACCCCGACGATGAACGTGCCGGCGAACAGCATCACCGGGTCGACCGCGAGCGCGATGAGCAGGATGCCGAACGCGTAGACCAGCAGGTCCCACTTGTAGATCCGCTTGCGGCCCAGCTTGTCGCCCAGCCGACCGCCGATGAACGCGCCGATCGCGCAGCCGATGGCGTTCGGCCCGATCGCGGCCAGCGCACCGACGCCGAGGTTGCTCAGGCCCAGCTCGGACTGGAAGAACGCCAGCCCGGCGCCGAGCGCCACGATCGAGCCGGCGTCCAGGTAGGAAGCCATCGCGGCGAGGACCGACCACTTCCACTGCTGCTTGGTGATCGTGGTGCCGTCCTGCTCCGGGGCGACGCCGATGGCATCCGGTGCGGTCATGGGCGATCTCCTCGTCCTCGTCGACGAAGGGGCGATTGAAACGTATTAACCAGCGATGCTAGGGAGCCCGAGAACTGTGACGCAAGCCTCATTTCAGACCTAGTCCGTGCGGGCTGGCATCTTGACGGTCTGCGGAAGGCGCTTCTAGGGTGGCCGCAGTCACGTTCTGAAGCGTTTCATTAGGAGCGCGGATGTCAGCCTCAGCGTCGAGCGCCACCGGATGAGCCAGCCGCGCCCCACGGCCGTCCGGTTCGAGCATGTTTCCAGCGGTTTCGGCATTGGCACGCCGACCCCCCGGTTGTCCTGGCAGCTGCCGGAAGCCCCCGCCGAGTTCGCCGCGGTGGCCTATGAGCTGGAGCTGACCGACGCGGCCACCGGGCGGACGAGCACCCGGCGCGCCGAATCGGCGGAGCAGGTGTTGGTGGACTGGCCGTTCCCGGCGTTGGCTTCGCGGGCGCGAGGGTCGGTGCGGGTCCGGGTGGCCGTGAGCGCGGGGTCGGCCGAGGCGTGGACTCCGTGGAGTGAGCCGGCCCAGTTCGAGACGACGCTGCTGGACGCCCGGGAGTGGACCGCCTGGTTCGTCTCCCCGCGCACCATCGGTCGGATCGGCGAGCCGGCGCCGGTGCTGCACGGGCGGTTCCAGCTCGCCGGCGATGTGGTCGCCGCCCGGCTGCACGTCACCGCGCTGGGCGTGCAGGTGACCTCGATCAACGGGGTGCGGGTGGGCGACGAGCACCTGGCGCCGGGCTGGACGTCGTATCCGCACCGGCTGCGCTTCCGCACCCACGACGTCACCGCGCTGCTCCGCCCCGGGGCCAACGACGTGCAGATCCTGCTCGGCAACGGCTGGTACCGGGGCTACCTGGGGTTCGCCGGCCAGCGGGCGCTCTACGGCGATCGGCTCGCCGCGCTGGCCCAGCTGGAGGTGGAGCACGCGGACGGCTCGCGCACCACGTTCGGCACCGACGCGGAGTGGACCGCCCGGCCCAGCGGCGTGCTGGCCGACGACCTCTACGACGGGCAGACCACCGACTGGCGCGTCCCCGCCGGCGGGGAGGACGTACCCGACGCGGTGGATGTGCTGGACGAGGACCTGGGCCAGTTGGTGCCGCCGGACGGCCCGCCGGTGCGCGTGGTGGCCACCGTGCCGGCGGTGGCGGTGAGCCGCTCGCCGTCCGGCGCGCTGCTGGTGGATTTCGGGGAGAACCTGGTCGGCTGGGTGCGGCTGCGGGTACGCGGCGTGGTCCCCGGGCAGCGGGTGACCATCCGGCACGCCGAGGTGCTCGAGCACGGCGAGCTGGCGGTCCGTGCGCTGCGCGCCGCCAAGGCCACCGACGTGCACCTGCTGGCCGGCGCCGCGGAGGAGGTGGTGGAGCCGTCGCTGACCTTCCACGGCTTCCGCTACGCCGAGATCACTGGGGCCGGGGAGGTCTCGGCCGCCGACGTCGAGGCCGTGGTGCTCAGCTCCGACCTGCGCCGCACGGGGGAGTTCCACTGCTCCGAGCCGGACGTGGAGACCCTGCACGCCAACGTGGTGCGCAGCATGCGGGGCAACTTCCTGGACCTGCCCACCGACTGCCCGCAGCGCGCCGAGCGGCTGGGCTGGACCGGGGACATCCAGGTGTTCTCCCCGACCGCCGCGTTCCTCGCCGACTGCGCCGGCTTCCTCACCTCGTGGCTGGCCGACCTGGCCGCCGAGCAGCAGCCGGACGGCTCGGTGCCCTACGTCATCCCGGACATCCTGCGCACCGACGGCCCGGCGGCGGCCGCCTGGGGGGACGCGGCCACCGTGCTGCCGTGGACGCTCTACCAGCGCTTCGGCGACGCCGGGGTGCTGGCCGCCCAGTTCGACAGCATGCGCGCCTGGGTGGACCGGCAGGCCGCGCTGGCCGGCCCGGACCGGGTGTGGGCCGGCGGGTTCCAGTTCGGCGACTGGTTGGACCCGGCCGCGCCGCCGGACGCGCCAGGGGCGGCGAAGGTGGACCCGGACGTGGTGGCCACCGCGCACCTGGCCCGCTCGGCGCGCATCGTCGCCGACGCCGCCGCCGTGCTCGGCCGGGACGCCGACGCGGCGGGCTACCGGCAGCTGGCTCGGGAGAGCACCCAGGCGTTCGCCGCCGAGTACGTCAGCCCGAACGGCCGGATCGTCAGCGACGCGCCGACGGCGTACGCGATGGCCCTGGTCTGGGGCCTGCTCCCGGACGGCCCCCAGCGCGCGGGGGCCGGGCGGCGGCTGGCCGACCTGGTCCGGGCCGGCGGCTTCCGGGTCGGCACCGGGTTCGTCGGCACCCCGCTGATCACCGACGCGCTGAGCCTGGCCGGTGAGCACGAGCTGGCCTACCGGCTGCTGCTGGAGCGCGGCTGCCCGTCCTGGCTGTACCCGGTGACCATGGGCGCCACCACGATCTGGGAGCGCTGGGACAGCATGCTGCCGGACGGTTCGGTCAACCCCGGGGACATGGTGTCGTTCAACCACTACGCCTTGGGGGCGGTCGCCGACTGGCTGCACCGGGTGGTCGCCGGGCTTGCGCCGGCCGCGCCCGGGTACCGGGAGATCCTGGTGCGGCCGGTCCCGGGTGGCGGACTGACCTCGGCGTCCGCCCGGCTGGACACCCCGTACGGGCTCGCCGCGGTGGCCTGGCGGCTGGCTTCTGGGCGGTTCCTGCTGGACGTGGAGGTGCCGTTCGGTTCCGCCGCGTCGGTGTACCTGCCCGGCGAGGCCGCCCCGCACCGGGTCCGGCACGGTCAGCACCACTGGGAGGTCGCCGACCCGACACCGCCGCCCCGACCGGTCCAGCGGGTGCGGGACGTGTTCGACGACCCCGAGCTGTGGGCGGTGGTCACGGCCGCGGCGGCCGAGCTGGGCATCGCCCACAGCACGGCCGCCGACCCGGTGGCGGTGGCCGAGCGGCTCGCGCACTATCTGGACCACCCGGTCGGCGAGCTGCCCGAGGCGCTCGTCCCGAGCTTCCTGCCCGGCGCCGACCAGCTGCAGGCACAGTTGGCGAAGCGCCTCGACCAGCACCTGGTGTGCCGAACGGAGGTCCCCCAGTGACCGACCTGACCGCGGTGAAGGCCGCGCTGCGCGGGCAGCGGATCGAGACGCCGTCCTGGGCGTACGCCAACTCGGGCACCCGGTTCAAGGTGTTCGCGGTGCCCGGGGTGCCCCGTGACCCGGAGGAGAAGATCGCCGACGCGGCCACGGTGCACCAGCTCACCGGGGTGGCACCTTCGGTGGCGCTGCACATTCCGTGGGACCGGGTGGACGACTACGCCGCGCTGGCCAAGTACGCCGCCGACGCCGGGGTGACGATCGGGGCGATCAACTCCAACGTGTTCCAGGACGACGACTACAAGCTGGGCTCGGTGACCAACCCGGATCCGAGGGTGCGCCGCAAGGCCACCGACCACCTGCTGGAGTGCGTCGACATCATGGACGCGACCGGCTCCCGGGACCTCAAGCTGTGGTTCTCCGACGGCACCAACTACCCCGGGCAGGACTCCATCCGGGCCCGGCAGGACCGGCTGGCCGAGGCGCTGCGCGAGGTGTACGACCGGCTGGGCGGCCACCAGCGGATGCTGCTGGAGTACAAGCTGTTCGAGCCGGCGTTCTACACCACCGACGTGCCGGACTGGGGCACCGCGTACGCGCACTGCCTCGAGCTCGGCCCGAAGGCCGGGGTGTGTGTGGACACCGGCCACCACGCGCCGGGCACCAACATCGAGTTCATCGTGGCGTTCCTGCTGCGCGCCGGCCGGCTCGCCGCGTTCGACTTCAACTCCCGGTTCTACGCCGACGACGACCTGATGGTGGGCGCCGCCGACCCGTTCCAGCTGTTCCGGATCATGTACGAGGTGGTGGCCGCCGATGCGCTGCGGCCGGATGCCGGGATCGCGTTCATGCTGGACCAGTGCCACAACATCGAGGGCAAGATCCCGGCGATCATCCGCTCGGTGCTCAACGTGCAGGAGGCCACCGCCAAAGCGCTGCTGGTGGACCGTGAGGCGCTGGGCGAGGCGCAGCTTCGCGGGGACGTGCTGGGGGCGAACGAGGTACTGATGGACGCGTTCGCCACCGACGTGCGGCCGCTGTTGCGCGAGCTGCGCACCGAGCAAGGCCTGGACCCGGACCCGGTCGCCGCCTACCGCCGCTCCGGCTACCAGGAACGCATCCAGGCCGAACGGGTCGGCGGCGTGCAAGCCGGCTGGGGCGCCTGACGACCCCGTGAGTGGTTAGCGTTGCTATCGCAACGCCTAACCACTCACGGGTCCTGATCTGGGAGGACTGGATGGCCCACGAGGCTGTGCGCGAGTTGCTGGACCGGAGCCACCGGCTGGGCGCGGACCCGCGCAACACCAACTACGCCGGCGGGAACACCTCCGCGAAGGGCGCCGAGACGGACCCGGCCACCGGCGGGCCGGTCGAGCTGATGTGGGTGAAGGGATCCGGGGGTGACCTGGGCACGCTCGCCGAGACGGGGCTGGCGGTGCTGCGGCTGGACCGGCTGCGCGGGCTGACCGAGGTCTACCCGGGGCTGGACCGCGAGGACGAGATGGTCGCCGCGTTCGACTACTGCCTGCACGGGCGGGGCGGGGCCGCGCCTTCGATCGACACCGCGATGCACGGGCTGGTGGACGCCGCGCACGTGGACCACCTGCACCCGGACGCCGGCATCGCGATCGCCACCGCCGCCGACGGGGAGGCGCTGACCAAGGAGATCTTCGGCGACCGGGTGGTGTGGGTGCCGTGGCGCCGTCCGGGGTTCCAGCTCGGGCTGGACATCGCGGCGGTCCAGGCGGCGCACCCGAGGGCGATCGGGGTGATCCTGGGTGGGCACGGGATCACCGCGTGGGGTGCCACCAGCGAGGAGTGCGAGGCGAACTCGCTGGAGATCATCCGGACTGCCCAGGAGTACCTGGACTCCCGGGGCGCGGCGGAGCCGTTCGGCGCGGTGCGTCCGGGTTTCTCGGCGTTGCCCCGTGAGCAGCGCCGGGCGCGGGCCGCCGCGCTGGCGCCGGTGATCCGCGGGCTGGCGTCCACCGACCGGCGGCAGGTCGGCCACTTCACCGACACCGAGCCGGTGCTGGGCTTCCTGTCGCGTGACAAGCTCGAGCCGCTGGCCGCGTTGGGCACCTCCTGCCCGGATCACTTCCTGCGCACCAAGGTCCGCCCGTTGGTGCTCGACGTGCCGGCGGGGGCGTCCGTCGAGTCCCAGCTGGACCGGTTGCGCGAGCTGCATGCGGCCTACCGGGAGGACTACCGCGCCTACTACCAACGGCACGCCACGCCGGACTCCCCGGCGATGCGCGGCGCCGACCCGGCAATCGTGCTGGTGCCCGGGGTGGGCATGTTCAGCTTCGGGGCGAACAAGCAGACCGCCCGGGTGGCCGGCGAGTTCTACCTGAACGCGATCAACGTGATGCGCGGCGCCGAGGCGGTGTCGGAGTACGCGCCGATCCCGGAGGCGGAGAAGTTCCGCATCGAGTACTGGGCGCTGGAGGAGGCCAAGCTGGCCCGGTTGCCCGCGCCGAAGCCGCTGGCCGGCCGGGTCGCGCTGGTCACCGGCGGCGGCTCGGGCATCGGGCGGGCGATTGCGCTGCGGCTGGCCGCCGAGGGGGCCTGCGTGGTGGTGGCGGACCGGGACGCCGCCGCTGCCGCGGCTGTGGCCGACGAGTTGGGCTCCGCCGACACGGCGGTCGCGGTCACCGCCGATGTAACTTCGGCCGACGCCGTGCGGGCCGCGGTGGACGCGGCGGCGCTGGCCTTCGGCGGGGTGGACCTGGTGGTGAACAACGCCGGGCTCTCGGTG
>Ga0193743_1002159_pt1 | contig 14118 bp, 12 predicted proteins | sample L2c2metaG_FD_143038 | JGI IMG/M metagenome (GOLD analysis project Ga0193743, IMG submission 143038) | Soil microbial communities from a riparian zone of the East river system, Colorado, United States - L2c2 | ecosystem: Environmental > Terrestrial > Soil > Riparian zone | place: USA: East River... | reverse complement strand
GATCCAGGTCGCGCCGGCGTTGCGCGCGATCTTGCCCTGTTCCACCACGTCGTCGACCCAGAAGCCGATGTGGTGGATGCCGACATAGTCCTTGCCGGTGCCCTGTGAGGCCTCGTCACTCTTGAAATGCAGGATGGCGAGGTTGACCACGCCGTCGGTCAGGAACACGCCCTCGGCCAGCGGGCCGTCGAGCTCCATGACTTCCTGCAGGCCGACGGCCTGCTTGTAGAATTCGGCGGTCTCCCAAGGATCCTTGACGCTGAGGGCGACGTGACGGATGCGGCCTTTGGTCTGTGCGGTCATGGACTTGCTCCTTCCACCAGCCATCGGACGAGAAGTATAACGGAAATCTGGCCGACGGCCTAGACACACGGCGGCTTGCAGGGCGATCTCGACATTGCCGGATCCTCTGGCAATGATCCCGGCATGGACCAGATCAGCCCGCGGCCGGCGCTGACCCAGGACGACATACGGGTCGGCGCGTGGGCGGAGGTCCGCGCGCCATTGGAACTGCAACTCGCCCCGCTGGGTCGGCCGGCTTTGGCGGCACTTGCGCCGCGCCCTGGTGAGAGCGTCCTGGACATAGGCTGTGGCGGGGGTGAAACCGCGCTGGCCCTTGCCCGGGCCGTCGCGCCGGACGGCACAGTCGTGGGGATAGATCTGTCGACTGCGGTGCTGGCGTTCGCCGAGCGCGCGGCCAAAGGGTGCGCGCGGGTGCGGTTCGTCCAGGCAGATGCCCAGATGTTCCCCTTCGAGCCGGCCTCGTTCGACGCCGCCTTCTCGCGGTTTGGGGTGATGTTCTTCGCTGACCCCATTGCGGCGTTCGTCAACATTCGTCGCAGCCTCAGGCCGAAGGGGCGGCTCGCCTTCGTCTGCTGGCGAGCGCTGGAGGAGAACCCGCTCGACATCCTGCCGCTGAGCGCCGCGTCCGCTCATTTGCCGCCGCAGCCCGCTCACGATCCGGACGCGCCCGGCCCGTTCGCGTTCGCCAACCCCGACCGCGTGCGCGGCATTCTGGACAGAGCCGGTTTCGGCGAGATCGGGATCACTGCGCGCGACGAGCAGGTTGGCAGCGGCGACCTCGATACGATGCTGGCGGTTTGTTCGCGGGTTGGAGCCCTGGGCAAGATTCTTCGGGAAAATCCCGAGCTGCGGGCGGCGACGCTGCCGGCCGTGCGATCGGCGCTTGCGGCACACGATGGACCTGATGGGGTCAGGCTGAAGGCAGCGACGTGGCTCGTGACAGCTCGAGCTCCGGCCGGGCCCTAGCGAAAGTGTCCGCTGCTACGCCTGCAACACGCCGAGTGCTTTCAGCCGCGCGATCTCATCGGCGGCGTAGCCGGCGTCGCGCAGCACCGTCTCCGAATGCTGGCCGACGGCGGGCGCGCGGACCGGGGCGACCTTGGTCGCGCTATCGATGTGGAACGGGCTCGACACGGTGAGGCCCACCCCGTCGGCGAAGGGAACCAGGGCGCCGATCTCGCGCGACTGCGCGTCGTCGGCTGCTTCGTCGACCGAGAACACCGCACCGAACGTCACGCCCGCCTTCTCGAGAATCGGTCGCCATTCGGCGAGGTCGCGGCGGGCGAAGATCCCGTCGAGGATCGCGGTCAATGCCTTGGCGTTCGCGCGCCGCTCTGGAGTGGTGGCGAAGCGCGGATCCTCAGCGAGGTGCTCCGCGTCGATCGCCTTCAGGAAGCTCGCCAGCTGACGGGGCTCGTTGTGCAGCGCCATCAGGAACCATCGACCGTCGCGACAGCGATAGTGGTTGGCGAGCGCGTTGGGCGCCTGGGTTCGCGGCGGCCGGTGCGCGACGTGCTCGCCGAACAGTCGGTTCTGCACGAAGCAGCCATTCGCCCACAGGCCGTTCTGCAGCAGCGAGGTCTGCGCGACGCCGCCCAGCCCCGTTCTCTCGCGACGGTAGAGCGCCGTCACGATGGCGGCATAGAGGGCCGTCGCGGTGGGATGGTCGCCCATGCCCGGCATGGAGCGGGACGGCTCCGTTTCGGTGGTGGCCCGCACCATGTCCATCAGGCCGGTGCGCGCCCAATAGGCGGTCGCGTCGAAGCCTGTCCGGGCCGCCTCCTCGCCGGCCTCGCCATAGGCGGTGATCGAGCCGTAGACGAGTCGCGGGTTGATCGCGAGCAGGTCTTCGGCTGTGATCTTCAGGCGCTCGCGCACCGGCAAGGGGAAGTTGGTGATGAAGACGTCCGTCGAGCCGAGCAGGCGGTACAGAACGCCAAGTCCCTCGGGGTGCTTGAGATCGATGGCGAGGCTCTGCTTGTTGCGGGCCGTCAACTGCCACCAGTAGTCCGTGATCTTGCCGGGGACCGCGGGCGACGCCCGCCACGGATCACCGGCCTGCGGCGGCTCGATCTTGATCACCTTGGCGCCGAAGTCCGAGAGGATCGTTGCCGCCGCCGGACCGGCGATCCAGCTCGCGCAATCGATGACCTGCAGACCTGCAAATATTCCATCAGCCATCCGACGTTACTCCCGTTGAGGGAGCAATCATGCCATTCGTGGCCTGCTCATGGCTCGCCGGATTTCTTTCAATGCGCTAGCCCCGATTGCAATGCGGGACGCCTGTCGCGCCACGGAGTCGCTTTTTCGTAGGCGTGGCCGGCACGCAGGACCGTCGCCTCATCGAACAGCTTGCCGGCGATCTGCAGGGAAAACGGCAGGCCGCGCGCGTCGAAGCCGCTGCAGACCGACAAAGCGGGATTGCCGCCGACATTGAACGGCGTGGTGAACGATGCCCGCGTGAACAGGGTCGAGGGCGGGACCGGCTCGAGCTTTCCCGCGGGCTCGCTGGTCGGCAGCATCAGCAGGTCGACCGTCGACAGGGCCGCCTGCAGGCTGCGCGCCAGCTCGGTCCGCAGCCGCATCGCCTGGATATAATCCTCGGCGCGCACCAGGCCGCCGGCGATGATCCGGTAGCGCAGGCTGGCGCCGAAAAGCTCGGGGCGCTTGCGCAGGTCGGCACCGTGGATGGTGAACAGCTCGGCCACCGCGATGACCTTCTTCGAATCGTCGAACTGCTGAAGCGGCGGCAACGTCACGGGGCGCACGCTTCATCCTGCAGCCACTTCGTGGGGACGCCGATCACCAGCCCCTTGAGGTCGCCGGTCAGAGCCGCCGAATAGTCGGGAATCGCCACATCGGCGGAGCCCGGATCCTCCGGATCATGACCGGCGATGATCTGCAGCAGGATCGCCACATCCTCGGTCGTCCAGGCCAGCGGGCCCGCATGGTCGTGACTGAAACAGTTCGGAATGACGCCGCGACGACTGACCAGGCCGTAGGTCGGCTTCAAGCCGGCGATTCCGCAGGCCGCGGCCGGCCCGCGGATCGAGCCGCCGGTATCGCTGCCCAGCGTCGCGGGCGAGAAGCCCGCCGCGACCGCGGCGGCCGAGCCCGAGGACGAGCCGGCCGGCGAACAGGTGCGATCCCACGGGTTGCGCGCCGGCGGGAACAGTATGTCCCACGACGGACCGCCATGGGCGAACTCCCAGGTCGCATTCTTGCCCAGGAGCACGCCGCCCGCGGCGGCGAGCTTCTCCTGGCAGCGGGAATCCCGGGTCGGAACATTGTCCGCCAGCAGCTTCGACATCGCCGTCGTCCGGATACCCGCGGTGTCGAAGATGTCCTTCAGGCAATAGGGAATGCCGTGCAGGCAACTGACCGGGCCGGACGCCATGATCGCCGCTTCCGCCGCCTTCGCTTCCGCTCGGGCGCGTTCGGCGGTCAGCGTGACGAAGCTGTCGAGCTGGCTGTCGAGGGTGGCGATCCGGCGGAGATAGGCTTCGGTGAGCTCGACCGGGGAGAGCTTGCGCGCAGCGATCAGCCGGGACGCCTCGGCGATACTGAGGAAGGCGAGCTCCGTCACGATCTACTCTTTCGCCGGCAAGAAAACGGATGGCACGAACACATGCGCCGGCTCGTCGCCATGCGGCCGTACCGTGGAAATACGGCCGATCATCCGGCGAACATGGCCATAGGCCTCGATCAGCTCGGGTACATATTCTGCCGGCAGAACGAGGCCTGCCTGGCGTGCGAGATGGACGATTTCATCGTCGGATTGTGTATCGGTCATATCGTGGCTCCAACGCTGCCCTTGAGTCTGCAAGGCCGATGCCAGATCGCCGGCAGTGCCCGCCGCGGCCCTCAGATCCTGAGATTGGTGCGTGCGAGGTCGATCAGCTGGCCGGCCCGGCCGTCCATCACCGCCTTGGCCATGAACAGGCTGAAGCCGAAGGCCTGCTCGAGCGTCGCCTTGGGCGGCATGGCGAGCTCCTGGCGCGCGCTCACCACATCGAGCAGCGCCGGGCCGTCGTGCGCCAGCACGTCGCGTACCGCGCCTTCGAGCTGCTGCGGATCCTCGACCCGCACGCCCTTGATGCCCATCGCCTCGGCCATGGCGGCGAAGTTGGGGTTTTTCAGCTCGGTGCCGGTATCGAGAAAGCCGCTCGCCTTCATTTCCATCTCGACGAAGCCCAGGGTGCCGTTGTTCAGCACGATCACCTTCACCGGCAGGCCGAGCTGCGTCAGGCTGATGAAGTCGCCCATCATCATCGAGAAGCCGCCGTCGCCCGACATCGAGATGACCTGTCGCGCAGGATACGTCGCCTGGGCGCCGATCGCCTGCAGCAGCGCGTTGGCCATCGAGCCGTGGTTGAACGAGCCGATCAGGCGGCGCTTGCCGTTCATCTTGAGGTAGCGCGCCGCCCACACGGTGGGCGTGCCGACGTCACAGGTGAAGACGGCGTCGTCATCGGCGATCTCGCTCACCAGCCGCGACAGATACTGCGGATGGATGATCTTGCCGCCCGGCTTGCCCTCGGCCAGCTTGTCGAGATCCTCGCGCGCCGTGCGGTAGTGGGCGAGCGCCGCGTCGAGATATTTGCGATCGCCCTTCTTCTTGAGCTTGGGCAGCAAGGCCGCCACGGTGGCGCTGACGTCGCCCACGACGCCCAGCGCGAGATGGCAGCGATTGCCGAGGCTCTCCGAGCGGATGTCGACCTGCGCCACCTTGGCGCCCTCGGGATAGAACTGGCGGTAGGGGAAGTCGGTCCCGAGCAGCAGGAGCGTGTCGCAGCTCTTCATCGCCGCGTAGCCCGAGGCGAAGCCGATCAGGCCGGTCATGCCGACATCGAACGGGTTGTCGTATTCGACATGCTCCTTGCCGCGCAGCGAATGCACGATCGGGGCGTTGAGCGTGCCGGCCAGCTCGGTGATCCCGGCATGGGCGCCGGCGCAGCCCGCGCCGCACATCATGGTGATCCTCTCGCCACCGTTCAGGAGGTTGGCCAGGGCGTCGATATCGGCGTCGGACGGCCGCACCACCGGCGGCTTGGGCGCGAGCCAGGACGCTGCCTTGGCGTCGGTCGCCAGCAGCGCGATGTCGCCCGGGATGACCACCACCGATACGCCGCGCCGGGCGATGGCGATGCGGATCGCCTTTTCGAAGATGCGCGGCATCTGGTCGGCGTTCGAGACCAGCTCGACGTAATGCGCGCACTCGGCGAAGAGCTGCTCGGGATGCGTTGCCTGGAAGTAGGAGCCGCCGATCTCGGCGCTCGGGATGTGGGCGGCGATCGCCAGCACCGGCACGCGGCTGCGATGGCAATCGAACAGGCCGTTGATCAGATGCAGGTTGCCGGGCCCGCAGCTTCCGGCGCAGACGGCGAGCTCGCCGGTGAGATGCGCCTCGGCGCCGGCGGCGAAGGCGGCCGCCTCCTCGTGCCGCATGTGGATCCAGTCGATCTTCTTCTGCTTGCGCAGCGAATCGGTGAAGCCGTTCAGCGAATCGCCCACCACGCCATAGATTCGCTTCACACCGGCGACGTTCAGCGTTTCGGCCATCAGGTCGGCGATCGTTCGCGGCATGCGAAGCTCCGTCTCAGGGAATGCGGGCGGGGACTATGCCACGCGCCGACCCGTCTCGAAACCGGCCAGGAACTGGACGAGGTTGCGGCCGAGATCGTCGCTCAGATAGCCGCCTTCCTGGACCAGCACCGTCTGCAGGCCGAGGCGCGCGATCTTCTCCGCCATCGCGTAAAACCCCGCGCCCGTTACCTTCAATCCCTGCAGGGGATCGCTTTCACTGGCGTCGAGGCCCAGCGCCACGACCAGCGCGGTCGGTGCAAATTCACGGATGCGTGTCAGCGCCTTGTCGCCGGCGTCGAGCCACGGCGCATCAGGCGAGCCCAGCGGCAGCGGCAGGTTGAGATTGAAGCCTTGACCTTTGCCGGTGCCGGTCTCGTGCGCGTGACCCCAGAAGTAGGGGTAATAGAGGCTGGGGTCGGCGTGGATCGACACGGTGAGCACGTCGTCGCGTTCGAAGAAGATGCCCTGCGTGCCGTTGCCGTGATGGACGTCGACATCGAGCACCGCGACGCGCGCGTGCTTGCCGCGCAGCCGCTGGGCGGCGATGGCCGTGTTGTTCAGGAAGCAGAAGCCGCCGGCCATGTCGGCGTAGGCGTGATGGCCGGGCGGCCGGCAGAGCGCATAGGCATGAGGCGCGCCGTCGAGCACCATGTCCGCCGCGGTCGTCGCGACTTCGCTCGAAGCCACGGCGGCGTCCCAGGTGTGCGGCCCGATCGGGCAGGCGAGATCGACCTGGTGCCAGCCGGCGCGGCCCGCCAGCGCCTTGGGGTAGGTCGCCGGATAGCGCGCGGGATGGACGTTGGGAACGACTTCCGCCGAAGCGCCGGGAAGCTTTGCCCAGTCGCGCGAGACGGTTTGCAGGAAATCGATGTAGTCGGCGGTGTGCACGCTCGCAGCGGGCGTGGCGCCGTAGGCTTTCGCACCGACGATCTTGTGGCCGGCACTCGTCGCGGCGGCGAGCAGGCGCGTGGCGCGCTCGGGCTGCTCGGCGCTCCTCTGCTTCATGCCGCGCACGAAGAAGGTTTGGGGATCGTGCTGGGCGTGCTTGTCGGAGTAGACGATCTTCATGGGATTGCCTTACGGGGTGGCGATCGCCTTGGCGTCGCGCAGGGCCGCGATGTCGGCGTCGCTGAAACCCACCTCGCGCATGATCTCGACCGTGTGCTCGCCCACCATCGGCGACTTCCGCCGCGTCTCGATCGGCGCATCGGAGAGTTTTATGGGATTGCCGGCCGACTTCACCGGCCCGATGCCAGGATAGTCGATCTCGAGCACACTGCCGCGCGCCTTGGCGTGCGGGCTCTGCATGACGTCGCTCACCTTGTAGGCGGCCGAGCAGGGCATGCCGGCCGGGATCAGCTTGTCCAAGAGCTCCTCGGCGGTTCGCTCGGCGAAGTACTTCTCGATCATCGGCTCCAGGATCGAGCGGTTGGCGACGCGGCTCTCGTTGGTGGCGAAGCGCTGGTCGGCCAGCCAGTCGGGACGGTCGAGCGCCGTGCAGAACACGCGCCAGAAAGGATCGTTGGTGCCGGCGACGAAGACCGAGAGCGTCCTGGTCGGGAACACGCGCAAGGGGAAGATCAGCGAATTGCCGGTGCCCATGCGCACCGGGTCCTCTCCCGTGAGGCCCTGGTTGGTGATCCAATGGCTCATCATGTGCATGCCGACATCGAACAGCGAGAGGTCGAGGCGCTGGCCGCGGCCGGTCTTGTGCCGGCCGAGCAGGGCGAAGGCGATGCCCGCGGCGCAGAACGAGCCGGTGCAGTAGTCGATCGGCGCCGTGCCGACGCGGCACATCTCGCCGCCCTGGGGGCCGGTGGCTTCGATCAGCCCGACCTCCGCCTGGATGCAGGGATCGTATCCGGCGCGCGACGAATAGGGGCCGGTCTGGCCGTATCCGGAGATCGAGGCATAGACCAGCCGCGGATTTTCCTTGGACACGGTCTCCCACCCGAAGCCCAATTTGTCGATGACGCCCGGCGTGAAGGCCTCCATGAAGACGTCGGCCTTGCGGACGAGCCGCATCAGCACGTCGCGGCCGCCCGCGGTGCGCAGGTCGACGGCGAGCCCGCGCTTGTTGCGGTTCATCGACGGCACCCAGGCGCCGCCGAAATGCGGGCGGAAATGCTCGCCGTGGAGCGGCTCGACCTTGATCACGTCGGCGCCCATGTCGCCCAGGATCTGGCCGGCGGTCGGACCGGCGATGACTTGCGTGAGGTCGAGAACGAGGGTGTCGGAGAGCGGAAGCATTTTTCGGATCGGTATCCCTGCTGGCCAAGCCTCGACCCATAACCTCACCGGAGCCATCCGACCAGCCTCGGCTTGGGCGCCCAGCAGGCGTCTGGCCCGTCGAGTCCGCATGGCGCCGGGGCGTGTACTCATCGCCCGCGTTGTGGCCGCGTCGTCATGAAATACTGATTGCGATGAGCGCGATGTGGGCAAAGGCCGTGCCCAGTGCCGCGACGGCGCGGCCGCAAGCCGGTCCTATGGGTCTCTGCTGTCAATCGTCAGGCCGCGCGGACGAGGTGGGCCGCCAAAAACAAACGTGCTGTAAAGACAGAAGTTGGCGCACATGCCAACCCCTGTTGCCAGGATCAGAGCGGCGAATGGCGCGATCGACAGGGGTGGTAAGAGCGCAAGCGCCAAGGCATAGACGCCAAGATTGAGCACATTGGAAACGCCACTGGCCGCCAAATAATGAAAGAACCGGGCGGGTGCCGGCTGCTTCCCCTGAGCGAAGGTGAAAAAACGGTTGCCGAAATAGGTGGACGTCAAGGCGCATAGAAATGAAGGAATGCGCGCCAAGGTCGGCGGCAGACCCAAAAGGTGAATGCCGGCTGCCAGCACAAGCGCGTCGACCGCAAATCCAACAGTCCCGACTACCGTGAACCGGACCAACCGACGCAGGATCAACGAAACTTCCCCGATCGCTGACGCACAGTCGGAGCGGACAGTGCGACAGGCGCTGGATGACTTAGATAGGCCCGCCGCTTGGCGCTGCGCTCGCTCTCCGATATCACGTCGAGAATGAGGCCGGCAAAAAAACAGAACAGTCCGGTCAGCATAACTCCTACGGCGAGGACCGCGGTGGGCAGACGCGGCACCAGCCCGGTTTGCAGGTATTCGAACACCACTGGCGCACCGAGCGCGATCGACAACGCCGCGCAAGCCACAGCCACAAGCGAAAAAAACTGCAGCGGGTGCTCTTTCTTCACGAGATAGACGATGAACCGGAGAATACGCAATCCGTCGTGGATGGTGTTCAATTTGCTGACTGAACCCGAAGGGCGCTCGCGATAGGCAATGGACACTTCCGAGTAGGGCACTCGCAGCTCCACGGCGTGAATAAGAAGCTCGGTCTCGGTCTCGAAGCCGCGACTTTCGGCGGGAAATGACTTCACGAACCGGCGGGACAGCGCCTTGTAGCCGGAGAGCATATCCCGGCCCGGCGCTGCAAATAGCCATGCGACCAGGCCGTTCAACAGCTTGTTGCCGAACACGTGCCCCGGTCGGTAGGCGGCCTGATGAACAGGAACGCGGGCGCCGTTGACGAGATCCAAGGGGCCTCGAATCATCGCTTCGACCAGAGCCGGGGCCTTGGCCGCTTCATAAGTCCCGTCTCCATCGACCATGACGTAGATGTCGGCCTCGATGTCGCTGAACATGCGGCGGACGACATTGCCCTTACCCCGCGCCGTTTCCGAGCGGACGATGGCTCCCGCTCTGCGGGCTTCGTCGGCCGTGCCATCCTTGCTGTTGTTGTCATAGACATAGATTGCGGCGTCCGGCAGCGCGGTCTGAAACTCCATCACTACATCGGCGACCGTGGCTGCCTCATTGTAACAGGGGATCAACACAGCAATCGAAGGCGTTTCAAGGTCCTGCGAAGATCCGGGCTCAAGTTGGTATGCTTGTCGCATCATGGCGCTCCTGTCTGGGATACTCTGCACATCACCAACTGCGGCGGCGCCCACGTGGTGATTGTCCTGCAGTCCGAAGTAAGCGTCAGTCCATAACCACCAAAATAGTTGCGGGCACCAATATCCATTGCACCATCGGTGACGAACCAGACACCATCTGGCCACGGGCGTGCCAGCAGCGTTCGTACCTTCTGAGCGAACGGGCCGCCTGCGCCGGTGTCGAGCGCAATCCCCGGCTCGAAATCCGAACGCAGAACAAATCGACTGTCAGTCCCGAAATAATCGACGAGATAACTTAGCGGCGTGTCATTCAGGGAGTGACGGATGAATATCAGCGCCTTCTGGGCAATGATCTTGCCCGCCCCCGGCGCTGTAGATTGGTCAGAAGCCACGTAGTGGCGGTGCCCGAATCCAGGGCGTAGCGTGCTGATGTGCAGCACCACCATCACAGCTGCGCCGATACAAGCCCATCGATACGGCAGAAAAAGAAGCGGCAAGGCCAGCAGAAAGCCAATGAGGATATCGAGCGCCAGCGCATAGCGGTGAATTCCGGTCGTCGCTTCCCAAGCCAGATAGGCGGCGATGAAGAAGGCGTAGAGAAAGGTCGTACGCGGCGCGGAACGGAAAAACGCCGCGGCTTGACCCGGCCGCCAAACGGCGAAGATGGCGAGCGCTGGAGCCAGCGCATACCAGAACAGAGCAAAGCGGATATCACGCACCCAGGCTTCGACGCTGATGGCGTAGCCGCCGATCGCGAGGCGCGCCGGCACATTCAGCAATTCTCCGAGCGAAGCTGGGCGGAAACGATTGTCCGCCATTGCGACGGGCGGGGCGAATGGCGAATGAAAGATGTCGTTGGCAAAGGGAAAGACCGGATTTCCGGTCTCCTTCATCACTTCAAGCACCCAAGGCCCCGCCGTCAGCAGCGTTGCCGCCGCCGCCGCGGCGCCAAATGCCACGAATTCTGCAGCCGCCTTTGCCGGCCGCGTGAGCATCGCCAGCGTCGCATAGAAAACAATTCCATAGGCCAGGCAAACCGGAAGGATCGTCGGCTTCAATCCAACGCCAATGCCCAAGATCAGGCCGGTCAACGCGCCGTGCCACGGCCGCGCCTCGAAGCCTGTTGGCAGACGGATCAGCAGAGCAGCGCCGATAAAAGCCGCCATGGTGAGATCGGAAAGTGTGGTGCCGAGAATTGAAATGGACACCGGCGCGCAAAGGCTGAGCACCGCTGCCGCCGCTGCGACCACCAAGCCCTGCGACACCTTTGGCTTGAACTCCAGCACAACCACGCGCCAAACGGCCGCGCCCAAGAAGGCCCAGGCCAGCGCATGTATCGCCACCAGCGCGTAGCGGCTCCAGAAAAAGCCCAGTCCCCGCGCCAGCCCGTAAGAAAGGAGGTTTATGGTCGGATTGAAATAGGTCTGGATGCCCGAGATGGCCACGTCATCGAAAACGCGCCCTTGCAGCAGAGATCGCGCCGAGGCGATGTGGTAGTTGAGGCGATCGTAGTTGGCGTCGATGCCCGTATACGCGCAGACCGCGACGCCTATGACGGCGGCGCCGGCATACCAGATCAAGCCCGCGCGACGGCACAAGAATGTGTACGCAAAGGAGGCCAGCAACGTCCATCGCGCCCTATCGTCCTCAATCTGTCTACGCCACAGCATAAATGGCGCCTCCGTGCTCTCTCGACTCAGCCATGGGGCTGACACCAGGCGCTAAGACGTCAGAGACAAAGACCAGGCCCCAGCGCTGCTTGATCCGAGCCGGTACAAAGGCAGGACCTGCGTGCGCCTCCGCGGCCAGGAGTTGGCCTCCGAAGCGCAGCAGCGGGAAAACCTGAAGCAACGACTGCTGCTGCAGATTTGCATCGACGACGACGGAATCGGGATTGCCAGACAGAAGATGTACGCCATTCTCTGCCAAGAGGAAGTCGTGGCCGTGCGCTATCGATTCAAGCGGAGTCAAAAGGGGAAGGACAGGAACTGACAACTGATCTCCGAAAACGTGGTCACTGCCGCCAAGGCCAATAAGGCGGGCATCGCGCCCGGTCCCAGGAGCTGCTCGTTGAGCTTCGTCCCACCGAGAACGTCATTGCCGTCGGTGCCTTGCAAGAAAGCCATTCTCGGTAATCTACGAAGTGCCGGTCCGGATTCGCATACAGCTGTCTGATGGGCAAGCGCGCACTGCGATAATGTTGTGACCGCTGCCATGCCGCCGCTGCTCGATCCACGCCAGGACGTGAACTCATAAAACAAGCTTGCTCAGTGGGGCTGCTCAATGTCTGCTTTGCCCCTGATAGCGACCGGGCAGGGGATGTTCCGCGAAGCCCGGTTTGCGCCAGGAGCGGACTGAAGCGCCGCAGCAAGACATGTCATTCGATCACTTCGTCGGCGGACGCGTAGCACATCGTCGAGAAATTTCGCGAGAACGACCTGCAGGTCGCCTACGTGCCGATCGATCCGCAGACCGAATTCCTTCTCTGGGTGACGAGTTTACGACACTCTGGGGCACAGTGAACCGCGCCAGCGCGTGTTGCTCTGCCGTGCCGCGCCTGTTGCCCATCACATCGCCATGATCTGGCGATGTCGGCCGTGGGTCGGCCTATGACCGCGGCCCTGCGTCAATCGAACAGCGTCGCCAGCCGCTGCTTCATCTGATCGGCGATATAAAGCGCCAGAGCCTGGATCGTGGAGGTCGGGTTCACGCCGCCCGAGGTCACCCAGATGCTGCCATCGACGATGAACAGGTTCTTCACGTCATGACAACGGCCCCAGCCATTCACCACGGACCGCTCCGGATCGTTGCCCATCCGCGCCGTGCCCAGCAGGTGGCCCGGGCTGTTCAGCACGGTGCGCGACGCCTGCACCCTTGTGGCGCCGGCTTCGGTCAGGATTTCCTCGGCCCGGGCGATGCCGTGCTCCATCATGCGGCGCGTGTTCTCGCTGATCGTGTAGTCGATCCGTGGCGCCGGGATGCCGTTGCTGTCCTTCAGCACGGGGTCGAGGCTGACGCGGTTATGTTCCTCGGGGAGATCCTCGCAGGCGACGCCGATCCCCACACGGTGGCCCAGCAGCTCGCGGTAGACGCGATGATGGTCGCGCCCCCAGGGCAGGCGGCCAGCTGCGGCGCTGGTGATCGCCTCGTTCGCCGGGCCGGTGCCGCGGCCGAACTGCAGCGTGTAGCCGCGGGCGAAGCCGCGCGAGCGGTCGGTCTCGTAGAACTGCTTGCTCCACATCGAGGTGATGGGAGCGCGCCCGCCATCCAGCGCCTCCTCGACATAGCCGGACACGATCGGCCAGGGATGCAGCATCAGGTTCTTGCCGACCAGGCCGGAGGAGTTGGCGAGCCCATTGGGAAACCGCGCCGAGGCCGAAGCCAGCAGCAGGCGCGGCGTGCCGACGCCGTTGCAGGCCAGGATCACGACCTCGGCCGGCTGGAAGTGCTCGCGCCCGTCGGCATCGTAGTAGATGGCACCGGCGGCCATGCCGTGCTCGTCCGTGGTGATCTCGCGCACGCGGCAGCGCGTGCGCAGCTCCACGCCGGCGCGGATGGCGAGCGGCCAGTAGGTGATGTCGGTGCTGGCCTTGGCGCCCTGCGCGCAGCCCGGCGTGCAGTGCCCGAGGTTGATGCAGGCCGCGCGCCCGTCATAGTCGGTGGTGGCGATGGTGGTGTCGGAGGGCCACCAGTGCCAGCCCAGCCGGTTCATCGCTCGGGCATAGTGCGTGCCGGTCCTGCCCAGCGGGATCGGCGGCATGGGTGGGTGGCGCGGCGGCACGCCCGGGTCTCCGGCGAGGCCGGACACGCCCATCATTCGGTCGTTCTCGTCGTAGAAGCGCTCGAGCGCCCAGTAGTCGACCGGCCAGTCATCCGCCACGCCATCCAGCGACTTCACCTTGAAGTCCGACGGGTGCATGCGCGGCCAGTGCGCCGTGTAGATCACCGTGCCGCCGCCGACCCCGTTGAAGTTGGCGATCTTCATCAAGGAGTTGTCATCGTTGACCGGGTAGTCGGTGTCGCGCCCGCGGCGGTTGGGGCTTATGTCGAAATCCGTGTAGCGCCGGGACTCCCAGTCGCGGCCGTTGCTGGGCAAGTCGGTCGACCTGACCCAGTCGCCCTGTTCCAGGCACAGGATGCGCATTTTGGTTTCGGCCAGGCTCCAGGCCATCGCGGCACCCGAGGCGCCGGAACCGATGATCAGGACGTCGACGCGCTCATTGCCGGCCATCGGAGCGCTCCCCGGCAAGGGTGGTGCGGTCGTCGCGCCAGAAGGGCGCGCGTTTGCGCACGGCGTCGAGCAGGGACC
>Ga0193743_1002158_pt1 | contig 14118 bp, 10 predicted proteins | sample L2c2metaG_FD_143038 | JGI IMG/M metagenome (GOLD analysis project Ga0193743, IMG submission 143038) | Soil microbial communities from a riparian zone of the East river system, Colorado, United States - L2c2 | ecosystem: Environmental > Terrestrial > Soil > Riparian zone | place: USA: East River... | reverse complement strand
CCAGAGATTACGAACGATTGGCCTCCACCCTGGCCGCACTACACTACCTCGCCTTCGCCATCCTCATGCTCGCCAACTTGGTCAAATCACTCACCCAAAGTTAATAACAGGCTCTAGGTGCTGCGAGCGCTTCGCAATGCCACGAAACCGAGCGTGCCCACTACCAGAATCAGTGCGATCCAAAGCAACACTGGGTGACGCTCCGTAAATGGCCGCACCCCTTTGCCCTGCGGGGTGAGCACTCGTTCCGCCCCGAGTGTGCTCATGGAAACATTGATCGCAGCCGCCTCAATCGGAGAGAGGTCGTACTGCGGCGCGCCCAGCAGCGGATCGCCATAACGTAGCGTGTAAGACGTATTCGGTTTACGCAGAAAACATACCTGCCGCTCCCGCATATCCAACACCACGTTCCGTAGCGCGAGCGGCACATCGTCGCCATTCTGGATCGTCAGCCGTATGTTAGACGCGTAGGGCACCGCACTCAGAGCAAGACGGACCGAGCTCTCGGCAGTCGATGCCGACGGGCGCTTCACATCCGGCGCATGCGCTACCGCGATTCCCTGACTTTGCATCGGCATCTCACGCCGTGCCGTGTCTTCCGCATTAGCTTGTGCGGTCTGAGATGACCGGAATCGCTCCACATCGGCAGTGCGCGAAAACACGGCCTTCGGATCGTCGCTCGCGAAGCTCAGCCGGTCCAGAGCCAGGTTTGCCGGGATCGCAAACTCGTAAATCGTCTCATGCGGCTTTTGCTGCGGCCCTGTCGCGGATGCGACTTGCACATACCGTGGTGGCTCTGCACTCTGCACCAGCACATCCACACCAGCGATGTCATGCGGCGTCAGCGGCTCCAGCGCCAGCGTGCGTATCTCAAAATGCAGGTAGCGGAAGTTGCTCTCCGGCAGCAAAATTCGCTTCACCTGCGGTTCGTCCTCTGGCGTGTTTGAACTATAGGCGACCTCCGGAAACGCCACTCCCGCTTCGCCTGGACGATCAATACCGGTGACGTGGACAAGGACGGAAAAATGAGAGCGCGCCATCTTCAGCAGCACACGGCTGTAGCGTGGTTCGGTCATCTCCACATCAAAGCTGATGGTGCCGTTCCGCTCGCCCAGGTTCAAGATCTGCTCCGGCCGAGCCACCTCTTCTCCTGCATCGCTCGACGTGCGCACCTGATATGCGACCTCGCGATCGCCTGCCATCACCCGCAGATCCTGCAGCCACAGCGCCGTATGCGACAGCAGATCCAGCGGCAACACAACACATGTCTCGGGCGCCGCGGATTCGGCGGGTTGAACCGGCCGCTCGTATTGAAACGACGGTGTGGCGACCGCCAGCGCCATTGCCGCCAGGCCCACGCGCAGTATCACTTCGTGTCTCCAGCGTTCGCCGTGCGAACAGCACGAAGATGCAGCCAGTCACGCTGATAGGCAAAGCTCACGCCCAGCAGCAAAGCCCCGAGCGCAAGGAAGCTGATAATGCGGTAACCCTGGCTGAGTGTGCTGGTATCTATCAGAAACACCTTGAAGATGGTAACCGCCAGAAGTACAAGTCCCTGCCACCGCAGCAACGCGGACTGACGCCGGAATCCCACGGCCAGCAAAGCCGCTCCGGCAAGCAGGAACCATGCCGAGTAGCTGAACCGCTCTGCCATCTGCCGGCCGGCCAATTGCGAGTCGTACATCATGGAGCCCGGCGCGGCGGCCAGCTGCCGCGTTGACCAGAACGTCGAAATCTCAAAGCAGACCGCGGTCAAAACAAGCAGCGTCGCCAGCACGCTGGCGCCGATACGAAATTGCGATTCGCGACCCGATTCGGTGCGTGCCTGTCGGCCGGCCCACGCGACGCAGCCGACGGCAACGGCGAAGGCAGCGAAGCGCAGGTTCCAGACGACCTGTTGCTGGCTGTAGAACATCCCGATGAAAAGTGCCAGCAGTCCAGCTGCAAACCAGCAGGCGGCTTCGACGCGATGGGCTTCGATTTGTGAAGCGATGTCCCTGCGGCGTGCGGCCAGCCAAACGATAGCGCCGCTTGCCACCATCAGCCAGATCGCGCTGCTCAACATCGAACCCGGAGCCCGCAGATCCGGCATCCCGCCCGCCGGCGCGGGACTCGACCACCAATAGGTGTGGATCTCCAGCAGCACGGCGACTATCACCAGGGCGCGTGTCATCACGGCGCCGGTCAGTGCAAGCAGGCGCCACGGCCCGAAGGAATTAGCTTCTCCTTCGCGGCTGACTTCGCGATTCGCCTCGCCTCGTATCAGCATGGTAGAGATCGCCATTGCAGCGATCGATATAGCGAAGCTCAGCAAGCGTGTGTTCCACATCACGCGCGTCTGCGCAATGGTGGCATCCATCGCGAGCGAAATCAGCCCAAGCATCAGCGCGCCCCCAGCGAGCGCCCGCATCAGGCTGGTGCGCATGCGCGTCGCCACCCACACCAGCACGGTGCCTTCGGCCATCCAGCCCACCGTCACCCAATGTCCATGCACTGCCAGCGGCACGGCCAACGTCAGAAAGACAATCGCAATCGAAAGCTGAATGTCCGCGAGCGATGCCAGCCGCGTCCCCGCGACGGGTGTGCGCTCCATGAGTTTCCGCACGCCCAGATAGAAAGCGCCGAAGCCCACAGAGCACCACGCCAGCGCGGTATTCCGGGCATTCCCGTCCGACGACAGCATCGCGTAGTAGCCCAGGAAGCCGAAAGCCGCGTTTGCCAGGCTGACTAGCACGCGAGCCGCATCGTCCTGTTCCGCGTGCACGCGCTTCTGCCGGGCCAGAATCGTCGCCGCCGCAAACAGCAGCACAAACAGCGCCAGGAGGAACGCCGTCTTCGCAAACGCCGCGGGTGTGTAGAACTGCCAGTACCAGCCCCAATAAAACGCCACCGTACCGATAAACGAGAGCACCAGCAGCCGGTTCCAGCCCTTCAACACCAGCAAGGCCATGGTGGCTGCATTCATCATCAGGAGGTAGCTGAAAAGGAAGACCTCTTCGTTGCGGCCTGTCGAAAGCAGAAGCGGAGTCGAGAACGCGCCGACAATCGCGTAGACCGCCAACAGCTCCCCGTTCTGCCGCCAGGCAATGAATGCATTGAACGCGGTAACCAGCACCATTCCGGCAAACGCCACGCCGGGAGAGATCAGGTGATACATCGAGAAGGCGGCCCACAGCGACAGGTACAGCACGCCGCTGCCGACAGCCTTCAGGGAATAAGAAAACGCCAGATAGCCCTTGCTGCGAAAGCGCTCCGACCACGCGATCAGGGCCGCACCGCTCACCAGTCCAATCAGCACCCGGCCCGCGGGTCCGACCCAATGGTTGTCAAAGGCGAACTTCAGAAACCACGCCACACCAATCAGCATGGCGACGATACCGATGCGATTGAACCATTGCGAGCCCACCCGGCTTTCCAACGAGCGCTGCTCGTGCAACCTTGCTGTCGCGGGAGACGCGGCTGTCGTAGCGGCAGTTTCAAAAACGGGCGAGGCGGCCGGCGCTTCCATCTTTCCTGCTGGCGGCAGAGGCAATTCGTGATCGTGCAAGACTGCCGGCGGCGTTTCCCACCGCGAAGCAGAGCGAACCAGCGTGGCTGGCTCCGGTGTTTGGGAGACCGCGCCGGGCTCTGAATCGCCCCGAAGCGCGGCGACCTCCTGCTCTAGTTGGAAGACACGCGCCGTCACCGCGGCCACTTGTGCCTCCAGACGCAATGTGCGCTCGTCTGCCGGAGATCTCTCGTGGCCATCGCTCATGTCGTCCCACTCTACGCAACCCTACCCGACCGAACAAACAGAGAAAGAGGGCCCGCAGGCCCCAACGTTCCTATTTGGTCTCATCGGCATGGACTGGCTGTGTTCCCGGCGCCGGCGTCCTGCGTGAAAACCAAGTAAAATGAAAAGGGTAGAGGCCGGTTGCTTGTCCGATACCGTTGCCCAACAATTGATGCAACTCAGAGGGCCTTCGCGTACTATGCCACTGTGGACGCGGACCCCCGGCTCCATCAGCTCCGAAGACATTCAGGTCCGAAAATACTGACCATGCAGATACATCCCGGCTTGACGGCGTCACGCGTCCTGCTCGTCGACGACGACAGCATCGTGCTGGAGTTGGTGTCGCTGCTGTTGGCCACCGAAAAAGCCGAGGTACTCCGCGCTACGGGGGGCCAGGAGGCGTTGGACACGCTCAAGTCACTGTCACCGTTGCCGGATATCGTGCTGGTGGATCATCAAATGCCTGGAGTCAGTGGCGTAGATGTCGGCCGCTATGTGAAGTCGCTGCCAGAGCCTCGCCCACGCGTCATCGCGATGAGCGCATCCCCGCTGCCGGAAGACGAATTGGCAATCTTCGACGATTTCCTGCACAAGCCTGTCGATCAGGACCTGCTGCGAGCAGCCATCACCGGCTCGTCAGCACGGCCACCAGCGCTGCCACGCGTCAAATTGCCGCCGTCCCTCGACTCCACCACCGTCACCAAGCTGCAGGCAATCATGCCGCCCAGCGCCATTCGCGAGCTTTACACCGTCTATGTTGCAGATACCCGTCACCGCATCGACGAGTTGGAACGATACTCGGCCAACGGGGACGAAGACTCGTTACGCCGCTGTGCGCATGCCTTGAAGGGTGCCGCGGCCATGGCCGGAGTATCAGGCATCGCTTCCATCGCAGATGGACTCGAGGCGGGGCGTCTTCCCCGCCAGGACCACGTGAGACTATTTCATCAATTGCGCAGTGCCTGCGATGACGTGGAGCAGACTATGATCAAGAGCGCAGTGACCAACAGCGCAGCTTCTGGGGAGGCCAGATGAGCCCAAACGCACCTGCATCCGTCGAGCATCGCAACACCAGCATCCGTATCCTTCTAGCGGACGACCATCCGGTCGTGCGCATCGGCGTGCGCAATATGCTGCGCGCCGAAGGACACTTCGATGTCGTGGGCGAGGCCTCCGACGGCGACGAAGCCATCACCCAGACGCTCGAGCTTCTTCCCGACATCCTTCTGCTCGATCTCTCCATGCCGCGAATGCCCGGGCTGGAGGCGATGCGCGCCATCATGAGCGGCTCGCCACGCGTCAAGATCCTGCTGCTCACGGCGACCATCTCGACCCAGCAGATTATAGAAGCGCTGCAGATCGGTGCGCGCGGCATCGTCACCAAGGATGCACTGATCGATCAGCTCACCAATGCCATCGACGCGGTCATGCAAGGCGACTATTGGATCAACGGCCAGCGGGTCGTCAACCTGGTTGGCGCTCTGCACGAACTGATGCAGAAGGCCGCCGTGCCGGAGCGCAAGACCTACGGCCTGACGCCGCGGGAGTTGGAAGTCGTCGGCTGCATCGTGGAAGGCTGTTCCAACCGCGACATCGCTAAGCAGTTCTCCATCAGCGAAGAGACCGTGAAGCGGCACCTGTCCAACATCTTCGACAAGACCGGCGTCTCCACCCGGCTCGAGCTTGCCCTCTTCGCGATTGCTCACCAGTTGGTCATGCCGCAGGCTTAGCCCATTGACCGGCCGCAGCTTTACGAGTGGCGGCGCTCTCAGCCGCCACTGTCATTTCTGCCCTCCAGCGGCATCCTCTGCATGCAACCATTCTTGTGCGGGATGCACCGTAACCCCGGTGCTGCACATCTTTGCGGCTGCAATATGACGATGTGGAACAACGTCTCCAAGCATCTGTTTTCTGAAGGAGTGAAACGATGAAGACCGTCTTCGCGGCCTTAGCCCTCTCTGCTCTCTTTGCACTTCCGTCTTACGCGCAGGATACGAGCCCCGTGATGCAGCAGACGCCTGCGCCCACGCAGGAGATGCGCAACGGCGAACCGCTCTACCGCGTAGAGGTCATCGGCCGCGACATTCCCGCCATCAATTACTTCAATCGCACCGGCAGCACCCACATCGGCTTTGAAGGCACCAGCCTTCTTCCCCGGGCAAAGGGACGCGCCACTGTCGACAACGGCAAGGGCAATGCCACCATCGAGGCTCACTTTGAAGGTCTCCCGCCCGCCAATACCTTTGGGCAGGAATATCTCACCTATGTCCTCTGGGCCATCACGCCCGACGGCCGCCCCAGCAGCCTGGGAGAAGTTCTTCCCGATGGCAACAAAGCCTATGTCCGGCTCACCACCAGTATGCAGGCCTTCGGACTCATCGTCACCGCGGAACCATACTTCGCCGTGACCATGCCCTCCGATGTCGTGGTCATGCAGAACGTCGTGCTGAACAACAAAACTGCCGGCATCGTCACGCCGATCAATGCCCACTACAGCCTGCTGCCGCGCGGCATCTATACCAAGACCACGGGCGGCAAGGTCTACAACCCAATTACACGCAACAACAAGTCTCCGCTCGAACTCTATGAGGCTATCAACGCCATACAGATCGCGCAGGCCGCCGGCGCGGACCAGTACGCCCCGGACATCCTCGCGCGCGCCAAGGAACAACTCTCCAACGCGCAGGATCTGGACCAGCGCAAGAGCAATCGCAAGCAGGAAGTGACCTATGCACGTGCCGCCGTCCAGACCGCGGAAGATGCGCGGCTGGTGACCCTGCGCAAGATTCAAACCGAACAGCGTGCCGCTCTAGCAGCCGATCAAAAGGCAAAACAGGACGCCGCCAATGCAGCCGCCGAGAAATCGAGACTCGAGGCGCAGCAGTCTCTGCTTGCCGAACAACAGGCGCAGTTGCAGGCCCAGCGCGAAGCCTCACAGCGCGCACAGGCGGAGGCCGATGCTGCACGGGCGCAGGCAGCACAGCAATCCGCCGAGCAGCAGGCGGCCGCGGAGCGCGCTCAAGAGGCTCAATTGCGAGAGCAGCTTCGTCAGCAGCTCAACTCCATCCTGCAAACGAAGGAGACGCCGCGTGGCCTGGTCGTAAACCTCTCCGATGTCCTCTTCGCCACCGCGCGCTATGACCTGAAGCAGGATACACAGCTCAAGCTGGCGCGCATTGCGGGCATCTTCATTGCACACCCAGACCTGAAGGTGCAGGTAGAGGGCTACACGGACAACGTGGGCGGTGAAAGCTACAACCAGAAGCTCTCCGAACAGCGCGCGAACACCGTGCAGAACTTCCTCATTCAGCAAGGCCTCTCGCCGCAGAACGTCAGCGCGATCGGCTACGGGATGTCCAATCCGGTGGCGGACAACAGCAGCGCCGCGGGTCGTCAGCAAAACCGTCGCGTGGAAATGGTTGTCTCCGGCCCCTCCATCGGCATTCCCAACCAGGCTGCACCCGGACAGACACCCACGCCGGCTCCGTATGCTGCCCCAGCACCTGCGCCGTACTCTCAGCCGGCACCACCACCGCCACCAGCGAATCCTAGCGGCGTCAGTAATCCGCCTGGCCCGCAAGGCTGACCACGCTGAATGCAATAAACAGGCTGCTCTCTTCGAGCGGCCTGTTTCCTTTCTCTGCATTCGTTCATCGAACAGACTGAAAGCAAATCGATGCCGGAGTTCCAGTGCCCTCTATTCAAAACCTCGCCTTCCTCGGTCTCGGCCAGATGGGTGCGCCCATCGCGCGACTGCTGCTCGCGCAGGGACACAACGTAACTTTGTGGAATCGCGATCGCGGCAAAGCAGACGCGATCCAGAGCGGCAGCTCCCGCGTTGCTACATCCCCGCAGGACGCGGTCAGCAATGCAGCAATCGTCTTCACCATGCTCGCTGATGACGCGGCTACCGAGGCCGTGCTCTTCGGCGGTTCAGATCATGTCGGCTTTCTCGACGCGCTCCGGCCGAGCGCCATCCACGTCACACTCTCCACCATCAGCGTCGCCCTCGCGCGCCGCATCACCGCCGCGCACCAGGAGCGCGGCCAGCATCACGTGGGAGCACCCGTCTTCGGCCGGCCGGCCATCGCAGAGGCAGGCAAGCTCTGGATCGTCGCCTCCGGCGCAGACGAGGTGCTTGCACAGGTCCGTCCGGTGCTCGAATCGGTCAGCCGTGGGCTCACTGTTGTCTCCTCCGAGCCCTGGCAGGCCCACGCACTCAAGCTCGGCGGCAACCTCATGATCACCTCCATGAACCAGACACTCTCGGAGGCCTTCGTCTACGCCGAGTCGCAGGGCATTTCTCCCGCACTCTTTCATCAGGCCGTCAACAGCGCGCTCTTCCAGTCGCAACTCTACGAGAACTACGGCAAGATCATCCTCAACCCGCCGGAGACTCCCGGTGCCACCGTCTCTCTCGCCATCAAGGACACCCGTCTCGTGCGCGAGGCCGCTGCCACAGTGGGCATCCGCATGCGGCTCGCCGACTACTTCGCCGATGTGCTCCATCGCGCAAAGGAAGCCGGATTCGCCCACGAGGACTGGGCCGTAGGACAATACCGCATCGCCCAATCGGACGCCCCGCTGCGCACAGAAAAGGATTGACCCAACGGATGTCCCCAAAAACTGCAAATCCGGAAACTGCTCTCTCAGACAAGATCGCCTTCATTACCGGCGCCAGTTCCGGCATCGGGCTCGCCACCGCCCGTGCCTTCGCGGCGCAGGGAGCGCGTCTGCTGGTAGCCGCACGCCGCGAGGATCGTCTCAAGGCTGAGCGCGCCACGCTCACTGGCGCAGCGGATGTTCACACTCTCCAGCTTGACGTAACCGACCACGCAGCCGTGGAGCGCGCCATCGCCGCGCTGCCGCAGGAATGGCGGGCCATCGACATCCTCGTCAACAACGCCGGCCTCAGCCGTGGTCTCGACAAAGTCTATGAAGGAAAGCGCGAGGACTGGGAGGAGATGATCGACACCAACGTGAAGGGCCTGCTTTACGTCACCCGCGCCGTTGTTTCCGGCATGGTCGAGCGCGGCAGCGGCCATATCGTCAATCTCGGCTCCACTGCGGGTCGCATGACCTATCCCAACGGAGCCGTTTACTGCGCCACCAAGGCAGCCGAGCGTTCCATCACCGAAGGCCTTCGCGAAGATCTTCTCGGCACGCCGCTGCGCGTCACCACCATCGATCCCGGTATGGTCGAAACGGAATTCAGTGAAGTCCGCTTCCGTGGTGATAAGACGCGAGCCGCCAAAGTATACGAGAACATCACGCCGCTTACGCCGGAAGACGTAGCCGACGCCATCGTGTACGCGGTCACGCGGCCCCCGCACGTCAACATCTCAGAAGTCCTGCTCACACCTGTTGCCCAGGCAAACTCGCTGCTCTTCCATCGAACGTCGAAGTAGACTGCAGGGACTTTCGCAGAAGATTTCACTCGCCAGGCGTGGATGACGATCTCTAAACTCGAACGTCATTCCAACCCGCGAGGCCGAAATCGATGTCCACTTTGCTGCGTGATCTTCGCTATGCCCTTCGCCAGTTGCGCAAGTCTCCCGGATTCACTGTGGCAGCGGTGCTCACGCTGGCCCTCGGCGTGGGAGCCACCACGGCAATCTTCAGCGTTGTGTACGGGCTTCTGCTCGCATCGCTTCCATTTCATGACGCATTCCGCATCGTCAGCATCGGCGAGAGCCATCCGCAGGTCCCGGGAAGCGTCGAGGCCACCTACCCGGACTATCTGGATTGGAAGGCGCAGCAGAAGAGTTTCACCGAGGTCGGAGCATTTTCCGACCTGAATCCCGCGACGGTCTCACTCGCAATGAATGGCCATGCAGAACAGGTACATCGCGTGCTCGCATCGGGCAATCTGTTTTCATTGCTCGGTGTCTCTCCGCTTCTTGGCCGTTCTCTGAACGAACGGGATGAAACGCCGGGCAGCGATCACGTTGCTGTCCTGAGCTCTGGCGCATGGGAGCGCTACTTCGGCCATGATCCCAACGTCGTGGGACGATCTGTGGATCTCAATGGCGCCAGTTACACCATCGTCGGCGTGTTGCCGCCAGCTGCAGCCTATCCGGCCGATGGAGATGTCTGGCTTCCGCTTTCCCTGCTGGATAGCGCAACTCAAGCCTCCCGTGTATGGCATTCGGTCAACGTTCTGGGACGATTGCGTCCAGGCGTTGCGCTGACGCAGGCCAAAGCGGATATGCAGACCATTGCAGCGCGCCTCGCCGTAGCGTATCCCGCGACTAACCGGAGGGAGAGCATACAGCTCTCTCCATTGCGTGAGCAGATGCTCGGGACCTTGCGGCCCACCGTCCTTAGCCTCATGGGAGCAGTCGCGCTGGTGCTCTTGATCGCGTGCGCGAACGTCGCCAATCTGATGCTGGTCCGCGCGGCAGCAAACCGGCGCGAGGTTGCCATTCGCCAGGCTCTCGGCGCAGACCGCAGACGGCTCTATTCGCAGTTTCTCGCGCAGTCATCCATCTTGTGTGTGTTGGGAGGCGCGCTTGGCATCGCATTGGCTGGCCTGGCGCTGCCGCTGCTGCGCCTGGCGCTCTCCCACACAGCAGATCTCGACGCCTCACTGATTCCATCCATCCAGCTCAACGTCCCCGTTTTGTTGTTCACGCTCGGCATATGCACCGTGACCGCCACCCTGTTCGGACTTCTTCCCGTCATGAAGGCTTCGCCGGGATTGACGGAAGCGCTGCGCCCCGGAGATCGCAGCAGCACGCGAGGATATGGCCAAAGCCAGGCTGCGCTCGTTGCCGCTGAGATTGCCGTTGCCGTTGTGGTGCTGTTTCTCAGTACCCTGGTGATTCGCAGCTTTCAAAGATTGCTCGCCGTCGATCCAGGCTTTCGCACCGATCATCTGCTTAGTCTCGAAATCACGCTCCCCGGACCGCGCTATGCCGAGGGCAGCCCGGCAACCAATCACTTCTATCAGCAACTCCTCGACAAAGTCTCGCGATCGGGCAGTGTTCTCTCCGCGGCCACCACAACCGCAGTGCCGCTGCAGTCCTCCCGATTGATGACGCGCTTTCTCATCGAAGGCGCGCCCCCACTGGCTCCGGGCACCTTTCCCTTCGCACAGATTCGTCTCGTCAGCCCGGATTATTTTCGCGCCATGGGAATCGGCGTGCAGCAAGGCAGAGCGTTTGAGCAGAAGGACATCGATAGTCAATCCAATTTCTTTATCGTCAATGAGGCATTCGCGCGCCGCTATCTCGCAGGCAAAAATCCTTTGAGTGCCAACATCATCATCGGAGTGATGAGCACGCAACCGGCGAAGATTCCGGTCATCGGCGTGGTAGGAAACGCGCACGACCTCGGTATAGACACTCCCGCTCAGCCGGAGATCTATCTGCCCGGCTTCAGTCTTCATGACGTTCTGCTGGTTCGAACCGCGGGCGATCCGCAGGCGGCTCTGTCCGTAGTGCGGGAATCCATCCGTGAACTGGATCCGAACCAGCCGATCTACCACGTGCAGACGATCGAAGCGGTACTTTCCGACTCTCTTGCACTTCGGAAGATGACCGCCAGTCTCCTCGGCATATTCACGTTGGTGGCTCTTACTCTGGCTGCGATTGGGATTTACGGCGTGCTGGCATATTCCGTTGCGCAGCGCACCCGGGAGATCGGCGTGCGCATGGCCGTGGGGGCAAAGCGCGAACACATCGTGGGCATGGTGCTGCTCCAGGCGGCGAAATATGCAGCCGTGGGAATTGTTGCCGGTCTCGCAATGTCGCTTGCCGGGGCCCGTCTTATCAATGGCCTGCTGTTCAGGACCAGCCCCGTGGACCCGGTCTCCATGTCCATCACCGTCGGAGTGCTGATCCCGATCGCAGCCCTCGCTGTCGCCATACCAGCGCGCCGGGCAGCTTCCGTCGACCCCACGGAGGCCCTGCGAGCCGAATAACATCAACCCTGCATGTTGACTTCCTCCGGTGTCACGCTGCCGCGCGTCATGGACGAATCACAGTATTGGCATAACATGGTCGGTGTTGTGGAGAGCCGGGCATGCAGGATGGCCATTCATCCCGAAGGGCATTTCTCAGCGCATCTTGTGCGCTTGCCGGCGCCGCACTGATCGAGCCGTCTTCGCTTCTCGGCTTCCCCTTCTCTTCGAGCGCGAAGGACACTCCCGGAACCAGTGAGACGCCTGCCGACTATACGCTCACCATTGCCACTACACCCATCGAGATCGCGCCTAATCGCATCATCTCCGTCACCAACTACAACGGCCAGTTTCCCGGTCCGCTGCTGCGCTTCAAAGAAGGCCAGCGTGTCACCATCGACATCCACAATCACACCGACAGGCCAGAGCAGGTGCATTGGCACGGCCAGTTTGTCCCCGCTGATGTCGATGGCGCCGCAGAAGAGGGCACGCCCTTCGTGCCGCCACACGGTAGCCGCCGCATCTCCTTCGTGCCCGAGCCGTCCGGTCTGCGCTTCTATCACACGCACGTCCGAGCCGGTGCAGACCTCAGCGCTGGTCAGTACAGCGGACTCGTCGGCTCTGTGTACATCGAGCCGAAGCACAACCCTGGCGCGTACGACCGCGAGGTCTTTCTCACGCTCAAGGAGTTTCAGCCTACGCTCAGTCGCGGCGGCGACATGACGATGGACTTTCTCTCGCCCGCGGCTATCGTCGCAGCGCTCAAAGATCCAGGCGAGAGCGCGATGCGCGCCTCACTCGCCAAAGGAAACCAACACGGTTACGAAGTGGGCTACGACGCCTTTACCATCAACGGCAGGATGCTCGGTCATGGGGAGCCGGTCCGCGTAAAACAGGGAGAGCGCGTGCTCTTCCATGTGCTCAACGGGAGCGCGGGCGAGATTCGCAGCCTCGCGCTGCCCGGCCACACCTTCACCGTCGTCGCCCTGGACGGCAATCCACTTCCCGCGCCCGTGCGTGTGCCCGGCCTTTGGCTGGGCACGGCAGAGCGCATCTCCGCCATCGTCGAGATGCACCATCCCGGCGTCTGGATCATGGGGGACCTCGCTGACGACGACCGCCATCATGGCATGGGCATCGTCATCGAATACGCCGGCGCGAAAGGTAAGCCGCAGTGGCTCGCGCCGAAGCCCTTCAAGTGGAACTACACGCACTTTGGCCGCGCGAGCGCCACGGCGACGGCGCCTGACGATATCTTCGATATGCTCTTTGAGAAACAGAACGCCGCCTCGGATGGCTTCAATCTATGGACGATCAACGGGGTGGCTTATCCGGCGAATCAGATGATGGCGCCTGCGTCCTTCCACCTGCGGAAAGGTCGTCGCTATCGCCTGCGCATGCGCAATGCCAGCGACGATATTCACCCTATTCATCTGCATCGCCATAGCTTCGAGCTCACCCGCATCGCCGGCCAACCGGCCTCCGGCGTAATGAAGGATGTTGTCATGGTCGGCGGCTACCAGGAGGTCGAGGTGGACTTTGTCGCCAGCAACCCCGGCCCCACCCTCTTCCATTGCCACCAGCAACTGCATATGGATTTCGGCTTCATGAGCCTCTTCGACTACGTGTAGATTGAGTCAGCAGATGATGATCCTGACTCGAAACGATGCCATTCCCTTCAGCCATGCCTGGGCCGCACTGCTGCTGCGCATTCTTGTCGGCTGGGTTTTTCTCACCGAAGGAATCCAGAAATTCCTCTTCACTGAGGCTCACGGCGTCGGCCGCTTCACCAAAATCGGCATTCCCTGGCCGCACATCACCGCGCCTTTCGTCGGTGTGGTGGAGATTGCCTGTGGCATTCTCCTGATGGTTGGCCTCGTCACTCGCTTCGCCGCCATCCCTCTGCTCATCGACATCAGCGTTGCCATCGCGACTACCAAGATCCCCATGCTGGTCCATCAAGGATTCTGGCCGGCGATGCACGAGAGCCGCACCGACTTCTGCATGGTCCTCGGCCTCATCGCGATTCTCTGCATCGGTCCCGGCAGACTCTCCTGCGACACCCGGCGCTTCATGGATGGCGAATAAAGGGCAGCGGTCCTCGCCCGGTGAGGTCTTCTTCGCATTTCTGCGCCTCGGCTGCATCTCTTTCGGCGGCCCTATCGCGCACCTGGGCTACTTCCGCGACGCGTTCGTGGAACGACGTAAATGGCTGACGGAAGCCGCATACGCCGAGGTCATTGCTCTCGCGCAATCCATGCCCGGGCCGGCCAGCAGCCAGGTTGGTTTTGCCAACGGGTTGCTGCGCGCCGGCTGGTTGGCCGGTCTCGCGGCGTGGACTGGATTTACTCTGCCCTCTGCGGTCCTTATGCTGGCCTTCGCCTATGGATATGGCCACGCGCAGGGCAAGGTGCCCGCAGCAGCTCTTCACGGATTGCAGTTC
>Ga0193743_1002157_pt1 | contig 14118 bp, 10 predicted proteins | sample L2c2metaG_FD_143038 | JGI IMG/M metagenome (GOLD analysis project Ga0193743, IMG submission 143038) | Soil microbial communities from a riparian zone of the East river system, Colorado, United States - L2c2 | ecosystem: Environmental > Terrestrial > Soil > Riparian zone | place: USA: East River... | reverse complement strand
GTTATATGTTCATTCTACTACCATATGCTCTTCACGATAACTCCTTATATGTTTATGTTTTGTCTCTATATAAATACTCCAGTTTGTTGTATGTATTTCGCTAGTTCGAATATCAACTTAGCAACCTACTTCTCCTTAACTCGCTCTCGTCTTTCTTAAGCTTCTTCTCGGCTCGACTCCGGACCTCCGAAATTCGAGGCATCCAGCAAGAGAGCGGCGCAACCTACAAGTTGAAGCCAACACCACGCACGACTTCGGACCCAACATCTCCGTCCGAATTCCGAGCTTAACAACACCAAAGAAGATGTCACTCAGAAAAATCAAACAGATTTGGTGGCACAAAATCAACACTCACTGCCTGTAGATATCAGACACCAAAGCAGATGTTGCTCAGCAAAATTAAATGGATTATGTAGCACAAAATCAGTGCTCACTCTCTGAAGGGATTGGACACCAAAGCAGATGTTGCTCAAAAAAATCAAACAGATTTGGTGGCACAAAATCAACACTCACAACCTGTGGAGATCAGACACCAAAGCAGATGTTGCTCAGAAAAATCAAACAGATTTGGTGACACAAAATCAAACACTCACCACCTGTAGAGATCAGACACCAAAGCAGATGTTGCTCAGCAAAATCAGATGGATTTGGTGGGACAAAATCAAGACTCACTTTCTGTAGAGATTGGAGACCAAAGCAGAGAAAAATTGGACAGATTTGGTGAGACAAAATTAACACTCACTTGCTGTAGAAATGAGACACCAAAGCAGATGTCACTCAGAAAAATCAAACAGATTTGGTGGCACAAAATCAACACTCACTGCCTGTAGAGATCAAACACAGAAGCAGACATTTCTCAGAAAAATTAAACAGATTTGGCAGCACAAAATCAACACTCACAAACTGTAGAGATCAGACACCAAGGCAGATGTCACTCAGAAAAATCAAACAGATTTGATGGGATAAAATCAACACTCACTTCCTGTAGAGATCAGACACCGAAGCAGATGCCACTCAGCAAAATCAAACAGATTTGATGGCACAAAATCAACACTCACTCCCTATAGAGATTGGACACCGAAGCAGATGTTGCTTAGCAAATCAAACAGATTTGGTGGCACAAAAATTTAACACTCACTCGCTGTAGAGACCAAAGTAGATGTTACTCAGCAAAATGAAACATATCTGGTGGCACAAAATCAACACTCACTGCCTGTAGACATTGGACACCAAAGTAAATGTTGCTCAGCAAAATGAAATAGATTTGGTGACACAAAATCAACACTCACAAACTGTAGAAATCACCAAAGCAGATGTCACTCAGTAAAATGGAACATGTTCATATTTGGTGGCACAAACTCAACACTCACTGCCTGTAGAGATCAGACACCAAAGCAGATGTCACTCAGCAAATTGGAGCATATTTGGTGGCACAAAATAAACATTCACTCCCTGCAGATATCAGACAACAAAGCAGATGTCACTCAGCAACATATTCATATTTGGTGGCACAAACTCAACACTCACTGGCTGCAGAGATCAGACACCAAAGTAGATGTTGCTCAGAAAAATCAAGCAGATTTGGTGGCACAAAATCAACACTCACTTGCTATAGAGATTGGACACCAAAGTGGATGTTGCTCAGGAAAATTGAACATATTTGGTGGCACAAAATCAACACTCACTGCCTGTAGAGATCAGACACCAAAGCAGATGTTGCTCAGAAAATCAAACATATTTGGTGGCAAAAAATCAACACTCACTACCTGTAGGGATCAGACACAGAAGCAGGCATTGCTCAGGAAATTAAACAGATTTGGTGGCACAAAACCAACACTCACTCCCTGTAGAGATCAGACACCAAAGCAGATGTCACTCAGCAAAATGGAACATATTCATATTTGATGGCACAAAATCAACACTCACTGGCTGCAGAGATCAGACACCAAAGTAGATGTTGCTCAGAAAAATCAAGCAGATTTGGTGGCACAGAATCAACACTCACTTGCTGTAGAGATTGAACATCAAATTGGATGTTCACTCAGCAAAATCAAACAGATTTGGTGGCACAGAATCAATGCTCACAAACTGTAGAGATCAGACAGTGAAGCAGATGTTGCTCAGCAAAATCTAACAGATTTGATGGTACAAGATCAATACTCACTGCCTGTAGAGATTGGACAGCAAAGCAGACATCACTCAGAAAAATCAAACAAATTTGGTGGTACAAAATCAACACTCAATGCCTGTAAAGATTGGACACCAAAGTGGACATTACTCAGCAAAATCAAACAGATTTGGTGGTATGAAGTCAACACTTACAAACTGTAAAGATTGCATGCCGAAGGGCAGTGAGGTGAGAAATTTTGGCAAGATCAATGCTACAACTTGTGGTCACCTTCTATGGATCCCAATACAACACTACTTAGTGATCGACCCCGAGGTCAACATTTTAACTCACATCCTATGCATTCATCATCTCGTCAGTGTGGTTCTGTGCATCCTGAATGAAAGAAGAACTTGTTTCACTTACATACTGTTTCAAAATGTGTTTGATCCCATTCTTAGCATATCCATAACAAGTGGATGAAATGTCCTGACCTCCTAGCATGTTAGAATAGTGTAAGAACTTCATTAAGGCAAGACACATGCAAAACTTCTTACAAACTGAGGCACCTAGTTGAATGAGGAATATATATTCTATCAGTCATCCTCCCGTAATCAGAGAAACTGTCGAAGACTCACATCCTGCTCATAAGCCATCAAGTCTCTAGTCAACATTTGCGAGGCATGTTCAAAAGTGTATGACAATGTGTACCACCTGCATTTATTTTATCAATTTGTCCAGTGTTGTCAGGATGGTGTTTGCCTGCTCGAGACTATAGCGTCACCTACCCAGACATGCGGGAACCAAGCCAGAATGTGTACTATGAGCCGTCGTAGAAGAGTTGTATCATCTAATTTTTTTTTATTGCGTATCAAATTCATCAGGTTCAAAGTATCAAGCGTACCTTGCCCTTCTGTCACTTTCAACGCTCTATGAATCCCGATGGTTAACTGATGAGCAAGTGATCGCAGATAAGGGAACAAGTCACTCACCGTTTTACTGCAGAACAAATACAAAGGTTGATGTTGTTTTCTTGCACAGACACGAATAACAATTTCAGCGTGTCGTCGTCGAGTACATTTGCCGTCTTCTCGATAAGCTCGTCGCAGTTACTGGCCGTCTCTCGCATATCTGACCAGATCATGACAAAATTGTCAGGCCATGTGTAGCCATATCATACTAGTTAACTAACCATCTAGTCGTACGTGGTCGGATGGTCAGAATCTTGTTGCCATGAGCGGTTCTATGAAGTTAGTGTTAGCTTCTCTTTTGCTCTACCAAACCTCATATTTTTCGCATCTTTGATGGTAAGCTCTTTTCGCTCTTTTCGAAGCTCATTGAATGCCGTGGTAACGAGACCGTCAAACTTTGTGAAGATTGCAACCACGGGTACTTCAACATCACAATTGGCATAGTTGCTGCACGCAAAAACGGTCACTGACCTCTCCCGCTACCATAATCGTTGAAGAACTTCTTGTCAGCCTCCAACTGTGGCCTGTCGGTGTCTGTGGGGAGACAATACCTACCATTGATCCGGTGAGTGTTTCCTCTCCAGGGCATAAAGCCTTAACCACCGCACCAAATAGCATGTAGCTGTTCAGGCAATTCCGTGCTTTCAGCTCGTTTGGTGATGAATTTACTATCTCCATTTCGTCGACAGAGCCGGATTTGAATCCGCGAGAGTCGTGGAAAATGAACTGCGGATTACTCTTGAATATCAGCTGGTTTTCGATATCATGCAATCCACGCTGTGTTACGCTAAGCGGAGGTGAATTTGAAAAATATTGGGAGTCGAACCTCTGACGATCCCTGTGTTGGAATAATATTTACAGCTAGGATATAATAAGTCTCAACTTGAATAGAAAGTTTATGTTATATTGATATGCACCTAGGATATAATAACTAGGTGTCTATGAGTAAGGTATATAATATAAATAAGAATCCACTCACGTCTCAACTTGAATAGAAAGTTGAGACATGTACGAAAATCCGTCACTGTAATGTTGACGTGATTATGTAATATAAGGATGTCCGGTGATTGATAAGATAAAAGATATAAAATATGAGGCATAAAGGAGATAATTACTCGTATATTTCAACACCCTGAACGGTTGCGGGATCAAGCTGCAATAGACCATGACCGATCCTATTTAGCAGACTGCTAGCGTTCGAATGCTGACCTGCTTACCTTTTTTCCGGATGGACTGAAGGTCTCAGGATCATCGATAGAATTGCACACTTTCTTCAGGATAGTCGTCTTGCCTGCATTTGCCCTGCCGATGATGAGAATGCGAAAATGCCCGCATTTGCTTCGGAGGTCGATAGCCTTGTTCATGTCGAATGGCAGGTATGCGAGGAGATCGTGGAAGAAAGATAACAGAAAGCGTACAGAATCTGGGAGGTCGTCTATACTATATCGGAACGAATCGCCGTTGACCTTGTTTGGTTCTCCTTCACAATCGACAAATTGAGTATCTCAGGAACCAGAATTTTTGGTGAAAATGACAGATCTGAAACCGGGCAGGCAAAAAGGGGCTCAAAAATGGTGTTTTCATTTCATTCCCACGTGTTTTTGGCCGCGCCAAATTTTTGAGCGAAAGTTAGCATCCACATTCGGCTGAATCTCGTAGGTTTCGGCAACCCTAACCGGGATGTCGATGGCCGTCAGAAGTTCTCAGAACCTCTGTCGGTGACGCTTTTGCTTTGCATACAGCTCATCCGCCGGCGGTACGTGGTTTATGAAATCTCTTTTGGACATTCTTCAAGGAAATGCGAACCTTCCTTGGCATCCATGAACACATAACGGTACTTGCACCAATCCCAGTGCTAGTATTTTGATTTTTTTTCGATCAAGCACTTGTATATATTACACATTTAGAACAAATAGTACATATCCCATAAAGAAGAATTTGATTGTGACATGTCTCTGGTATCTAGGTCTGGCGGCATAGTACAAGGGGGGACCGGGATCTGAAAACACAATTTTTATATGTTAATCTGCGTATATAGATTTCCTGAATTTTAAATATTAAAAATTCTTACTGTGAGTCCAGTATTTTAAATACTTAGCAAAATATAAAACTTAGAATTAGGGCGATATTTTACTTGCTACAGGACACAGGTTAAAATCAGCTTTTAATCTTGAGCCTCCCGAAGTGTTTGTTGTGGATGTGATTATTCTAAATTTAGCCTGAGTGTCCTAATCGAGCCCCTTCTGATCCAGCGCCCATCAGTGTGACTAATCCTAGCGCCCGGAGCCGACGATCCAGAATGCTTCTGTGTCTTCTTATCCGTCTACTCTCACTGGGAAAAGAAATTTGTTTTGGCTCACCGATCTGCCCACACCTTTAAACAGTCCACTTTGGCGAAGACAAGGGACATACATTGACATCTAATCCACCGAAAAGATATGACTTCAACTTTCGTATACACCCCACAGGTTAACTATCGTAACAGTCCTTATCTTGGTCCAATTTACGACCAATCATACTCCCCATTTATCCCTGAAATTTCTCTCAGCTCTTCTCCTTATGCTCGAAACGCTTCGCTTCCACCTTCCCCCAACCCCGGATATATACCTCTAGCTACGCCGTATGCTCCCAGTCAGATACCATTTCCAGGATCTGCTGATGATGGGTATCCGCCGGATCCATGGTCGAGAGGGCGCAGACCATCGTGGCATGGCGATGGGCCAGCCACTAATGCAACAACTGCATGGTTGAACGCTCCTATCCACCGTCAACAAACACGATCTTTTGGTGCCTCTCCATTTCAACAACCGGTGGGGTTGGATGGTTATTGGCCTCCATCGCCTTGCCCATACATCGCTCCGCCGGTCATGCCACAAATCACTATGCATCCGTGGTTAAATGCAGAAATGCTTCGTTCTGATTTCCTTTTCAACCTTTCCGCCCCACACTTCGCACCAATGCGATACATAGGCAACAACCAAACGATATTGCTCACATCTGAAGAACTCGCACAACCAGCTACGCACCCCCCGATCTACCAATTACAAATCCAATGTGATTTCATTCCCAATTGGCCCATCATCCTACAATACAACCCCCATCCATACAGATCGGCTAACACGTATCCAACTGCGGCACCTCCTATTACACTCGGGGACGTGTTGAGTGGAATTCATAATTCTCTGCACTTGGGTATAACGCAATATGATTGGGCGATGCTGAATCCTCAGCAAGAGCGCGCCATTTCGAGGGCTTATACTAAAAGGTGTAAGGCGGTGGGTTCGACGACTATGATAAGAAATGAAGGTGTGAGGCGCGTGGACTTCTTATTAGACAAGGTGTGGTTTAGGGGGCTTGCGAGGGTCGGTGAAGGACTGGAAAATCTAAAGCTAATCCTGGCGTGAGGTGCTATCCTCGGGATACTAACTGAAACTGACTTAAAAAGATGTACTTCATATTCCATTAGCTGACACTGTTTCACTCTGTATACCGATTTTTTGAATATGGTAGCCAAACTTGTAGTACACCTATTTTATGATCGACCGATTCTGCATGATGAGGCAATCATCGATTTGGGCAGGCATCAAATGTGTTGAAGTGTGCTTTCAGCTGCGCACTGGAACTCATATTCGTGCTGAAAGCGTGCCCGACGCCTGTTCTGGATGTTGTTGGACGTGTGTTGACATGATTCCAACCCTATAAAATTCTGGTATTTTGCAAAGAGTACAAAGAGCATGTGCAAAATTCAGAGTTCTTCGTGAACAACAGGCTTCAAACCAACCAGCTCAACCGTAAATACGAGGGCGGAGTTGGCTGGAATGACACTTCCAAACCCACGTGAACCTGTCAATCCAATAGAGTACTCAGAATGCTAGACAGAAAAAGAGAAAAGTAGAATGGTATGCGTACCATATGCCATGTTCGATGGGATGGTCAGGGTGCGCTTTTCATGGAGGCACATGCCGACGAGTCCTTGGTCCCAGCCTGAGATGACTTGGCCCACGCCGACTGCAAAGGCGAGAGCAAGTAAGCAAGGCATTTCCAGAGTTACAATCCAGTGTTCTTACGTGTCAAAGGAAGAGGTTGGCCACGGTCAAGACTGACAATTAAAGAGGTTGACAATAAACGTAAGCTCTGCACGTAGTGGTATGCACACACCTAGAGTCGAATTTGTTTCCATTGGCGAAAAGGGTCCCTGTCTAGAATTTCCTCCACGAAATGAAGGGCTATACAAGTATTGCTGTCTCTGAACAACTTACATAGTGTACCTCGATACGGTCTCCTTTCTTAGCCTGGTTGGGACACTCGGCTGGTTTGAATGTTGTTTCGATTTGTAGCTCTTTTGGGGGTACTTTGGCATCTTCAGCGGCAACAGTAACAGCAGCGACGAGAATACATGAGAGCCAGCCGAAGATTTTCATTTTTCTCGCCGAATGAGAAGAAGTTGGACGCGGTGAATTTGAACTTAAGTGACACGATCGCTGCGCATATCACGTGCATCGCAGACTCCTCTTTCTCGTAATATTGACCCACGGTGCCCAAAGGAACAAACAACTATACAGCTGACGCCACCTTGCTAACCTTATTTTCGCACCACAACACAAACATCCACCCTAAGCAAATCCTCAACCCGCCGCCGACAACAATGGTGAGCAAGTTTTGTGTTTATCGCTGAGAGAGACAACATTCATACTCTTTATCTAGCCTTCCCAAAAGACTTTCCGCACAAAACGAATTCTTGCTAAAGCTGGACGACAAAATAGGTGCGAATGGTTTCAATATAGATTAAAGTAGATCGAGGACTCACCATATTGTGTTTTTTCTTACAGGCCCATTCCTCAATGGTTCCGCCTAAAGACGGATACCAAAATCCAAGTGCGTCAACCCATCTTGTCTTCCCTCGCCCTTTCCGTGATAGATAGAGGCTAACATCAACTTTAGTACAACGCCAAGCGCCGTCACTGGCGAAGGACCAAGCTGAACATCTAAAGTCCTAGAAGGAGGGTTGGAAGAGAGAAATCGCAGCATTATACTTGCAGAGGACAGATGATCGTTCACAGACCTGCTTGCCTTACACCCCATGTCCTACCCATAACCTATGGCACATGCATATCATGATATTCTGTCTCAGAATTCTCAACGTGGTCGTTGCTGTTAAATGACTTATATCATCTGATATTTTTTTCTACCCCCATCAGATCAATCTCGTCTGTTTCTCGGAGTCGTAAGAAAGACAAGCAGTAGCGACGCTTTTGCCATTTTACAATATCACATCCTATCGAGTGCTTGGACGGCTGTCGGTGCTCTGACAGGTTCGACGGTCACCTCTGGGATTCAGATATAAAACTTCATCAAACAAGAGCTGAACCAAGACGGGGGTCTTGGTCTGTTAAGAGCAATGCGACGCTTTTTTGATGCTATTGATATTCTCAGAAATTATTAAAATGTATTCATTCCAATTATCTGTACAGTTCAAAATGTTATACCCCCCTGCGCCTCCGGGTGCAGTGACTTTGAAGTCGCACATGTATCTTCGAGCTGGAAATTTTCATGCAACCCATACGCCATATTCAGAGCGTCAGGTGATTCGCGCAGAGCTAGGATGATCAGATACGAACAGTTACGCATTAGATTCAGACATCACTGGGTGAAAAAAAGGAACCCTGTGCTCGACCACTCACCCTCGTTCACAGGAATGTAAAGTAGAGATGTTGTTCCTTTCATTACCCATTGGAGGATGATAAGGTCCTTTCGTAGGGAAGGTGCCCAATTGTTCAAAATGTTATGGGATCGCATCCTAAAGTGATATACATTATCGCCAGGTATAAGGTTAGGCCGTATATAACTCAGACGGTGCAGAGACGAATGCAATTGCGACACCTATTAAAAGTGTTTTTTTAAAAAAAGAGGAGACAAGGTATTTTTATTTTTTTTACGCACGTAAAGAGCTTTCACATCGTTTAAGTGGAAATTTTCGATGGCTCCTAAAAGGCGATCCAGTCTGTGACTAAATTTCAGATCGAATTTTCTTTTCCGAGGAGAGGGCTTGTAGTCGAGTTCAGGTAGTTCTTCGTGAAGCATATGTCTCCATAAGCTGAGATAGCGAGCTGGATCTGACTTAGGTTTAGGGTCAAGCCATTCGTTTAATTCAGCTTGCGCCATATGACATGAAGTAGCGTTGGGAAATATAATGCGGAAGGTCCTAAGCTGTCTTCTCTCGTTGGGAAGGAAGGACCCCGGTAACGCCTTGTCAATGTCGCATCGAGAATGAGCGAGAGTAGTCATTGGAATTTCCTTCCTCCATCCATCCTCAGTGTTAGCGTGCAGTATCAAGGTTTCCAGCATAGGCACCAAAGGAGGTCTCTCTCGATCTATGATCAACTCCAAGAGATCATGGAGAGGCGGTAGTTCGAGGTCCAATTCCACAAGTCGAGGCGTGAGCCTCAGTAACGACGTTAAATCGCCTACATCCTGGATACCGGTCCGAAGCGCCAGCTTCCTCAACATGGACGGTGTGGGAGATCGAGATAACATGGTATTAATGTGGGGTATTACGTCTCCTTGATATTCTTCTACTTCAATCTCCTCAACTATAGGAAGATTCAGACAGCCGAAGAAAAAGTTTGAGTTGATGACGGGATTCTCCAACTTGATCTTGAGACGGGTGAGATGGTGAAGCGTTGCTATTTTCGGTCCTGCGCCGTAACAGTAGCCGGCAACTTCGAGGCGCTCTAGGTCTGGAGAGTTGGCCACCACCTGGCACAACCCAGTTCGGTTGATTCCGTTTCCATTGAAAGATATCAACTGGGGCCAGGGTAACATTAATTCATGTGTGTAGAGTCGAACGAAAGTTACTTCGCGCAGAAGAGGGGCATGTTCGAAGATATCAATTACTAAGGCACTCGCATGGCATGGTCGCGACACCTTCGATAAGGTGAGTTTACGAAGTGAAGGAAGACGTCCTTTTATTGTTTGGAAGGCGTTCATGGTGATTGTACTTGACTCGATTGTTAATTCTTCTATTCTCTCGGAATGAGGTACCAGCGCGTCAATAAGGGGATGCCAATCGTATTCCTTGAATGGAGCGTAGACATAGAGGTAGAGTGGTGCATTGCGTGATCGTTGTAGAAGTCCTCTGAGAAAAGTTGCTAGAGCATCCAAATTCGCCCATGTACCATCTCCCAAGTGAATAGGCAGTCGATTCCACAAGAAAGGTAGGTTCAAAGCGACTTGTCTCCAAATTCGACTGACCTGTGATATGGCCCATGGGAGTTCTCGCCAATGACAATTCTGACCAGGGATAAATTGCCAAGTACAGTGTTGAAATATCTGTTCCAGAACCTCGGGAGGCACCCACCGGATGGGGGATAGCACTGCATTGTGGATATGGAGGATCTCGGTACATTGGGAAAGCCTGCGCCGTTTCTGTTGTGAGTAGGTGCGTTTGTGTTGAAGCTGCACAATCTCTTCCTGAACGACTGCAATAACATCACAAACGGCCGTTCTCTCTGAATCAGATGGTGGAAGGTTAGAATGTAAGAGATGCGGTACAAGAGTATGTCTGGATCGTTTGAGCCCAAATTTGACGAGACGATCCAGAAAAGAAAACAAACGCGCTCTTGCCGTTGTTACTACAGTCCGGGCGGACGTGGCATTAACTTGGTATAGAGACAAGGAGTCAGGATGATTGTATTGTTTTTGCAGTAATCGATGGTCTTGGCTCACAATGATTATTATGGCTCTGCATTTGGATTCCCACCCTACGACACGGAATTCCAGCGAAGTTGAAGTCTTTACCCCGCTCCAAATCTCTTTAAAGGATGGGTTGGTAGTGCATAAAAGTTCGAGAAAAGAAGTTGCCATCCAAAACTTTGGTTCTCCACGCACCCTTTTGTGCTATTTATAGGACATACGTATCTCCAACAGCAAGCATCTTCGAAATACCACCATCTGAACGTCGCAATGATGCCACATATTGTTTATGTTCCTTCCGTAGCACCAACCCGAAGGCTAAGTGGAAGGATCACAAGCCTTACTAGTGACAGATCATATGGCCAACCTTGCCGATAAACCCAAGGACTAGACGAACCAATGGCAAATTGTGTCATGAGTCGGACCAAGGAACAGTTCATGATGTCTGTGTATCGTTTACATTCCACATGAATGATACCCGAACCACTAGCCTAAGCTGTTTAGTGACATATAACATGAGGAAATCAACAATCTTCGCGCCCTGCAGAATCGTGGCTTACCAGAGAACATGACGATCCTGCACACAGTGAGAGATAGTGACCAGTGCCACCTAGAAATAGGTATGATCGCGTGCGTTATACAGTTGAATCATAAATGGTGTCTTTCCTAGGGTAACCTTATGATATGGCACATCTCTTTTTATGGAAGGCCTTATGTCGCCCGCCCTATTCCATGCTCACCGTTAGCAGTTTTTCTTAAACACAAAATGTGAAGAAATGGTTTTCAGATGTACCTAAATTCTACCAGTTACAGCATCAGAGATATATGGGATGAACTACTTCGATTTGATATTCCACCGGTCGACTCCGAGAACCCTCCCTTTAAATGGTCCGACGAAGTATTCCCAGTGGCACTTCCCAGTATCCACAGACCCGAACAAAAAAACACCGAAAAAACCTCTGAAACACCGAAATCCCAATTGTACCCAAATATAAAGATTTGAATTTTCCATCAGAAATTCACGACATTCTTATAATATCCTCGCAATCCAGCCTCGACTGTTGAGCTAGCAAGATTCGACAAAGGTGGGGTGGGAAAGCAGTTTGATTCCTGAAGGCTACCACGCTTTCGTCCACACATATTCTATACAGCGCGATCCTCGCCGTTTCTCTCCCCTCCCCGATTCATTCTTGCCTGAGCTTTAGCTTTCCGAGGATCAGTGACTAGCCTTGGAACCTAAGATTTTCAATTCTCAACACTGCGTACAGCTAGTTGTGCTGGAAAGAACCTTGCATGGATGGAGATGCGCATGCGGATTAGCGTAATAGTCTCGCAATTCGAATTCACAAGACATCGACTGGGAAATGGTTGGGGTGTTCAAGTTAGTCTGGGTGTATTTTGAATGGTGTTCGAGAAAGGTCGGTGGGAACTTCATGGCAGGAATTTCATCCCGTGGCTCAGACCAAACTCCACCTCCGGCAGGCCCGGCAACTCACAAGAAATCAAAGGAGTTGGTGGGGGGGAAATTTCAACTCAGACAATGTCCTGCCGTGTGAGTTCCCGCCAACGCTACTCGAGACAGACCTTATAAACAAATGACAATCGATTTGTGAATGAAAATATTTGGTCATTTTGAACATGTTCATCCAGCATTACCAAAGAAAGGCGAAAAGAAATCAAAAAGAGCCATGATTTCGTTGACGTCCATCCGTCATACACGCTGCTGGCGACGAGCCATGAATGCATAACTCGTCGGGTAAAATCCTTCTGATGTGATGTGCAATCGTCTTCGAAGGAAGGTGCACATGACGTATGGTATCACCCTTTGGGCTTGTCTACACACTGACTTATAGGGGTCTTATAATGTTGATTTTGTGATTCATTTGACGCCATTCAATTTTTTATATTTGTGGTTTGAACGATAAGTTGAAGTAATCGATACAAATGTACCGATGTAGTGGAATTTCCGTCAAGATATGTGACTTTTGCCACCTTGTGTCTTGAGCATTTGCTAAGTCCGAAATCAAAGTGAGATTACGGTTCAGTTCCGTTCCGCGGCCTCCCGCGAAGCATCATTATGTTCCAGTATGATCCCAGCGGCATGCGCATTCCGGGCTCCATTTAGAGAAAACATTCTTGCCTCATACCTCTTGCAGTCGAGCGCTTGAGCTTGAATTGCGGCGCTAATGTTGGATCTGTGTCGATCAACGTCACCAAAGATTAAAGGATTACCAAAGTTCAATAAAAGTTCTCTGAAGATTTTACACGTCACAGTGTTTGAAGGATCGTCATCTGCATTCTGAATTAACTTCATTCACCGAGCCAAGAACGTGCGTCCACCGAGTCAATAATCTGCCCTTAGAGGTAATGAAAGGAAGCAATGACAACTTATAAATACACACAAACGCTCGTATCCCTGCGCATACCGGCATGACTGGCATTCCGAAAGACATAGGAATGACATTCAAGTTTGTTGGATTGGCTTCCGGTATGAGAAAGTACATGTTTTGGGGAGAGAGTGTCTAAAGGACCCCTGAAAGGACCCTCAGAATCCCGATCCGGATAGATTTTCTTTAAACTTTTTTTTGGCTATAACCCGGAGGAGGATCTCCACCTGAAGCCAACTCCGGATAAAAAAATGGCTGAACACGAGACCTTGAGGTAAAAGTCCCACTGAACAAAACCAATGATTAACCGGCATACTGTATCTCCTGTTATTGCTCTAGTTCCATGCTTTGATCATCTTCTACCGACTGCTTATCTCCGGACGTCACTCCCACCGGCCTCAAAAGATCTTCAGACGACTGGAAACTGACAATAAAAAACAACAGTAGGAAGTTGATTTTTGATGTATATAATACATTTTTACATTCTCTGCTCTAAAGGTACCTTCTCTCACCATAGCATGTGTATCTCCAGAGAGCCGGGCGAGCGTGAAAGCAACTTTTATGCCAGATCCGGTGTCCGGATAGAAATTGCCCATGTCAGAGGCCGGATCCGCCATCCGGATAGAAATTTGAACCAAACCGTCCCCGTGGCAATTGTCGACTTTTTGGGATACGGGTTTCTGAGGGTACTTTCAGGGGATTCGAAGCCACCGGTGATAAGCATGTGATAGTTTGTCCCGGAAGGTGACCACTTAAGTCGATCCGTTGCGGATCACGGGGAGCCGACCCGTTGGCTACTACAAAACAGCCAGAAACGGCTCTCCTCAGACAATATAACGCAATGGTCACCGGCGTCAAAATCCACTCAAAAGAGGCTCCAAAGGCTCAAGAAGAGCTCTTCACAGACGGGGCTCTCAAGTTTCTCGCAGCTATCCATCGTACCTTTGAATCTACTCGCCAG
>Ga0193743_1002156_pt1 | contig 14119 bp, 12 predicted proteins | sample L2c2metaG_FD_143038 | JGI IMG/M metagenome (GOLD analysis project Ga0193743, IMG submission 143038) | Soil microbial communities from a riparian zone of the East river system, Colorado, United States - L2c2 | ecosystem: Environmental > Terrestrial > Soil > Riparian zone | place: USA: East River... | reverse complement strand
ATTTGGTGGTACATAGCCAAAGTCGAGGAAGCTGCTCAAAGGGTGGAAGGTTCGCAGATGGAGGGTGAAACTTTTGAGTCAGTATTTGTGGATGCAAAGCTTGCGGTTGGGCGCTTAACCTTCGCAAGTGATCGCGATGTTGTAAAGCAGGCATTGGAGATCGTTGGATGACTTGCGATGCAATCTACACTCCGAGTCAAATGGCATCCATAGTACACAAGTACTTATCGATTACCCATACCTACTACTAGTACTATCACGGGCCGGGTATTGTAGGGTCGCTTAGTGTTGCAAAATTTTTGGCCTCGTAAAGCAACACCAGCCACAGCCTCAAGCGCTCAAGGCTAGTGGATCAGAACATAATAGTTTATTTTTTATTTCGTAACATCGGCTGAGTAGCACTTGATGCAGACACATATAGCAACATTCAGGCGTAACGAAAATTTCAGTCTCGCGTTAATTATCGACGTACTTCTGAAGCCGGAATGAATTCAACACCAACAGGACTACCACTTGCAAGAAGAGGGCCAAAAAGTCGAGACAATTAGGGTCAGGTGCCTATGTCTTGTCATCCCGATGGCGTTGCGCCAGCCTCCGAACGTAGCCGGTTTTGAAGTTGAGGCTGGTGCCTCTGGATGGGCAGGAGATAGCAATGGTGGTGGTTATGCGAAAGCTGTATAAAAGCAAAAATAAGATCATAGAAGATCTTTCGTAGCAGTAGTAGACATACTTTTTTGTAAAACGTTCAAGATCATCGCGTGGGGTTTGACCGAGATTATGGGTCGTACTCTCGTTTTCTGAACCGTCCGCTAGATGATTGGTCTGGAAAGTGATAACAATAACTAGGTGAGTGTTATTTGATGTCATTCGTAATCGTATAGCATCGGATTTTAAACGAACCTTGGACCACAATCTCAATGACCCGATTCCTCAACACCGACACCATCTAGCGCGAAGCTGGAGGCTTGGATCCAGTGCCACTGGATAAAGGGGTAAGTCCATGCTATTTTGACAGAAGCAGACTAATTTTTCACGTGAATTGGAACCTCACTAGCATTGTTGCACCACGTATACATCCTGACATCGCCAAATACACAATCCAAGCCCAGTCCATATCGTTTCCGTGACCCATCAGGCGTCGAACGTGATCATAGTTCTTGAGCGTTCATTTGTAGGCATCGTTAGGAGCCGTAGAGTGTTGAGATGGAGAGACGGGAGGCTCCCGGTATTGGTGGGATCGTTATCCAGCAGTGAAACGTTGACACGCCTCTCACAATCAATTTGCTGGGTGGGGAGAGCATTAATAGCCTTTACTGACCGAAGAAAAACATAGAAGACAGCGACAAGCTGTCGTAATAGCGAACAGCAACTGTGCTTATATAATCGAGAGCGTCTTTCTTTTTGCCTCATCATCTTGCAAGCAAGAGCCGTGTGATCTAGGGCTGGGTTAAATTGCTATTGGCCTATGTTATTAACGTGAGATCGGTCCGGTATGTTCGACGTAGAGGCGGAATCCGTAGGTAGGGAGCCTTTTCGAAGGCCCCTGCAGAGGTGGCCTCGCCACCTCTCTCTCCTCTTCTTCTCCTATTACTGTCTTCTCCTTCACTTGATTCATATTTCTCCTATTATAGTATGGCATTTCCATCTTGACGTTAAACCAAACCTCACCCACCCACTAACTCTTTGACCTTATACATGACACCACCGAAAAGCCCCACACTGCTAAGGACTCACCATAGACACTGTCTCCCACTACCTCCACCAATGCCCACATTATCAGCACAAACATCATTGCAAACTTAAATGCAAAGCCAACTCCCTCCCATACCTACTTTCCAATCCCATAGCCACCAAGCCCATCCTCAACTTCATCCACACCATGACAAACCAACATCACCTATCCCAACACCTCTCAGCCTGCCCTAACTGGTGCCCAACCTCTACAGCCCACTCCCAGCCAGCACCCCCCTTCTTAATTTCAATTAATTATCCATTTAGCTTGCTATCTTACTGTTCCTTTCTTTTCAGGTCTTACCAGGGATAGTGTTGCCATGACTTGGCTTCTGGTGGCTATGGCTATAAGCAGCTTGGCTTGGTAATTAGATCAGCTTGGTTATGGCTTGGCTGGCGGTTCAAGTCAGCTATGAGCTGGTATGGCTAATTTTGACCAAGCTGATGAGGTATTGCGTAATTCATTTTTACCTGAGTTATTATACATAATTTAGTCAGCCAATAATTATTACCATTACCATTAGCCAATGGCTGGAGTCGGCTGTAGCCACTTGTGAATTCTTAAGTCATTTTACAGGGTTTTGCATAATCTTTCACCATTTGTTTTGCCCATTGGACACTATGCAATGTCACCTTGATATCAAGACCACATGTCTGCCTCATTTCTCATCCTGAACATTTGGATCAATATCATTACATATATTGTTCAGTAGCATCCAAGTTAGTTGGATATTAAGAACACATTGTATGTGTGAAACTTGCTTGCTCAAGGTATAAAAGCTGACCTCTTTCCTCCAATTTCTTTATGCTTTATTTTAGCTCTTTCCTTCCATCAATCTCCCTTTCTATGACTCACAACACTCACTACACCATGGATGAACCTGACAGGATTATGTTCCAAGAGCTTGTTATGTATCCAACACTTGCACCTCAACTTGCATGCACCAAGAATCACCATCTACCTCTGGTAGCAAATGCTGCTGCTCCACTAGGTGCCGGTCATGTTGTTACTGCAGCTGCAGATCTGGTAGAAATGTGGGAGTGTTTTGGTTTCTTTTTGATAGGGCTGAATGTTGAATAGTCATGTAATCAGATGCAGAGATTGCTGGAGACAATCAGGGAGATCCACTCACTATCTGTACATCCCTTTCTATTACAACTTCAAAAAATTCAGGCTGTTTCCAGCCATGGTCTTAGACAGTTGTTTGAGATCAAGTTCATTTGAGACAAAAGACTGCCTTCAAGACTAAAGATATTGTCTTATGTCCATTGAGTAAAAGTCTTATTAAAGACTAACTAGAGAACTAGTACTAAACTACCAGAGTTTATATATACTAGAGAACAATGTAAGTCTTAGATAACAGAATAATGGTAAGCCATTGTTCCATCAAATCATAAGACTGTCATGGTCTGTGCGTGGTCATGTCCTTTATGTAAGAACAATCATAGGGCAGCTCCGACGGAGTCTCCGATGATGGCCACCTCATCTATAATTTGGTGCAACCCTTACCACTAGCCAGCCTCATCGGACTTATATCGGACCTCTGTCAGAATTCATCCCCTATACTGTTACCACCCAAAAACCATCATTCTTATCATTGCCATTGCCAACCAGCACCACGTGCTATCCATCGCAGCACACCTAGAGCCCCACAGGCTCCACACACATTCCATGTCACAGGCCTATCACATCACGCATGCACCCATTCTTAAGGTCATGGGTTTCAGTCACCACAAGGTTTTCTGAGGATTGAGTCAGCACCTTCAGCAGGCATTGGAGTACGATCCTTTTTGTAGCATGTCCATTCTACCACCATATGCTCTCCTAAATAACTCCTTTTATGTTATGTCATTTTCTGTATAAATATTCAAGCTGTAGTATGTAGTTTTGCCAGTTCAAATATCAACTTAGCAACCTCATTCTCCTGCTTCATTCTCTTCTGCCTTAAGCTTCTTTTTGGCCTAGCTCTGGAATCCTCCTACTCCTCCAGAACTCCAAAATTTGAGGCAATCCATCAAGAGAGCAGCGCAACCCATAAGTTGAAGCCAACATCTCACCTGACTTTGGACCCAACATTCTCCATCCAAAATCCGAGCTTAACACAATGCACTCTTTTTCTTCTAGTTCAATTTCTTGATGCAACTCCTCAACAGCCAGGCATCACACATGTCATTAAATCAGGCATTGCTCAGTCTCCATACTGATTATATTGGCAGTCACAATGCCAACTATTGCAAAAGGTATTTTGCTGCCCAACACAACCTTGATGATGCCATCGGCCAAACACAAAGCCCTGGCCTTAACCAACTCAAGTCTAGGCAAAGCACCAAACATCCTTCCCATGAAAAATCCCTGAGCACTGCTCTTGATTGCTGGCAAGAGGCAATGCCTTGTTTTTTTGATTTGGACACTGTAGAAGGATATTTACACCTGGTTGCTGAAGAGGATCTACACAAAGTTGTTGGCAACACAGGATATAGAGGTCAAGTACAAGCCCAAGGTAATTTACCTTTTGTTCTGTTTGTTTTTATTCCAAGATGCTCATCACTTTATTTTATGCTTCTATGGTGCAACAGGCCTAAACACCACCAATTTGGACAGTGGCCAAATTGGGAGTGGAAATTTTTAATATTTACTTTACATTTAAGCCCAGATTTGGGCATAAAAATACATTGATTTGCAAGCCCCAAATGTCAAAAATCCTGGGGATTCATGAAAAGGAACTGGGCGCTGATACCTAGTTGGTACAGAGGTACAATTTTTCAAATGCAATTCTCTCCTTTCATTACAATGGGTGAATGATGTGGTAGATGGATGCCTACAAAGATGGTTTGAATGTGAAGGATGCACAGTTGCACATGCAGGCCTTCAGTTCAAAGAAATACCTCCCATTGTCATGTGCTGGAGCAAATTGCTGCTGCATTTGATTAGATTAGATTATCAATATTACTATTTATGGTATCGCCCTCTATATTTGATATACATGATGTAATCTGGCCAACTCCATGTTTTCAAAAATAAATAACTCCATCAATTTTTGCCCAATTAAAGATCGGCTTGAACATTTTGTTTAGATTGTCAAAAGATGTTATTGTTAGGGGACGCTCTGCTTCGTCCGACGTTTCCTCTGATATTTCTCTGTCACCTCTATACATTCCTCCTCATCATTGCTAACTCAAGTTGGAGCACACTCATGGCTCCGATATCGGAGTCCGATGGTCACGTGACATAGCATTCTTATCACCTTTTTCACCATTCTCCATCTTTTTCATCATTTCATTATTTTTCATCATTTTATTATTTTGACTCCGATTTTTGGTATATAGACATGCATTCCACCTTAGCAGGGCTTTATCCTTTTCTTTTAGGATCCCCTGCTAGGTGCGCTTTCCTGTCGTATTTTATGTTTATATATATGTTTAGGATCCCCTTCTATATCTCAACTAAGTTGCTGCCGCAGTTGCCCTAACATCAGAAAAGGATCTCCCGGAGGACCGATCCCAGCAGATAGCTAGTCCACCATAGTTGTCGCACGTATTCCGATGGGAGGAGCAACTGGAAAATGTTGGCTACCATAAATTTGTTGATTGGGAAGACTTCCGAGACGAGTTCAAAAGGGAGTTTTGTCCAGTCTATGCAGAATCAGCAGCCATCAACCAATTGAAATCCACAGCCTATTTCCAAAAGAGTTGCTCTGTGGATGAATACCTCGATGAATTCCAAGACCTTATCATGGAAGCTGGTTACTCTGATCCGAAGACCATAGTGGTGAAATTCCGTCAAGGACTTGACACTCAAATTCAGAATGCTATAGCAACCATGCCTTCTGGATGTCCTTCTGACATGGTTCCAACAGACTGGTACACTGCAGCAAGGACCATTGACCAGAACAGAGCCACTAATGAAGCTTTCCGGTCTTCCTACCAAACTCCGAGTGTTGCTCTGACTCCATCCCATCCATCCACCTTCAACACTGTTCAATTTCAGGCTCCGGAGCAGAGCGTGAATCACCAACATGCTCCAACCCCTGGAAACCCTGTTCTGATGGACATTGATGCTAGTTGGAAAACACAGCCACTTCTGTTCTCTTGCTACCAATGTGGAAAAGCAGGGCACAAGGCACCTGACTGTCCTACCTGATTCAACATCTGAGAGTTGAGTATAGACGACCTCCAGACCTACTTAGAGGATCGCCTTGCAGAACTCAATGTGAAACACCTGGAGCCGACAGCAGAGGTTGAGGAGCAGGATTTTTCCCATCACAACTAGTGAACAGCACGCCCTCGTTGTCATACCACAATCATTTTTCTGTTTTACCTACATGTTCAGTTAATGAAGAAACAGTTGAACCATCCATAGACATGCAAAATTCCATATCTGAGAATCTGATCGTTGTTCCAACATAGGCACCCAAAATGGGAATGACAACTCCCATCCAAACATGTCATTGCTTTGGCGGAAGACAGTTCAACCTCCCTCAAACTGAAGGTTGAGCTTGAAACCACTGATACAGGAGAAGTGAAGTCCATCAACTCTTTTGTGGACAGTGGAGCCACCGGGGAGTTCATCGACTGCCACTACACCAAGAGCAACCGGCTCCATACTCGGAAGCTCTCCGAACCCATTCTGGTTTACAATGTTGACGGAACCCTGAACGAGGCTGGTTCTATCACTGAAGTGGTGGATCTCATCTTGAGATATCGGAATCATCCGGAACGGACACTATTCTCTGTTACTGGCTTAGGCAAGCAGAAGCTCATCCTTGGACACTCTTGGCTATGAAAGCACAATCCGGAAATTGATTGGGTGACAAGAGAAGTCAAAATGTCCAGATGTCCACCCTGATGCTGTTCTGGATGTAGAGACAAATCTCGAGTGGAGAGAATCACTTGGAAAGCTAAAATCCGATGGACAGAAGCTGTCTCCGATGGGCCTGCACCTGAACTTCACACGGACTCCAAAGAGGAAGAGCCTGAGGAAGCTAAAGAACCAATCAAACCAGGAGATCATATCTTTTCAATTGGCCTTGTTCCAGCACCTGCGGAGATCTGAGCCACTTCCAGTGTTTCTCAGCGCTTAGCTGAAGCATTCAAACATAACTCCGAAGCTTCCACCCCCTCCGGATGGCCCGTTCCAGAGTACCTGAAGGAGTTTGACAGCGTCTTTTCCAAGGAGTCTTTCAATGCCCTACCAGAGTCCAAGAAATCGGATCATGCAGTCGAGCTGGTCCCTGGAGAGAAGGCCTCTAATTGCAAGGTTTATCTGTTGGCTCCAACGGAGCCAAAGGAGCTTGATCAATTCCTCAAGGAAAACTTGGAAATGGGTCGGATCTGTCCATCTAAATCTCTGATGGCATCTCCTGTCTTTTTCATTAAGAAGAAGGATGGTACTCTATGGCTTGTTCAGGACTATTGGGCCCTAAACACAATGATGGTCAAGAAGGTATACCCACTCCCTCTCATCTCAAAACTCATCAATAAACTCAGAGGAGCCAAGTACTTCACCAAACTTGATGTCTGATCGGGGTTCAACAATGTCTGGATGAAGGAAGGAGATGAGTGGAAGGCTGCATTCCCAACAAACCAAGGGCTCTTCAAACCATTGGTTATGTTTTTTGGACTGTGCAATAGTCCAGCAACATTCCAGACCATGATGGACGACATCTTCGACAACTTGATAATGGAGGGAGTTGTGGTGGTGTACCTGGACAACATCCTAATATTCACGGAAACTCTAGAGGAGCACTGGAAGGTCACTCGGAGAGTTATGGAGTTGCTCCAGAAACATAACCTCTTCCTTAAACCCAAAAAGTGCGAGTTTGAGAAGACAGAAGTGGAGTACCTCAGAGTGATTATTTCCAAGAATGGACCCAGTCAAGGTAGCTGGAGTGACGGAATGGCCTACTCCATCTAACAGGAAGGAAGTGCAGTCCTTCCTGGGCTTTACCAACTTCTACCGCAGGTTCATCCAAGGGTTCTCTCACTTAGCCCATCCCTTGTTCAATCTCACATGGAAGGACACAGAGTGGAGATAGGGAGCAGAGGAGCAGTCAGCATTCAATTCACTCAAGGAACAGATTACAACAGCTCCGATTCTCGCCCTGCCAGACAACTCGCGACTTTTTCAGATCAAAGCGGACAGCTCAGATTTCGCAACTGGCGCTGAATTGTCTCAACAATCACCAGAAGACAACAAATGGCATCCTGTAGCATTCCTTTCCAAATCCCTTTCTCCGGTAGAGTGGAATTACAAAATCCATGACAAAGAGATGTTGGCAATTGTGAGAGCGTTGGAGGAGTGGAGGAATTTTGTGGAAGGTGTGGAGCATCACTGTGAGATCTGGACGGACCACAAGAACCTTCAGTATTTCATGATGGCCAAGAAGCTCAACCGGAGGCAAGCTAGGTGGTCCCTACTCTTAGCCCGATTTGACTTTGTCATGCATCACCATCCCGGAAAGAGCATGGGGAAGACGGATGCTCTGTCCCGTTGGTCCGATCACGGAACAGGTTGGGAAGACAATGACAACATGGTCCTCCTTACTCCGAATTTCTTCACGGTCCTAGCATTGGAAGGTTTAGAGGCAGCAGGAGAGGAATGAGGAATCCTGAAGGATATCTGGAAGGGAATGTGAGATGGGGAGAAAGAGGAACCAGTGGCAAGGGCTGCAAGAGAGTTACAAGGTTCATCAGCTCGCTCTGTTAAATCTGCGGAGTGGTCCCTAACCGATGGCCTTCTGTATTTCCGGGGCAAGATCTACGTTCCGGACACCTCCAATCTCTGTTGTCAAATCATCGTGCTTTCTCATGACTCTAGGTTGGCTAGTCACAGCAGAAGATGGAAGATGTTGGAACTGGTGTCTCAGAACCACTGGTGGCCACAGATGTCAAGGTATGTTGGCAGGTACATCTCCACCTGTGACATGTGCCTTTGGACCAAATCCTTCCGACGTCCTCTGACCAGAGAACTCCACCCTCTTCCCATTCCATTTACTCCATGGGATACCATCAGCGTGGGCTTCATTGTCAAGCTGCCACAATCTGCAGGACATGATTCCATCATGGTTGTTGTCAATTCCATCACGAAGCATGCACATTTCATTTCCACGGTCACTACAATCTCTGCTGCCAGAGCCGCACACCTTTTCCTCAACCATGTGTGGAAACATCACAGTCTCCCTTGGCAAGTCGTCTCCAATAGAGGTCCCCAGTTCTTAGTGGAATTCACCCGGGAACTCTACCGGTTACTCAAAATTAAGTTGGCAGCTACCATGGCCTACCACCCTCAGGGAGATGGACAGACAGAACAGGTCAACCAGGAACTCAAACAATATCTCTGTCTTTTTACCAATCAAAGGCAAGATGATTGGGTGGGACTCCTACCATTTGTGGAATTCCAGTACAACAACCAGGTTCATTCTTCCACTCAGCACCCTCCTTTCCTCCTCGACACCGGATGTGTTCCTCGGATGGGCTTTGAACCAGACCAGCCTTGGTCCCGTGTGGAATCTGTCAATGAGTTCAAAGACCGGATGAAAGACACCTTGGAGGAAGCAAAGGCAGCTCTGGCCAATCAAAAGAAGACATGACACTCTACTACAATCAGAAATGGTCCCCGGCTCCCGAGTTCAAAGCAGGTGATATGGTCTTCCTTGATGCTGGCAACATCCAGACCACTCGACCTTCAAAGAAGCTTTCTCACTGAAGATTGGGACCATTCACGATCGATTGTCAGGTTGGTAATGGTGCATACCGGCTCTGCCTTCCTCCGTCGATGAGTCAACTTCATCCCATCTTCAACGTGGTCAAATTATCTTTGGCTCCTCCAGACCCCATTCCTAGTGATGCCAAAGTTCGGTTCAGTTCGGTTCTTCAACCATTTTTGAAGAACCGAGAACCGAACCGACAGTCCCTTTGCCAAACTGAACCTGAACCGGAACCAAACCAAAAGAACCAGTTCTTTCAGTTCTGTTCAGTTCTAAAACCAGTTCGAACTGCCGAACCGATCCTTAAACCAAATTTACTCTACAGGGTTTATTTACTTATATACTAACTACGATACAATAATATATATAACTTATATACTAACTACATATATATCTATAGTGGCGCCTAAGCTGGACCCTAAATAATAATGAATCAAAATATAAAAAACATACCGCAGGGCCCAGATACTGCCATTCACATTGTCTGGGCCATCATCGTCATCTGGGCTGTTGTCATCATCTGGGCCAGTGCCATTATGACGGCCCTTGGTGTCGTCGTCTGGGGTGGCTGTCAGCCGAAAACGGGTGTCTGGCAGTGATATGTGATCACCTCTTCGAGATTCTCCATCCAACCCGACTGCCAATAGCGAGTAGAACTTAAAATTATAATGAAATGTTTTTTTAGTTGAAAATAATCAATCTATGAAAAAAAAACACACCTAAGGCCCAGATGATGCAAACAGCATCATCTAGGCCAGCACATCGCATCACTCAGCCCTCGGTGTCATCGTCTGGGGTGGCTGTCATCGGAAAACAGGCAGTAGTGGTGAAACATATCGAAGGGCCCAGACGATGCCATTCACATTGTCTGGGCCATCGTCATCATCTGGGCCAGCGCCATCGTGATGGCCCTTGGTGTCGTCGTCTGGCGTGGCTGTCAGCAAAAATGGGCATCTGGCGGTGGCATGTGATTGCCTCTTCGAGATCCTCTATCCTACCTGACTGCTGATAGCGAGTAAGAACCTAAAAATTATAATAAAATGTTTTGTTAGTTGAAAATAATCAATCTATGAAAAAAAAAACACACACCTAAGGCCCAGAGGATGCAAATGGCATCGTCTGGGCCAGCACAATCGCCATCGTATCCCTTGTTGTTGTCCCTCTTTGTTGTCTCCCGGTGTCGTCATCTGGGGCAGCTGTCAGCCGAAAACGGGCAGTAGTGGTCAAACAATGAAAACGGGTGGCGGATGGGGTGGTTGGAGCTGAAAGCAGAGAACCAACAAAGCGTGTTAAAATTTAATTGATCCAAAATGATTGATTCAATCTCCAACTCCCAAAATGTCGGTGCAGGATTATAATTGATAATTTATTGATATCTCACTCAATTCTTAACAGAAAAATTAGAAAAAAATATGTACAGAAAGTTCGGTTCGAACCAATTTGAACCCAGTTCTCAAAATTTTAAAAATCATAGAACCGAGAACTGAACTGACAGCCCAAAATCTGTGGACTGAACTGAACTGAACCTGAACCGACGGTTCGGTTCTTTCGGTTCTCAGTTCTTGCATCAGTTCAGAACCGAACTTCGGCATCACTACTTCTAATTGCTCACCATGACTCCATCACAAACACAGTCAGCTAATCATCCTAACTTGCCAGCCTCCTCATGTCCTGAGAACATCCCAGTGCTCAGCATTGACTTCCCCTGCTGACTTGCTCAAAGTGACCACTCAGCACTCAGTTGATCCTTGAACTTTGCAATATTCACTGATGTCATGTGCACATTTTGGAGATTGCCTGGCAGCACAAAGTCGACAAAACACAGTGCAGGCTGAATTGAACCATCTCAGTTGCAAGCTTGCAGATATCACCAATGACAACAGCAATGACAACGACATTCATAGGCCCAAACAACAAAAGACCTGCCATGAGTCTCCACATGCAGATTCAGATAGAAGATGCAGCTACTGGCAGTCACACTGATGATCACTTTGTGTACCAAGCTGGACACAAGTTATCTCTTCTCCATGCTCTGTGGATTTGCTCTGGGGATGATCTCTTTGACACTGATGTTGACGAGCACTATGATGCAGCCGAGAGATTCAAGAACAACAAGAATAAGTCCCAGGCATAACATTCAGAACATTACACCTGGTGCCATTGCTACATGCAGTATCCTGGTATGTTATTCTCACTTGTACTGTCAATCCTGCATTTCTAATGATTCTTCTTAGGCTCACTGGGCACTCTTGTTGTTGAATATTGGCAGTTTCGAGCATCGGAAAGCTCAACCAAATTGGGGAGGATTAGATAATCACAATAAGAAATTCGTATTATAGTGTAGTACTCTTCTCTTTACTCGTTTGCAAGGTGCACTGCGCTGGCCAAACGTGAATTACATTGGTATCTACCTAACCAAGTCTGACAAATTCCAACACTTGTGTGATGAAACTCTTCAAGAAGTAGGGCCAAGCACTGGAATACATTACTTCAATGACTTGGAGGAATACTTGAGACTGGCCTCCAACAAAAGAAGAAGAGCATCATCAACATAATCAAGCAGTGGAATGAGAAGATATTCCCTGACTCTGCCTTGAGTCTAATCAAAGGCAAGAAGAGAAATGATGGCAGTGGCTTGAAGAAGGCAATGGATCTCTTGGCAGCTGATTCAGAGCAGGAAGACAAGTAAATGGAAGACCAGGATGGAAATGGGAGGGCCAGTGTTGAGGCATTGCTGGTGTAATACCTACTAATGTGTAGTAGCCATACAGCCAACCTGAAGTATGAGTTATTTATCTTTCCTTTTGGTATGAATATTGTGGTTGAATGGATGGATGGAGTAATAACCAGCAAGGTCCCCAATTCAGAATTCAGGATTAATTCTGGTCCAAGATCACAGTTGATCAAGCTGATAACATGGGCAGGCTCTGACATACTCACTTGGCACTCAAATATTTTATCAGAGGAAATAATCAGTATCATCATAGCCACAATTCCTCAGCATGAAACTCTTTGACCAGCGGAAATAAGTGTTATAATCACTATCTCAGGACAGAATTGTTTGATCATGGGGAATTCATATGATAACTACTAGTCCAGCTAACAAAGCTTATTGTCCTTATAGAAATTTTCTGTGGCTGAGATAGTACTACAAAAACTGACAGTCTTTTACAGACATATGGGCCCATATTGACATGCATGTGTTTTTCTCTGTTTTTTCCAACATGGCCTTTGAAGTGCATATAATGAACTGGAAAAGGATTCAAACATACCTACTACTTGAGCCATTTCTTGTATGGGCATGCCTGGTGCATATGAAAATCAGAGTCAACTGCAACTGATGATGTCAGGTTGTCAGCTCATAGGGCCTTGTTGTTGAAATTGATTGATTCAATTGCAAAAGAATGGCTATTGCACCATAGATAAGCCAGGAATACTGACCAATAGTGGAAACCACTCAATGCACTCATAGATAAGCATAGTGTCGGACTTATATTGGAGCTCCGTCGGAATTCATCCTCCACTCCGCTACCACCAACACAACCTGCATTCTTATCATTGTCATTACCAACCAGCACCATGTGCTTTCTACCGCAGCACAACCAGAGCCCCACCATGCTCCACACACGTTCCATGTTCCAGGCCAATCACATTGTGCATGCACCAGTTCTCGAGGTCATGAGTCGCGGTCACCACAAGGACCTGCGAGGATTTATGTCGGCATCCTTTGGCACCATTTGGAATATGAGTCTCCTTGTTATATGTTCATTCTACTACCAAATGCTCTTCACAATAACTCCTTACACTTTGGGAGGCTCAAGATTAAAAGCTGATTTTAACCTGTGTCCTGTAGCAAATAAAACATTTTAAATAGAAAGCTTCATATAAAATTAATTTTAATTTATAATATTGGACAAGCTACAGGAAATATATATATATATAATATTTGACAACCTACAAACTCCCTTTTCAGCAAAATGATAATATTAACTGAAAAGGGGTTTTATATTTTGCTAAGTATTTAAAATACTGGACTCACAGTAAGAATTTTTAATATTTAAAATTCAGGAAATCTATATATGCAGATTAACATATAAAATATGCTGTAACATAACGGAAAAAAATATATTTTAAATTTAGGGAATTCCTACACGCAGCATAACATATTAAATATGCAATAAGATGTAGGGAAAACCAATATTTAAAATGTTTATCAAGCTGTAAAACATTTTTTTATTCTGTCGAACATTTCAAATATAAAATTTTCCTATATCAATCACCCACCGATCGCCCACTGCTCGCCCGCTCGTTGCCCAACTGCTGCCCACTTGGAAATCTTGTGGTGTTTGTGACCGGAATCGGTTCATTCTAGTAGTTTAAGACATTAGTACAGTTATTGCAAAAAAAATCTCAGTCTACATGCAAGTTTGCTCTCTCGAGACGGATCCCGTGGCCATACACGCACAAAAAAATATCAATTCAATTCAAAAAATTTGTGAGCACACATGACAGTATCAAATAAACGTCGTCTGAACGTATGTGTTACGACACTCTTTTTACTTTTACTTTTACTTTGAACACTTGAACTTTACTTGATCTTATCTTATAGATCTCTTGATCTCTTGATCTCTTGATCATATCGATCTTATCTTGACGATCTTATCTTGGCGATCTTATCTCGA
>Ga0193743_1002155_pt1 | contig 14122 bp, 14 predicted proteins | sample L2c2metaG_FD_143038 | JGI IMG/M metagenome (GOLD analysis project Ga0193743, IMG submission 143038) | Soil microbial communities from a riparian zone of the East river system, Colorado, United States - L2c2 | ecosystem: Environmental > Terrestrial > Soil > Riparian zone | place: USA: East River... | reverse complement strand
AACAAATCCTTGAACGTGTTCAAGGGCGACCTACAGGAAGTCGAACGTGTTCAAGTGTCGTAAGAGGCGAGACTGTCGTCGTTCACGAAACCGCTGGTCACGGCTGGAGATCTAGTTTGTGGCACCCACAGGCGTCAACTCGTGTGGCTGCGCTCCTGGCGGCGGTGAGTCCCATGGCGCGCCCAGGCAGCCGGGCCAGCTTGTACCTTCATCGTCTTCCGAACAAATTCACACTCTGCGGCTGCCGTAGCAAAAATGCCTACGTTGCGTAGTCGGTCCATTTTCCGGCTTGCTCCAACCCGGGAACCGCGGTGTGGGCCGATGATCGTGGTTATCTGCCGAGACCCCCGGTGACCTGCGCTGATACTTGATCGGGCACTCGGTCGCCTGCGGTCATTATGGGGTGCTATGCCGGCGTTTGTGTCCCAAAGGTATCCCGTGATCTTGGTCCTTCCCCTACGGCTGGGACCCCGCGACTCCCGCGATCTCCGAAGCGGTGCCGGGTTCGGCGGAGCCCGAGATAACAGCGAGTTCGCCCACGCTGTCGTCTGCCTACTGCACCGTCGGGACGGTCTACTGAGTCGCCAGAGCGATCCGCTGCCGCAGCCAGCGGCTGACCGGACGATCGCGGGATATCTGCACCGAGACGTCAGATGTCCGGCCCCACAGCCAGAGGAGCAGGTCGGAGGGCTCACCGATCGTCAGTGGTCATGGGTTGGTTCCTCCTGGGAGCGGGCTTCGGGGTGTAGGTCCGAGCGGTCACCCCGGTCGGGACGACGCCGTCGGGAACCGCCGGTGGCGCAGAAAGAATGCCCCCGCCGCTAGCGCTAGAGCTGGGACGGCGGCCGGCCCCGTGCCCGCGTGGTTGAGCGCCAGACAGATCATCGCCGAGACCACTGACAGGGCGATCACGATGGTGTAGCAGCGCCCTGGGATGCCCAGGTGGTTGGTGCGCTGAGCCGTCATCCACGCGACGAAATCGGGGTCGCTGGCGGTAAGCCGGCGGGCGATGTCGTCGAGCCGTCGCCGTTCACTCTCGCTAAGCACCGTTTCTCCTATGACACTTTGACCAGCCCAAAGGGCCTGTGATCAGTCAGCTCCCCCAGCTCGGCCTAATACGGTCAAAGCGCTTCCGCTGACGCAGCCGTACTAGGAGGGGGTGCGCCAGGCCGAGGCTAGGAAGGCCATGCCCGTTGGGGTGAGCCGCGCCGATTCGGCCGCCGAGCGGGGGACTGCGATGAGTCCGGCCCCGGTCAGGCGCGCGCCGGCGAACTGGTCGGCGTAGCACATACCGTCGATAACCAGCGTCGGTCCGCATCCGCCGGACATCTGGCAGCGCCCGGCGGCGACGGCGCGCAGTACGGCACGGTCTCGCTTGCTCAATGTGGCGGCGGTCGTGGTGTTCATGATGCCCACCTGTTCCCGAGCTGGTCCGATAACAGCTTCTCTCAGGAAGGGCTCAGGGTCATCGCGGCGAGCCGGTATTTGTTACCCCCGGTGACCAGCAGATGCACATACCAGCTAGCGGATATTCGAGATGACCACCTGATCATCGGGATCACCCCTGCGTGCGCGGAGAGCACGCTGGTCTGGGCCGGCAAAGCCGGCCGCCGCCGGAGGCGGCAGCCCAATGCTTCTGTCAAGCAGCTGATGAGTGTTCGGCGTCGCAGGGCTGGCGGGTGCGCAGGATGGCGTGCAGGACGTTGATCCGTCGTCGGGCCAGCGCGATGACCGCCTGGTGATGGCTCTTTCCCTCGCTGCGTTTCCGGGTGTAGAAGACCTTGCTGGTTGGATCGAGACCGACCGCGCAGAACGCGGGCTGGTAGAAGACACGCTTCAGGGCGCGGTTACCGCTGTTGGCCCGGCGCAGGTAATGCGTCTTCCCTGACTGCTGGAGAACCGGCGCGAGTCCGGATGGGGCGGCGAGGGCGTCGCCGGTCGGGAAGCGGTCGATCGAGTTGACCTCGGCCAAGAACTCCGAGGTCAGCGTCGTGCCCATGCCCGGGAGGCTGCGGACCAGGTCGCCGTCTGGGTGTGCGGCGAGGAGTTTCTCCAGACGCTTATCGATCGCCTTGATGCGCTCCCGGGCGGCGAGTGCCTCGGCGGCGAGCCCGTGGATCAGTTCAGCGGTGGTCGCCTCGCCGGCCACGATGGTGTCCTGCTGCAGCGCCGCCGCGTAGGCCTTGGCCGCGAGGGCCTCCGCGCGTGGTGTGGTGACCTTGGCGCGGCGCAGCGCAGCGCAGCCACGATCCGGCCCTGGCCGGCGGCACGGATCTGCCCCACGGTCACCCAACGGCCCAACAGCAGCAGGTCCGATTTGGCGGTCACGTCGAGTTGACGTTCCAGGCCCGGATGGATCGAGCACAGGAGATCACGCAGCCGGTTGGCCCGTCGCGTCTGGTCACACACCAACTCCTGCCGGCGCGCACTCAGCAGCCGGCAGATCAATGTCGACCTCGGAGGGAGCTTCGATAACCCGCAGGTCATCGCGCATCCGAACCTGGTCGGCGATGACTCGGGCATCACGTGGATCGCTCTTGTTCTCCCCACCACGGGTCGCCCTGCGTGCCCGGTTGACCGCGAGCCCGGGCACGTGCACACAGCCGACGCCGGCGGCGGTGAGCATCGCGGTCACGAGGCCAGCGATGCCGCCCAGGACATCGATCCCGAGCGTCACCGGACCGTGGTGGGTCAGAGCCTCCAGATCCTCGAGCAGCTCCGCGATCGCCCCGGGTGTGTTGTCCAGCTTTCGATCGATCAGCGTTGTTCCGTCGGACGTGCGGGCAACGACCCAGTGCACGTGCTTCGCCAGATCGATACCGACCGCAACTGCCATCTGACCAGGCCCTTTCCCTGCGAGTCCACCCTCGGCAGCCCGCTCCTCCCGGCCACGCCCTACACAGCGATCAGTCGCCAAGCCCAATCAGCGGTCAGGAACGAGCGACGCGGCGGGGGGACCTGCCGCCTGTGCCATGACCATCAGCTGCCTTGAAAGCCATCCCCGCCCCGCCTGCACACCCCGGCATCGAACCAGCCTCCGCAGCGCGCCCTGCCGAAGGTAGCGCGCCTTGATCCTGTAGAGGCAGATTCGGCAGCGAGACGGATCTGCGATCATGCTTGATCATCTGTCGCGGGGTCTGTCACCGAGAATCAGTCTTTCGGGGGCTCTGGAGGCCTTGTCGCTTGTGCGCGTGGCGCGGTCGAGGCTGGCTCGGGTCATGTGGAGACCAGGTCGCAGACGAAGATCAGTGTCTCACCGGGCGCGATGACGCCGCCGGCGCCTCGGTCGCCGTAGGCGAGGTGGGCCGGGATGACCAGATGGCGGCGGCCGCCGACCTTCATGCCCTGTACGCCCTGGTCCCAGCCGGAGATGACCTGGCCGACGCCGAGCTGGAACCGTAGCGGGGTGCCCCGGCTCCAACTGGAGTCGAATTCGTCCCCGGTGGACCAAGCGATCCCGACGTAGTGCACGGAGACCGTGTCGCCGGCCTGTGCGACGGCGCCGGTGCCCTCCCGGATGTCCTTGATCTGCAGGTCGGCCGGCGGCTCGCCACCTGGGAAGTCGACCTCGGGCTTTTCACTCTTCACGGGCGCCCACGCTACCGAGGGCACCCGAGCAGCCGCGGCACGCCTGCCGGTGCCGAGCTGGTCTGATCGGGCGTCTTGCGTCCTGACCGGCCCCGGCGGCCGGAATGCGAGAACACTGCTGCTCCGCGATAGACACGGACGGCGCGGCGGGAGGCAACAATGGAGTCGTTCGAGGAGCTGCGCATCCTGGACGTGGACCTGGCGAACATCGAGCAGGTCTTCCGGGGTCTCTCGGAGGCGGACTGGCGGGCCAGGACGCAGCTGGTGCCGGCGGATCCGGACCTGCCGCACTGGACGGTCTTCGGGCTGGCCGGGCAATTCGACGTGTCGATCGGGCTGACCCGGGCGTCGAAGATGTCCTGGTCGCCACGTTGGAGGCGTCCCCGCCGAACGCCCTGGGTTATGCGGCACGCCCCGCGAAGCGGGATGCTCACCTTCACCATCTCCGGATCAGTGTCGGCGATCGTTCTTGAGGTCCGACGCATGGTCACCGGCGACCCGGAGATCCGGCTGACGACGGCGTCTCCGAAAACCCACGACTCGAGGGAACCGGTGTAGGTCGACTTGGCGCGGTGCGGGACTGCATCCAGCGGGACGAACGCCTTGCACGAGGCGGATACGACGGCCTCGAACTCGTCCACGGGTAGATTCCGGGGGCGCCGCATGGTCATGGTCACGGGCTTCCACCAATCCTCTTTGAGGGTCGTCTTCACACCCGCGTGATGCGGCCGGGTTGTGGTAGAAGATCCGTTTGTCGCCGTTGTCGGGGTATGCGGCGAATCCGGCGAGCTCATCGTCGACGCTGATCTCATAACGGTGCCGGTGTGGCGAGTGCGCCACGTCGGGCTCTGACCCTGCGGTGTCGGGAATCGGCTCGTGCGTCATGCGCCCAGAATGATCAGCCTGGTGCGGGGAGGGTTGCCGGCAGGGTGGCCCAGTTGGGCGCGCCCAGCCCGCTGGCGGGGTCGTAGCCGACGGCGGCGGTGCAGCAACCGACTGCGGCGAGGTCGTTGTTGCCTTCTGTGATGTCGTAGAACGTTGATGAGTTCGACACGGCCGCCGTGTAGAACCACCCGTTGGCCAAACCGAGCGGTGGTCGCCCGGCGTGCCGCTCCGAGCCGGCAACGAGTGCTGTGCTCGCGGCGGTTAGTGGCGTGGAGCCGCTTGTGCCACCCACGGTCTGTAAGGTCGAATTGATCACGACGGGCCAGCCGGGCACGATGTCAGCAAGGGCACTGACATCGGGGATGGCGCGGTACTGCGCATCGTTCGCGCCGTTTTGAAAGGCTGGGCGAGGTGTCCGGTGGCCCACGGCGCCACCGCCGGCCGCTTTTGCTCCGTATACCGAGTCGTTCCACACGGTTTCGGAGGTCCGAGTGTTGGCTGGACTGAGCGCGAGCCGAGTACCACCGACTGCGGTGACGAACGGTGACACTGCGGGGTAGGACAGCGAGGTCCCCGGGGTATGGCTGACGCAGGTGGTGGATCCGGAGTCGCCGGCGGCGACGAAGGAGGACACGCCGATAAGTGCCGTCATGGCCAGGACTGAGTCGGCGACAGCGAGGTAGGTAGGGGCGGCCTCGTTTTCGGCCACCAGGCATCTGCCGTAGGAGAGGGAGACAACGTCCGGAGGGCCGCCGGGTTCGCCGAGCGCGCGGCTGAAGCCGTCCAGCACGCCGCCGCTGCCGGCCGTGGTTTGCACCAGCCGCAGGCGGGCTGCGGGGGCTACCGCCGCTACGGTCTGCAGATCGAGGGACGTCTCGCCGGAGGCCTTCGCTATGGCCGTGACGACGCCATCGCCCTGGGTCTGCGCGATTGGCGGAGCGGGGTATCCGAAGCATTCCGCTGCTAGGTTCAGGTCGCCCGGTAGCCAACCCCCGCCCAGGTCGAGGATGGTGATCGCCGGAGTGCCGGACGCTGCGGCGCGGAGCCGGTCGATGCCATAGGCGGTCTGGATCTGCGGCGGCGTGTAGACCCGGCGCTGCTGCAGCAGTGGAGCCGAGCAGTTGGTGGGGGGTGGCGTGCCGGTGTTGAGCGGCAACGGCACTGTCCCCGGCGTCGGAGGGGGTGTGTTGGGTGGGGGGCTGCCACCGATGCTGGGGTCGTACACCTGCGTGGTCGGCAGCAGCACCGCGGTGCCCGCGGGTTGGAGGGCGGCAGGCAACTGGCGGGGAAGGGTGTAGGTGGTAAACGGGTGCGACGCGTTCCCCGGATGTTGGGCAAGCGGTGCTCCCAACGCCGCCGTCCACTGGTCGATCGAGCCGCTCACGCGTGCGAACAGTCTGGTTGGATCTACCGAGAAATTCAGGCTGCGGCCCTTTATTGCGTCGGCGACGGTGGTTATCTGCGCGTCGGTGGCGCCGAACTGGCTCGCGGCAGCGTCCAGGGCAACGAAACGCCGATAGTTTGGGGATCCGGGCGTCGACACGTTGACCGCGGCCTCGGCGAGCGCGGCCGGCGAGCTGGGTAGCGCGAGGTAGAAGGTGACCTCGCCGCTGCTGGCGGCCGGAATGAAGACGGCGGGATTCCTCTGCGGCTGCGGGGCGCCGGACATGCACGCGGCGGCGAGCAGAACCGCTGTGACGAGAGCGGCAAGAGCGGACCTGCCGGCCGGGCGCATCCGCGGCCCGGCGCCGCCGGGGGTGCGCGGGGTTCCGATCGTGGTCACCGACGACTTGGCTTTCATCCTCAGGATCTCGCGCGTGACGTCGGTGATTGGCGGGACGACTCGGTCACCATCTTCACGGCCTCGTCTGTGAACTGGTCCTGAAGCGTAAACTTCCGCTGCGCCGCCGTTTCGGACCTGGCCTTTTGTATCCGGAATCTCGGAGCTCGCCATCGTACGGGTGTCAGCCTGGATGTGCAGGCAGGCACGGTCCGTGGTCCCGTGCGAGCTGCCACGGCCGGCCGTGACCCGGTCGAGTCGGCAGGTAGGGGTCGCGTGGTCACCGCTCTCGCGGTGGAGTGCGGGGTGCCGGGCGACAAGATCGAACGGGTCCGAGAGGCCGTCGTCGGGGTTCTGTCGAGCGACGTCGAGAGCGGCTCGACCGGAACACCGCCGCCTGCCTGATGCTGCCCAGCCGCCCTGGCGCGGGGTCGGACCCCGCCGGCGAGGACGAGCCGGCCCACGCGGACGCGGCGGTTCACGCCCTCGGTTCGGGGACCGGGCCGCGTTTCGTCCTTTTGGTGGCCCTGGTCGCCGCCAGCACCGTCTCCATGATGTCCGACCACATCGTCCTCCGGCGTTTGCTGGGCGACCCGAACAACGACAGCGCCGGGTGCAACATCGCGGCCGGGCGGGATCCTGGCGGGACCTTCTGGGGAAGCTTCACGGCCTTGGCCGGACGGAATGCCGAGGCACTCAAAGCCTGCGCCGAGCCGTTCCAGATCGCCTGGTGGGCGCCGATCGTCGTGGTCGGGACCGTCTTCGCCCTCGCCGCGGTGCTCTGCTGGGCGACGCCGCTCTGGAAGATCCGGCGGCGGGGCCTGCTCCCGGTCGCCCCATCGTTGGAGGCGCTGCCCTCCGTGGCGTCGCGTGAGCTCTACGCGGACCGCGCGCGGTGTGGGACACGGTCGGACCTACCGGGGCCGCCCCCGCGCTCGTCGGCACGCACGCGCGTGCAGCGCGGTCGCTCGCACCACGGCCTGCGTTGTGTCGAAGACCGCCACCCGGTGTGCCGTTGGGGACGCGTTGGCAAACGACTCGGGTGTCGCCTGGGCCGAGACCCGCCGCTGGGTGCGGGCCGGTCTGTGGTCAGGTTGGGCTGGTAGTCCGGCGGCTCGGGCTCCTTGCAGTGCAGCCGCGACCGTTGTGCGGTGGCCAGCGATGACGGGCTCTTCGGGCTCCCGGACAGCCCCAGGTGTCAAGCAGCCATCAGGATGAGGCACCGTGTGGGCGCATCAATTTACGGCGTCGGCGCTCGCAGGGCGCCGTGGGAGGTATACCGATGACGGATCCACACCAGCCCGAGCAGTCGGCAGGCGAGGAGGGTTCCGGCCGGGACCCGACGCTGGCCCAGAGCGAGGACCACGCCGCTGAAGGCACCGCGCAGCCCCCGCCCGCCGAGGTGCAGCACCCCGAGGCTGAGGACACCCAGGCCCAGGGCGCCCCTGTTGCCAGGCAGAAGAAGAGCAAGAAGGGCCTGCTCCTCGGGCTCGGCGGCGGTGCCCTCGTGGTGATCGTCGTGCTAGTGCTCGCCGCGTTCGTCTGGCCGGGCTGCCTCGTCGGGCCAGGCAAGCCGGATGACAAGGCGGCGGAGGCGGTCGCGGCATTGGCCAGTAAGAACCCTGGGGAGCTGGAGAAGGTCTCCTGCCATGGCCCCGACGGGAAGCCAACCGCGCAGATGCCACCGCAGGCTCTGCAGCTGATCCAGGCCGCCAAGCAGACCGGCCCGCCGCACCTGTTGCTGGACACCCAGGCGCGGGTGCCGGTCGACCTCACGCTGAGTGCGCAGGGTCAGACGCAGGACCTCCCGGTCGATGTGGTGCTCGGCGTGACCGACGGCGAATGGTGTATGAACGGCATCTCGCAGCGGCAGTAGCCGCATGCCGGACGTTACCCATCATTTGAAGCCGGTCTGTCACCCATCAAACGGAGCCGGACACATCCGTGTCATCCGGTGTCTGGGTTCAGATGCTGCGGGACGGTTTGGCTTCACTTGAGGGGTAACGGTCCCTAGCCGGTGTTGCGGTTTCGGTTGACACCGTAGGCCTTGAAGCGGGGCCAGCGGCTTGGTGCTGGTTCGCGGGATCTGGTTGATCACGTGCCTCGTTCGTCGTAGACCCGCAGGGTGTCGTTGACCTCGATGGTCACGATCCATCCGGCGTGGCGCAGTCCGACAATCGCCCGACTTCGACGAGTCCCGGATCTGACCCAGGAAACCCGCGACCCCAACCGAGGCTTCGACCTTAGGCGCGGTGGCCTTATCGACACATGCGGTCTTGGGTCCCCTGGTTCGTGGACACACGTTCCCACGCAGGTACCAGGAACGTCGGGTCGTAGACGAGGTTAAACAGGTCGCCGAACCGGCGAGAGAGGTCATCTCCCGCCCACTGGTGCAATTTGGTCTGCATCCTCCGTACCGCGAAGTACGCCGAGTCGGGATCTGGCCACTCCACGGCACCGGCATTCACCGGCGTTTCTTCGGACATTGCTTCCCTCCTTGACTGACACGCTGTCGCCCTTTCCCGATGTGCGTGGCTTTCCCACACTCGCAGTACTACGGCGACTCCGCCCCGCCCACGCCTTCAGTCGACATCGCACCTATCCCCACGCCTTCCTCCTGGCGAGAAGAGAGCAGCCAGATCTTGACCGGCCCCTTCAGGAATGACCTGCGGAAAACACTCCCGTCGTGGTGGAGGCTCGCTCTCTTAATCCATCGGCCCGCCAATTTCGCCGATCAGCCGGTTGGGCGACCTACCAGTCGATCACGAGTACACGTGAAGCCGGCCGGAGTCGTCGCATGGAAGCGTCAAATACCGATCCGCTTGCCCACCGGCACTGAGGCGCCACACTGGGCGGTGTGCGCACGTTTCGCAACGCGGGGCGGGGCACCAACCTCGCGCTGTTCATACTCCTGGTGCTCGCGGTGAGCAGCGGGGTGACGGCCTTCGCGCTGGGCACCCCGGGTCCAGCCCGGATCGTCGCGGTGACGCACGGGGTGGCCGGGTTGGCCATCGTCGCGCTAATTCCTTGGAAGAGCGTGGTGGCGCGGCGGGGCTGGCGGCGGCGCCGGGCGGGTCGGGGCGCCGGGCTCGCCCTCGCCGTTCTGGTGACCGTTGTGCTCGCCTCGGGGCTACTGCATACCCAAGGCGGGTTCCGCCAGCTGCTGGTCCTGACGCCGATGCAGCTGCACGTCGGTGGTGCCGTCATCGTGCTCGCCGTGCTGCTCGCGCATCTGAAGGTGCATCCAACCCGGCCGCGGCGCACCGATGCCACACGCCGGGCCGCGCTCGGCGGGCTCACCCTGGCCGCCACCGCGGGTGCCGCCTACATCGTGCTGGAGCGCGCCGGCGTGTGGCTGCGGCTACCCGCGGGCACCCGTCGTCAGACCGGGTCGTATCAGCTGGGCTCCGATGCCCCCGCCGCGATGCCGATCACACAATGGTTCACCGACACAGTGCCTCAGATTGACGCGTCGGCCTGGCGGGTGCGGGTGAGCGTCGGTGGCGCGAGCCGCGAGGTCTCCCCTGATGAGCTGGCCGGGATGGACACTGTGCGGGCCATACTCGACTGCACCAACGGCTGGTACGCCGAGCAGACGTGGGCGGGAACGCGGCTGGACCGGTTGCTGCCGGTCGGCGCGCGCGGCAGCGTCCTGGTCACCTCGGTGACCGGTTACCGGCGTCGGTTGCCGGCCTCCGACACATCCACCCTGCTGCTGGCTACCCACCTGGGCGGCGCGCCGCTCTCGGCCGGGCACGGCGCCCCGGTGCGGCTAGTCGCGCCCGGCCGGCGCGGTTTCTGGTGGGTCAAGTGGGTCACCGCGGTAGAGCTGACCGACCAGCCTTGGTGGAGGCAGGCCCCGTTCCCGCTTCAATAGGCGCGGTGTGCAGCCGGGAGCGACTCGAAGTCCACAGTGGACTCTGATGACTGCGAGTATGACTGCGAAACGTGTCCCGGTGGCAGGCAATCAGTACAGCTGAGACAGCGCCTGGTTCACGCTGACCTGGGGAAAACACGATGGTCGCCATCAACCCGTGCTCTTTCAATGCGCTGCTCCAACCATTGCCGAGCTGACCTCTTTCATCGCTCGGGCCGGGTAGCCCGGCCCGAGCCCCTCGACGGTGGCTGGGCCTCCTAATGACCCGTTCGGATCTTCCGTCGCCCAGCGAACGGGGATGGGGTCGGCAGGCCACCGACCACGCACCCAGCGGCGGCGATACGAGGCCACTAGAGCGGGTCGGACACCCCGAGCGGCGGGCCGACGAACTCGACCCAGTTGGTGTGCATGACGGCGGCGAGCGCCTCCGTATCCAGTGGACCTGGCAGCAGCTCGGCGCACTGCTCGAAGAATCGCTCCAGACCCGAGGGCGTGGTGATTATCAGCAATCGGCCGGGTGTGTCGCCGACGTTCTGAAAGGCGTGCGGCGTGCCGCGTGGGCCGAAGGCCATGCCGCCTTCCGACACCCGGTACATGGCGTCACCCGCTTTGATGCGGTACTCGCCCTCGAGGACGTACCACACCTCGTCCTCACGGAGGTGGGTGTGCAGCGGCGGTCCCGCCTTCGGGGGGTGCACGAACTCGAGCACTGTCAACGAGCCGTTGGTATTCCTCGTGTGTGCCTTGATCGTGACTGAGCCACCGAACGGGATCTCTAGCGGGGTGCCCTGGCCGGACAGCACGGCGAAGGGTGCCACGGCGTTGGACATGGCGAACCTCCACCCAAACGGCTCCAGCGCGGCTGGCCGTAAGCGTAGGCCCCGGGAAGTGGCGGTGCGACGGCGAAGCGGCCAGCGGTCCGGGGCCTGTCTCGGGCCGACGAACCCGCCGCAGCCGCTCAACCGGCTCGATTAGGTCCGGTACGGAGTGGCTATCCGCCGTCGGAAGCCACGGACCGTTCACCTGCAACGCGAGATGCGGCACAAGGGCTGGGTGGGCAACGTTGCCCGTCAAGTTGCGGGAGGGCGCTCGTTCACGAAGCGCTGCCGTAGCGAGGCTCCCGTTTCCCTGGTACGCCGTGACGTGGCCCGGTTCCGGCCCATGTCGCGACCGCCGCGCGGCACATCCGCGCGCATCGCCCCGTGGACCTGCGTCCTTCGTTGAGCCGGTGGCGAGGCGAGACCCAGCTGATCGCCGGTTGCTGCTACATCAGGCGCGGCGGCCAGCGGAAATGATGTTGCTGGCGGTACCGTCGGCCGGTCGGGCTCACAGCCACTCTGGACCGGCCGGTTCGGAATGTCAAATGAGTCTCAGGTCAGAGCTGAGGGACCGGCAGGGGGCACATGGCGCGGACACGGGAGTTCGATGATGAGACAGTGGTGCGCGCTGCCCGCGATGTGTTCTGGGAGCACGGGTACGGCGCCGCCTCACTCGCGCTGCTCCAAGCCGCGACAGGCCTGAGCAAGTCGAGCATGTACGAGACCTATGGCAGCAAGCGTGGTCTGTTTGAACGCGCCGCGCAGAGCTACCTTCGCGAGATCGCCGAACCGATGTTGATAGCCATGGAGGCAGACGGGTCGGGCAAGCAGGAACTCGCCGACTACTTCCTGACGCTGGCGGCGACTATTCGCGCGTCGCCCCCGCACGCCGCCAAACGTGGGTGCCTGATGATCAACACCGCGATGGAGCTCGACGACCTTGATGCCCAGGCAACCCAGATGGTTCATAGCTGGCGGCACCGGGTTCGAGAAGCGATCTTCCAGTCCCTGAAGCCGATCGGCTCGGTCCGTGACCGCGCAGCAACCGCGGACCTGCTGACGGCCAGCCATATCGGACTCTTGGTGACGGCGCGGATCGATCCCCCCGAGGCGGCGACCTTCGCGGAAGCCCTGGCCGCCGACATACGTTCCTGGTAACCCGCAACCGCTGACGACGCCGGCCGCGGGTATCGCGACCGGCGGGCTTCGACCCGCTTGCGTCTAAGCCTGAATCCGCGGAACGGCTGAGTGTGTGATTTTGCTTTCGAAATGATCGCTTTGTTCGGTTGCTGGGCGTGCGGGAGTCGCTGGTCTGTCCAGCTCTTCCACTGATCGGGGCGTTCGGGCCGGGGTCGGCGGGTGCGGGGTTCAGGCCGGTGCTGGTGGGCTGTAGCCGATGGTTTGGTTCCACAGTTGGAGCCACGCACCTGCCCAGGGCCAGCCACTGGGCAGGTGCAGGAGGGGTTTGCGTGCGGGGCGGGCCAGTCGGGCGGGGACAGCGATGATCCGTCGACGCAGGGTCGCGCCGCGAGCTCGGGCGTAGTGGTCGCCGGCCAGGGTGCCGGCGGTGTGCAGCAGGTTGTGGGCGATCGCGGCGCAGAGCACCCAGGCGGAGTTGGCGCCGAAGTGTCTCCGACGGCAGGTGCGCCAGCGGTCCGTCGATCAGGTCGGCGAACACGGTTTCGATGATCGCGTGGCGGCGGTGGACGATGTCGGCCTCGGCGGTCGGCAGCGTGGAGTTGGTGAAGAACGGGTGGTGGCGCCACACGGGGAACAGCGCCTCGGGGTAGCGGGCGTCCTTGACCCGACGCACTATCAGTCGCGCGGTGATCCGATCCTTGCTGGCGGCGAAGGCGGTGTAAGGCACTTCGGCGACCTCGGCATCGGAGATCCACGCCCCGGTGTCAGGGTCTTGCACAGCGTTCGGGTAGCGCACCGGGGTCCACTGCTCGGCGCCGATGGAGTCGATGGCGCGCGCGATGGCCCGGTTCTTCACCATGACCAGGGAGAACTGCGCCTTTCCGCGCAGACATGCGCGTACTACCGCTCGGCTGCCGTAGGCCGAATCGCCGCGCACCAAGATGGTGCCGGTGGCCCCGGCTGCCCGGGCGGTAGCGATGGCTTGGGCGACCATCCGCCCGCCACCCTTGCCCGAGCCGGTCTTGCCCGCCCGCAGCCGGATACCGGCGATCACCGGCGGGCTGGTGGGGGTGCTGATCGTGGTGGCCAGCGGCGAGAGCCCCTTGCGCAGCACCTGCTTGCCCGCGATCTTGGTGTGGCCGTAGGAGGCGCCCTGCTTGGCATGCCCGTAGACCGGGCGCAGCAGCGAGTCGATATCGATGAACGCCCGCTGGTCGATATCGGCCAGCGCCTCGGTGCGCTCGACGAGCGCCACCAGGTGATCGCGCAGCACCGACTCCAGCTGGCGGGCGTGACCGAAGCTGAACTCGCGCAGCAGCGTGCCCAGCGTGGAGGGTGCGTAGACACCGTCGAACAGGATCGGCATCCCACCGGCGCGCAGCACGTCCAGGTCGTCGATGCTGTCCGCGCCCGAGCACATTCCAGCGATCACGCTCAGCAGCTTGGGCACCGGGTTCGCCGCTCCGGAGCGGATCCTCGAGTTCTTGATCGAGACCTTCTCGGTGATGATGGCCGGTAGCCGGGTCTGCTCGGCCAGCCCGAGCAGAGCCACCAGCCCGGCGTGCGACACGAGGTTGTCCTCATCGAAGCGCGCGGAGCTGGCGGTGAACCTGTGGGACACTCGCACTGGAAGTGCCTTTCTCGAGCCGGGATGTTCGGTGCCTAGGAACACCTATCGTCCCAGCTCAAAAGGCACTTTCTTCATCTCACGCGCCGCTTACCGGCACCGACTGTCCATGGATCGAGGCTTAGCAAACCGGCCCATTGCGGCTGCCCTGGCCGCGTGACCAGGGCAAACCGCGCTGTGGCGAGTCCACGAATAGTCCACACATGCTGGGAAAGCCCAGGTCGGAGTGGGACACCATGGGACACCATGGGCGATCTCTACAAGATCGGCCCCGGACCAGCTTTCCGCTGGTCCGGGGCCGTTTGCAGGCTGGTGGCAGGTGAAGGATTCGAACCTTCGTAGGCGTAAGCCGACGGATTTACAGTCCGCTCCCATTGGCCGCTCGGGCAACCTGCCGGGGTGCGCGT
>Ga0193743_1002154_pt1 | contig 14129 bp, 14 predicted proteins | sample L2c2metaG_FD_143038 | JGI IMG/M metagenome (GOLD analysis project Ga0193743, IMG submission 143038) | Soil microbial communities from a riparian zone of the East river system, Colorado, United States - L2c2 | ecosystem: Environmental > Terrestrial > Soil > Riparian zone | place: USA: East River... | reverse complement strand
CGGAAGTTGGGTGCGCGGAGTGCCCGCCACGCGTGCGAGATGCCGCCATGCTCGTGGGTGGCAACCGGTTCGGTGGCGGAGAGCGGCGTGCCGTCCGGCGCCGCGGCAGGCAGCGGTTCTTCCAGTGCGGGCAACTCGGGGTGCCCCGTGTCCTCGGTGCCGGTGGATGGGACGCTGGTGTCTCGTGGGGTCATGCGCGATCAGCTAATTTGATGCGGTGGTACGAAGGACGGCTCTTCCAGCCGGCAACTGCTTGCTCGAAAACCGCGCGGGCGCGTTGAATGAGGAATGTATGCTTCCCTTCTCACTTGTCTACCACGATGGATTCTACCTTCCCTTCGGCTCGGCCCACGTCTTTCCCGGCATGAAGTACAGGCTGATTCAGCAGCGGCTGCTGGAGACGCGCGTTGCGGCAGGGAGCGACTTTGTGCGGGCGCAGACGATTGCTTTGGAAGATGTGCTGCGTGTGCACGAGCGAGGCTATATCGAGCGGCTCATCGACGGCACCCTGTCCGAGGAGGAGATCCTGCAGATGGAGCTGCCCTATTCGAAGGAGATCGTGGAGGCGACGCTGCTGGGCTGCGGCGGCACGCTGGAAGCAGCGCGGCTGGCGCTGCGGGATGGCGCAGCGTGCGCAATCGGCGGAGGATTTCATCACGCGCATCGGGATCACGGCGAGGGCTTCTGCATTCTGCACGATGTGGCGATTGCGCTGGCGCGGCTGCTCGATGATCGTGCGATCGAACGGGCGATGGTGATCGATCTTGATGTGCACGACGGGAACGGAACTGCAGCGATCTTTCCGCCTGCGGGTGAGCATCGACGCGGATCGGTGCGCTACGGAGTGGCTTCCGGGCCGATGATGCCGAGCGCTGAAGGCGTCTTCACGCTGTCGATGCATCAGCAGAACAACTATCCGGCATACAAGCCACCGTCGTCGCTGGATGTGCCGCTCGCGGATGGCACCGACGACGCGGAGTACCTGGAGGCGCTGGAAGGTGCGCTGGAAGCAGCGTTTGCTCACTTTCGGCCGCAGCTGATTGCTTATGTTGCCGGCGCTGATCCTTATGTTGAAGATAAGCTGGGCGGCCTGGCGCTGACGATCGATGGATTGAAACAGCGCGACCGTACTGTGTTCCGCGCTGCGCAGTCGGCGGGTGCGCCGGTCTTCTCCGTATATGCCGGCGGATACGCGAGCCAGGTGGAGGACACGGTGACAATCCACACGAACACGGTGGTGGCGGCAGCTGAGGTTTTCAGCTTCCACGGGGCTACGAGCTGTTAGGGCGTTCTATCACGCAAGGTCTCTCGGGAAAAGATGCTGATTCCGCAGGAGATTAGTGGGAACGTGATGAACGCAGCGAAGGCTACTAACAGGGAGATGATGGCAGTCATTCGAAGGTGAGCAAAGCAAAATGCAGTGACGGAAACAAGGAATCCGAGCTTCATAGAAGACGTCGCAATTAGCTGAGCTTCTTCTGTCTCAATCCGTCGCAATGCACCACCGCAGAAATACTTGGCTTGATTCAAGTCAACAGTTCTCTTCATGAGGGAACGGCCACTCTTATCTGGATGAAGACTTTGTCCGATACCCGCACACAAAAACCAACTTACGATCCAAATTGAGGCCGAAATCCACTCTCTGTAGAAAAGTCCAAATATGGCAAACATCCCAAACGCCATCGACACTGGTCGGAGTATCAAAACCTCGAACCGATCTCGTCTTTCGTAAAGGAAATAAAAACGTCGCCAAAAGAATGCTGCGACGACACCCAATGCGAGAATCACCCACATAGCGTCCTCACTCCGACAAAAACGATAGGCGAGATGCGCTGTAATTGAAAATAACACTATGGCGCTACCGACTAGCGGGAGGCCATGGTCTTGTCGATGGCGGATTGGGCGAGCGGCGCCATGATTTTGTAACCAGCGTCGTTCGGATGCAGGCCGTCTTCGCTGAACTCGTGTTTGAGCAGGCCGCTGCCATCGACCATGGAGTCGAAGTAGTCCAGGTAATAGCAGTTGGTAGAGGCGCAGTAGGCCTTCATCCACTCATTGAGCCGCAGGATCTCTGACGGTGGGCGATCGGCAAAGAAGCGTTGCGAGGCGGGCGTGTAGTTGTTGACCGGCGTCACCGACGAGAGGACCAGGGCGATGTCGTGCGCGCGGGCGAGCTCGGCCATGGAGGTGATGTTGCCCTCGATGTCCTCGATGGAGATAGGGCCGGTGTTGCCCGCGACATCGTTGGTGCCGGCAAGGATGACGACGACATCGGGATCGAGATTGATGACGTCCTGACGGAAGCGCACCAGCATCTGCGAGGTGGTCTGGCCGCTGATGCCACGGTTGATGTAGTTCCTGCCGGGAAAGTACTGGCTGAGGGTCCACTTGTCGGTGATGGAGTCGCCATAGAAGATGACGCGGCGCTCACCGGAGACAGGGCTGCCAAGTTCCTGGTTTGCGGCGTGGTAGCGGTGCAGGTCGGCGAAGTCGCGGGCCCATTCGGCCATCTGCGATCGCTGGTAGTCGTTCAAGGGCTGTTCTGACTCCATGTGCGGAGCGGCGGCACCGCCGCGCTCCTGCAATTGCGGGGGCGATTGCTGGCCGCGTGCCGTGAAGCAGGCGCCAAGCATGGTGAACAGGGTGGCTGCCGTGAGGCAGAAGCGGCCTCTGGACAAATCCCCTCCGGAAAAGGCTCGGAACATACACGCCACCTTACACTGCGGCGGCGCGTATGCGCACCTTCGAAGGGCCGATTTGGGCTGATAAACTTGGAATTGACTCCTATGTTTGAAAATCTGTCCGACAAGCTACAGCGTGCCTTTAAGAACCTGCGGGGCGAAGGTACCGTTTCCGAAGAGAACATGAACGATGCGCTGCGTGAAATCCGCGTGGCGCTGCTGGAAGCGGACGTCAACCTCTCCGTGGTGAAGGAGATGATCGAGCACGTTCGCGAGAGGGCGATGGGCTCCGAGGTGATGACGGCTCTGTCGCCGACCGAGCAGGTGATCAAGATCGTGCGCGACGAGCTGATCACGATCCTGGGCAAGGATACGGCGCGCTTCAACTTTGCATCGCGGCCGCCGACGGTGATCCTGATGGCGGGACTGCAGGGCTCCGGCAAGACGACGACCTCCGGCAAGCTGGCGGCGTGGCTGCAGAAGGGCGGACACCGGCCGATGCTGGTCTCCGTGGACGTGTATCGGCCGGCGGCACGCGAGCAATTGAAGGTCGTCGCCGACGCGATCAAGGCGAACATCTATGTGGGCGACCTGAAGGGCGAGCCCGCGGGCACGCCACTGGTGGAGCGGCTGGCCAAGGAGGCACGGCGCGAGGCGGTGAACTACGGCTGTGACGTATTGATCGTGGACACGGCGGGCCGTCTGCACATCGATGAAAGCCTGATGCAGGAGATGCGGTCGCTGAAGACGCTGCTGGCGCCGCAGGAGATCCTGTTTGTGGCCGACGCGATGACCGGGCAGGACGCAGTGCGGTCGGCAGAGTCGTTTCATCAGCAACTGGCGTTGACGGGCACCATACTGACGAAGATGGATGGCGATGCACGCGGCGGCGCGGCGCTGTCGATCCGGCACATTACGGGGCAGCCGGTGAAGTTTATCGGCACGGGCGAGAAGCCGGACGCGTTCGAGCCGTTCCATCCGGATCGCATTGTAGGCCGCATTCTTGGCATGGGCGACATCATGACGCTCATCGAAAAGGCGGAGTCGACGCTGGATCGTAAGAAGTCGGAGGAGTTCGCGCGCAAGGCGCTGTCGGGCGATGGATTTTCGCTGGAAGACTTTCGCGATCAGCTGCGGCAGATCAAGAAGCTGGGCTCGATGCAGAGCATCATGAAGATGCTTCCGTCGGTGGGACCGTTCCAGGGTTTGCAGCAGGCTGCTGGCCAGGTGGACGAGAAACAGTTCTCGCGCGTGGAGGCGATCATCAACTCCATGACCAAGAAGGAACGTAACAACCACGAGATCATTTCCGGAGCGCGCCGGAAACGCATCGCCACAGGCTCCGGCACCAGCGTGCAGGAGGTAAACCAACTGCTGCGGCAGTACGCGCAGATGCGCAAGATGTTCAAGAGCGCGGGGAAACCCGGCATGCAACGCAAGCTGATGGGGTCGATGAACGCGATGCGCGGCATGGGTGGCATGGGCGGCGGCAGGGGCCGTTGAAGCAATTTCGCTTAAGATCTAGACCGTCGAACCGCCATCTGTGTGGCCTTTCTTTAAGAAAAGGCCACGTCACGAAATCACTCCGCAACCCACAGGCCGAGCGAATGACCCTACAACTCACGACTCTGCAGGACAAGCTGGATGACATTACCGCGCAGACGCGCAACCTGGTGCAGCCGGAGCGGCTGGAGCTGAGCGAGCGCGCGATTGGAGAGTTGTTTGCGACGGGCATCGAAGAGAAGCTGGTGAGGCCGGGCGATAGCGCGCCTGCGTTCGCGCTTCCGGATGCGAGTGGAAAGCTGGTGCGGTCTACGGACCTGCTGGCGCTGGGACCCCTGGTGGTGTGCTTCTTTCGCGGGCGATGGTGCCCCTATTGCGTGACGGAACTGGAGACCTGGCGCGATCTGTTCCCTGCTGTGCGGGAACGCGGCGCGCTGCTGGTGGCGATTTCGCCGCAGACAGTGCGGCAAAACGACTTCACCGTAACGCAGCACACGCTGCCCTTCCCGCTGCTGCGGGACGAGGGCGCTGCGGTTGCAGCGGGGTTTGGCGCGGCGTACTCCGTGCCGGACTATATGCAGGGGTACTACCGCTCGATCCTGGTGAATATTCCGTATATCAACGGCGAGCAGTCCTGGCGGCTGCCCGTGCCGGCGACGTTCATGCTGGATCGAAGCGGGGTTGTTCGCTGGTCGCAGGGGCATGCGGATTTTCGCGTGCGTCCGGAGCCCGCTGAGGTGCTTAAAGCACTGGAACAGTGACACTTAGCATACGTCGACGATCTCCGGATCGCTTGACGGCGGTCCACCCCGGTTGTTACTATCATGTTGCGGGGTGGAGCAGCCCGGTAGCTCGTTGGGCTCATAACCCAAAGGTCGCAGGTTCAAATCCTGCCCCCGCAACCATTTGAAAATAAGCAACTTAAGGTTGCTTTTCGGGTTACAGAATCACTAGCAAAACCCCACGTAACCCCACGTTAAGCGGAAGCGTCGCTCGCTTCCGCTTTTTCTATGCTTCGCACAGGAAGAACCATTTGCACCACGGCTCCGTGTGCCTTGCGCTTTTCCGTCATGTAGGCATTCCCATACCGCATGGTTGTGCTCACCTGCGCATGACGCATCAGCTTCTGCTGAACACCGATCGGCGCTCCGCAGGCATCAAGCATCGAACGGTAGCTGTGCCGAAACGTGTGCCAGCCAAGTCGCTCGATTCCGAGTTCCCTGCCTGCCGGAACCAGGATGTCCCCCTGAAGCACGGAAGCATGCCAGACTCCGCCCGTATTCGGGTTGGGAAATGCCCAGCCCTCTTCACTGACCGGACACCTGGCTTGCCAAGCCAAAAGAATCTCGGCAAACATCGGGTGTAGAGGCATTTCGTCTTCGCTATATTCAGTCTTGACCCGTCCGATCCGACCGTGCACCGTCGCTCGGGTAATCATCATCGTGCCCTCCTCAAAATCAAAGTCGGACCACTTCAGCGCCAGAATTTCGCTCACCCTGAGGCCGAGACACATCGCAATCACCACCATGGTCCTGAAAGGCTCATCGAGCCTTTCGCAGATCTGTTGGAATTGCTGAGGCGTAAGGATAAGCTTCTTGCGCCGCGGTTGACTGGAACCGCCTTTGATCTCTACGAGACCCAGGGGGTTGCGTTGCACGGACATGAGTTCCCAGAGCATGGCAAGCTCGATCATCCTGTGAAACACAGCCTTGACGTTTTGTTTTGTCTTCCGAGAAAGACTGAGTTGTTTGAGCCACTCCTGCACGGCGAGCGGCTTGATATCTGTCAGTTGGACCGTGCCCCATCTCGGCCGCAAATGCAGCTTGATGACGGAGAGGTATGCAGTGGTTGTGCTGAACTTCAGGCCATCGTCGACGACTTCACCCGGGCGACGCGCCTTGATTTCTTTCAGGCGCTCATCCGCGATGAATTTGTCGAGAACAGTTCCGAAGGTTGGGGATCTCTGGGCAATGTAGGCATCGCTGCCGTTGATTCTCAGCAGCTGCTCCTGCAACGCCCGCCGGGCAGCAGTTTCCGTTGGGTACTCGACCGTACTTAGCGTCATCTGTCGCATCGGTAGACCCGGTTTTGAATGATCACGAAACCGGAACTCCCACACATCTGGTCCCGTTTCTCGTGACACTCGTCGCAATGAACCATTTTGAAAACGCTCGCGTGAAAACTTCATCCTTGTTCTCCCTGAGATCCACGCGGAGCAGCTGGCTGTGTCCATTGGACCTCAAATGGACGCGAAGGTACAACACCAGCACACTCGGAGGTGTGTTGGAGGCCGCCCCGGAGATTTCTTTAGGTGAATGCCTGGTCTGCGCGGAAGCGCACGATTGTCAGTCCCAGCGGATTCACCGCGAGTTCGTTGTTCTTCACGTTTTCACGGAATACGTACGTCACGCTGGCCGTCCACCGCTCGCGTTTAAGCTCCGTATGGTCTGAAGGATTGGTAAACACCTTTTCAAACTCAATGCGTGCCGAATAGGGCGACTGCCGCAGATCGTCGAGCACGACCTGCTTCACTTCGACATCGACGTAAGGAAGGGCGCTGTCCTTGATGTACGCCTGAATGATGCTGTCCTTTCGTTCCTGATCGATGACCGCCCGCTGAACGTCGCCGTTGAGGAAGTAAAGGGAGCTGGTCTGGTCACGCTCGATCGTGAATCGATTGCGGCTGAAGTAAAGCTCGGCCCAACGGGTTAAGTAGTATTTGTTCTCCGCTTCCTGAGGGCGGTATTGGAAGTTGCGATAGTCGATCGCTTCAGCTCGGCCCACCTCGTTGATCCGCACGATCAAGGGGTGCATGTTGGCGAGCGCCTTCTGACTCCGAAAGACGAGAGCCGCGAGAGCGAAGCAGACAGCAGCAAGCACAAGGATCGTGATCTTCAGATAGGTGTTCATCACGAGCGGATCGCCGTACTGTTCGAGGTACCTCTCGGCTGCGCGTGTCATCTCCGGCAATGTCTTGGTCATGATGATTCTCCAGTCTGGTTAGAGTCCCTTAAGAACTGCCGCACTGATGATCCCGCCCATGCCGATGCCATGGCCGCCTGTATGGCCGGAGAAGAGGCTGGCGGTCATCGTTGGAATTTTGAGCAGAATGAAACCGGCTACGAAGCACAACATAAGCAGACCGGGCATTAGGTATATCAATCTCTTTGGGTCGTTAACGTTCATGGCGCCACTGGTCAAATAAGTGATGAGCAAGTGACTCATGACGCTCATGGTCGCTGCGGCGACTACCTTGTAGAATTCGAAGCGCAAGAATGCCTTAAGCCATCCCAAGAAAAGGAATTCGGTCTTTTCAAACACCATCCAGGGGATGAAAACAGGTCCAAGAAGGCCGATGATAGTTGCGCCGACGGCGCCGTAAGCGATGATCACGCCGATCAGTGCAGTAAGAATGCTCAAAACAACTTGCACAGTATAGGTACACACAAGCGTATACGGCTCAGTAAATGATGGTGAGAGATTGCCCACCTGACTGAGCGCTGTATGAACAGTGTTCTGGACTTCCTGAGTAGAGTCCTGACCGATGTAATCGACCAGACTGCTGGTTCCGCCGCGAACGAAGCCTTTGAGTGAATATCCAATGCCGGGAATGGAGCCGTCATAAAACTTTACGAAGCAGTATGCGAACGTGATCAACAGAAAGAAGCTTAGGAATTTGGCCACGCTGAAGCCAGGGCCGCCCTGCGCTGACGCTAGAGCTTCCTGGACGCCAAACCAGACGAGCATGATGGTGGCCAGGGAGATCACCATATGCAATCCAAGCGCGTCAACAGACGGCGATGCCGTTGTGGTCAGATTGTCACAGCCGTTCTTGATTAGAATGAGGAAGTCCATTGGTAGCCTCCAGCTGCTTAGTAATGAAATGCCCACTGCGTGCCGGCGCTGGATTGTTGTGGGGTTACCGCATCGAAATTCTGCTGGTAGCCGTTCCCGGTTTGAAATAGCGCCTTGAGGTTGTCCTGCTGCACCTTCTGGCCAACAATCTGCTGCAGCGCCTGTCCTTGCAGGATCTGATTCGTCTCTTGCTGAGTCCTCAATTCAATCAGCAGGGCCTGGTTTATGCGCTGTAATGTCGCCATCTCGGAGTGCTGTGCTGGGTCCGTGGAATGAGTCGCTGCTTCGAGTTGGCTGATGTCGGCTTCGCGTTGTGTCGCGGTCGCGCGGATCGCTCCCACGGTTTGCAGATTGCTCGTGTTCACTGCGTCCGACAGATCGACCGTGGCCCCCTGTGCCGCGATCGCCTGCTGACCTTGGGCGCTGAGACTGGAGTATGCAGACATCTGCCCTGTGGTCGGTAGGCTAGCGGTTTGATTCGCGGACGCCGCTCCATAGCCAGTCGTTGCCGAATTCATCCAAAGCAGCGAGTTGCCGTAGGTATTCGCGGGCCGGGTTAGTGCCATCCACTCCTGACGGCCAAGGTTGCTGTAGGAGCTGTACAACATTTGCGGTAGAGAGGCCATTCTCTGAGCGAGGTTGTAAGCAGCGATCACATTCCTGGTCGTCTCGACGGTAGTGGTATACAGCTGGTTTCCTTGAGCGATTTGTTGAACTGCATGACCGGATTGCGTGGGGTCGAACACAATACCAGTGCCAAACTGAGCTTGGACAACCGTAGTCGAGAAGGTGGCGAAGAGGGCAGCGATCAGGGTTCTAATTCTCACGGCTATCGACCTCCATCTGGTTCAATGGGATTTTTCCTGCTGAAGTTGTTTCCATACGTCATCCATTTGTTTGGCCTCGTCGAGACATTTCTGATTGAATTGCGGCTTCGCCTTCAAGTATTCCGAGCCACAATCTTTCTGGTACTGCTGGCTCAACCGGTCATGCTCTTTCTGGAGGTCATCAATCTTGGCTTGGTGGCTTTGGCATCCCATCAAGAAAAGAACGGAGGCCATGACAAGGATCGTGATTCGTGCGACGTAACGCATAAGCATCTCCTCAAAATGTTTGCGGGATAGTGTGGTTGTCGTAGGCAGGTAAGAGCATGTCTTGGGTGAAGTAAACTTTCACGCGATGTCCCTCCCGGATTGTGATCGTGGGAGGAATCTGAATGAAGCGATCCAGCACTGTTGTCGCCGATTGCGAAACGCTTGACGCTGCGCCCGTGGTAAGCGCCTGGGAGCCACTCGTCGTGATAGTGCCGCCGCCGGCTTCGATTTGTGCAGCGCCGGAGATGACACCCAAAGCAATCGAGGTTCCGAAGATCTCGAGGTAGTGGTTGTTCACCTTGTCTTTCAGGCCCTCCTCGCCGATCTGATCGAGTCCATGAAACTGATCGAGATCCACGGAATAGCCGTCGGGCATGATCATGCGGTGGAAGACGACTGCCAAACGGCGTTGCTGGCCGAAGCCGACAGCGCCGATCTTGCGCGCCTCGCCTAAGACGACGGTTCCGTCCGGGACGAGCACATGTTGCCGGTCGTGCGAGTACACCGGGCTTGAAACCAGGACCTTAACGGGACCTACCGCGTCTCCGTCGAGTCGATTCATGAGAATCGTATCCATGGTCAGCCCCTCATAAACGACATATGGCTGACCTTCCGCCGAGTCGATATTGACCTCAGTGTTGGGCTTGGCCGGAGAGTGGTCGGCGGAATTGCTCTTCTGCTCAGAGGCTTGAGCCGCCGGGACCAGGTTGTTCACCGGCTGGTTGGATCCCATCGGATTCTCGGTAGGTGGTGCGCCGGCGTCGTCATGCGTGAACGGGTGAGAAGAGGACTCAGCCTGTGCATCCGCTGACCGCGCGTAGACAAGGTTGGATGCGAAGCGCGCATTGTAAGCAAGTTCTCGCTCCTTCGCCGCCAGTTCTTCCGCTTGCTGCTGTGCGGGAGAAAGTGGCTGCATAGAAGCGCTCTGCTGTTGCGTGCAGGGCTGGCCAGGCGCACACACGGCCGACTGTCCCGTCGGGCCATAAGCCGCCGCAGCCGCCTGCTGGGCCAGTGTGCCATTCGGCAATGTAGTGGGCGGCAACTGGGGCGCAGCCGCAGCCGCCTGTGCTTCTTTTTGCCGCTCGATGGCGAGTTGGTTCTTTAGGTCCTGGACATTATTGTCCGTGCTGTCCTGAATGGCCGGCTGGGGCGGCCCATGCTGAGCTGTGGACGATTGCGAAGGGGCTTTTCTGCTAGAGACGCTGACTAGAGCTGCAATCACCACCACTGTAGATGCACCGAGGAAAAGAAGAATCTTGAGGTTCTTCCGGATGACGCCCTTGGGTTCAACCTCGTGCCGGCGCAATTCCGGCTCGGGTGGGACCGCATATTCGGAATCGACTGTCTGGCCCGCCATCTCACTACCCCTTGCGCGCGAATTCCGTGCGCTTGTTGCCCAGTTGGAAGTACCCGGAGTCCATCACCTTCGGGATGATGTAGGTGCCCTCACGGAGGTCATAGTTCACGAGGTTCGGCTTACCATCCTTCATCTCGTACACGCTGAACTTTTCAGGCGCATTGGTCTTGATGTAGGTGAACTTGTCGTCGTGATAGATGGACTGAATATCGAACGGCGCCTCATTCGGATGGAATGTGTAATCAAACTTCAGAGCCAAGGGATATCCACTCTTGTACTCGTCAACCGCCTGAGTGATATGCGCCTGCACCGCGGCGAGCTGCTCACGCGATTGCTCAAGCTGCGCGGCAGGCACAAACTGTGGAGGACCGGATGAGGCGACGATCGACGTGCGGTCCACAGGCTGAACCAGGACCTTGAGATCAGGCACTGCGGAGCTGTCCGAGACATCCTGCAACGTAAAGCTGTAGATGTTGCCTTTATCAGTGATCAGATTCAGATTGGAACTGATACTGGCCTTGGCAGGGTGCACGAAACAGAAATTGCCCACAACATCCACAACCCAGAACTCTTTGTCGCCGGTTGCCGCCTCCATGATTTTCTCGGAGGGCGGCACTTCAATCAGCGTCGTGTATTTGAGCTTGGCGTGAATCGGCACGATGTCCTGCGAGTGGTATTGCACAGTGCGCGCCGAAGCCTCCTGCGCTACGGCAATGGCAGAACCGAAGATCAGAGCAGCTCCGGTCACGAGAAACGATGGGCGGTTCATGCGATGACTCCTTGGCGGTTGGAGGGGATGGCACCGGCCATCGTGATTGGCCGGAAGGGATGGTCTTTGGCTAATCGGCGCAGGCCTTCGGGGATGCCGAACTGCGTAAAGTATTCGCGCTTGGTCAGGTTCTCGCGGGCGCTGTTCACGGCCATCCAATGTGAGACCGAATCAACGTTCAGCTGAACTTTCTTCGAACTCTGTGCTTTCCGGATGAGCATTTGGCCCGGAGGAACGAGACCGGCGATCAGATCCAGCTCCGTGTCGTTCAGGTGGAATGCTTCGCGATACAGATCGCGATCCATCTCAGGGTTGGCGAGAAAGATCTTCGTCGGGCAGCTTTCAGAGACAATCTGAAGCATTCCTGACTCTTCGAGCTCCTTGATGGATTGAGTCGCGAGGATCATCGCGGCATTGTGCTTGCGCCAGGTCTTCTGGGCCTGGACCACATACCTGCGAATCGTCTCGTTCCGGATGAACAGCCATGCTTCGTCGAGGAGAAACACCTTGAATGTCCCGAGGCCCGTGGGGTCGATGATCTCGTTGTTCGCTCTGTGCAGGACGTAGAACAGGAGAGGCTCCAGGACTTCCGGGGCGTCGCCCCAGCCCGCGAAGTTGAAGGTCTGAAACCGGCTGAACGAGAGTGTGTCCTGCGCGTTGTCGAAGAGGAATCCATATTGTCCTTGCCGCGTCCAGCGATGCAGCCGATCCTTGAGCTCGCCAACGATGTTGGCGAAGTTCGAGAGGGTACGCTGTTCTAGTTCCAGCATGTACATTCGCTCGATCCCATCCCAGAGCTTTCGCTCTTCCTTGAAGTCCAGCCGGTAGCGCTGTTCATTCCCCTCAATGAGAGTGCGAAAGAAAGCAAACAGGAATTGCAGGTTCTCCTCCGTCCGTGGAAGGGAGAACGGGTTAATGCTGAAGTCGCGAGACTCGCGGCCAATATTCAAATAGCTGCCTCCGAAGATCGTCGTGAGTGATTGGAAGCTGCCGCCGATGTCGAAGATGAAAGTGCGGGGCTGGTACTTCTGCGCATTTTGGAGCAGGAAACAGCAGAGGTAAGACTTGCCGCTGCCCGTCATGCCAAGAATCAAGGTGTGCGCAACCTCTCCGTTATGGAGATTGAGAAAGTAGGGCGTGCAATTGTCCGTTTCGAGGACAGCCAGATACTCGGTACCCAGGTGCTGGTTTCGCTTGTCTCCCGGAAGGATGGTGAAGAGGAATGAGAGATCCGCGTAGTTCGTGTTCAGAAGGAGTAGCCGACGGAGATTGAAGACAGAGTTTCCGGGCACTGTAGCGAAGTAGGCGTTCAGCTGGTTGTAGGTTTCGACAAAGAGGGCGCCGTCCGCGTTCGTGAACACGCCGGTAAATTCGCCGATCAGCCGCTCCAACTCGTGGCTGTCGCGACTGTAGAGGACGATAGTGAGGGAGAACTCGCCGAGAGACTGGCCGTCGCCGAGAGCGCGCAGGCAATCGCCAAGATGCTCGATATCGGACTGCTTCGACTCGTCCACCAAAACATCGCGTGGATTCGTTTTCGCAGGGTCATTCCCCAGCTGTGAAATGAAGCCGGTCTTCGAAATGTTGAAATGCCGGCGGCGCTTATTCACTTCCTTTCGAGCCTTGTCACCCGGGAGCGGCTGCCATTCCGTGACTACATGGAAGTTGCCCGGAATCTTCAGAAGAGCATCGAGCACCAATGGCCGCGTCTCGCTGATGGCTTCCTTCATCGTCAACACGCGCACGAAGTGATCACCTACTCGGAGGAAATCACGCTCGGCCTCGATGTCGGAATTGACCGCCTGATAATCGAGAAATTGGCTGCTTTTCGGAGCTCCCGCAATCCGCCAATCGTCGTAGTTGAGCAGGCGGCGGAAGAACCGAAGCTGACCTCCATGGTTGAGGAGTTCGATCTGCATGAAGTCGCCGAGCTGGCGAATGAATGCCTGCACTCTCTGTTCGAGCAAGGCACAGTCACGCTCAATCTGCGCTCGTAGCAACGTCTTCGTGCCGCCATTTGAGAACTGAGCTCTCAGCTCTTCCACGGCTCCTGGCGGATCATTGATGAAACTTCCGAGTGCCGCAGCGATGCCGGTCTTTGAACGGGTACCGTGGAATATAACGCAGTAAAATATTTCGACTTGATAGAGCTGGTCGCGCTTTGCAGCGAAGAACTCGCGCCGGTGGTTGACCTCGGTCTGGACAACGGGGTCCTCGTAGCTTTCGAACGGGATGTCCGGCCGGTTCGATTTGAACAGATATTGATACACACGGAAGCCTGGGCCGAACGACTTGAGGGCAGCTTCGAGCCGCTTCACCGCGTACTCCTGGTTGGCGGAGTCGAGGCTCTCGTAGTCCACGCCTGGGACGCCGAGGACCATGCCCACGTCGCCACTCTTTGTCAGAAATGTTGTCTTGTTCCAGAAGCCGTACAGGTTGATGTTGTCATTGAGTGACGCTGCGTCCTTCCAGGGCTTGATGATTCTGTTCAGGCGGAGCATTACTGAACCTCCACCCGCGGGACGCACTGTTTAGCAGAGTCGTACCGCGCTTTGTACTTCTCGGACTTGGCCAGAATGCGAAGAAAGGCGGGGTCGGTGTTGGTGACCCAGCTTCCGAATGCGAACCCGCCAACAAATACCGCGAGACCCGCAAGGAGGCTGTTAAAGAGATTGAATGCGCCAACTGTCCCAACACAGACAAAGAAGAACACCGTTCGCTCCACGCCGAGATAAGTGAGGGGCTTGTGCAGGCTCTTGTAGACCCGGTTTCTACGCCGGCTAGTGGTGTGTGTCTGCATTCTTGCCCCTCACGTTTGGAGTTGGTTGCTGCTTGGGGTTATGACTCTGGGAGCTGCAGTTCTTCAGATA
>Ga0193743_1002153_pt1 | contig 14138 bp, 14 predicted proteins | sample L2c2metaG_FD_143038 | JGI IMG/M metagenome (GOLD analysis project Ga0193743, IMG submission 143038) | Soil microbial communities from a riparian zone of the East river system, Colorado, United States - L2c2 | ecosystem: Environmental > Terrestrial > Soil > Riparian zone | place: USA: East River... | reverse complement strand
GCTCTTCATCTACTTACAACTTAATTCAAGCTGGCTGCGGATTCGACACTTGTGCAGAGGCTCCCTAGGTGATGTCCTCCGTGTCGAAGACCTTCACTTTCACCGTCGGCCGCTGCGGAGACGTGCCGTGCACCTCTGCAAGTAAATCGCGGACCACGTCTTCGAGATGGCGTTGATTTTCGATCACCGCGCTCATGGACTGGATCTCTTCCGGGTCTTCTACTTTTTCCAGCAGAACGGTCGCATGTGCCTGCGCTACATGGTCCAGACCGAGACCCTCGGGTGTCTTGGCTTTGATTGAGATGGCCTTGGTGTCCACATTTAGCAGATCCGCAAGCCGCTCCCGGATTTCGCAGGCGATCGGAGAGATCTTCGGTTTGGCAAGCACCAACGTGGCATCGAGATTCACAATGCGATAGCCGGCGTGCTGAATCTCTTCCAGGGCCAGGTTGAGGAAGATGGTTGAGTCGGCATTCTTCCAGCGCTGGTCGCCCGGCGGGAAGAAAGTGCCGATATCGCCCGCCGCCACAGCACCGAGCAGCGCATCGGTGACGGCGTGCAGCAATACGTCGCCGTCGCTGTGGCCTGCCAGCCCCTCCGGATGGTCGATGGCGATGCCGCCGATACGCAGCGGAACGCCGGCCTGGAAGGCGTGGGAATCCCAGCCGTGGCCGATGCGAATATTCATGAAAGCCTCTCTCTTTCTGCCGCCTGGACTGCTCTGCAGACGCGGCCGTGCGGCTACGCGGTCTGGCGGCGGGCCAGGTAGAACTCAGCGAGTTCGAGATCGCCGGGCTGCGTGATCTTGAGATTCGCAGGCGAGCCCAGAACCACGGCGACCTGGGATCCGGCGCGCTCCACCAGGCTGGCCTCGTCGGTGCCCGCGAAGCCGTCGGCCTCCGCTTCGGCGAAGGCGCGTTTCAGGATCGACCAGCGAAAGCCCTGGGGCGTTTGTGCCTGCACGACATACTCGCGCGGAATAGTGGTGCGAATAACGGCGCCGTGCGCCGTGCGCTCCACCTGTTTGATGGTGTCGATGGCAGGCAGGCCGACGATAGCCGCGCCGTGCTCGGTGACAGCTTCGATGGTGCGCGCAATGGTGTCCGAGTTGATCAGGGGGCGCACGGCGTCGTGCACCAGGACGATGTCGTCATCCTCTGCCTGCACTCCCGCGAGTGCGCGACCGACAGACTCCTGACGGCTGTCGCCGCCTTCGACGACGGTAACGCGCCCGGCAAGCTGATGCTCCGCGACAATGGCCTGGACGCGCGCAATCTCCGTGGCGCGGACCGCCACCACGATGGCGCTGACCTGGGGGACGGCTGCAAAGGCGCGCAGGCTGTGGACCAGAATAGGGATCCCGGCGAGTGATTGGAACTGCTTGGCAGCATTCGGTGTGACCTGCCCCGGCGCCATGCGGGTGCCCAGCCCCGCAGCCGGAAGAATTACGAAGACGCGCATAAGAAATTGAGTATACCGGGGCGGCGGCAGAGCTGGTCTACCTGGCGTGCGCGAGGGCACATGAGGCGAAGGCCGGCGAAAACGGCAGGTTTCGCGGGCCTTCGTTACAGAGCAGATCAGCCGTTCGCGCTGAGGATGCCGCGGAAGGACTCGCGGTGGGCGGCGAAGACGACGAACCACAGGATGGTTGCGAGCAGTCCCGGTCCAATACCCGACGGTGCCATGTGGATGTGGAACAGCAGGATGTTTACGATGATCGGAGCCAGGATGACCAGTCCGAGCGAAACATAGCGCCCCACAAGCAGTAGTAGGCCTCCGATGAACTGCAACGCGAAGACAACAATGTAGTAGTGCGTTGTGAAAAGCAGTCCGGCAAACTGACCGGCTGAACCCGGCGGCGGTGTTGAAGGGATGAAGTGTAGGAATCCGTTGAGGCCAAAAACAACAAAGATCAGGCCTAGAAGAATGCGTGCTATCAGAACAGCGACTTTCATAGCGGTCTCCCTAAGGGTGGTGGGTTCACAGGTACGGTGTTTCAGGCCGCGGAGGAGCGGATCTGCTCCAGTGCCGGTTGCAAGAGCGCCACGCGATCTATAGCACCGGATGCTAGCTGTGCTGCACCGCCGACGGCAACAGTGCGCACATCCGTGATGCCGAGAAAGTTGAGCACAGCCTTCACATACGGGTCGGCGAAGTTCATGGCCGCAAAGGGATTTCCCGGGGAATAGACGCCGCCACTGGCTACCAGCAGAGTCGCTTTCCTGCCTTCGAGCAAACCTTTCACCCCATCTGCGCCATAACTGAAAGTACGGCCGGCGCGGGCAATCTGATCGATCCACAGCTTCAGCGACGAAGGTATGGAGAAGTTGTGCATGGGAACGCCAATGACGATCTCATCAGCCGATTCCAGCTCCTGAATCAGCTCCTCAGAGTGCGCAAGCAGCGCATTCTGTTCGGCGGTGCGGGAGTCCGTGGGAGTATAGGCAGCGTGCACCCAGGCTTGATTGACTGGTGCCGGTGTCAGGGTGGCGAGGTCACGGTAGATAACGGTTCCGTCAGGGTTGGCGGTCTTCCAGGTGGCGACGAATTCGCGAGCGAGTTCGCGGCTGATAGACGTTTCAAGCGGACTTGAGTCGAGATGGAGTAGTGTCGGCATAGATTTGCATCTCCTAGGCGACATATGCCGTCAAAGCAGCAGATGTCGTATTGCAGTAGACGACACTTGTTGTTCAGGCGATTCATAGTTTTTGGGATTTTTTGGAATAGATATGCCGATCTCCGACTGTGAGGTACGCGATCCACGGATTCGGCGGACGCGCCAGCTCCTGCAGGGGGCGCTGAAGCAACTGCTTGAATCAAAGCCGTTTGAGGATATTTCGGTGCAGGACATCACCGAGGCCGCTACGGTGAACCGCGCCACCTTTTACGACCATTACACGGACAAATTCGCGCTGCTGGAAGCGCTGATCGCCGGCGGCTTTCACTGGATGCTTAACGAGCGATCAGTTCGATACGACGGCACCTGCCCCTCGGCTGCCGGGACGATCATTCTGGCGGCCTGCGATTACCTCGCTATGACCCATGCCGCGCAGGGATGTCAGCCCAGCAGCAACGTTGAAGCTCTGGAAGACGCGGCGATGATTACAGCCATCCGACGCGTGCTGGTGGAGGGAATGGGGAAATACACCTCGGTTCCTGAGGAGCGGCGCGCCATGCAGTCGGCGGCGGCAAGCTGGGCCATCTATGGGGCGGTAAAAGAGTGGTTAAATACGCCCGATCGCCGTCCGGCGGAGGCAGTTGTACCGGAGATCGTGGCGATGGTCACGCCGCTACTGGGCGCCCCGCTTGCCGAGCATCAGGCAGCAACGGGCGAACTCACAGGACATGCGCACTGAGAGCGGAAAAGCTGTCTTAGCCGCGCTAGCGGCGCGCAATCGATGGATGACTAGTGAAATCGGCAAGCCCACACAGACGATGTGCGTGACGATGGCGGTCACCGTGTAGGAGAGCGTTGCCGGGCTGTGATGCATACGATCCAGCGGCATGACGACCCAATACATGAAGCCGTAGACGACCAGCGCATAGCCGATCCCGGCAAGCCACGGGTGATCGAGCAGGGCAGGAAGCTTCCTGGTGGCGGCGTAGAAGACTGCCGCGGCCGTGAAGGCAATCAGGAAATGGCAGTCGAGGCCGAGTGCACTGGTGGCCCAACCTCCATGGAATGAAGCAGGTCCCAGCAGACCGCCGGCGATTCCCTGCAACAAGCGGCGTGGCGAGACGCCCTTTGGCACCCAAAGCAGGAAGGCTGCGGTGATGTCCATAACGCCGCATAGAAGTCCGGCGGCGTAGATTGCGGGAAACGCACGAGAGGACGTGGCGGTTTCAGCGCGCACAACCTGTTCCTCCCCGGCGGGCGCGGATCACACTATCCTTCGACTGACTCAACGTAGAACATCTCGTTGGTGGCGCGAAAGCCGTTGGCCTCATAAAGCGCGCGTCCCGCGTCGGTGGAGTGCAGGGCGACGACGCGGATGCGACGGCGGCGTGCTTCGGCCAATGCAAGCTCAATGAGATGGCTCGCGATGTGCTTCCTGCGGTGCGCCGGGTCGACGTAGACATTTAGCAGATAGCCGCGGTGCTCCGCCGTGGGATCGAGCGGATGCGGCGCCCAATCGAGGATCATCAATCCGCTTCCACCAACCACCTCGCCTGCATCGTCCAGCGCGAGCCAGCCCATGTAGTTGCCGGACTGCAGCTGTTGCGTCACCCAGGGCTCGAAGTGCTCTGCCATCACGTCGAGTACGCGATTGTCTGTGCGGCCCGCGTCCACAAACATGCGCCGACGATGGTGAGTAATGATGGCAGCGTCGGCGGCGGTGGCAGCGCGGGTAGCGGGCATGTTTGTGAGTATAGACCGCACTTGTGATACAAGCGCCGTCCCACAAAGCAGGATAGTGAACGCGACGGAGCAGGCCCGTACACTGGTTGCGCGATGGCGGCGCAATCACCAAAGCCGGGATGGGCGAGGCACTACTTTCATGCGGGAGACCGCGTGGCTGTGGCCATATCGGGAGGCGCAGATTCCGTGGCGCTGCTGGTCGCGATGGCCGATGCGCGCGCCGAGACGGGCATTGTGCTCTCCGCTGTGCACGTGCACCACGGATTGCGTGGTGCGGAGGCGGACGGCGATGCGCAATTCGTAGCAGGGCTTGCGAGGCAGCTCGGCGTACCACTACGCACAGAGCACGGTGACGTCGCGGCTCTTGCCGCCGAACGTGGCCAGGGGATCGAAGAGGCGGCACGAACTTTGCGCTATCGGGTCATTCATGAGCTGCTTGTGTCCCGCGAGGTCGATGCGGTTGGGACCGCGCATACGCTGGACGACCAGGCCGAAACGGTGCTGATGAAGATGCTGCGCGGCGCCTGGACCGAGGGTTTAGGTGGCATCGCTCCTGTGGTCACGGTGGAAGAGAACGGACGCGGCTGTGGGCGTATTGTGCGTCCTCTGCTGCAGGTCACGCGCGCTGAAGTCGTGGAGTACCTGGAGGCGCGCGAGCAGCCCTGGCGCGAGGACAGAACCAATCAGGAACTGACGTTTACCCGCAATCGCGTTCGCCACATGTTGCTGCCGCAACTGCGGGAGTTTCAGCCACGCATTGCGGAGCAGCTTTCGCGCATGGCGGCGGTGGCGCGGGACGAAGAGACTTGGTGGACACGCGAGCTCACCCGCGTGATGCCGGGAGTGCTGTTACCCGGAAAACCGGTGCGTGGCGGGGGCCGGGCGAACTCAACCCGGCCAGGCGAAGCCGGTGTTGCCATGGAGCTGGAGCGTATTCGCGCCATGCACCCGGCATTGCAACGCCGTGTTCTGCGAGCGGCTGCCGGGCAGGTGGGAGGTGCACTCACCTTCGACCAGACGGAAGCGCTGCGCACATTGGCAGGCGTCAGTGAGGGTGACGCGAGGAAGCCGGGCAGGGTGGAACTGGGCGCGGGGTTGACCGCGGAGCGTACAGCGCGGGAGTTGCGGCTGGTACGGATCTCAGAGCCGGTCGGGACTTCCTTACCGGAGCTTGTCGTGCCGGTGCCGGGCATGCTGGAAGCTGAGGAATACGGGTATCGGGTGACGGTTAGCGGAAGCCTGCCCAAAGGGGCGACACTTCTACTGCGCACTCCGCGGGCTGGAGACCAGGTCCGTTTGCAGCACAGCAGCGGCGTGAAGACGGTGAAAGAGGTGCTGGAGCGGCGGGGGCTTTCCGCCGCCGAACGGAGAATCCGTCCGGTGCTCGCAATCGGAAGCGGCATCGTATGGATGAGTGGAGTGGAAGTCGAGGCGACGCCTGATCTCCAGGTGGTGGTGGAACCATTACGGGAAGCGGCCGGAGTACCGGTACCGCCGGAGCCACATCGGTAACAGGTTTTGACTACCGTATTTAGGCATTTCCTTGCTGCCCGGCATGAGCCTCGGAGTAGAATCCAGGATACGGTCACCGGAGCGTGAGCGGCTGGATATCAGATTTGCTGGTGCCCCACATCGGCGGAAGCCGGAAGTTGCACCGAAGACCGGCCTCGCACGTCTAATTCCTAAGGAAACGTCTCGACTTGTTCTACGGGGAACAGATACCCCGGCAATCTGCGTATCCTTTTAGGCTTAGGCGCGCTTCCGTGGCGTGAGAGAAATGAGGTTTTTTTCGTGAATTCGACGGTCAAATCGATTCTCTTCTGGGTTTTCATTCTGGCCTGCCTGGTCTTGCTATGGCAGATCGTCCAGAAGAGCACGAGCAATGGCAAGGACCAGGAGATTTCCTTCTCCACGTTCATGGACGATGCGCGCCAGGGACAGGTGCAGGACGTGATCATCACCAACAGTACGGTGACAGGCCACTTCCGCAACAACAAGGACAATGGCTTCCACACCACCATTCCGGCTAACTATCCGGACATGTACAAGACCTTGCAGGACAACAAGGTCTCGATCACGGTGAAGGATACCCAAGGCAATGCCTGGTGGCCGATCCTGCTGCAGCTCTCCCCCATCTTGATCATCGGCGCCGTGTGGTACTTCATGATTCGCCAGATGCAAAGTGGCGGAAACAAGGCGCTGTCATTCGGCAAGAGCCGGGCGCGCCTGCTCTCCATGCAGCAGAAGAAGGTGACATTTAAGGATGTCGCCGGCGTGGATGAGGCTAAGGAAGAGCTGAAAGAGATCATCGAATTTCTGCGCGAGGCGCAGAAATTCCAGAAGCTGGGCGGCCGCATCCCCAAGGGCGTGTTGCTGGTTGGACCTCCCGGCACCGGCAAGACGCTGCTGGCGCGTGCAGTTGCGGGCGAGGCCAACGTGCCCTTCTTCTCCATCTCCGGCTCGGACTTCGTGGAGATGTTCGTCGGCGTGGGCGCAAGCCGCGTCCGCGACCTCTTCGAGCAGGGCAAGAAGAATGCACCGTGCATCATCTTTATCGACGAGATCGACGCTGTCGGACGTCACCGCGGCGCCGGTCTGGGCGGCGGTCACGATGAGCGCGAGCAGACGCTGAATCAGTTGCTGGTGGAGATGGATGGTTTCGAGTCCAACGACGGCGTGATCCTCGTCGCCGCTACCAACCGGCCTGATGTTCTCGATCCGGCGCTTCTGCGCCCGGGCCGTTTCGATCGCCGCGTGGTGGTTGGACGTCCGGATGTGCGCGGCCGCGAAGAGGTGCTGCGCGTGCACTCGAAGAAGGTGCCGATTGCCGACGACGTGGATCTCCGCGTGCTGGCCCGTGGCACACCGGGATTCTCCGGCGCCGACCTGGCGAATATGGTGAACGAGGCTGCATTGACGGCTGCGCGCTCCAATCGCAAGGCCGTGCATATGTACGACTTTGAGCTGGCAAAGGACAAGGTCCTGATGGGCGCCGAGCGCAAGTCGATGCTGCTGACCGATGAAGAGAAGCGAGTGACGGCATATCACGAGGCGGGTCACGCCCTGGTCGCCGCTCTGCGCGATCACGCCGATCCCTTGCACAAGGTCACGATCATTCCGCGCGGCATGGCTCTGGGCGTCACGATGCAGCTACCTACGGACGACAAGCACACCGTCACGAAGGACTATCTCGAGACGCAGCTTGCCATTCTGATGGGTGGACGTTGCGCCGAGGAGATCTACCTCAAGCAGATGACAACCGGAGCTGGCAATGACATTGAGCGCGCATCGGAGCTGGCGCGCAAGATGGTCTGCGAGTACGGTATGAGCCGGTTGGGTCCGCTGACCTTCGGCAAGAAGGAGGAGCAGATCTTCCTGGGCCGCGAGATCGCACAACATCGCGATTTCTCCGAAGAGACGGCCCGGCAGATCGACAGCGAAGTGCGCAGCCTGGTGGACTCCGGATATCAGTCGGCGTACAGCATCCTGGAGCAGAACCAGCCGATCATGCACCGGCTAGCGACAGCTCTTCTGGAGCGCGAGACGATCGACGCGAACGAGATCAAGATGCTGATCGAAGGGCGCGAGCTGCCACCACTCAATCCACCGCCGAATGGCTCGGCCAGCGGCGATCCAGAGGTGAAGGTGCTGAAGCCGGAAGGCGGCCGCGCATCAGGCTTCCCCGAGGGCAGCCCCTCCCCGGCGTAACGACTGTGTCAGACCTGCAACCGGACGGCCACCATGTGTGGCCGTCTTCTTTTGCACGCCGGCTACTCTGCGAGAATAGGCGCAACATGTTCCGCGGCCTTCCATTGCTCTGCGTTTCCACGCTCTTGTTGCTGGGGACGGGCTGCGGCTACCACACAGTGGGCTCGGCGGCGCATATCCCGGACGACGTGCACACCATCGTGGTGCCGTTTTTTCAAAATCGCACCCAGTTTTCGCATACGGAGGTGGCGCTGACGCAGGCCACGGTGCACGAGCTGAACACACGAACGAAATTTCGCGTGATGCCGCGTGAGGATGCCGGGGATGCGGACGCAGTGCTTAAGGGTACGGTCCTCAGCGAATCGATCGTGCCCTATACGTACAACGTAACCACCGGCCAGTCGTCGAGCTACATGATCACGTTGACCGCGAGCGTGTCGTTGACCGATCGTGACGGGCGCGTGCTCTATCGGCACGATGGGTATACCTTTCATCAACAATACGAAGCCACCTCGGATCTGAGCACATTTGTGCAGGAAGATTCCCCCGCGATGGGGCGCCTCTCCAGAGACTTTGCCCAGTCGCTGGTGAGCGATATGCTGGAGTCCTTCTGAAGGCAATACGACAATACCGGGACCGGACGAATGGCTAATGGTCTGCGAAGTTTCGCGTCTTCGGACCGCTTCGTTGCGGAGATTGAAGCCTCTCGCCAAGGCGGTCCGCTGCGGCCTGGATACGCGCTGTTGGGCGATGAGGCCTATCTCTACGAGCGCTGCCGCCGGACGATTCTCGATACGCTGGTCGACGCCGGATCTGGGCCCGCCATGCGCGATTTCGCACTGGCAGAGATCGATCTGACTGAGACCAGCATCTTCGAGGCGCTGGATCGCGCGCAGACGCCTTCGCTGATGGCACCGTTCCAGGTGCTCTTTCTGCGCAATATCAAGACGCTTTACACGCGCGGCGCGAAGAAGGACGAATTCGCGGCGCTCGATGCCTATGGGCGTTCGCCGAACCCACAGGCTCTCCTGGTGTTTGTCGCGGATCATCTGCATCTTCCCGCCGACCTGCGTCGCATGGACATGCAGGACAAGGATCGCTACGAGCGCATCCGCGAGACGCTCGGCGAATGGTGCGGCATGGTGGAGTTGGTGCGCGTGGAAGAGAGCGATGCAATGCGCTGGCTGGTTGCCGAGGCGGAAAAACGCGGAAGCGCGCTCGAAGTGGATGCTGCACGTGAGCTTGCCGATGCACTCGGAGCGGACCTGATGCTGATGGCGAGCGAGCTTGAGAAACTGGTGCTCTTTGTAGGCGAGCGGCGACGCATCACGCTTGGCGATGTGGAGACCATGGTGCTTGGTGCGAAGCAGCGCTCACTCTACGAGCTGACAGATGCGATCTCGGCCAAGGATCGTCCGCGTGCGCTCGCTCTGTTGCAGGGTCTGCTTAACGCCTCCGATGGCGGCGAGGAGTCAGCCATTGGGCATCTCTACATGTTGGCCCGGACCTTCCGCCAGATGCTGGTGATCCTGGAGAAGAACGTGCGCGACTCCCGCGCCATCTGGCAGGCGCTGTGGCAGGGTTTCCGTATGCCGCCGTTTGCCGCGGAAGACCTGATCCGCCAGGCGCGTCGTTACAAGAGCCGCCGGGACCTCACTCGTGCGCTGCGGCTCATTGCCCGCGCGGACCTCGAATTGCGTTCCTCACCCCCGGACAAGCGGCTTGTGCTGGAGCGGCTTGTGCTGGCGCTGGCCAGCGAGGAGCAGGCCCAGCCTTCCGTCGCATTCCTTAGCGCACAGTACGCGATGGAGCTTTAGCCAGGCTTCCGCCGATCTCTCCGGTACAGGCAGGCAACATACGCATCACCTCGTACATCTCCGCGTCGAGACACTGGAGATGCGCCGATGCCATTCACCCTCACCTGGAGCGATATCGCGCTGCGGCTGGCCTGCACTTTGGTCGCGGGCATTCTTGTCGGCGCCGACCGCGGTGAACGCGGAAAGGCCGCCGGAATACGGACGAACGTGCTGGTATGTCTGGCGGCTTCACTCTCGATGATCCTCGCCAACGGACTCCTGGGAACGTCTGGAAAAAGCAGCAGCTCGTTTGCACAACTCGACATGATGCGACTGCCGCTCGGCATTCTCTCCGGCATGGGATTCATCGGAGCGGGCGCCATTCTGCGCAAGGGCGAGATGGTGCTGGGTGTGACGACTGCGGCGACGCTGTGGATGGTCACGATGCTGGGTCTCTGCTTCGGCGCTGGAAAGATCCTGCTGGGAGCTGTTGGGCTGGTGCTCACGCTGTTCACACTGTGGGGGCTCAAGGTGGTGGAGCGCCACGTGTTGCAGGAGCACCGAGGGACGTTGTTTGTCGTCGCGACCGGCGAAGAGCTGTCGAGAGAGCTGCGTGGCCTGGTGCAGCAGAGCGGCATGCGCGTTCATTCATGGTCAGTGGATGTTTCGCGCGGGGATGCGAAGGTGACGGTGGAATGCGAGCTGCGCTGGAGGGCACGAAAGCGGGAGCACGAGGATCCTGCTCTGATCGATTCGTTGCGCCAGCGCCACGACGTCGAGCGCTTGCGCTGGCAGGCGTAATGCTTCAAGGGGACGAGAGAAAAAATAAGCCCGGCTTCTGGACGCCGCGGAGATCATCGACGCCCTTATGCCGGGCCACGAAGAGAGTTCTTCAGATGAGCGCGGGAGCAGCCAGGCTCCACGCGCAGCAGAATGGAGAGCGTTCACTGTTTGGCAGGTGAATGGGGGCGAGTCACGTGCTTTCGCCGTGTGTTGGCATCGCCGCAGCGAGGGTTCCTATCGTTGCTGACTGAGGAATCCACGAACTTTGCGGGGTCAGGCAGCGCTACATGGGGCAGTTCCGGACCGCGCCAAGGAGCATCGCAAGAGTGGGCCGGTAGATCAGGATGCCGACGAATCAGCCGCGCGAGCTGGCGGATTCTGCGGAGGGCGGGGGATGAGTGGAAGACCATGGTGCACCTTTTATTCGCCTTTTGTTCGCTAAGAATACCAAGGGAAGTCCCGTTTTGACAGTAACCTCGGTCTGTGGATTTCGATTCACGGCCTCATGCGACAAGCCGCACAATCTAAAGTGGATAGAAGGAGGTTATTCCATCACGCCGGAGACATCGATGCCGTGCGGGCGCGTTGTGAGGGTGATGGCCGCGGCGAGGATGAGGATGCCGCCGATCCACGCCCAGGGACCGAGATGGTCTCCTAATAACTCCACGCCAAGGTAGGAGCCGAGCATCGGCTCGATGTTGAGGAAGACCGCCGCGCGCGACGCAGGGACGTGATGGATACCCCAGTTCCACAGCAGAGTGGAGCCGGCGGTGCAGAAGAGGCCACTGGCCGCGGAGGCCAGCCACGCAGCCAGCGGCACGCCACGCACCGGCGGTGGGCCGTCCTGGAGCAGGACCCAGACGGCGATCATGATCGCTCCGGAGTAGACGCCATACACCGTGATGACGGCGGGGGAATGGCGCTGCATGAGCCGCTTGTTCATCAGGATCCAGAAGAGCGAGACCATGAGCGCCGCCAGCACCAACAGATCGCCGACAAGCGAAGGGCCGTTGCCTGCCGGCGAGTGCTGACCACCCAACACGATCAGGGCAACTCCTATCGTCGAACTGACCAGCGCCGCCCAGCCCACGCGATCCAGCCGCTCGCCCGCGAACAGGGTGGCGGCGGCGCCCAGCAACACAGGCATGCTGCCGACCATGAGCGATGCGTGCGAGACGGTGGTGAGCGAGAGTCCGTAGAACTGCACCAGATACTGCACCGGTATGCCGAAGAAGGATGCGATGAGGAGCAGACGCCACTCTCGCGCGTTGAGATGCGGGCGATGACGGAGCGCAAAGGGCAGCAGGCCGATGCATGCGAAGAAGAAGCGGTAAAGCACCATGTGGCCCACGCCCATCTCGGCCAGCACGATCTTTCCGAAGTAGAAGCCCGTGCCCCAGAAGCATCCGGCCAGTGCGCATGCCCCGTAGCCGAGCCAGTAGGTGGCGGTGCGTGGATGCTCGAGAGTGGAGGGCATAGCACCACTCTAAAGTGCTAACGGGTCGCTGGCGCTTGTACGGACAGCGATGGCGTTCGAAATTGCGGGACAGGCTTCGTCAGATGCCGATGAGGCCTGATCGAATGGCCCAGAGCGAGAGCGTGGCGACGACGATCCAAAGGACCACACCCTGCAGCATGGGCCGGACGCCAACCTTGCGCAGTGTGGCCTTCGAGATGCCACTGCCGATAAGAAACAGCGTGACCGTCAGACCGCAGCGCCCAAGCTTCGAGAAGGCGGCGAATACCGGTGCGAGGGAATGCACATAGGTGTTCGCGACCGCTGCAAGGCAGAAATACAGGATGAACCACGGCCACTGGATGCGCGTGCTGCTCTTTGAGATGGCGGCGGTTGCGAGAGCGAGCGGCACGATCCACAGTGCACGCGCGAGCTTGACCGTGGTGCCGACGGTGAGAGCCTGGGGACCGTAGTGCGCGGCGGCTCCGACGACCGAGCTGGTGTCATGAATCGCGAGCGCCGCCCATAGGCCGAACTGGGACTGCGTGAGATGCAGCGCGAAGCCGATCATGGGAAAGGCGAGCAGGGCGATGGCATTGAGCGTGAAGACCGTGCCGAGCGATACGGCCATGTCTTCATCGCCGGCATTGGTGATAGGCCCGATGGCAGCGATGGCACTGCCGCCGCAGATTGCCGTGCCACATGTGATGAGGAAGGCGGCCTTGGGCTGCACGCTCAGCATGCGTCCCAGCAGGGTACCCAGCAGAATGGCGCACACAATGCTGACAGCGGTGTAGGCGAAGCCTGAAGCGCCAGCGTGCACTACTTGATGCAGGTTCATCCCAAAGCCAAGAGCAACGACCGAGGCCTGCAAGAGCAACCGGGAGAGGTCGCGGCTCTCCGGCGCGAAAGGATGCGGCAACAGCAGACCGAAGGCGATACCGGCGCTGAGTGCGACGGCGGGGGAGACGAGGCCGCTGGCAAAAATGATGATGCAAAGCAGGAAGATGCGCTTGGCGCCGATAGAAGTCACGTTGCCTTAGTGTTCAGGGAGAATGGTACGGAGTCCAAGCAGAAATTGTGATGCCCGATAGGTGGGAGTTATCGGCTCGATGGAACTTGTCGGGCTGCCAGGACTCGACGGGGCTGGGATCGACGCAACTGGGCGCGATGCTGTTGGAGCAGTTCCAGCATTGCCGCTGCGGCGCCGGTTGGCTCGGGCCCGGCGGGCGTCAGCAGCAGGAGATTGCGTGGAATGGTGAGACCGGCTACGGGCACGATGGCGAGCGTCCCCATGGCGAGCTGACGTTGGATAGCGCTGCGCGAGACAAAACCCACGCCGACGCCGGATTCGATGCAGCCCAGGATGGCCTCGGTGGAGTTGAGTTCGATGGCGATGTGTAAATCGCGAGCGTGCAGGCCCGCGGCCTCGAGAGTGGTTTCGATAACCTCACGCGTGCCGGAGCCACGTTCGCGCATGAGCAGGGGCGCGGCGGCGATTTGCTGCAAGGTAATGGAGCGCTGCCCGGCCCACTCGTGGCTGGGAGGCACCAGCAGAACAAGCTCGTCTTCGATCCATACTTCAGAGCGCACCTGACTGGCGTGCGGCGGCCCTTCGACCAGTCCCAAAGTGGCGCGGCCGGATGCGATGGCGTCCGCGACCGATTCGGTGTTGCTGCTGTCGAGCTCCACATGCACGGCGGGATGCAGGCGCAGAAACGCTCCGAGCAGCGGCGGCACGATGTACTGCGCGATGGTGGTGGAGGCTGCGATGCGCAGCGTGCCGGAGATCTCGCCTTTGAGTGAAGCAAGCTCCACGACAGCTTGCTCCAACAGAGTGCCGGATTGTCTGGCGTATTTCAGCAATACGGCGCCAGCGGCGGTAAGCGTGACTTCGCGACCGCTCCGGTCGAAGAGCGGCAGCCCAACCAGTTCTTCGAGTGCCTTGATCTGTTGCGTAACCGCAGGCTGGCTGAGGTAGAGTTGCTCCGCTGCACGCCGAAAGCTGCGCTGCGCCGCTACGGCGCGAAAGACG
>Ga0193743_1002152_pt1 | contig 14139 bp, 11 predicted proteins | sample L2c2metaG_FD_143038 | JGI IMG/M metagenome (GOLD analysis project Ga0193743, IMG submission 143038) | Soil microbial communities from a riparian zone of the East river system, Colorado, United States - L2c2 | ecosystem: Environmental > Terrestrial > Soil > Riparian zone | place: USA: East River... | reverse complement strand
GCTTCTTCGGTGCGGTAACGAGTGACCAGGTCGATCATCTCCGAGACTACACGGTCAGCAGAGAGAGCATTGAATCGTCTTTTGTAGAAGACCTGGTCGGTGCAGTAATTGCAAGCGTAGGGGCAGCCCACGCTGGTCGCGTAGGCAAGCTTGCGAATGCCGCAGAGCTTTTCGTAGGCGTCGAAGTTTGTGAGATCGAAGGCCGGAATGGGGAGCGCGTCGAGAGGCTCCACTTTGCGGTCGACGTTATGGGTACGGCGGCCATTATTCTTCCACGAAAGCCCGGCGATGTCGTTGAGATGTTTTTTGTGGGCGAGCGCCTGGGCGACTTCAACCAGGGTGATTTCGCCCTGGCCGCGAACGACCATATCGACGAAGGTCTCGCTCAGGGTCTCGTCCGGCAACAGGGACGGGTGCCATCCACCGAAGATGACAGGAAGCCACGGTGTCTGGCTTTTGACAGCTGTGGCAACCTCGATGGCGCCGCGAATCATCGGTCCGGTGAGGACGGAGATGCCGATGCAGAGAGCATCGACGCTCTCGCACTCGATTCGTGTCAGATAGTCCGGCTCAATAGCAGCGTCGATCATCACGACGTCGAAGTTAGCTTCGCGCAGAGAGGCGGCGAGGGCCAGCAGGCAAAGGGGAGCTCCAAGCGGGGGGCCGTCATACGGCGGGTAGAAGAGGACGACCTTGCCGTGTGTCAGCATGTGGCCTCCACCGGTTCTGGGTTTGGCTCCAGTCGCCGTGCATCCACCACAGGCTTGTACCCGGCGGTGTGTTCTTTGAGCTTGTCATTGATCCAAAGCTCAACTGGAAAACGGTAAAGGTTGTGATCGAGGCGGAAGCGTGCGGGGAACGAGATGCACTTTTGCGCAAGGCGGGTGAAGCGAGTCCGCCGATCGGCTCCGATTGGGATGCGATCGAATGCGATACGCAGGTAGTCGCGCATGATCTGGAGTTCTTCGTGATCTCGTCCGTTCAGCCAGGGTAGTTTGGTATAGCGCGGAAAGAACTCAGCCCACTTTTCGAAGGAAGTTGGAGCTTCGATGCCGAGCTCCTCGGCACGGTTCATCACATTGGTTCCGGGATAGGGAGTGAAGATGTTGGTCCAGAATTCTGTGCCGGGGAAGCGCCGACATACGTCCATGATGAAGGCCATGGTTTCGCGGCGCTCCGTGGGGCCCTCGCCAGGATAGGCGAAGATGATATTGAACGACGGGCGCATACCGGCAGACAGACAGCGTGCGGCGCTCTCGTAGATATCGTCAAAGTTCTGAAAGGTCTTGTTCATCGCCTTCAGGATCTTCGGCGAACCGGAGTCCACCCCCTGACAAATCTGGTGCAGGCCGGCGCGGCGCAGGAGCTTCAAATCTTCAAGCGAGAGGCGCGATGTGAGATTCGTGGTTGCCTGGATGCTCCACTGAAACTCGGATCCGGCCCGAACGAGCCCCTCTCCGATGGCACGCGCACGGTCAAGATCGACGAGGAAGTTATCGTCAACTACCCATAGCATCTCCAGGTTGTACCTGCGGCTGAGATCTACGGTCTCCTCCACAAACTGCTCGGCAGAAAGGGCGTTCCATTTCCGCTTGTAGACCGCCCCGTTGGTGCAGTAGGCACAGTCGAACGGGCAGGCGAGGCTGGAGGTGTACATTGCCCAGCGTTTTCCGCACACCCTCTGATACGCGTCGAAGTCAGCGAGGTGATAGGCCTTCGGCGGCAGATCTGCAATGGGTCTGAGTGCGCGTTCGGGCGTGAAGATGAGCTTGTCATCACGCTTGAAGCCGATGCCTGCGACAAAGTCCGGCGCCGAGCGATTTCCGATATGGCCCACAAGTTCGAGGAACGACTCCTCGCCTTGTCCACAGACGACATAGTCGATGTAGGGTGCTTGAAGAGTCTGGGTGGGCAGGAGCGAAGGGTGCCATCCGCCGAGAACAATCGGGAACTCCGGGTTCCATGCTTTGATGGCCTTGGCAATCTCTACCGTCTCTCGAATCATCGGTCCAGTCACCAGAGAGATGCCGAGGCATAACGCATCGCGGACCTCTTCGAGGACGCGTTTTTTGTAGTCCGGAGTGATGGTGGAGTCGATGAGAACGACCTGGTACCCGGCGCGTATCAAGGGAGTGGCTACAGCAAGGATGCCTAGCGGCGCCGTCGCGTCGGAGCTTGCGAAAGATGGGAAAAAGAACACGATTTTGCGGGACCTGTGCACTGCGAACTCCTCGCTTATTGAGGACGATATGACTTGCCGTTAGAGCATTTGTCATGGCGGTGTCAGCAGTTTGTAAAGTTTTTCATTGCTATCAGAATTATTGAATTTCTTAGGTTAGAGTGAGCTTGACAAGGAGTTTCCATGTCAGTTGTCTCCATAGACCAAGACGCTCTGCCCTACTCGATGGAGTTATGTTTTGCGGGTGCGGCTTGTGACCTACGCACAAATTCTTTTCAGCTGGCAAGAGTGCTGAAGAGTCTATCAATCTCGACAGACGACGCTGTCCCGAGCGGATTTAATATGCGGGTCGTCGTGAACGAGTCATCAGATGAAGATGCGGGAGAGCCTCATTTTCGCGGATTGCACCACGTTGTAACGGCGTTCTTTGGCAGTTCGAATGTATTTGTGTTCGATATTCTGCGACGCACGGTCAGTGCAAGTGTTTCGGTGGCAACTGCGCGGGATGATCGCTTTTGGAAGGAAAAGTTGATACCGATTGCGCTCGGTGTCTTGGGCTCGGCGATGGGGCTGGTTCCCGTACATTGCGCATGCCTGGAGTTACAGGGCGATGGGTTATTGATTGCTGGGGTATCGGGAGCCGGCAAGTCTACTCTGTCCGTGGCTCTTTCAAAAAGCGGCTTCAACTATGTCTCGGATGACTGGACCTATATATCCCGCCTCGGTGAAGGGATCGTCGCTCACGGAACTTCGGCACCGGTGAAACTTCTGCCCGATGCGGTTGAACACTTTCAAAACTTGCAGGGGCATAGGTTACAGAGGTCGATGAATGGAGAGTTGGCGTACGAAGTAGATATCGAGGAGGCGTTCGGCGCCCAGGTAGAGAGAGCGTGTGAGCCGCGTTGGCTGATTTTTCTGGAGAGAACACAGCAAGCAGGAGCGATCTTTACGCCGATGTCGTCGGCGGGCGCACGAAGCTATGTCAGTTCCAGCGTGGAAAGATTGCCTCCGCAACTGCACGAAGCGGTTGCGATGAGAGAACAGACGATTGGACGTGTAGCCTTACTGCCTAGCTGGCGCTTTCGATATGGCGGTACACCGCAATTCGCGGCAAAAGAGCTACGAGAATTTGTCGCGCATCGCAGGCAGGAGGCCTACGTATGACAGATCAACTTTACTGGCACCCTGATCTGCTCCGACGATTCGTCCCCACGCCGTATGTCTTCAGCAAATGCGATGGTCCGACCCGACTTTTTGTTGAGTCGAACGATTTGGAGATTGCGCTGAGTGTGCGTCGCTCCGATATTGTCCATCGTCAAGGTAAACGGGTCGGCAAATTGCTCTGTAAGTTGATTCGTGATGTGGCTGGTCCCGCGGATGGCTCGGAGATAACAATCGTCTCCGATGGAGCGCTTCGGATCTTGTACCTGGGGCGGGGGACGATCCTGATCCATGACCATGAGAGGTCTGAACTCCTTGGATTCATCGCCCCTAATGTAACCGTTCGGGAACTTGTTTCATCGCTGATCCCGGCGTTGCTCGATGCGTGAAGCCAACAATAAGTCAACTCAGTCGCTTTTACAAAGAAGTGACAAACGTGACATTGCATGATGACAACTGCACCGGCGCACTCTTCTACGTTGAGTATGCGTAGGCGCAGATAGATGAGAATGCATAGTTTTGTAAGAACAGAGGCCATTCTCCATTTCTATCTCAATTCTTGGCGGGCTATACGAAAGGGCGTAGGCAAAATGATAGATATTGACCTCTCCCCAAAATATGACCGCCGATACGTGCTTATAAAACTAATCCAAAATGCGTGAAAGGCTGTGACAATGAAATTAAGGGTCCTCGTAAAAACCATCTTCATCGGCTGTTTGGCCATATGCTCGCTAGCGCTCTCTGGATTTTCTCCGGCTCCGGACGCCCCCCAGCGAATCGAGGTGTCGGTAAAAAAGTTTGCGTACACTCCGGCAGAGATAAACCTGAAAAAAGGCCAGCCAGTCGTCCTCGTATTGTCGACCGAGGATGTGACTCATGGATTGAAATTCAAGGAACTTAACCTGAATACAAAGTTCGAGAAGGGTAAACCCTCAGAGCTTGCTTTTACACCCGACAAAGTGGGCGATTTCGTGGGGCACTGTTCAGTGTTCTGCGGCTCTGGGCATGGCTCTATGACTCTCACGCTTCATGTTACGGAGTGACGATGCGACGATTGGGCCTAGCCTCGATATTGGTTTTTCTCGCGACCTTCGCGGGGTGTAAGGCAAGCTCGCCCAGCAAACTGGAACGCGGCGTAATGAGGTGGACCAAACATACCGTGTCCGTTCGCAACAAATCGGAACGAAATCCGCTTCAGCCTACTGGGGAAAACATTGCTGCCGGGAGGGAAGCTTTTTCGCACTACTGCGTTGCCTGTCATGGAATGGATGGTCAGAATACCGGCGTCCCTTTCGCGGAAAATATGTCTCCTCCGGTGCCACCACTCAATTCTTCCGAGGTCCAGTCCTACACCGACGGCCAACTGAAATGGGTGATCGACAACGGGATTAAGCCTTCCGGAATGCCAGGGTCCAAAGGAATTCTCAGCGACGAAGAAATATGGTCGACGGTTCTCTTTATCCGCCACCTCCCACCCGCGGGCAGCTTAGGCGACCCGGCTATGTATAGCAAGTAAGTCGGCAACAAATGTATGAAGCCACCGGAAAGGAGCATTTACGCATGGATCGTCAACTCGCACAAACCGTAATCGCTTCCTTCCGTGAAACCAAAACCGAAGTCCATGGCCGCCTTGCGCGATTTGACGATCGTGCATGGGTTGGAATTTATAGGTGGCTGGACGCCAGCGGCCTTGCTCTCTATTTTCTCGACCGCCTTCGCACGCTTCAACTGGAAGCCGCTATCCCCGACAACGTCTTACGTCGGCTTCAAGAAAATGCCGCCGATAATCGGGAGAAAGCGGCCCGCATGTTTGAGGAATTCGTCAGAATCAACCTTGAATTTCAAGCGGCGGATCTAACTTACGTCAACCTCAAGGGTTTCACCTTAGTTCCCGACGCCTGCTCGGACGTCGCTTTACGTTGTCAATTTGATCTTGATTTTCTAGTGGCCTATAGCGACGTTTCCAACTGCGAAAAAATATTGGGAAATCTGGGCTATTTATTGACGGGCGCCGGAAAGACTGTCAAGGAGTTCAAAGCAGAAGGCGAACAACTGCCTTCTGTTCGCGATCTATACAAAGCCAAGTCGCAACGATCTGTAGATGTCCATTTGGCCAATTGTTCCGGGAACGATGAAGTTCTGCTCCAGAACGGCGGATTTTATCTAAGGGAAACCCAAAGCTGGAACGGCTCGACCTTTCCTACTCTTTCGGTTTGTGACAAGTTTCTCTGGCTGGCGCTTCATCTGTTTAAACATCTCAAAAGCGAATGGACCCGCGTTTCCTGGATTCTTGAGTATGCCAACTTTATCAATTTCCATTCTGCAGATGAAGCTTTGTGGTCGGATGTAAAGAAGCGTGTGATACTCGACCCCGATATCAGAGTGGCAGTCGGAGCGGCAACGCTTATTGCTGATCAAAGTTTTGATATACCTCATCTTCACGATGTACTGACCTGGGCGGTTCGAGAGCTGCCTCCACCTGTTCGTTTGTGGATTGAGCGTTATGGGGATACTGTGTTGTTCGCCTTGTTCCCAGGTACAAAACTGTTTCTCCTTCTCGAGGAGGCTCTGTCCAACAGCGGGGACGCGCAGGCTCATGCGAAACGCAAAAAGCTGCTGCCTTTCCATCGACCGCCGAAGGTTGTCCTTCGGTGCAAAGACGAGAATCTACTTTTTCAAGTGAAGCAACTGCGAAGTGAAATTAGCTATTTTTTCTTCCGCTTGTGGTTCCACATTGCACAGGGCTCTCTTTACATGGTTGAAGCATCGCGCTGGAAGAGAACGGTTGCTTCACTGCAGAGTTGAAGGTCATTGATTCAGCTGCATGAATGTGCTGGGCGATGGAGCAAGGTGCAGTAAACGGTCAGGGAAGGTCACCCATACCTAAGTGACAGGGCGAAGCTGTAAGTGAGTCTGTAAGAGTGGGTATGGAGGTATGCAAACGACGTGAGCGAGGATCAGGAGATTCGATGATAGTGGATAAAAATCGGTCGACTGGATGCTCTGATGCTCCATTGAACTGGTACGCGCTTCATATTCGATCCAGGCATGAGAAGCGTGTTTCAGAACGGCTTGTTTCGCAGTCGCTGGAGACGTTTCTTCCTTTGCACCGGAGCCGACGGACCTGGAAGAACGGGGTGCATGTGGATGTTGACCTCCCCTTGTTTCCCTGTTATTTGTTTGCCAGAGCCTCTATTCATGACCGGATTCGTCTGTTGCAGCATCCCGGCGTGCTTGGGTTCGCGGCCTCAACGGCAAGACCAACTGTCATCCCGGATGAAGATATCTCCATCTTACGGACCGCGACGGAGAGCCTCAAGGCTGAACCTCACCCTTATCTGAATAATGGAGACGCGGTGCGTATCGTAGCTGGCCCGCTCGTTGGAATGACGGGAATACTTACCCGACGCAAGCAAGGGTACCAGGTCGTTCTGTCTATTGAAGCCATCATGCGGTCGATTGTGGTCGAAGTGAGTGAGTTCGATATTGAACCCCAGGAGAAAACTCGGTGAGGAGTCTATATGCAATTCATCAGGATATTGCAGGACGGAACAAATAGATGAGGACCATGCAAAACTGTTCTTTCATCTGGGAGCGAAGAATAAAACTGAGCGTCATGGCAAGTTTCGTTTGTGCCCTGCTAACTGCGGTTGCATTTGCGCAACAGCTACAAGTTCCAAATTTGCCGTCGAGCCTGCCATCTGCCTTACCCTCCGCCCCATCGCCTGCGGATAAGCCGGACGCGACCTCGAGTGAGGATGATAGAACCAATGCTAAAAACAGCAGTAATGGAACCAACGTTAGCCAAAATTCAAACGGCACTTTGACGGCCAGTCAAATTGGCGCCATCGTACAGGCACGGCCAGAGCTCATCGTGGATCTCAAACAGGTAATGGCTGATTATCTGGAACAGAAGGGAAGTCCGGTCCAGGTGGACTCCATTACCGATGACATGTTGTACAGGGCGATTGCCTCAGACCCAGCCCTGCGCGGAGCCATCACAGTCTGGCTGCGAGCTCGGGGGTATGTGGCCGAATCGGATTTTGATAGATCGGATCTAGATCCTAAAGGCTCCGATGATGTTACCGATAGTGTAAGTGCGTCTTCTCAGGGCTTTTCAGATTCATTGACAAGTGGGGCCGCTGGGGACTCGGCACGCATCGATCCGAATAGAACGTCTACTAGTTCCTCCAATCCCGATGGAGTTCAAGGAAGAAGAAATGGGTCAAGACAGCCTGAGGGACGAGATGCATCCTCAGCAACGAAACCTGATCGCAATAGCCCAAGCGCGATGGAGGTTGTGCATCAGACCGCTCCCTACAATCTTCAGTCTCTTCGCGACCTTTATACGCAGGTACCTGAACAGACATCGAAGCTAAAACGTTTTGGGTCCGATATGTTTCTGGATCGAGGGCTGGGAACAAAGCAGATGACGGTGGATGTTCCGATTGGCCCGGATTACATTCTTGGAGTAGGAGATGGCCTCATCGTCAACCTATGGGGAGGGGTTTCTCAGAGCTTCTCCCGCACGGTCGATCGCGAAGGTAAGATTGTGTTACCCGAAGCTGGAACGATTGTAGTGGCGGGCTTGTCTCTCGAGCGGGCGCAGGCTCTGGTCCAGAGTGCGTTGAGCCAACAGTTCAGAGATGCAAAGGTAGCCGTGACTATCGCGCGGCTGCGTACCGTAAGGGTATATGTTGTCGGCGACGTACAGCGGCCAGGAGCCTATGACATAAGTTCCTTATCGACACCTCTTAATGCGCTGTACGCGGCAGGAGGCCCGACGAACATCGGATCACTCCGTGTTGCTCGTCACTATCGTGGAAAGGAACTGGTCCGTGACGTCGACCTATACGATTTTCTGTTGCGAGGTGTGCGTCCGGATGCTGACAGAATCGAAGATGGTGACACGATTCTCGTCTCGCCCATGGGACGTCAAGTTGCAGTAGCAGGGATGGTCAAGCGGCCTGCGATCTATGAGTTGAAAGACGAGACGAAACTGTCCGATGTGTTGGACGATGCGGGCGGCGTACTCGTATCTGCTTCGTTGAAGAACATCATGATCGAAAGGGTTGGGGCGGAAGGGCATCGAACTACGCTGAATCTGAAGCTGCCTGAGGGCAGCACGGCGGAATCGTCACGAAAGCTGATGGATGAGTTTGCCATTCAGGACGGAGATCGAATCAGCGTTGCTCCTATACTGCCCTATAGTGAGAGGGCAATTTACGTCGAAGGGCACGTCGTACGCCCTGGGAAGTTTCCTTATCGTGACGATATGAAGCTCACCGACGTAGTTCGCTCCTATCAGGATCTATTGCCAGAGCCGGCTGACCGCGGCGTGATTATCCGGCTTATGCCTCCCGATCTACGGGCGGAAGCGATCGACTTCAATGTCCCGGATGTACTCACCGGAAATGAGCAGATAAATCTTCAGCCCTTCGACACAATTCGTATCCTTGGACGCTACGAGGCGGATGGACCCAAGGTGCAGGTGCACGGAGAGGTGCTTCATCCTGGGACCTACCCTCTTTCGCGGGGTATGACCGTGGCGCAGCTGGTGCGAATGGCTGGCGGTTTCAATCGTAGCGCGCTGCTTGACGGGGCCGACCTTGCGAGCTATGACGTCAGGGATGGTAAGCAAATACTAAGTCGGAGAGATACAGTGAGGGTCGGCGCAGCGGTAAATAGTCCAGGCTCCAGCACAGACGTACCTTTGAAGCCTGGGGACGTGCTCACGATCCACCAGATATCAGGGTGGAATGACATCGGATCGTCCGTCTCACTGGAGGGGGAAGTTACCTATCCGGGACCCTACGGAATACAGGAAGGAGAGAGGCTGAGCTCCGTCTTGAAGCGCGCCGGAGGGTTCCGAGCAACGGCTTACCCGACGGGAGCAGTTCTTGTCCGCAACCAAGTTAAGGAACTTGAAGATAAGAGCAAAAACGAATTGATCCATCAAATCGAGACGACGTCGGCGGGCGCGAAGCTTGCGCCAAGTCTCTCCGCACAAGATGACGCTGCAACGTTACAACTCCTCGTTCAGCAGCAAAAAACGGTAGTGGAGCGATTGCGCAGCCAGCCTGCTATCGGACGCCTCGTCATCAGGATCAGCGCTGATATAGAAAGTTGGGAAGGTACACCTGCCGACATAGAGTTGCGCCGCGGCGATGTGCTAACTATTCCGAAAAAGCCAGGATTCGTTCTGGTCAGCGGGCAGGTCTATAACGCATCAGCAATTACCTTCGTACCCGGCAAAACTGCTGGCTGGTATTTGAAGCGTGCTGGTGGAAGCACCGAGGGCGGAAACGTGAAAGAGGTACTTGTTATTCGCGCTAATGGTTTGGTCGTAGGCCGGCGATCGGGTGAATGGTACGAGCCTGGCGTGTTAGAGACAAAGCTTGAGGCGGGGGATGTCGTTGTCGTACCCCAAAAGGTCTTTGGAGGCTCGGCAACACTAAGAAATCTATTTGCCTCCGCCCAAGTACTTTCGTCTGTTGGATTTGCTGCTGCTCTTGCACTGCGCTAAGTAGCTAACTATGCACTTATATCTTCATTCAATCTCCAATCGGGTACTTCTTTCGAAGAGCAGGCTTACATTGGCTCAACACGGCAGCCTGATCGCCGCGACCCAGCTAGTGGCCCAAGGAATGCCGGTCTGCCAGTTGCCAGTATCGAGGTGCGGCTGATGCAAACAGAGTCAGTTGAGCAGCAAATAGCTCAACTAGAGGACCGCAGGACCCAGGAGCAACTACCAGTCGCGCTGGAGAAAGCGAACTGGGTCGAGAACGCATCCTTGTTTTGGGACTCTCGACGTACCTTTGCGCGTGTCGCTGGGATCGTATGTGTGTTAAGCATATTGGTTGCCTTGCTATTGCCGAAAGAATATGTGTCCGGAGCACGCATCATGCCTCCGGAACAAGGGGGGAATAGTGCAGCGATGCTTGCTGCATTGGTTGGCAAAGGTTCTGCGGGTGGGTTGGCAGGTCTGGCCGGAAGTCTGTTAGGTGCTAAGAACAACGGCGCCTTGTTTGTTGCAATCTTGCATAGTGGAACGGTGAGCGGGCATCTGATAGACCGCTTCGACCTGCAGCGCGTGTACCACAAGCGCTATCGCGAGGACACGGCCAAGCGATTGGGGTACCTGACCAAAATAACCGAGGACCCCAAGAGCGGCGTTATCACGGTTCGTGTTACAGACGAGACGCGCGAACGAGCACGTGATTTGGCGCAGGGATACCTGGATGAGCTGAATAATCTCGTCGCAAAAGTAAATACTTCGTCGGCACATCGCGAACGCGAGTTCATCGAGCAGCGTCTGAATACTGTGTATGCCGAGCTACAGCGCGCACAATTGGAGTTGAGCGACTTCTCGAGCAAAAACACCACTATTGACATAAAAGAGCAAACCCGCGCCACGGTAGAAGCAGGAGCAAAGCTCGAAGGTCAACTTATTGCAGGAAAGTCTGAACTCGACTCGCTGCTGCAGATTTATGGAAACCAGAATGTGCGAGTCCGTGCGGCTGAGGCAAGAAATGCCATTCTGCAGCGCGAGCTGCAACGTGCCAATGGACAGAGCTCGACGGCTCCGGATGGGATGGATATCGACGCCAGCCATCCATATCCAGCCCTGCGTCAACTTCCTCAGTTAGGCGTTCGATGGGCTAATCTTTATCGAACTGTCCGCATACATGAGACGGTTTTCGACTTGCTTTCGCAGGAATATGAGACTGCACGTATCGAAGAAGTGAAGTCAATTCCTACAGTAAGTGTCATCGACGTTCCCGTGCTTCCAGAAAAGAAGTCGGGACCTCATCGCACACTTATCGTGCTGATATCAACCCTTCTGTCTGTCATAACGACTGCCGTATTTCTCCTGGCAAGGCGTTCATGGCAGGAAATAGACCATGAGGACGCGCGCCGGGTGTTAGCCGCACGGATAGGGAAGACGATAAGACATCGTTGGAGCCGCAATTCAGCATGAAACATCTCTGGAAGACCTGGCGTATTAGACCTCGTACCCCCGGGCGTCCGCTGACGAGCGACACACGAAGGCGAGGGTGCGCGAATGCTTTCTATGGCGTCGCTGACTACTTGGTTCTGCCGATAGGGATGCTGCTTGCGGCTCCTTTCCTGCTAAGACATCTAGGGACTACCCAATATGGAGTGTGGATACTGGCCGGAGCGGCGGTCAGTAGCGGTGGAATCGTATCAGGAAGCTTTGGTGATGCCGTCATCAAATATGTCGCGGACTGTCGTGGCAGGTCAGATTGGTCGGGTGTTACCCGAATCGTGCGCAGCATGATCTCTATTAATCTGGTTCTAAGCGGTACTCTAGCCATCGCGCTTTGGTATTTGGCTCCCAATCTGACTCGTCACATCGTCAAAGTTGATCTTGGGCTTCAGACAATTTGCCTGCGATCGCTTCGTATTGGAAGTGTTCTGCTGCTGTTGAGATCGATTGAAAGTGTATTTATCAGTACCTTGCGCGCCTTTGAAAGCTACGGATCAACGGTCTCTATTTCCATCTGCTCCCGCATCGCGATTCTCGCGGGCGCAATCGTATTGACCAGATCTGGGTGTAATGTTGTGTGGATTATGACCGCCACAGTGTTCATCGCAGCTGCAGGTACACTAGCTCAAGCGTGCGCCCTTAAGAGCAAGATAGGAAGTTTCTCGCCGCTGCCATCATGGCATCGGAAGACCGTGCTTGATATCGCTTCATTTGGATCGTTCAGCTGGCTACAAGCAATATCCGCTGTGGGGTTCAGTCAGGCTGACCGCTTCTTTGTTGGAGTTTTGATAGGTGCCCCAGCTGTAGCCTATTACGGTCTCTGTGTCCAGGCAGCACAACCGATCCATGGCTTGATCTCTTCTGGAATGCACTTCATATTCCCACATCTCAGTGCCCGCTATCCTGTCGCACCTGTCTCAGAGATACGACGTAAGGTCATCTCGGCGTTCAAGGTAAACGGGGCCTTAGTGTTTTTCCTCTCTTTACCTCTCATCGTCTTTGGCAATCGCTTTCTCGCATTGTGGATGGGATCTCCTTTCGCTCAACAGTCGCCACTGATGTTTCCGACAATCGTCTGCAGTTTCGCATTGCTCGGAATGAATGTTACTGCGCACTATGCTCTGCTCGCCGCGGGAGACGTCAGGGTCGTGACATATCTCAACCTTCTGGCCGGCCTAGTGATGCTGCTTGCGATGGCAATGATGGTTCCGGCACGCGGATTAGAAGGGGCGGCACTGGCAAGGCTCGTCTACGGGCCGATTACCTGCTTGGCGTACGGTCGCTTATACAGAGTAATCTGGCGAGCGGAGGCCCACACAGTACTACCGCAGTCACCAATATATGACAGACAGCAGTGACCGGTACGGACTAACTGGCAGACTTGACATTCCGCTGTCAGGCGAGCGTGCAGACCATCTTAATGCGACACCTATGAGACTCACTCCCATGATCTCCATCGTTACGCCGTCCTTTAACCAGGCGAGTTTCATTGGAGAAGCATTGGAGAGCGTCCGGCTACAAAACAATGAACATTGTGAGCACCTCGTGATAGATGGCATGTCAACAGACGGCACCATCGATCTGCTGCGCGCTAGTGCGACCAACAAAGGGCTCCGTAATATGTCTTGGATCTCGGAGAGAGATAGCGGGCAAAGTGAGGCGCTGAATAAAGGATTTCGACGCGCAGAGGGTGAGATCATCGGCTGGCTGAACTCCGATGATCGATACCGGCCAGGCTGTTTTGAGCATATTATCCAGGCATTTGAAGACAACCCCGAAGTTGACATTTTCTACGGCGACTACCTGACGATGGATGAGGCGGGTAGAGTACTTGAAATTAGGCGTGAAATCGAGTTCAACGCATTTGTTCTTTTCTATCACCGTATTCTGTACATCCCAACTACTGCAACTTTCTTCCGACGCAGGATATTCGACGAAGGCAACTGGCTCGATGAGAAGCTTCAGTATGCGATGGATCTGGAGTTTTTTATCCGCCTTTCGGAGCGTGGATATCGCTTTAAACATATTCCGCAACTTCTTGCCGACTTTAGGATGCAGCCTAAAAGCAAAACGTGTAGTTTCCCGGGCCGGCAACGGTTGGAACATCAACAAGTCGTTTTTACGACTACGCCGCTCCTTCGCCATCTGAAAGCTAGAAGGTTCAGGGTTGTCATACTCACATTGTTGCGGTCAATAGCCTGCGTCAGACGGTATTCAGAAAAACTGCTACGAGGTTATTACTGGGAGCAGCTACTTCTGAACGGCCACAGTTCGATCGAGATGTAAGTTTCTTTATGAATTTATTGATTGCCGCGATCTCTTCAGCAACAGGACCTTCGGGTATCTGCAGGCACGCTTATAATCTTGTACGCTGTGGAGCCAGTCGTGATGAGATAAGTCAAATTACCCTTGCTCTCGGGACTTGGCAGGAAACGTATTTTAAGAGTGCATTTAATTTCGCAGGTATACCGGTAAATATTATTTCCGTTGATATTTCCAATGACGCCTTCGCAAGAAATATCTGGTATCTGCGAGAATTGCCGAAACTGGCAGAAGAAGTTGCCGCGGATGTAGTTCATCTATCATTTCCTGTTCCCATCCGGCGAGAGGCGTTGCGATGTCCGGTGGTCGTTTCATTGCATGATCTTTATCCCTATGACGAGCCAAACAATTTTGGTTTTCCAAAAGTGTTCTTCAACAGAATATTTCTTCAACAATGTCTCAGAGAGGTCGATTGTGTGGCTTGTGTTTCAGAGACCACACTATCGAGCCTGAAGGCACGCTTTCC
>Ga0193743_1002151_pt1 | contig 14145 bp, 13 predicted proteins | sample L2c2metaG_FD_143038 | JGI IMG/M metagenome (GOLD analysis project Ga0193743, IMG submission 143038) | Soil microbial communities from a riparian zone of the East river system, Colorado, United States - L2c2 | ecosystem: Environmental > Terrestrial > Soil > Riparian zone | place: USA: East River... | reverse complement strand
AGCCTGGCAGACCTCACGTCTGAGCTGGGAGGGCATACGCATCACCGGCGTTGAAGGCGACACCCTTCAGGGAACAGGCTGGAACCTCCTCACCGATAAGGAAGTCCCCTTCTCCGTCGATCTCTCCACCGGCAAATACGAGGGCGGAGGCTTCTCCTAGGAAAGCTTTTTGCCGCAGTCTTCGCAGAATCGGGCGGAAGGCGGAGAGACATGTCCACACCCCGCACAAGTTTTGGGAGCAGCTACAGCCGCTCCGCAACCAGCGCAGAACTTGCCTCCCGTGAGCGTAGCTCCGCAGTCTGTGCAGTGCGAGGAGGCGGAGATGTTGGCAGTCGGGGCAGTTTGCCCGCCGGAGGACACGGCAATCGAAGGCTGGACAGGCACGGTTTGCCAGCCATCCCCCGATGGATTTTGCGATTGCAGCTGTGGAGGGGGAGCCTGGGCGCCGGGACCGATCCGAACCTGGGCATCGGGGTTCATGTCGATCTCGGAAACATAGTCGGTCCCCAAGGCCTTCTCGCGGAGCTGTTCCTGGGTGGCGCTGATCTGTGCCTGGGTGCGCATGGAGATCACCTCCTGCTCATACTTAGGAGTGCAACCTGTGCACTGAGCGGCACTCTCGTTCCAGCAGATCTCGGCGCAGACCCACTTACCGCAGCGCTGACAACGGCGGAACTTCTGTTTGACCTCGGTAACAGCCGTCTGCAGAGCACGGTCATGGGCAGGGCCGCCGATCGCTCGCTGGATGTCATAAGCAGTATTGCCCGCAGAGCCAAGGAGACCCCCGAAGATGCTGCCTGCCGCCTCAAGAAGGCCGCCAGCGGCGCCGATGACCGAGGGAGCAAAGGAAGACATGTAGCCGCTATAGCAATGGTCACAATGAAACTCGAACTGATAGCCACGGTCGGTGGAGTGGTCAGAGTAGTTGCGGACAAACTCGATCATCGCCATTTTTGGTTTTACAGCCTCCTGATAAGGGTCGTGCGTTTTTGTTCATTCTCTCAGAAGTCCATAAATTTACGCTGGTTACCAGCGTCATCTCTCCGGCTTTACCGCAAAAAAGCTCAACGCCGCATCTCCCTGCTTCAGCACCCGCACTCGCTCGAGCGAACCGTACTGCTCAGCCAGGTCCAGCTTGCTGCGATGCTCCGCGATCACACGAGCATCCTCGGCCAGCACGCCGACTCCTCGCCTCCCAAGGAACTCCAGCGTACGCGAGTACTCCTCCTCTGCCTCATACGGCGGATCAAGAAACACCAGATCCACCTTCTCATCCCGGCGCACAAGGTCTTCGAGCAGGACCGCCGCTCCCCGTCCTTCAAGCACATAGCCCTCTGCAATCTTCAACGCAGCAAGGTTCTCCCGGATCGCCTTCACCGCGGCCGGCACTCGCTCGGCGAACCAGACGAACTCCGCATCGCGGCTGATCGCCTCGATCCCCACCGCACCCGAACCCGCGTAGAGGTCGACAAACCGCGCTCCCGCGATCCGTGGAGCGATCACGTTGAACAGCGTCTCCCTCAGCCGATCGCTGGTGGGCCGTGTCTTCATTCCTTTGGGAGCAGCCAACGGCCGCGACCGAAATTTTCCTGCAATAACGCGCATCTCACTCCTGCACAAAGCCAGCGCATACAATGATAAGCATGCGCGCGTGGTCCTTCTCGATCGGCAGGCTTCTTGGAGTGGAGATCCGTATCCACACCTTCTTCCTTCTGCTGCTCGGCCTGTCCATCAGCTACTCGTCCGTCTCCGGGTCCACCGGGGCTCGCGGCTTTGCGCTCTGGATGGTTCTGCTGCTCGCGGTCATCGTTCGCGAGATCGCCCGCGCCATCGCCGCCGCCTGGTACAACCTCGGCCTCCGCACCATTCTGCTTTTGCCCACCGGGGGCCTGCAGCAGTACGCCACCAACGAGGCCACCGAGCGGGCCGCGACCCCTGCAATCGGCAAGCGCCTTGGCCTCGTCGGGCCACTTGCCAATCTCTTCTTCGGCCTCTTTCTTGGCGCCGTCGTCCTCACCGTCGCTCCCGAGATCAATCTGCTGGAGCGCCCCTGGCTTACCCCGTCGCATCTGCTTCGCGCCGTTGTCTGGATCAACCTTTTACTCGCTGCCATCAACCTGCTTCCCGCCGCCCCGCTCGACGGAGGCCGCATCTTCCGCGGCGAGTTCTCACGCAGCCACGGCGTGCTCAAAGGAAGTCGCGCCGCGATCGGCCTCGGGCAGGTCATCGGCATCCTGCTCGCCATCGCCGGCTGCGTTCTGCCCAATATGTGGCTCCTCATGATCGGCGGCTTCGTCTTCATCGGCGCCCACATGGATGACTCAAACACCATATTGAACTCCGAAAACGACCCTCTGGTAATGCGCGACGTGATGCTGACCGACTACAGCACCCTCTCCGCCTCCGACACCCTGGAGGAGGCACTGCAACGATCCGTCCATACTCTGCAGGATGTCTTCCCGGTCGTGCGCGGCAACAATCTCGTGGGCGCCATCTCTCGCCAGGGTATCGTCGAAGCTCTCCAGGCCGAGGGCAACGGCTATGTCCAGGGCCTGATGACCCGCTCCTTCCAGATCGCCCAGTCGGATGACTCGCTCGTAAAGACGCTGCGCCGCATCATGGCGGGCCAGGGTGCGCAACTCGTCCCCATCCTCGAAGGCAATCGCATCGTCGGCATCATCACGCCGCAGAACCTCGCTCACTCCATGGGCCTGCTCAACGCCCGCCGCCGCCTGCGTCAGCAGGAATCCACCGACTAGCGATGTCCTCCTCCGACCGCGAATCTCTGGCCTCCGGTAACAATCCTCCCCTGGCCCCCGGCCTTTACCTCGTCGCCACTCCCATCGGCAATCTCGAGGACATCACCCTCCGCGCCCTGCGCGTTCTTCGCTCCTCCGATCGCATCGCATGCGAGGACACACGCCAGACCCAGAAACTCCTGAACCACTTCGGCATATCCACCCCCACGGTCAGCTACCACCTCCACAATGAAGGCCCACGCGCCGAAGAACTTGTGGCGCAGTTGAAACAGGGCGCGCGCATCGCCGTCGTCTCGGATGCCGGAACCCCCGGCATCGCCGACCCGGGCCACGAACTCGTCACCGCCGCCATCGCTGCCGGAATCGCCGTGTACCCCATCCCCGGAGCCAACGCCGCCATCAGCGCGCTGATCGCCGGCGGCCTCTCAACCGAACACTTCACCTTCCATGGCTTCCTTCCGGCCAAAGAGGGGCAACGGCGCACCGCTCTCGAACAACTTCCGCGGGACCACGCCACGCACATCTTCTACGAAGCCCCACACCGCATTCTCGACACCCTCGCCGACCTCGAAGCCACCTTCGGGGCGACACAGGCTGTCGTCATCGGACGCGAGCTCACCAAGCTGCACGAAGAATTCCTTCGCGGCGCCGTAAGCGACCTGCGTTCTCAGTTGGCCGCACGCCCCTCCATCCGCGGCGAGATGGTACTTCTCTTCTCTCCCGCGCAGGGCGAATCCTCAACCACAACTCGCAGCATCGCCGCCGAAGTCGCCGTGCTCATGCAATCCGAATCCTTGTCAGAAAAAGACGCACTCAAGCGAGTAGCCCGCGAACGAGGCATCGGCAAGAGCGAAGCCTACCGTGAGCTGCAACGCGAACAGAACCGTCTGCGCTGATCCGTAGCTCGTCATTCCGAGCGAAGCCGAGGAATCCCTGTATTTCGCCCGTGTCACCCAATATCCCACGGGAAACAAAAGGGCTCTCTCTTCCAAGAGGTTCTCTCGAAGAGAAGATAGACTGCTACTTCCGACCCTTCACCCGATCGTACTGATACAAATCGCTGGTCGTCCCCAGAGACTCGTTATAAAGACTCGTCGCCCCCATCGCCTCTTTCAGCTCTTCGCTGAACTCGTGCAGCGAGCGCAGATGATCCGCCGTAGCCGGAACCTCCAGCTTGCTCGTTTTGAAGAACTTCTGGTAGCCGCGATCCAGCAGACGCGCGATCTCGCCGTTCAGCAGGATTCCCGGCCGCGAAAGAATCTCCGGGCTTCCGTCTGGCGCCGCCGCGATGTCCGCCGCGCACCCGTACTTCCTCACCTGAAACGCGTTCGGGGTACGCTTTGCACCGTCCTGGGCCGGAGCCACATCAAATCGTTGACTGCCAAGGACGGAGAGAACATCGTTGAAGCTGCGCCGCGGGGACTTTTTCGCCATAAGTGCCATCATTTAGACTCGAAGTTAACTGTCGCATATCCGCGGACATGCTTCAATCTGCGATTGCGCAACGCACTGGGAAACCATGATCACAACCGTTAAACCGTTTGGCTCGACCATCCTCGAACGCATTGGCAATACGCCGCTGATCCGCCTCGATGGCCTTACCGCGCACCTCGGTGAGGCAGCTTCAGGCATCCAGATCCTCGGCAAGGCCGAGTGGACCAACCCAGGCGGATCCGTCAAGGACCGGGCTGCTTCGGCCATCGTCGCCGACGCTCTTGAGCGCGGCCTCATCGGTGGCGCGCGCGGCTCAGAAGAGACAAAGGGACTTCTCGACGCCACCAGCGGCAATACCGGCATCGCCTATGCCATGCTCGGTGCTGCACTCGGCTTCCCCGTCACGCTCTGCATGCCGTCCAACGTCTCCCCCGAGCGCAAGAAATATCTCGCCGCCTACGGGGCCAACATCGTCTGGACCAACCCCGCCGACGGCTCCGACGGCGCCATCCGCAAGGCCCGTGAGCTCGCAGCCGCAGAGCCCGAGCGCTACTTCTACGCTGACCAGTACTCCAACGACGAGAACTGGCGCGCCCACTACCGCACGACCGCCAACGAGATCTGGCAGCAGACCGAAGGCCAGCTCACCCACTTCGTCGCCGGCCTCGGAACCTCCGGAACCTTCATGGGAACCACCCGCCGCCTCAAGGAGCTGAACCCCGCCATTCGCTGCGTCTCCATGCAGCCCGACTCCGCCTTCAACGGTCTCGAAGGCCTTAAGCACATGGCGACAGCCATCGTTCCCCGCATCTACGATCCCGCCCTCGCCGATGCCAACATCGACATGGACACCGAGATCGCCTACCGCACCGCCCGCACCCTCGGACGCAAACACGGCCTGCTCGTCGGCATCTCGGCAGCCGGAGCTGTAGCGGCCGCAGTTCAGGTGGCCGAGCAGGAGGCCCGCGCAGGCCGCGAAGCCATCATCGTCACCATTCTTCCCGACTCAGCAGAGAAGTATATGAGCGATCGCTTCTGGCAGGAACAGGACTAATCGACATGCTGCACATCCACTACACCGACTACGAAGCCCTCCGCGCTCACGGCGAAGAGACCTACCCGCACGAATGCTGCGGCGTGCTCCTCGGTAAATCCACCTCCGAGGGCAATCACGTCCATCAGATTGTGCGCGCCGGAAACACCCGCACCGATTCCGCGCACAACCGCTACAACATCGCCCCGCAGGAGCTGGTCAAAATCCAGCGCCAGGCCCGAGGCCTCGGCCTCGACATCGTGGGCTTCTACCACTCCCACCCCGACCATCCCGCGCAGTGGTCCCCCACGGACTTCGCCGAGGCCCACTGGATCGGCTGCTCCTACGTCATCACCGCGATCGGAAAAGGCAAAGCCGCCATCACCAATTCCTTCCTTCTCACCGGAACCGGCGAGGAAGACAAGAAGTTTGAAGATCAGGCCGTAGAGATCGAAGTGGCCGAACAAATCTCCCAACAGAAAGGTCAGGCATGAACATTCACATCCCAACGCCGCTCCGAACGTACACCGGCGGAGCTGAGACGGTCGCCGTTCCCGGCGGCACTGTCGCAGAGGTCTTCACCGAGCTCACCTCACAGTTTCCCGAGCTGAAGCAGCAGCTCTTCACCACCGAGGGCAAGCTCCGCTCCTTCGTCAACGTCTACCTCAACGACGAAGACCTCCGTTATCTTCCCTCCAAGGAAGCCACCACCGTCGCCACGACCGACGAGCTCACCATCATCCCCTCCATCGCCGGCGGCGCCTGCAGCTCGCGCGAAGCTGTTTGTTGTAGCTGTTGTCCCCTCCTCTAGTCTCTCCTTTCCCGCAAAAAATTAGAGTCGTCATTCCGAGCGAAGCCGAGGAATCCCTGTATTTCTTTGCAGGAAGCCAGTAGCGGCAATCCCTCCAGCACCAACGACTTCCCGGCAGGTCAGGGCTCTGAGCCTTTTCCACCCGCGAAAGCATCTAGAATTAAGGCAACACCGAAGGAAAGCCATGCCAACAGCCACTCTCGAAGAAGCCGTCCAGCTCCCTAAACTCTCCAACGAAGAGATCGCCCGGTACTCCCGCCACCTCATCCTTCCCGAGGTCGGCATGGAGGGCCAGCAGAAGCTCAAGGCCGCGAAGGTTCTCTGCGTCGGAACCGGGGGCCTCGGCGCTCCGCTAGCGCTCTATCTCGCCGCAGCCGGCGTCGGAACCATCGGCCTCATCGACTTCGACGTGGTCGACGAGTCCAACCTGCAGCGCCAGATCATCCACTCGCAATCCACCGTCGGCATGCTTAAGGTGGACTCCGCCGAGCAGATGCTCAAGGGCCTCAATAAGAACGTCAACGTCATCAAGCACAACACGATGTTGACCTCGGCCAACGCGCTCGAAATTCTCAAGGACTACGACGTCATCGCCGACGGAACCGACAACTTCCAGACTCGCTATCTCGTCAACGACGCCTGCGTCCTGCTCAAGAAGCCCAACGCTTACGCCTCCATCTTCCGCTTCGAAGGCCAGGCCAGCGTCTTCGGCACCGAGCAAGGCCCATGCTATCGCTGCCTCTATCCCGAGCCGCCACCGCCTGGCCTCGTTCCCTCCTGCGCGGAAGGTGGAGTCCTCGGAATTCTTCCCGGCCTGCTCGGCGTCATCCAGGCTACGGAGACGATCAAGCTCATCCTCGGACTGGGAGAGCCGCTGATCGGCCGCCTGCTTCTCGTCGATGCGCTCGGCATGAACTTCCGCACCCTCAAGCTGCGCAAGAATCCCGACTGCCCGGTCTGCGGTACGCATCCCACCGTTACCGAGCTGATCGACTACGACCAGTTCTGCGGCATCGAGAAGCCCACCTCCGTCGGTCCGCTCGAGATCTCCCGCGATAAGGCCGTCGTCGATGCGCCGGTTGTCGAGGGCATCCCGCAGATCACCGTCGAAACCCTCAAGAAGAAGCTGGACGCGAAGGAAAACATCTTCGTCCTCGATGTGCGCGAGCCTCACGAATATCCCATCGCGAACCTCGGAGCTCCGCTGATCCCCGTTGGCACCATCGAGTCCCGCCTCTCGGAGATCGCAGAACACAAGAACGACGAAGTCATCGTCCACTGCCGTTCAGGCGCCCGCAGCCAGAAGGCCGCGCTCGTCCTCAAGGCCGCGGGCTTCACCAACGTCTCCAACCTCAGCGGAGGCATCCTCGCATGGGCCGACAAGATCGACCCCTCGATGCCGAAGTACTAACTTGCAGTATGCTTCCATCAAAAACCGGACCTCAGGGTCCGGTTTTTTAGTCGGTCATTCTAACCATGGATTTACGGGGAAGAGTCTAACGAGCGCCTTGAGCCAGATCTTAACCTCGCTGTGTAAAATGGCCCTCTAAGATCTAAATTCAGGAGAATAAGAGCAATGTCGAAGCTGACCCCAGGGAAACTCGCCGGACTTAAAGCTGTATCCGACTCGCGTGGCGTCATCGCCGCCGCCGCCATGGACCAGCGCGGCTCGCTTCAGAAATCCCTCGCCAAAGAGCGTGGCGCCGCTGCCAACGCGCACGATCTCGAAGAGTTCAAGCTCAACGTGACTGAGGTCCTCACCCGTCACGCCTCCGCCATCCTCCTCGACCCCGAGTACGGCCTCCCCGCCTCCAAGGAGCGCAACAACGCCGGCCTCCTGCTCGCCTACGAGAAGACCGGCTACGACGCCGCCACCCCCGGCCGCCTCCCCGACCTCCTCGACGTCTGGAGCGTACGCCGCCTCAAGGAGGCTGGAGCCGACTGCATCAAGATCCTCCTCTACTACTCGCCCTTTGAAAACACCGCTGTCAACGACCTCAAACACGCCTGGATCGAGCGCATCGGCGACGAGTGCGTCGCAGAAGATATCCCCTTCTTCGCCGAGTTCGTCGGTTACGACACCGAGGGCGGCGACGAGAAGTCCCTCGCCTACGCGAAAAAGAAACCCGAGGTCGTCTCCGGGTCCATGGCCGAGTTCGGCAAGGCCCGCTACAACATCGATGTCCTCAAGGTCGAAGTTCCCGTTGAGATGTCCTTCGTCGAAGGCACCAAGGCCTTCAAGGGCGAAAAAGCTTACACCCGCGCCGAGGCCCTGCAGCACTTCCGCGATGCCGAGACCATGAGCCACAAGCCCTTCATCTATCTCTCGGCAGGCGTCTCGAACCCAGTCTTCATCGAGACCCTCGAACTGGCCGGAGAGTCCGGAACCAAGTTCAACGGCGTGCTCTGCGGCCGCGCCACCTGGAAGGAAGGTATTCCCATCTACGCCAAGCAGGGCACGAAGGCCTTCCGCGACTGGCTCGAGACCACAGGCGTCGAGAACATCCACAACGTCAACAAGGCTCTCGAAGCCGCAAGCCCCTGGTACTTGAAGTTCGGAGCCAAGAGCCTCGAAGAACTCGGATAGCCTCGCGTATAGCAATTGCCGTCATTCCGAGCGAAGCCGAGGAATCCCTGTATTTCGCTCGCACCGGCGAAGAACTCCAACGAAAAATACAGTCTTTCGCAGTAGGCAAAATATAAAAGCGGCGGACCCTTGATGGGTCCGCCGCTCTTTTATTTTTACTTGGACTACATTTGCATCGTCTGTAAAGCTACTGCTCTCGTACAACCTCGAAAACTTGTAAAAAAAAGAGCGGGGCCGACGGGATTGCAGCCCCGCTCCTGCGAAAAATCAATCTCTAGCTCAGGGTCTCGCTCACACGCGCGCGATACCGCAAATGGAGCCTGTTCATGTCGACATACACTACCTGTCCGTTTTGTTCGAGACGCTCCGTCCAGTTTTCGATCACCTCAATGCAGGCATGATCGATATAGCGGAGATGAGCACAGTGAACATGGACAGCGCCTTCAGACTTCACCTTGTCCAGCGCATGGGTGATCTTCGGGATCGAGATGAACGTCCCTATTCCGGAGAAGTGCACATGCGTATCGCCGCCCTCTTCAACGACGCGAGCCTCAAGGTGCGTAACCGTGTACATCAACCGAAGCAGCGACAGTGCCACGCCAGTCATCACGCCGGTCAGCAGGTCGGTCGCGACGATCGTGATCATCGAAGCGAAATAGATCAGCACCGGAGCCTTTCCAAAGCGCGCCAGCTTCCTCACCTCCGCCGGTTTCACCAGCTTGATGCCGACAAAGATCAGCACCGCCGCGAGGCTGGCGGTAGGAATCATGCGCAGCACCGAAGCAAGGGCAAGCACCGAAATCAGCAGCCACATCCCGTGCAGGATCGCTGAACGCCTCGTCTCCGCGCCCGCCTGCACATTGGTCGAGCTGCGAACGATCACGCCGGTCATAGGCAGCGCGCCAAGAAATCCGCACAGCATGTTGCCGACACCCTGCGCGGTCAGTTCGCGATCGTAATTCGTCTTCCAGCGCGTCTGCATCTGCTCGACCGCAGCCGCCGAGAGCAACGTCTCCGCGCTCGCGATAAAGGCCACGGCAAGCGCTGTTCCAGCGATCGACGAAAGAGACATTCCCTCAAGCGAGCTCAGGTGCGGCATCGAAATCATCTGGACCAGGTTCTCAGGAACCTTGATGCGGTTTACGCCGAGATGAAAGATCTGCGCTATCGCCGTCGCCGCCCCAATTCCAAGCAGCGCACCCGGAACTAATTTCATCTTCGTCGGGCGGAACTTCTCCCACAAAATCATGACGGCCAACGTCACCAGCCCGACCAGCGCCGCGGCCTCCTCCTTGCTTCCGTTCAGAGGGAACAGGCCGCCGAAGATGGCGTCCCACATCCCGACGATATTGGCCGGTCCGCTGTGTTTCGGAGATCGATCGAGCACCACATGAAACTGCTGGATGACGATCAACACACCGATTCCAGCCAGCATCCCATGAATGACCTCAGGCGAAATGGCCCGGAACCAGCGACCCGCTTTAAGCAGGCCAGCCACCAGCTGAATTGCTCCAGCGATCATCAACAGCGGCCCCAGTGAAGCGATGCCATGCTCGCGAACAAGCTCGAAGACGATGACCGCAAGGCCCGCGGCTGGGCCGCTGACCTGCAAGGGCTGCCCGGCGAGAAATCCCACTACCAGACCACCGACGATTCCCGTAACCAGGCCCGCCGCTGGAGGCAGCCCCGAAGCCAGCGCGATGCCCATGCAAAGCGGCAAAGCAACCAGAAAGACCACAAGCGACGCGGAAAGATCCCGCATGAGCGCCCCGCTCCCGGCTGCCGTTTCTTTCGCGACATGGTGAAGTTGAGTTGGCATGAAATCTCCTTATGCGATCTTTTGTTGGCGGCCAGGCGGGATGGCTGCGGCCTGTTCTTCTGACAGAAGCGAGCGGAAGCAGCCCTGCTCGGAATCGAACTGCCGAATTCCGCCAGTGCCGATGTCATAGACCCAGCCATGGATCTGGACCGTCTTCTTCTTCAAGGCCTCGTCCACCGTCGGATGAGCCCGTAGATTCTGCAACTGTACGATCACATTTGCCTCGGTCAACAGCCTCAGCTTCTCCTCAAACGAAAGCGAGGTTGCATCTTTCAGCAGCCGGGTCAGCCATTTCGAAGAGGGACCCGCATGCTGAAGGTAAGACCGAACCGCAGGCAGAGCTTCGATCTTCTCGCTCTCAAGAATGCCCTTCATCGCTCCGCAATCGGAGTGACCGCATACGATCAGATCGGGAATCTTGAGGACACGAACGGCATACTCGATCGTCGCCGCGATCCCGCTCGCCGTCTCCGTAGGAGGAGGAACCAGGTTGCCGACACTGCGGCATGGAAACAGCGTCCCAGGATCGCACTGCATCACCATCTCGGGAACGACACGAGAGTCGGAGCAGCAGATAAACAGCGCCTGAGGCTGTTGTCCCTTCGACAGCTTCTCAAAAAGTACGGATTGCTGCGGAAATACGTTGGATCGAAAACGTGCGTAACCATCAATCAATTGCTGCATACACCTCTCCGTAGACAAAGCTGCCAACAGGCGCTATGCCTTTGAATCGCGAAAACAGAGACACCTCGGCGACGAAGAGATCATCCAGACAGGAGATCTCCGCCAATCAGATCCTTTAGCGACAAACAGGATCAGCGCCGGATGAAGTTGTGCGAGGGAGATTTATGCAGTTGGAGGAGCGCGACCCAGTCCGGGTGCGCGCGGTGCGCTACCGAGAGCCAGTACGTTTTCCCGTGCCAGCAGCTCTATGCTTTCTTCAGGAACAGGCAGCGTGAATGCAACTGGAGCCGCTGCGACTCCATGAGCCAGGGAGGATCCACCCTGCAAGGCCGTGATGGCCTGGCTATCGGAGGGATGAACCACGACTGCATGCTCGACCACGGCATCGACCGATGCCACCAGTCCAGCACGCGCACCCGACCGGCGCGAACCATGCGCCGGAATATGCGAATAATTAATCCGCGTATGGGGAACGGCCTTTTGGCCATGCAGAGCGCCCAGAAAACACAACAAGTTCAAACCGGCGAAGATGGCGCCGAAGAGCAACTTGTTCGAGATGTGTTTCTGTCGATTCATAAGCGATCTTAGTCTGGAGTCTACAGATATCGACGCAGAAGTCAACCCGAGGTCATCAGAAATGTGACGAAAACAGAGATCTTGTTCCGTTTTTTAACGACCTGGAAACAGGAAACGATGGGACAAAGCGGTCAGGATCTTCGGCGTGGCTTTACTTTTCCCGCAGCCGCATCGTTCTCCAGACAACCCTTCGCAATAACTTGGACGACTACTCCCACTCGATCGTGCCCGGCGGCTTCGAGGTGATGTCGTAGACCACGCGATTGATCCCGCGCACCTCGCTCACAATGCGGCTTGAGATCGTCCGCAGCACCTCATACGGCAACGGAGCCCAATCCGCTGTCATGCCGTCTTCGCTCTCGACCGCACGGATCGCGCAGGTGTACGCATAGGTCCTCTGGTCGCCCATCACGCCTACGCTCTTCACCGGCAGCAACACCGCAAAGCTCTGCCACACCTTGCGGTAGAGTCCTGCCGCTTTAATCTCCGTAACGACGATCTCGTCGGCCTCCTGCAACAGCGCAACGCGATCCGCCGTCACCTCGCCAAGAATACGAACCGCCAGGCCTGGCCCCGGGAACGGCTGGCGCTCCAGAATCTCCTCCGGCATCCCCAGATCACGACCGATGCGGCGAACCTCGTCTTTGAACAGGTCGCGCAGAGGCTCAATCAGCTTCAGCTTCATGTTCTCGGGCAGGCCACCAACATTGTGGTGACTCTTGATCGTGTGCGAGGGACCATGCACACTCGAGGATTCGATTACGTCCGGGTAAAGCGTTCCCTGCACCAGCCACGCAATCTCCTCACCCGCGCTCTTTTCAGCCTCAAAGATCTTCGTAGCTTCGTCGTCGAAGACCGCGATGAACTCATTGCCGATAATCTTCCGCTTCTTCTCCGGATCGGTCACGCCTGCCAGCTTGGTCAGGAAGCGCTCTCCCGCATCGACGGCGACGACGTTCAGCCCCAGCCCCTCACGCATCGTCTTCTGCACCTTGCTGAACTCATCCTTGCGCAGCACGCCGTTGTTCACGAAGATGCAGGTCAGCCGGTCGCCAATGGCACGCGCTACCAGTACGGCTGCAACCGAAGAATCCACGCCTCCGCTCAGTCCGCAGATGGCATGACCCTCGCCCACCTGCGCACGAATCTTCTCCACCGTCGCCTGGATGAAGTGCTCCGGAGTCCAATCCTGTTTAGCGCCGCAGATGTTGAGACAGAAATTCTTCAGCAGCTCCATGCCCTGCCGTGTGTGCGCGACCTCGGGATGAAACTGCACCGCCCAGATCTTGCGCGACTCATCCGCGATTCCGGCGACGGCATTCGAGGTCTTCGCCGTCAGATGAAATCCCTCAGGCAGAGACCTCGCCTCATCGCCATGCGACATCCAGACGTCCAGCGTCTGCGGCAGCCCATGGAACAGGGCCGTCTCTGCAACCAGATTCACCTGGGCATGACCGTACTCGCGCGCAGGTGCAGACTCAACCTTGCCGCCGAGATGATGCGTGATGAACTGCAATCCGTAGCAGATGCCCAGCACCGGCGCGCCCATCGAGAGGATGGCCGGATCGGCCGCCGGAGCGTCCGCATCGTAGACGGAGCAGGGGCCGCCAGAAAGAATCAGCCCCTTCGGCTCCAGTGCACGAATCTCATCCAGAGACACGGTACAGGGCAAGACCACCGAAAAGACGTTGAACTCGCGAATGCGGCGCGCGATCAGCTGGGTATATTGCGATCCAAAATCCAGGATGACGATCGTAGAGGTGTCCACATCTCTAGTGTAAATCGCGTCAGATCCAAATGATCCCGGAGGATCGCAGGAGCCTAGGCTCGCCGCTCCCGGACCGCAGAAGCTGGCTCGTAGGCGCGCCACAGCTTCAAATAGGCAACGGCACGGGCGACGTGAAAGAAATCGGAGGCCATAAAGTAGGCGATAGCCACGATCACCCACCACACATTCAAAAAGGCCGTTGTGGCGATGCTTTCAAACGGCAACGGAGTGGCCGAGAAGACCATCGCCAACACCAGCAGCGCAACCTTGACAATCCCCATCACCAGATTCAGCTCGACCAGTTTGCTCCTGAGCGGCCCCAACCTGAGAGCCGCGGAAAGACTCGGCACCACGCCCTGGTTGCGAAGCATCGCCAGCAGCGGCGCAATGCTAAGGAACCAGCTGATCACCGCCCACAGGGCAAACACCCCCAGTGTCGAAACGATCGCGAATGCAAAGTAGGTAACCAGGTTGGGGTCCGCCCCGCGAGCCAGAGGTCCTGTCACTGTATCGGCCGCCGCCCCTCGCAGGCACAAGAGCCACAAGAGAAAAGCCGCACCCAGTGCGAGGACACGGATGAGCTGCAGCACCATCATGGTCCACGGCCTCGCATGCAGCTCTCTGTCCGCGCGGCGCAACACGATCGTCCTTCCCAGGGAAGACCACACCACCCA